>Ga0126342_10006226_pt1 | contig 21107 bp, 8 predicted proteins | sample Cyp1metagenome_FD_92528 | JGI IMG/M metagenome (GOLD analysis project Ga0126342, IMG submission 92528) | Coral microbial communities from Lord Howe Island, Old Settlement Bay, Australia - Cyphastrea 1 metagenome | ecosystem: Host-associated > Invertebrates > Cnidaria > Coral ...
CCCGGAAAAAAAAAAAAAGAAAAACAAATATTTTAATTTTTTTAATAATATATATATATTATATTTAATTTAATTAATATTTTTTTTATTTTTAAAATTAATTAATATTTTATAATTTTTATATATTTTATTTCCAATATTTTATATAATTATATTATATATAAAAATATTATAATTTTTTTTTAATTTTATTTATAAAGAATTAAAATAATAATTAATATATTTTAAAAATAGGTTTTTAGTTACATCATAATATTTATAAATATAATTATAAGGAATATTCATATTAATAATTAGTAATCTAAGAAATATTCCTCTGGAATTATGGTGAGGAATAAATAAATATTATAGTATTATTATTTAATTGGTATTTGTAAATAATAACAAATGTTTAGGAAATTTTGAATTATTTAAGTTATTTAAGTTTTTAGTAAGTATATTAAGTATTTAATTATTGTTTCATTGAAATTCTGAAGGTATAATTTTCCTATTAAAATATAGAAAGGATCCTTAAATATAGTGCATAAAATTAAATATCCATATTACCATGGATATTAATGATATTTGAATTAGGTGCAGGTCAATAATGTCATTTTAATTTTTTTTTGGTTATATCATGCCACATGAGCAGCTGAAAATCACTAGAGCGTGCGCCTGCCGAAGAAGCGTTTAGCCGGCCGCGTTTCGGCTGCCGGGTTCATCGAAATCTCGGCAAAAAAAAAAGATTTCGGTCCGTACGGGCTCTAGATGTTTATCTACCTTTTCCAGAAGCTGGAGAAATAAACACGAAAAACATGTGTAGAATATATGAATATATATGAAATGTATTGGCTGTGGTCACGGAGGCTGCATGAAGATTCCCATCTGGGTGGAGCGGGCGCAAGCTTGCCGCTCGGGTGACACACCGCATTGCGGCTGTGCACTTCAAAGATTCTACAAACATTTTGACTGTTAATCCACCATCTCCATAGAATGCTCGGTTCGCAACTTATGCAACTTCTCGACCTTGAACCACACTTGGTTCACGCCAAAAAGGGATCTTACTGGCAGGTAGTCTTGCGAGTTGTGGGGAAATCATAGTACTATTCAACCTGTACCCGACAAGTGGAAGCTACTTGGAATGCCTGAGCTTTGACTACAAGATTTAGTGATTCGAGTTGATCCCCCTCACTAAGCTTCTGTCAGACCAACAACAACCCTATCCGATAGACGAAGACATTTTTTGGACATCGACAAACAGCAACATGACAAAAACCTAAAGAGCAAACAGTTCAACATTGAGAATGTTTACCCAACAGGCTTCATGGCCCGAGCATCTTTGGAAAGGTGGCAGTTGGAATCAGCTGTCAAAAGGGAGACGGCCTCAGCTGGGAAATCTGCTGGGAAATCATGGGAACATCTCAGCCTTATTCAATGGCCCAGGGAATCACTTGGATCCAGGATCTGAAAGCCCATGGCATCCCATGGCATCCCATGGCATCCCATGGCATCCCGGGCCCCTGGCGTCTTTTGCTCGTTCTCCACATCAACCTTTGAGATTCAGCAAAAATCGACACAGATTTACTCACAGTTTAAGGTCATTCAAATATATAGACTACATCTTCCCAAGATCCAGAAGTTCCAATAGTTCAGCTTCAAAAAGTTCAGATCCGATAGATTCAACTTATTGATAGATTCAACTTATTCTCATATAGATTTCAATCCGGATGTTGATATATTCAAGCATATTCACGCATATTCACGCATTTCTGGATCATCTTTCTTCAGCCTCACAACAGTTCTCAGTACTGTATGAACCCAAGCGAATTCCCGTGATGCCGATGATCATTTCCGTTGCTACCCACCCATTGGCGTTGAGGCACACCAGGCTCAGATGCATTGAGAACAAGTATTCTGCCCTCTGCCTGCCGATCAGATGAAGCTTTCCATGCTACAGCATACAACATCTGCTTAAATTTATTAAATTCTGCGCAACTCTTGTTGGACTCAGCAAATTCTTTCAGATTCTGAGTTTTTCGGAGCCAATGCCGAAGCATTCCACATATTCTAACAAGATCAGGACATATCAGGACTGTTTTACAATGACTAGATCAAAGACATTCAAAGACCACATCCGCAGCCCCATGACGACCTCGTCTTTCTGCCATCGCTTTGTGGCACGCCTAAGGTCCTGCGATGGAAATTGATAGGAAGTTGACTCAGTGGACTGTAACTTTTCAGGAAACAGGAGTTTTTTTTTTTAATGGCCATAAAAATAGTGGATTTACCGATTTACCCATTAAAAATAGTGGATTTACCCATAAAAAATGGTATATCATCTGGTTGGTGGTTGAGCCACTCCTCTGAAAAATGATGGAGTTCGTCAATGGGAAGGATGACACTTTTTTCACTTTCTGGGTACTGCACGTGATTGTGCCTGGTGTTGTACCATGCAATGGTGAAAAGACCGGATGTGGAGCCTACACATTACCCATGGTAGTCAGGCTGCACGACACCGATGGGCACAAAATCTGTCACCACATACCGGTCAAACTCGCTGGGCATCGAGGGGCTAGTGTCGCATCCATCGAATGTGCCCTGTACAAAAGTGTGAATTGCCCTGGCGATGACTGCATTGAGCCCTGCAGGGTAAATTTTTGCACGTGCAGTGCGAAAATCGCCTGCCTCGTCTCTCCCTGCCATTCTTTCATGTGCACGGGGCCCATGATTGCAACGGCCACTGCAGCCACTTCCAAGAAGGAGCGTTCTCAACTCAGGGAGCCTCACATGCAAAATGGTGGTGGGTTTGATTGCATCACTTCCGACGGTGCACTGGTCGAATGACGTCACGCCAACACAAGCCAGAGTGCGAAGGAGTCGAATCTCTCGATTGCTCCAAATGCTTGCTGGGTCCTTGCCCTTGGCCCACAACGGGAACTGCGGGTGTTCCAGGAAACCAGCTCCACCAGAGTGTGCAAGGCACAGGAGGGCCTCTGCGATGAAGCAGATCAACCTAGTGCCGACCATGCATTGTTGCCACTGCCGTTGTCGGAGGTTTGGAAAACCTAACGGCCAAGAGCCTGAGCGGAGCGGTGGCGGGCCACCCTCGAGCAACCTCGCTGCAGTGAAAGTTTCACACAGTGGGCCGCCGCCCATTCCGCACACCTGGCCGGTGGAGATCTGGTGCTTCCAAAATTCGAAGGCTTGCGACGATGCCAGGTTACCTTCAATCTTCTGCATGCACATGTCTATTGACAGCACAAAGAAATGGAGGTTGCCCCAGACCTGGTGCTCGAGCAGGTGGTGCAGATCATTGTGTCTGCGAAACCCGGAGAACACATGTACAAAGACTAGGGTCTTGATGTGCAGCCTGGCGTGCTCTCTTGCCAAACCTCCTACTGCAAATCTGCCATCTCCGTGGTTTGGACCGTACGCTGACTGGAACACAAATGCCGGGATGTCATCGCTGAAAAACACAACCTGGGGCTCAGAGTCAGGCTCAGTCAAGCGTCTCCCTTGCAAGTTTTGAAAGGCTGTGCCAGCTGTTTGGAGCCTCTGTTCCCACTTACCCTTCATAACTGCGGCCTCGTGGGAGCCTGCGGAAGGGAGGGTTGGCCCTGCAAGTTTGCGGACCGGTTGCATGGCTTTTGTGGCCCACCAACCTTGCTGCCGCATGGCCAGTGTGTGGGCTTGATCTTCTTGGTCGAGGGCATGCACCATGTCGTCATCCAAAGCTGGAAAACAAGCTTGCAGGGTGTCCAAGCAAGAAGGGACAAACTTCAGGTGCTCAATGAACCTTTGGCGCGAGTGGTAACATTTGCAGCAGGCATTGCAAGAGTTTCCAATGGCATAGAACTTGACGATCCTGCGGTAGCCGTGCACGCGGCTGGCATGCGTTGCGAGGGCTTTCTTGCTCGCAAACGTTTTGCTGCAATGGTCGCATGACCAGGTTTCATTCTGCACGGATTGCTGGACGGGCAGAACACCGCCTCCGGCAAGAAAGGTCCGATCAAACCGCTTTTGCCATAAGTGGTATTCAGCTACGGCGCGACGGTGTCGCTTACAAGCAGCCGCCGCAGCGCGGAGTCGGCCTTTCCAGTTAGCATCCATGGCAATCCAAGGGATCCATTCACTGGCAGAGTCTGCATTAGAAGGACCAAAGGAATGCGGGTAGAACCTGGTGAACCACTCACAGGATCGGGCACATGCATCTAACCAGGAGTGCTGGGTACCAAGTGCAGAGGTGAGACAAGTCCAAAGGGCTTGGGGGCAGTATTGGATCAGCCGTTTGAAGTACCGTAACCTGGCCAGATGCAGCTGGTCAGTGGGTGGGAGCAGGTCAGCCATCCCAAACAGATCCTCAGTGTCGAGGTGAGTTGGTGGCGCGCCCATGAGCGTGTGCTTAACCATGAGGCCTACAGGCTTGCGCATGTGGTTTTGCCATTTCTGCAGATCGTCCTCACTGGCTGTACACCATGTATGGGCGTTATACAACAGACGGGACATGGACAAGGCCTGGAATGCCTGCATCTTGGTGTGAAGGGCAACATACGATTTGCTGTACATGGGCTTGGCGAGGGACCCCCAGGCTGATTTGGCAAGGGACGCTCGTGCTTGAATGTCTCTGGCACAACGTGGGGGTGCCTGGAGCCAGGTTCCCAGGTGTTTGTAGCTCTGCGTGACACTGAGTCGAAAGGGCATGTCCTGCGAAGACCAGCACAGGTGGCCATCATCGTCTGCAATGCGAAGCTTAAGGCTTTTGGAGCCCTTGCCTCGGATTGCCCACAGTGCCTCGGTTTTACCCTTTTCAAAGTTGAGCTGCATTCCTCGCTTTTGTGTGGCTTGGTGCGTGGCAACCGCAGCCTGTTGGATCATTGGGACCAACTGGTCAAGTGTGGGCGCATGCAAAGCAATGGCAGCGTCATCAACATAGGCCAAGTCTAAAAACCCAACATCAGGAAAAACATGATCAGAGGCAAAGGACTGGAGGTGCAGTGGCGACCCCATCCATGTACAGTGGACCTGCTCTTGAAAGGAAGCCCGGCAATCCTCCAAAATCAACCGCATGATCATGTTAAAAAGTAAATCACCCAGCGGGTCCCCCGGGCGGGTGCCACGGGTGGTGCAGCAGAGTTCAGGGCGGTTGGCAACCTGGAAATGCGTGTGGCTCATGGTGTCCCGCACTATATGCTGGAGGTGCAGGCACGCACCTTCGGTTGCGTTGTCAGCGTCCGTGGCGTGGATCCATTGATGGATTTCTTGCTGGGTGACACCTAGCCTGCGCAGGGCGTGCACTAGCGCGGTGGGGTCTTGTGGCAAGTACATCAGCGACTGGCGTAAGACGGAGTAAAATGCTGCACGCATGTCAAAAAAGACGACGGCAGTGGGTTGGCCCTTGGCAAAGCATGCAGCCTGATGTGCCTCCAGAAGGTGGTGGGCAAGGTCGGTGCCCATCCCTCGGCGACTCCCCAGTTGGAGGGAGGATATCTTTGCTTCCCACACCGCTTCAAGTTGCGTCCTAATCGCGCGGTGATAGAGCTTTCCTGTGTAATTGGACACAAAGATGGAGCGGTAGGACTGCGGCTCATCGGGTGGTCCTTTCCCTTTATGGAGTGGCACCAGGACTCCCCCCCGCCAAGCAAAAGGCTCAACTGCATGTGCTGCTGCCTTTGTGGTCAGGATAGCAAGTTGTTTGGCAAACACGGGTCCAGCTGCTTTAAGGACTGACGGGGTAATTTGGTTGGGCCCCGGTGTTTTGCCACGCTTGAGCTTCGCAACTTCGGCCTGTATCTGCCACGATGTGGGGAAGCATTGGGGCTGCTGCGTGTCGGTGGGCATGCAAGGGTTTGCAGGAGTGGTGGTGACCTCTTCCGGCAATAGAATGATGCCGGCCTCAATGGCAGAGAATTGATCCAGCCAGATTTGTTGCTGCTCCGTAAAGGTCTGAGCATGGGCACCAGTGGGAGTTTTGAGCATGGGCAGGGGCCTGGCAGGCGTAGGGCGCTTATGGCGCTTGCCGCCCAGTCGGGTGATGGCTCCATACATGGCCTTGAAATCTGACGCTAGTCCAGCTTCTTGCAGCCGTACAAGTATCTGGTCATAGAGGAAGGCAAGGTCCTTGCGCACACGACACCTGACGTCAATTTCAAGGGCCTTCAGCTCTGCTTTGAACACAGGATCATGCATGAGGTGAAAGGCGCGTCCACAATCAAGGACGTGGCGTTTCATGGCAATGGCTTGCATCGTCGATGGGGAAAGCTGAGGTCGCCTCCGGGCAGACGACTTGCGTTCAAAAAACTGCCTTGCTAGTGCGAGCAGTTGCGTCTCGTAAATCTGACAGTGGTCATTGGGGTGCGTTTGCCAGGTTGGCAGAGGTAGGGAGGCCAGGGCCTCCTGGAATTGTGCGCATCTGGTGGGGTCAAGCATGGCATCCTCATCCCATTGGATTCTCCGAGTTGTGGAGGTGATGCGTACCCAGCCTTGTGCCTCAAGGATGACCGGGATGTGATCATCATGCGTGAAAGAGCCATCATAGTCCATCATGACACTCGTACGCTGGGTGAGCTGGAAGGCAGCATGATTGGCTAAAACGTAGTCGATTCTGTGGCGATTGCCATTGGAATGCGACCAGGTGTGCGACGGGCCATGATGGATGTGGGCAAACGTGGAGGGCACGTACAGCTGGATCTCACGCAGGAAGGTTTCAAAGCACTCGGTCTGGGGGGTGGCACGGCCAGCGTCATGCAAACCAAAAAACTGAGTTGCTTCAGTGGCCAAGGCTGCGTTGGCATCGATACACACCCACATGAGAGTGGATGGGCTCAGGCTACGGATAATATCAGTAGTTTCGATCCACCAGTGCTGGATCCTTTCGATGGGGTGGTGGCCATCTCCCTGTGACTTTTGCAAACATGGAGCGTGTAGCACAGCAAAAGTGCAAGTGCATGTGGCAAAGTCAATGTGGACAATGAGGCGCCTTGGGTCGGCGACCTGGACAGTGATGTGACCATCATTGAGTCGCAAGGGGGCGCCATCTGCTCGGTGGGACACAACCAGCTGTTTATGGAGCCAAAGTTCACATCCCAGGTGCGCAGCCGAGGTAGTCTGGCAACCCGACGCGAGGATTTGATAATTCTCACTTTGGAATCTTCCCTTTGCTGTGCGTGTCTCCTGCAGGCCAACGGCATGGATGCGGGCAGCATGAAACTGGGCGTCAATCCTGGCCGTGCGCCCTCCTTGGCGTCTACCGACCTCGGTGTGTTGCTCAGTATGTTCAAGTGCAAGCACATTGATGGTGGCGACCTTGATGTGGAAGGCATGTGGTGGATCCTCAGCCGCAATGGTTGCAGCAGGCATAAGTTGGGGAGGCTGGCATGCTGTGATTTGCACCACTGTATCATCAAAGCAGGGGGGTAAGCAAGCATGCAGAGCAGGCTGCTCATAGTGGAGCCAGTCCCAGGCAATGTCATGGGCCTCGACTGCCAGCTCATGCATTTGTGCAAACGAGAATGCAAAGTCTGAGGATCTACTAGGTTGAGTGCAATACTTGGCGACCGCATCAGCCAGTTCGTTCCAGGGGTCCTGTGTGTGGCCCCGGACCTCAAGGTATTGGGCCCTAGCCTTGTTCCAACATGAGACAACACGGCAAAGTTGTGCTAATCTTGGGTGCGCCTTGGTGGTCGATAACTCCTGGGCAATGATGCGGCTGAGGCTCAGATCAGGTCGGATACAAAACTGGGACACGGTATCTTGTTGCAGGATGATGGCATGCGCTGCTAGTAAGGCAGTGAGCTCGGCCGCAATGTTGTCTGGGCGATCAGCACCAACCCATTGCATCGCATTTGGGGAGAGTTCAACTGTGCCACCTGTGACTCCTAGGAGTCTGCGAGAATCAGGGGTGCAGGCAACAACCACGGCAGCCCATCCAGCATGGGTAGACCCAGTGGCACCATCGATGTAAATTTCATAGATGGGATGTGCATGAGGGTCAAAAGGCGCACAAACGCTCTGCATGATGCCTTCACAGGTGGGTTCCGGTAGGCAAAGGTTGGCCGGAACCGTGCACAGGTGATTACAAAGGGATTCTGCGACCGTCCGTTGCCAATTGGGGTTAGCAAACCATAGGAGGGTCGATGCATCTTCCTGGAACTGCGGGTTTGCAAAATCACCTGCAGGCAAACAAGCATTCAGGTAAATGGGAACCGGATGTTCCTGAATCTGTCGTCTGCTGTGGTTGGGACACTCTTTGGGCATGGTCGATTGCCAGGGGTCGCCAGCACCTCCTGGGGCAAAGATTCCATGGTGAACCGACACTACGAGTGAGTGGCCATTGATCACATCTCGTTGAGCAGTGGGGTGCAATTCTTCACGACCTACCCAGGCATCACATGTGTTGGTAGGATCTTGGCAATCGATATCACGGTAAGCAAGGCCAACAAGTGTGGGGAAGGTGATGGGGGAAGGGGCCATGGTGGCAAATCTGTCTACCTGTTCTCCGATAAAAGCTGAATCGAACAAAGTGATCAAGACAGACCGAAACCCTTCAACCGGCTGCTGGACTAGGATGACGTGCGCGGCAACATCCGTCTGCATGTTGGGAGGATGAGGCTGTACTATATGGAAGTGCAGGGGGTCATGTGGCAAGATGACATCGTACCAGAGCCTCCTCATCTGCCTCAGCCATCCATGGGGATCCCCTGTCAAACCGGCATCCCTAGCCTCAAAGCTCTGAGGGTACCGGATGTGATCAAGATACCAGGTCGTAACACGAACTACAGGGCGTGTTGCATCAGGGGACAGGAGGGCCAAGGGTTGCCACAGTGCCTGTAGATACCCGTGGAATGGCAGGCTGTCCCAGGGTGAGGCAACGGTGGGATTGCGTGGGTCTTGTGTAATGGAAAGGGCAGCAATATTGGATTGACTGTGGTGATTTGGCACGATCATGCATTGCCTCTGCGCACACGCGATTTGTTTATGCAAGTCCCGCATGTTGGCTTTGATGGAGGTGAAGGACAGCTGGATCAACGCAACACTATCAGCCCATGGGTCGGAGTTGTCGAACACAACTAGCTCGAAATGATAACCATCACGGACATGGAAAGGAGACCTGCTGTCCAGGGTGACAGACGCATGGCGTACTTCAACTTGGAAGTGCTGGGCCCGGGGATTGGCAGGGTGCACAACATGCGTCCTGAAAGCTATTTGGTCGATGGTGGTTTCAGCATCCAACATAGTGGCAACATAAGCCGGGTTCCAAGGGTCCTGATCAAAGTACACAATGGAAACCAAGGAGGCCCTCCACAATTCGTTGGGGTTCTGCACCAAAATGACATGAGCATGGATATCATCTGTTCCCGCGCTTGGCATAGGCTGGACAACATGCAAGTGCAAAGTCACATGAGGATCAATCTCGTCACGCCAACGGGCTATGATGTCTGGAACCCATGTGTGTGGCAATGGTCGAATCACAATGGTCCTCGGCTCTTCAGAACGCGACCTTCGGTTGGAGTCAAGAAACCATGTCTGGATCCTGAAAGGAGCATCAGCTGTATCAGTACATGCGTCTGTGGCCTGGTGAACCATCCATTGGAGGGTGGCCCTGAAATCACGCATATCTGCTAACATCACGGATGGTAAGGCAGTTGGTGATTGGTGTACCGTTCCAGCGTTTGGCGTGGCGGGGGTTGATGATGCTGCAAGGCCTGGTGTCTCATGTCGGTGGCGTTGCCAGCGTCGAGCACGTTGCATGAACTCAGTATGGTCGCCGTGCGTCTGGTCATTGCTCGCATGAGGCATGGGCAGGCTGCCTGAGGAAGCTGACCTGGCACTGTGTGGCGGTCCAACTACGAGCTGTACACTGATACCAGAGAAAATCTCTTCTAGGACGTGCTGATGGAAACGCATAATGCCTGAGGTCAAGGTGCATGGCCTGAAATCACAGTAAACATTGAAATCATATTTGTCGATGATGTACTGTGCCGAGATGCGGATATCGACTGACTCAGCCTTCTGGAAAATACCGTTACGGAAGTTGGCCAGAAAGATGGCAGTAAAAATGATTGCAGCTCTGTCAGGTTGGAAGCCTTGCTCAAGAATGATGTGCCGTTGAGCGCGGGGCGCAAGCTGGTTATCGGGGTTTGGCTTCACAATCAAAACCCGCATTGGCAACGTGCGCTGAATTTGATCCCACCAGGCATTGCATAGATCTGCGTACCAAAATTCATGAGTGTCATCCAATTCAACTTGGCGCGGGGCATGACATGTCGCATACTGGCCATGATGGATGTACCACACACTGACAAACAATGTTCGACCGGTTTCTCGGAAACGAACAGTCGCAAGTTCATCAAAAATGGACTGAAGCTCAAGATGCCAAATGGGGCGCGGTCTTGGATTGGGTGCCTGAGGCAGCGGGTGGGGTATTGTTTGCATGATCGCAGGCGGCTCCGGCTGATGCGCCTCATTGCACTTTCGATCTTGTGACGGGCACTCAAAGGTGGCATTGGGACCCTGAGGAGAGCGGCTGAAAAACGTGAACAATGTAGGCTGCGTGCACCTTTCTGGTAGAGCACATGCCTTGTCAGTAGGGGTGACAGTACCATTGGGCATATCTGATGCAAACTCAGGCACCGAGGTAGAATCCAGCATCGCATCTTGACTGGCCTCATGCATAGCGTTTTCAAGCCCGTTCTCAAGAGTGGGTTCCGTAGGCGAAGATTGCCGGAACTGCGTGACCTGTCTTGGGCTGGGCAGGGAGGGACCGTGCAAATCAAAGCATGGGTCAATAAGACAATGATCAAACATGTCCCGGAGGTGGGCGGTGACTGGACAAGGGAAAAGGCGCTGTGCTGTGACCTGGGTCAAAAAGGCAGCATCCTCATCACTAAAGTCTTCACCCAATAGGTCCATGATGGCGTCTGTCTGTGAGTCAGTGTGCCATGCGTCAGCGGCAATCATGGTATCAACCTCGTATCCCTGTGGGGGTGGGACCACGATTTTGGCGTAAGAACCATGTCTCACTGGGCGAGGCTCGCTTTCTGTTTTGGGCCAGTTACGGTCATCAAGGGTGACCTCACAAACATCCTGAAGAAACTCACAGTAATGGAGCACTGCTGCAACTAACAGAAGCTGTGGTCTGACAACATGATGGTCAACCCGGTGAACCGTTCTGACGATGGTGGGCCTGTTTGGGGCATGTGCGATGTCTGGATGATGAAAATACACCACATCGACTAAAATAAGCCTTTGGGTGGAGTGCAGGGGCACATCTCCAACCCGTTGCAGGATAGCCGGGATTGCCATCTCTGGGAAATCTAAGGGCTTGACCAACATCGGATGCACGGCTTCAAGGCACTGAAAGGGCACCCCAGCAGCGGCTGCAATTTCATGGGACGGCTGCGCTAACTGGGCGTTGACTAATTCAACGATGATTTCATGAGCCTGAAATTGAAAAAGATGCAGGGGAGTGGTAAATCTTCTGTAGATAGGGTCATTGGGAGCTGGATGCTCCGGCGTGCTTGGCAATAATGGCGTGGGTTCGGTCGGGCTGGCATCGGATGCTGTGGCACTGGTGGCCTGTGGGACATCACGACTACCGCTGGCTCTTTCTGCAAGGGCAATTGGGGAGTGACGGACCACTAACTGAAAACCATCACCGTGCCTCATCACATGCTGGGGTTGCAACGTGTTGGGGATGTCATCCCATCCAAACGTGACAGTACATGGATGATAACGACAATACCTGGCGGCATCGGCTGCAAGTATGACGTCAAACCCACTGATGAAATCTGCAAAGGAGTACGCAACGGCAAACATGTCAAAAGTCCCAGCATCCTGCGGCATGACGGTCACTAAGCCTGCAAAACGATCCATATGAAGGGACTGGGTGACAATTATATCCATCATGACAAAGCTGTGCCTCCCTGGACGAGGGGGGTCAGGACTGACGATGGTAAGATCGAACCAATCATCAGGGTCAATTTGATCAACCCACAATGAACTGAATTGCTGTTCCCATCCTTGGGGCGGCCCAACGAGCTGCAAGATGCGTGGTGCTGTCCATCTTCTCATGTTGACATGGTCAATGTACCAGGTACGCAACGGTATCTCAAAGTCACCACTGTGGACGTTGAGGCCCAGCCGTGAAAAACGAGCAATGAGTGTTTGCAAGAAAGCTGGGTTTGCAGGGGGGTCGTCTTGTGGGAACCGTTCATCATCGTCATCATCTTCATCATCAGAAAACGGCGGTGGATGGTTCCATGGGATTGGACTTTCATGCTCCCGCCTGCAACGTAGAAACCTTGGAGTGCCGCCTGAATCTTCTGTGGCAGGTTTGTCACAAAACGGCTTCAAACGTTGGGTCATGGGGTTCAAGTGTGTCAACATGTCAATCCCATGAGATGAAAGTGAATCATTGTTGCCAAAATTTGCATCCACATCAGTGCCATTGGACACCCATGAACTACTTGCTTTGAAGTTCAAGTTAATGCCAACCGGTTGACACAACATGGGATTGTCTGACATCAAATCGGGTGGCACTACAAGCAAAGAGTCATGATGATCCAGAAGTGTTTGTGGTCGTGCAACAACTGGGACATGACTACAAAATCTTGTGTCAACCACATGGAATACTTGGCAAGGAGAAACACATGGCGGCCGGAGCGATGGCTGTACATCATTGGGGCCAAGATCGGTAAACAACGATTTCCCACGTGCACTACTATCGGCAAAATCAATGGCTTCGCATTGGGATCGACTGTATGCATTGGGCACTTCGGCATGGGAGACTTGGCACGGATTGTCTGTACACCGACCGATAGACCATGGTTTACCAGGCATAGACAAGGCTTCTTCAGGTATGCACAAATGGAAAAACCTCAAACAGTCGTCGGAACCAATGTACAAGTCAACATCGGGACAAAATTCGACAGACCGGACGGGCTTGCTGGATCTACGGGGCAGCTGACACGAGTGCTGATCGGCTGCTTGCGTTTGGACACCATGACCTGAGGATTCAAAATTGGTCCCATCAAAACCTGAGCAACCTAGTTCAAAGGCAAGATGGAATGCTTGTGATGCTGCGGTCCATGGGTCGACAAAATCGGATTCCTGCAACACGGAATGCAGCCAAGTCATTGCTGGGTTAAAAAGCAATGATTGGGAACGGTGGTCGGCTGATCGGTCGTTGCATGTGCCTGGTGGCATCGCTTGAAAAAATCCCCGAGTGCATACGGCTTGGGTGGCCCTGGAGCAATACGTGTAGCATGGGTATTTACTCGGGCACACCAAAAGACGGTGGATTGGGTTCGGATGGACCAGGAGGCGTCTCTGTGGCTGCAGTCCTTGGGCGTTTTCGCATCTGATCTTGCTCGGCTTCGATCTCGACTGCTTGCGCGGCCTGAGAGTGGAGGGTCTGGAGATTGGACGCTAAGTCCTTGAAGCTTGCGGCTATCTTCTGGCCGGCAATGGCCTCTGTGTCCTTGGCATCGGCTTCCTCTCCATCGCTCATCACTGCGGTCTCTTCCTTGTCCGTGAGACCAGCCGCGCTTTTGCATGCTCCAAGGTTTTCCTTGGCGGCCACGAGGCTCTCCTGGGCCTGCTTGAGGCGGTCCATCAGTTGCTTCTCCTGCTCGACAAACTGCGCCGTGTAGCGGGTCCATTGTTGGACAGATTGCTCGAGGAAGTTGCGCCAAGCAGCATGCATCTGTAGGCGGGCAGCTTGTGCCTCGGATACTTCCTTCTTTGCTCTGCCGTGCTGCGAGACAGCTGAATGTAACAGCTTCGTCTCGTCCTGCCCTGATCTCACAGTCACCTCCTTCACCAGCGTCTGTAGGTCTTCGGGCAGTTCGTCCTTGTGACGTCTCAGTGCTGCGACCAATGACTTCATCTGTCGGTCGCGCTCCTTGTCTTCCTTGGTTTCCAATGACACAGCAGCTGTCGGATGGGGGGCATTGGACCCTGGAGCAGGAGCAGCATTCATGGAAGCTAGCCAAGGTGGATCCACGGAGGGCATCGCAGGCAATGATTGCGGTCCATAGTTTGGCAACTCTGCCAATCTTTTTCCCTTTCCTTTGCCTTTGACAGCTTTTTGTTTGGGCTGAGGCCGGCGGGACCTGCGCCTGGGCGACTGTCTGCGTCTGGGAGACTGCACCCATTGGTCTTGAGGCCATTCTTCTTCTTCCCATTGTGCCTGCGTCCAGTGGACTTGTCGATTGCTGGACCGCCGCATGTAAGGAACAAAATCGGGATCTGCACATGTTTTCCATTGCTGTCCACATTGAGCGCAATGTTGATGTCGTCCTGAGCAAAGACGTTTGCACGGTAGACATTTCCATGGTTCGAGAACTTCTGAGGTCATTTCTGCAGAAATCTGAGCCAAAAACGTAGGATCCCGAGAATGGTGTTGACCAAGTGTTTGAAAAATTTGTTTCAATCGATTCACAGGGAGGGTACGATGACCTTTCCGGTGAAGATGCCACAATTGTCGAGCTTTTGCTCGTCCACGTCGTAGGGCCCTCCTTTGAGTGGGCGTAGCCGTGATTGAGATTGCTGAAATGAAAAACTTTCAGCGATCCAAAGCCCAGACAATGATTGACGTAATCAGAAATCAGGGTAAATGCAATGATCGTGATGGCAAGGAAAGACAAAACTGAGCACATCCACCAGTACCAACTTCGTAGTACAAAGCAGTGCGGCTGAAACAAATCCGAGCCAGTCAGATGTCGGGAGCTCACCCCGTTATGTCACCACAGTCAAAATTGAAATGCGAAGAAATCAAAAATGAGCCAGTGAAAAATGTGAGGGAGCTCACCCCTTTGTTGTAAACCCTCAGGCGCTCGGCACACCTGCAGAGGCCAACCCAGTGTTAGGCACACTGCAGAAGCCTTGCAAGGTGATGCACCCAAATCAGTGCAGAGCACACGCAAAAAGCCCAGGTTTTTTGTGGAGCTGGGACTCCAAGATCCAGAAAAATGCCCACCGCGAATAGACAATGTCAATACCCACAGAGCAAAAACCAGGATGAAGTAGAGGTTGTAGTGGCAAACCAGTCAGCCCAGTGAAGTGCAGTGAATGGTTGCCAAACCAAAGGTTCAGAAAAGACAATAGAACCCGTGGGAAGCACGTTAGCAACCCACTGAGGAAATGGCTCCGACAGTGAAAACCCCAAAACGTCGCGAACCGGGGGGGCACTTCGGGCCAAAACCTTGGAAGGATGACATCCCATATATTATGGAAAATACAAATGTTGCAAACCTAAACAACCGGGGAAATAGATGTGATGATCCATTCCGAACAAGAGCAAGAAGCTTGCCACACATTCTGTAGCTTTTAGAATCTTTGAAGGCTTATGCCAAACATTTGCTGGCCCCAACTGGGGTCACAAAAAATGTTCCCAGTTTTTCCCAGCCCAATTCTAATAAGTTGGACCTCAAGCAGCATATCAGATATTAAAAGCATATCAATCTATACTGAGTTATGTTATACATATCAAACATATATTAAAAACAAAACTCAGTTATAGTATGTTGCGTATGTTATAGTTACAGTCATGAGTTATATGATATTCATACTACACTTAAATATCCAAAAGAAATGAAACCTGAAGTTGAGTTCAGTTGAGAAAACTCACTCACGACTTCCTCCAGTAAGGATGCTGCCATCTCGGAGATGAGACGACCTGACGGCTGGTTGTTGGCGATAAAATGGACGATTTGAGATGACTATCATGATCTTGTGGATTATCCATTTTGTGGATATAATTATAGCAAATATAGCAAATTATCTTGTGGACTATTATTGATTGCTATAATTTGCTGTATAAATACATCATTATGGATGATTTATGGAGATTTTTTGATGTTAATTGCCCAAGAAGAAATGGTTTGTTCAAGCTCCATGGCAAATCGTGGCTGACCCGCGCCTGCAAAGAATTTAAACATGGAAGGGATTCGGATGAAAGGAACCGCCTCGTTTCTTCACTGGAACCAGCAATATGAGGCTCGGTGAACAATCCGGTGTACAGAAGCACTGAAGGGGGAGACATCTGTCCAGAAAGACCTAGTATACTATACAGTAGTTAAGCTTACTTGTCACTTGTCTTCTGCTGAAGGGTGTAGTGCCAAATTCAACTCTGCAGACATCTCAATATATCATAATTAGCGTTACGTGGCACATCGCGGATACTGAGGTGTCAACTTCATTGTAGAAGAGAACGATGGACTCGTCCTGCACGGCCATGTGCGATTCGATTTTACTCGTTATGAAACAGTCCCTTCTTCCTGATCTTCCAATATCTTCATATATCTTCCATAATCTTCAATCTGAGGATGGTGTGGAAAGCATCTCTCCCCTGCCAACATCATTTTGGTCACATTTTTTTGGGTCTCTGCGATCGACCCTCACCGACCAATTGCGGTTGTCGAAGAGGGCTGCCCTTGGACCAGTCCTGGCTAACTGGAACTACGCGCCAGAAGCCTTGAGGCAGGGCTCACAAAGGTGTCAAAGGCAAATGAGTTTAGGATAGCCTACAGTAGGTGCTTCAACAATTTAAGTTTGAATAATTGGATACTAGATGATACTAGATGATACTAGTAGCAACAGTGAATTCTCAGCCCATTTCAGCAGCAATGGATATTTCTGTACCTGGGAATGTCCACCATCCTTCAACATGGCACACCGTCATCCTGGCCTGACATGTGCTTCATAGCTCCTTGCTTCTTTAACTTGAAACTGATCTCATACTTCTTCCAATCCTGGCAGCCAAAAGACAGCACATCCACCCTCGGAAATATGTCTCCAAAAATCGAGAACCACAAACCCAGTGGTTTATCATGATGCTACCATTTTTCCCCATGGCAATTTTGGGGTCTACGGTCTACCTCATTTCTATACATTTTGGTAGTATCTAAGCTTTGTCTGGAAACAGGGTACCCACAAATTCACTGATGCATCATCATTTTCCCTATTAAAAGATATTAAAAGTATGTAAAAGTCATGAAAAGTCATTCAAATGCCAAAATGTCATTTGGGGGGTATTACATGGTATTACCCCAGTATCACACACAGCTCCCACAAGGTCTGACAAGGTCTGAGGGTCCTCCATGGCTAACACGGTGGACTCGAAGTTGATGGGGATTCCTTCAGGGCGGAGGCAGCCGCATGCGGATGCCGAATGTAGTGACTGTAGTGTGGCACACTGCTGTGGAATGATTTGGAAACTGATCTTCCAACATCTTCCAACCGAAGGAAGATCAACATAGATCAACCATGAAGATCACCCACAGATCTTCCGCACCTAGCAGTGTCCATTGCCCTGTCTTGCTCACCTCGAAGAGTCGGGTTTTCTTCACCTGATCATGTCCCATCTTCCCATCCGACGTCGCCTGACCTTTTGCATCTTTTGCGCAAAGGACTTCAGCATACTTCAGCTGTTTAATCTGTTTCAAATATGTTTCAAATATGTTTAAATATGTTTAAACATATTGCAACAAGGCGATGCAGGCCATGCTGACGAAGCAACCGCAACGCAATCAACGCAGATCGGCCGATCGGCCTTGTCTTCATGGAGGAGGTCTCGGAAGTTCACAGATGCGCAATTGTCAAAGATCCGTTTGTTCTCCTGCGAAAATCAACTGCCATGGGTCACCCAATGGGCCCAATGTGGGTCATGGACCATGGATGATATATTGATGTTTGGTGGATTTTGGTGAATTGGAATCGACTTGGCAGATAAATGCCAAGTTCAGTCTTAAGCATCCTTCTAGAATGGACATACCTGCTCCCCGAAAATCCCGGGCTTCACTGGACCAAGAGGGAAATTGATCCTTGGTTGGATTTGTGCACCTTTCTTCCGGAAAGTCTCCGCTGGAACTGCAACTATTTGTCATTGCGAAGTTCACACCTTCAAAGACCAGAAATTCTTCGTCAACGCATTGCACGCTACGGCAGAAGCTCTGCAATGATCTGAGCTTCATTGGTGTCGTCCTCAGGATCGCAAAAGCTTTCGAAGATCTTCCGAGCGTTGTAGCGGACGCGGATCGTTCCCCTGCAAGGGCAGTTGTCTCTCTGAAAACCACAGAGTGATCCACTCCCTGAAAGGTGAAAACGCCAGGTGTTTCAACTTCTTGGAATCTTATTGACATTCATTAATTACCTCCCAGAATCCCAGAGATTCATAGATATTCTGTGTATTCTCAGGGACTTCGCGATTCCCACTGGGTAAAGCGATCCGACAGAGCCACTGATAGGTAGCTGGGATTGGTTTGTCGAGGCACGTCTCAATTGGATCTAATTGCCTTCCAACATCCCTTGACAAACTTTCTAGAGGATTCAACTACAAAATCTACCAAGAAATGTCTCTACCCCCATGTTGGTTGGTTGGATCCTCCATTTTTGACAGCCACCCCCATTTTTGACAGTCCTGGCAAAAAATGTCTCTATTCTATTCTATTCTATTGATTTCTATTGTATGTGATTGGAATCTGATGAATCACAAGATCCTCAAGCGTTTCCAGCTTGCTACTGCCTCGCCGCAAGCACTCCGCCATCCTCACCACGCGACAAAATCTCCACCTGGCCAGGTGGTCATCGATCCGAAGGATTTGGAATTGGGAGTTTTGCATGGGATATATTGGGAGATGAGATCAGTCTGAATCTCTAGAAATATGCATATGAAATATATGAATAAATATGAAATATCACCAAATATCTATGAATACAGTGGCTTCAGACTCAGATTTCCAAAAGCCTCGGGAGGATCGCCGCACTCGCCCACGTGCCTTTTTTCCATCAAAGATCATGGAGTCAGCCATGTCCAACATCCGTGCCAAAATCGACCAAAATAGACCAAAATAGACGTGCCATGGGGTTTGCCACCGCAGAACTTCGCTTTTGAAGACACGATGCAATGGTAGATCATGGTAAATCATGATAGATGTTGGTAAATCATGGTAAATCGTGGTAATTCCTCGAACTAACTGGGCCATGTTCCAGTTCGTGGAGCTTTGTGGGAACATGAAAAGCGAACGAGAAAAACTCTGTGGATCTGTGCCTCTCTTTGGCCTCTTCAGAGGTGAACCTGGACACGTCTAACCTCGGCGGAGATGTTGAGGCCGCTGCGCTATCAAGCATCGCATCATCCATGTATATTCAACATCATTGATACATTTGGACGTATTTGGAAGCATTTGGATATTGTATATTTGGATATTGTATGGATATTGCATGGATATTGTTCAACGATGTTCAGGGCTGTTCGAACAGGAAGTTCCAGTACTTCAAGGTTGGTGCCCCCCTGTTGTGGCATCATGTGGCATCCAGGTCGGGGCAGCACTGGGAGGCCCTGCTTAAAGGCTGTATCTGCATGTAGCCTCGGATGGATTCTCCAGGGACTATGGATATGAAATGATAGATCCATATGCATCCATATGGATGGGGCTTTGTAAAAAACCCAAGCTCTTTCAAATGGTTTTTCCAGACGTTATCATGTTATCTTTTTTTCCTCTTATCGTTTTTCCAAGCGCTGGCTTCACACCTTGATCAAAGAATTCACATGAGCGAGGAAATGGAAAAGGAAAAGGAATAGTAACGAGGTCTATCTAGTTGCTGGTCGGGTTTCCCATGTCCCCATCCCCTCGTTCGAGGGCCCCTTGGACTCCCAACGCCACTGCGTTCAACGGGATGTTGGACCGGGCCCGCGGCCTGAAGATGCAGCTCGGGCTGCAAGCCCGAAATCATGGGATATTAATGGTATGATCCAATGGATCATACAAAGTCCATATGCAATCGGATCAATTGCTGGTTGGTGGTTTTAAGATGTTTTAAGCATCTTGAAACATATTAGTCAATGGGAAGGATGACATCCCATATACTATGGAAAATAAAAAATGATCCAAACCACCAACCAGAATTGGGTTGGGTTCCATCACAAACCCCATCACATTTTTGTTGGCCGTGAAAGATGGTGAACGCTCGGGTTGATGCCAAAATATGCCAAACAATTTAACAATGCATCAATGAAGTCACTCACCCGCCCTGAAAGCAGTCCAAGATACACCGAATTTGCCGTGACGCTTGAGACTTGTTTGCCTGCGCATGGCAGATCTTGTTGAAGTGCAAGCTCTGCGCTGAGACTGCCATTGCTCTCAGGTCCTCTTTAAAACCTGCCAGTTGGTGGTCCCTGGTCTCAATACCAATAGATGTGAAGACATAAAGTCCGAAAGAATCATGAACATCTCTGAGCTTATTGGGCAGGCTGCATGGATTTATGAGCAGATGCCTTTTTCCTCCATTGCGACATTGGATGAATCTGGACGAATATGGAATCCAGCGGTAGATTCCGACCGGCAGCAAACTTTGTGCTTGCGGGTCGAGCGCCAGTCTTGTAGCTGCTAATTTTTTCTCTCCTAAAGTTCCGGAGTCCCACAAGAACAAGGTACTGTAGGTACTGTGATTAACGTCTCGATATTCGGCTTCCGCGACTGCACGCCAGATCCTCATCAAAGTTCACAGAATGTTTGCTGTTTTATCCACAGTATCCCAAGATATCCCAAGTAGCCCATGAACCTAAGAAGCAAACGAAGCTCAGCTTGAGGTCTGAGTCCCGTTTGACTCACCGTCTGGTTTCATAACATTTATTTTTGTGAGTGATCATTGCCTGTATTACATCGTCTTCTAGTGAAATGTTACGCCAGGGTCCAGGAATTCTTAACATTTCTTAACCACGCTGTCCCAACCACTCAGCGATGCCGCGAAGCGGGTCCTCAGGGTGCCTGGCCACTGAGGTCACAGTTCATGGGGATCGACAAAGGTTCCAAGCCGGGACCATATTGACCTCGTAGAAACATCTATTTGGATGATGGTCATTTATTGATATTTATTGACCATATGACATTTATAATATCCCATAGGATCCATGTATGCCATATATGGTAACATTTACCATTAATATACCCCCAATGTTAGCATATATACCAGCACCATGGATCCTATGGGTATGACCATAAAGAAGACAAACGGAGGGACGAACCAGGAACCCCAAAATTAAGGGAACAACCGATTCACCAACACTCCGCATCAACAAAACAAGCAAACACCTTTTCTGGAAGGCGCTTGAGCCACAAACGTCGTAG
>Ga0126342_10006227_pt1 | contig 21105 bp, 19 predicted proteins | sample Cyp1metagenome_FD_92528 | JGI IMG/M metagenome (GOLD analysis project Ga0126342, IMG submission 92528) | Coral microbial communities from Lord Howe Island, Old Settlement Bay, Australia - Cyphastrea 1 metagenome | ecosystem: Host-associated > Invertebrates > Cnidaria > Coral ...
AGGTCCATTTGATCTTGGACCTGCCCCCCTCCGCCTGGGCACTTGTGCCACGTCATGGACAGAAGGGGTTTATTGGTCACCCAGGCGGGGGCTCTTCCCTTCGTCTAGTGGACACAAGCGGGGCTCATGTCCCGTGGTTGTGCCGTGAGGGTTGCGCTTGAACAAGGATCGAACATGGGATGGTGACCAACATGGGATGGTGACCAGAGACTCCACCGATAAGGCTTATACTGGCTCCTCTTCATCCTCTTCGCTCCATGCCATCTCAGCAATCTCAGGCTCACCGGGCTCCCCCTGTCTCTCCAGCACCTCGGCTGCCTGCGGTTCATCCCCATGACGGCGTTGGCCATTTGCGCCTGCCACCTGCTTCCCAACAATTCGCTTCTGAAACATTTCAAGAATACTGCGAGGATCGCTTTTTGATCCTTCTCAGTCTGAGAGGTACCGAATTCACCTAGCTTGTTTGATTGGCGCACACCTGTACATCTAGACGCCCCTAACAATGAGATAGTGGAAACATGGAATTCATTGCTACAATTCCACATTCATGTAGGATACTGGGCCACTCTTGCGGCCAATGGGAACAGCAGGAATGCGCACGGCTGCTGTTCTTTCAAGCGTAACAACCCGCCCATGCCATCTTCCAAAAGGTCTCCTAGGAGAAGACAAATCTGTGGCGAACATAAATCCTTAGTGAGTGGGTAATCCCTTCCCCCTATTACCAAACACACCCAAACAATAAAAACTAAGGTCCGTCTCCAATTTTAGAAAATTTGAAGTTGGCCAATTTGATTTTTAATTGGTCCCCTTTAGAAAACAATTTAAAAATGAAGCTACCTTTCAAGGTTTCACCCCATAATAATAAAAAATAGTCAGCCCCGGGGTGTTCTTTATTAGGGTCGGCCTTTGAAGGCCGAACAAAAAATATTTTATACTAGGGTGTTTAACCTAATATTAGGGGAAAGCATCGAAATCCAATTTTCGGCAATATTTTAAATTAGATTTTAAAAGGAAATTTAATCGATTTTGAACACGAGACTTTTTTAAACATGTTTTAAATTGAATGGGAAAAAATCGAAATCCAATTTGCGGCAACATTTCCATTAGAATTTAAAAGCAAACTTAATCGATTTTAAAATAGAAACAATATTTGAATTTGTTTTTTACGAAGGTTCAAATTTAAATGTTAGGGGAAAGCTTCAAAATCCAATATTTTGCTATATTTCAAGTAGATTTTAAAAGGAAATCTTATGGATTTTGAAAAAAAATTGCTTTTTTTAATTAAAGGTTGTTAAATACTTCGAAATCCAATTTTTGGCAATATTTTAATTTAAAATGTTAAAAAGAAATCTGACGATTTTGATATAGAAACAATATTTTTTTGTTAGGGTTTCAAGCTTAATTTTTAGGGGAAGCTTTGCGCCCTAAATATTCCCTAATAATAAAAACTACCTGAAGTGTTTATTATGTGGGGGGTGGGTTTAGTATTAGGGGGAACTGATGATTAGATGCACAAGAGCAATTTCGACATGCATGCAGGCGCAATGCTCCTCGATGCAAGCCTTGAAACCAACATACTTGAGGAAGGTGCAATATGAAAACCCGAGGAGCAGGAACATAGGCGGCCTCAGGCTACATAGTACGGTTGCTTTTTTAATACCAATGCTAACCAGCATTCCCTATTATCTGATTTCCAAATTGCCAAGGAACTGTCCAAGGCCAGCAACGGAGCGGGAGCCGCTTTCGATGACAGGAATCCGCGCGCTATTCGACACCTTGGTCGGGTAGGTTCTTACAGCCGCTTTGAGTGGTCCCAAATCAATGTAACCCACTGAGGACAAATGCATAGAGCAGAAGGGTGCAAGATCGTATGACTTGACTTGTTCCTGGAAAATACAGCAGCTGTTGTCGGGTAATGGTCGCTTTGCGTCGTTGGAGGCCCCAACGTAGCAATTTTACACCTCATTCCAAATGTGCCCCGGAACCCCAGGCGCACGGAATGAAGACCCCATGGCCACGTAGGTTCGCAATGGACTCTGATTTAGTTTGACTTCGAAAGCAGTTTGAAAATTACGCCCGAGAATAACAAACCATACAAACCTCTGATATGATATGTGTGGCCCGAGAATAACAAACCTCTGATATGATATGTGTGGCTTCCACACAAAGCCCTTTCATTGGTTCTTCTACGTTGGGTTTTGAAGTCTGAAAGAGGTTTGAAACCCTTTTTGGAACCACCAATCAAGCCGACGATTTCGATCCAAGGGCCCCATGTGACCCCCTGCGAAAAAAGGGCTCAAATATGGAAAGGCTAAAGACTATGCCTATGCACCCCGGAGAATCCGAGGGTGGGTATATATATATATATAAATTCGCTTCTTTGGAAGGTTCTGAGCGGGCACCATTCTGAACTTGTTCCTTCTGGGGGTCTGAAGCTGGTCTGAAACCCTCGAGAAGCCCCATCTGAGCCTTCAACCCTGACTGGAGAGAGAGGGGGCCTCTTGGATGAACACTTCCAAATATTTGGGTTTGTGGGAAAAAGATGGAAACAATGTATCCTAGGTGGCAATATGGCAATAAGAGATCCAGACCCTTGCAGGCAACTAAGTTTATTCCTCCCATATGGATGATTCGATGCTAGAAAACCATGTGCCGTGGAAAGGCCCCAACCTAGCAAGTTTGCACGTCACTTCAGATGTGCCCTGGAAGCCCACGGGCACGGAGTGAAGACCCCATGGCCACGTAGGTTGCTGACTGCCCACCAAGATCCATGCAGACTGTCTAGCCGTTGCCTATCCACTCCTTTTACCCTTTTGACTTCTACATGTGCTTCGCGCCACAGCGGCGTGCAACTTTTGATCACTCAGCTGACCAGATGTCTCCGCACCGGCCACTTTAGCGAGCCCACTTTTCGGCCCTCCGGAGCCACAGAACATTGGAAAAAAACACGGTGCTTCGCGGCTTTTCTACCTTTTCGCACGCCTTGATCTTCTTTCTTCTGACCCTTTCTCTTCCGACTTCTTTCTTCTTCTCTTCTCTTCTCTGACTGCTCTCACCTCTGCTGTTCCATCTGTCCATATTGTCGGAAGCTTGACTTCTAAGCTTCCTTCGCCTATATCCGCAACTTACCCATGTTTGGAAGATCACTGGGACTGGGAGTGCTTCAATTGTTGGGGTTACAACATTGTAACACTGTGGGAAACTGATGATTGGATTTGATTGGGTCCACCATGTTTTTTTTTTAAATATATATATATACCCTATTGATGATACTGCATAGCAAAATTAACCCACAATCGTTCGTATCTCCCTCTATAAACACATGTTGATCTATGTTTTATCTTTAGAATCCAGGTATCTGTATCATTCACTGTATCCGTCTCGGTCCTCACTGGCTGCCAGTCGCAGCGTTGAACCGGCGAAGCACAAACGCCGCCGCGCCACGGGGGATACCGATGGGCCCATGGGGCTGGGGCCGGCAATGCAGCCATCGATGACGTGGGATGACTGGGAGTGTGGGGGATGAATTGGGAATTCATCGTGATCAATTCAACATACTAATGATTCACCATACTAATGAATCACCTGATTAATATCATATTGACGAATATTCATGAATTAAATTTAATGACTTCTATGAAAAAAATATTGTCTATAAACACCAATATTGCTGGACCAAGTCACTAGATGTCACGAATATGCAGTCGTCGTGCAGCAGCAGCAGGAGGAGTAGTAGTAGTAGTAGTAGTTGTTGTTGTTGTAGTAGCAGTAGTAGAAGTAGTAGCAGTAGTAGCGGTGGTAGCAGTAGCAGCAGCAGTAGTAATAGTAGCGGTAACAGATTGATAATGATTCAAGTAACGAATATTGTCAATAATGTTTATCATGTCCTTCTGGGAAAATGTTGTGGGACCGTTTTAGTATACCGTTCCTTTTTTAAACATCTACCTCTTGGTAGTTGAATGGGGGAACCCTCTAGCAATCAACCAACCAGTGGGAACAAAATATGAACGCAATGTGTCAATGTGGTAAAACCAATGCCAGAAACCCCAGAAACCTCCCTTGAGGAGAGCTAGTTCCAAAACCACTTCTTGTTTTCAGGTGGTTGAGTATTATTTGGACATGTGTTCAATGCATCTCAAAACAACGCTAAACAACTCGCAATGGCACATGTCTTACGACAATAAGCTTACAAGTACTATTAAACTTGAATGCTGCGCAAAAGCGGAGTGGCGAAGTGTGTCTTCCTCGCACAAGAGGCAATTATTTTTAAGCCGTTAAAGTTAAAGTTAACTGACATATTGTGTGCATGGTTTGTTGGTCTAGTCAATATCCAATTGTTTGGTACGGTTCTATTTATCTTTTTGGTCGTTGGCTACTTGAAAGCTATCCGTCTACAGCAGCTTATTGCTGGACCTCAATGTGACTGCATCTGACTGCCCCTGACTTTGAAGGGCGCTTGCAGTGAGCCGATTTTGCGGCTGATGGACCCCAACAATCCATAGTGGTTTGTAGTTTCAACCCGTTCCAGAAACTTGCCTATGAGGCTGCATATTATGATTCATCAATCCAGCTACAGGTGAAAAACATGGTTGAAACATGTTGAAACCATCACCAGGATATTATCCGTGTTCAAACTGTTGAATAGCAATGCATCACGCATCCGTACTCATGGAATACTGTCATCTTTCAAGCGCGTCTGGTTTTCTGCCCAAGCGCTGGTTTCCCTTGCTGTGGTTGCGTGTAATTACTGGATCTGCATGGGCTCCAATTTTAGGACACATCTGTTTCATCACTTTCAGACAATTTTTCGGAGCTTCCACCTGGACATCTGCCAAACTCATTTTGATTTCAGCGCAACACTGAAATAGTCTTTGACTGCGGACCCTTTGGACCCAGATTGATGGCCAGTTGGCATTTTTTGACATGACACTTTTTGTCGGAAAACACATACTTGTCAGTCCTTCATACATCATCTAGTAAAGCACCAATCAAAACTGAAATGTCCACCCAGGAGAAAAAAATCCTACAATTCTTGCGAGGATCTTGCGGGGAACCAATTCTTGAAGGATCATTCCAGCACCATCGTGTGATCTCCGTGCAAACTTGTTTTTGTCAAACATATGGGTGGAGTTTACGCCGTTGTGATATCTACAACTGATCCTTGCCCTTGACAGTCACCAGAAAAGCACAGCCATTCCACAGCTCCGTGCCAGGACATGCCAAATGACCCCGGGTCCAAAGCCGCGGGGATGCATCGGATGCATCCCGCCGTCAGAGCTCATCATGGCCCTCCATGTCCTGGGCGGCATTTGATGATGCCGGACGAATTCGATGTAGACTTTGCATCATTCATCACCCCTTGTTTTTGACATACCAACACCCTACATTATATTTGACACACCCATTGAAGTGGACATTATTCAATTGAAAACAAAACTTTCCGAAGGGTCAGTTTCCTCTTCATGATTTTTTTGGGCAGAATATTGCGACTTGGTCTGGCACTTTGGGCCGCTCTAAAGTGTTCATGTGTTTTTCTCACATGTTCCTCCTTGTACTGGGATATTGGATGCCTCCAAAGAACATGAGCAAATTCACCAACTACCAGTATGTATTCAAATGCGAGAACAACTCGTTTATTGATTATTGGTTGTACGGCCATATTTATGGCAAGCTTTTTGTGCAGCTGAAAAGGTTCAACCAACCATTCAACAAAGATCTTAATATCACCATCAAATGGCTGTCGCGAAAAAAGGGGGCGCTCAAACATTCCAAGAGACTGAAAGCTCATTTTCTCTTTGGCGCAAAGAATGGTGGTTAATCCATGGGATGATCTCGTTGGTGGTTTCAACCCTCTGAAAAAATATCAGTCAGTTGGGACTATTATTCCCAATATATGGAAACTAAAATTCATGTTCCAAACCACCAACCAGATACGAATATAAACTCCAAGCGAATCAAGTTTCGACTTCTGCAGCGGACGCGGCCTTGGCCGTTGGAAGCTCCGGGACGTTCCTGGGCGTTCAGGTTGACCCCAGGTGATCGTGATATATACCCTCTGGAAAACGTACAAAAAGCTATTGAAGCCATGGCCATAGAAATAAAAAAATGTGGATTTACTCAGCTACAAAATGCTGATTTTCCATAGTTAAGTAAGTTTACCAGAGGGTAATTTGATGAACAATTATGATGATTGAAATTAAAAATGATCACTATCAAATTGATTCAATGGCCTACCAGTGGATGATCAATCCTGGACATGACCAGCCAAGCTGGTTTATGAATTTATGAACATTATATATTTTGCTGTTAAATACTATAGGAATCAACACATTTGGTACAAGCGGATCTAGGCACCATGCTATGACCCATGTGGTCTCCACTGGCGATACCCATGGATTTCTCCCGTTTTGTTTCAGCTGGATCTCCTCCAACTCATCTTTTAGATTACTCATCTAGACTCATCTATTTATCCCTTCTTCCTATTTCTAAAGCTACTAAAACGTCCCCAAATAATAAAAACTACCTCAGATGGTTCGTTTTGGAAAATTTCAGATTGGCCAATTTGATTTTGAATTTATCCCCTTTAGAGAACAAATTAAAAATCAAGGTCCAATTTGAAGCTTTTACCCCCTAATAATAAAAACTAGTTAGCCCAGGCGTGTGTTTTATTAGGTTCGGTCTTTTAAAGTAAAACAGTTAAACATCTTAGTTTTCAAATGAAGGTTTAACAATTGGTTTTGGGGGAAGGCTTCGAAATCCAATTTTTGGTGATATCCTGATTAGATTTTAAAAAGGAGTTTGATCGATTTTGAAATCAAAAAACTAGTTGTTTAAATTAAGGTTTTAAATTTAATTAATGGTTGGCAATAGTTTAATCAAATATTATAAACATTATGTTGGTCGATTTGATATCGAAAAACTTAGTTTGTGTAATTAGCGCTTTAAATCTTTAAATTCAATATTAGGGGCCAGCTTCTTCCCCGAATATTAAATACCCCCTACAGCAATAATCAAAAATACCCTATACAGTAGGTGTTATTTTTTGGGGAGGGGGGATGTTTAGAGCGCATGGATTTATTATAGTATATGTTGCTCATTGATTCATAATCCATTATCATCATAATCTATCATAATCTATTATAATGATGTATTCAGATCTATTGAACCCATTTATATGAACTAATCTATTTAAAAACTATGGAAAACATCCATTTCACATTGATTAAAACATCTGTCATCTATTCAGCTCCATCCAAGGTGCCCCTCCAACTCTTCCCTCTTCTCATGAATCTCCTCTGCTTCCGCGTCCGCGTTGGCCGCCAGCCAGTCCGCACCCTCGTTGGCAGCGGCCAGAAATGTCGAGGCGTCGTCCTCCTGCCGTTTTTTCGTGGCGACCAAAAAGCCGTCCACATGGCTTGACAAATTCTAACTTGTTATCCATGAAGAATTGGCATGTAAGCAGCAAACAAGAGCGGCTTTTCAATGCTTTTCATCCAAGAAGTGGATTTGAACTCATGGTAAAACATTGGGATTAAGATTAAGCAAGGACAAGTATGGAAAAAGCAGGACCATCCCCTTCCTAGAGACCCACTCAGCTGCACATGTGACATTGGAGACCCAGGGGACCCAAGGTCCAGAGCCATCTCGGCAGCATGATGCAAGGAGCGAATGAAGAGCTTCAAGGCCATTTTGGCCTCCGCCCTCGCGAAGTCTTTCCTAAAGGCAGTGCTTAGTGATGATCCATGGAGTCGCTGTAAAAAAAACATCACGTCAAACCAAGGTATTTTTACTATCTCTCTCTCTCTTTTCTCAAAATATTTCAATATTTAGGAGGATGTTTCTCTTAGCCAAAGCTGGGAGATTGGGAATTGATACACTTCCGCAAAACATAAATAAACATGTATAGCCATTTGTAACCTCAAACAAACATGGACATAAAAACAAATTGAAAGCACCATCCAGGCAGTTTGACTATCCAGTGAGTAGGTATCATATACAGTATATGTGCAGAACGGACCTCCAAACACATGTTTGCCAACCAATGGATTTTCGTGGGTTTCCAGGATTTCTTGAAACTTGAAACTAAACTACAGGGTCCTTGTTGGGCAAACAGTATTCATGTTGGTCCGCTGCCATGGTTGTTTCAAACACTGTGAAGTATGCCTTGAAAGCAGTTGGGGTCACCCAAACATGTCCTCAACCTGATTCCACTTGGTTCCACCAGGTTCCCCTCAACCACCCCCTTCAGTATATCTGAACCCCTGTCTCACCAAGCTGAGTGAAGCGATTTTAGGTTCACCATGGTTCACCCAGCTCTCTAGACGTCCAAGGGTCTGATCCTCCTTCTCCAAGCTTTCCTCAAGATATGATATGGATGTGCCCTTCAGATTTTTAACTTGGAACCCAAACATATACATACACGATATATATATATATACATGCAACATTAGATAATGCGATCAAAGTGCGTACATTATTAGATATGCATGTTTCTGCTTTGGTAATCATTTGTAGATGTCTGCTGAATACATGCAAATATGTAGAAATACGCGCGCACATACACACATACCATTTATATATGTATATTATTAATACGTATTGTACATATATAATTTATATAATCATTTTGTTTATATGCAACACACACCAGTATACACACAAAAAATAAACATACATACTATGTATTATATATATATATAACAATAATAATACTCACTAAATATCACTACACTTTTATATTATATGTATATACATCAAGCCCTGTATTTTTTTAATGTAGGAAGTACTGTACCACATCTAAAATAGTGGTAAATCACATGTCTATCCTTTTGGGATCTTTTTGGGGCTAATCCCCAATTCCAGTGGATTAAAACATCATATTCCATAGAAAACATGCTATTTATTCATGGCTATACCATGGGTATACCATGGGCATACCCTATTTTCAGACAAAGCCATATCATATAGGATCCCTTTCCCAGAATTTCACAGCTGCCCAGTTGTATTTCTATAGGTGGTAAAATATACATGAACATACTATATTGTACTACTATATGTAGAAATAAATAGGGATATCATACAGGTATTTTTGTGTTGGTGAGGTCACTTTAAATATATCACACCAAAAAATTCTGTAAAATACTGTAGGTCATTAATATACGACTATACTAGAGTATTATGATTATAACAGGATCACTACTGAGCCCACTGTTCCAGCTGCGCCACGGATTCTTGGATCATCTCTTCGATGCGCTCGTGGCTCAGTTCTGAAGCGACCTTCAGGACCTCACCTGAAATCCCGCAGAGTCCCTGGCAGAGTCCCTGGGGGGGCACGCGTGAACACGGAATATTGCGGTTGGGGCCATGTTGGGGTGAACAGAAAAAATGGGTAGAACATGGCAGAACCATATTGTATAAGATTCAGATGTTATATGATGTTATCAGGTGTTGTTTTTGAATCTTAGCAGCAACGATTATAACGATTTGGAGTTGAATGGAATCCGAATAGCGCAATCATGGGCATTCACAACCATGGTTGGGATGATTTTTATGAGCATATAAGCAGCATAGAATCATATATATAGTAATAATTATGCTGATACCACTGCATACCACTTCTGAGTTGGAATAGGCATAACCCTATAATCATGGCCATATAGCAACCTATGAAGTCGAACTGCACCCAGATGTGAATCGAGATGGATCTTGGTGATATCCCTAGTTCATCGTGTCCTGATCATCTGATCCAAACATATCTAGCTAGTACTCATCATGAACATGGGAAAAATAGATACAAATAATACACCAAAACTAAATTATCTAAACGATATAAAACAGCGGCGTCCCGGGGAATTGATTCAAGGCACCCTTGCCAGATCCGCTGTCTGTGGCTTCAACGGCCACCAAACCGTTCACATCCACCTGATCACTGGCCCGGATCCCCACAATGAAATTCAGCACGTGAGGAAATTCCACTTTCCAGGTGTCTTACCATCTGGTAAACTAACATAGCTATGGAAGCCATGGCCCATTTATACGATTTATAGCTGATTTAGCATGATGTTTACCTATTTTAATGGTGATTTTCCAGTTAACTCTGAGTTTACCTGACTGGTTTACCGATGCTTACCGGATATTTCAACAGAAACCCTGGGACATGTAGCATTTTTCACCCCAACTGGCCACTTGGATGGGGAGCTTGCCGCCTTAAAGAGAACTTGGATCTGCGGCACACCACGCGGTGCAGGGCTGATCCCTTTGATCTGAAAGCTGCCCATCCTCGGCTCAGCTGGGATCCAGGGGGTTTTATGGTATCCCGGTATCCCTCTAAAAGCAAACAACTATCCGGCTGAATTATCGGATTCACTAAGCTCTGAAATGTCTGAAATGAAGCCAGTGGGGAATGATTCTCCAGATCCTAACCATCATCGGTCGATCAAATTCATCCTTAAATCTCGGCCGCAAATTCGTGGGCTCCCTGAAAAAAACTGTTGACCATGTTTGACCCATCGCCAAGAGGCAAATGATTGTTCTTGGACATCAACCGCTCGCCCTGAAACACTTTCACAGTGGCGCTCCTGAGTGCCAAACCAATCCAATGCGGAAATGGAAGGCGGTTCGCTAAAAACGCCGAAGAATCTGAAGGACATTGAAGGACCCAAAAGACTACAGTCTGCAAGATAAGTGCCTGTTTTCTTATTTTTCTCAAGGCATTGTCTTGGTTTTCCACTGTGCAAACTTCCCACATCCACTGTTTCGTTTCTGAACCGGCAGCTGGATTGCTCTCTGCCAAATCCCTGCCAAGTGTCTCTTGGTTGTCCTTGTGAGTCGAGAAAATCATCCTTGAATTGGCGCTGGAATTGTTTCCATGTGCGAAGAAAGAAACCGACCAACTGGCATCACTTCATCACCCCTGTCTCTGTTAATGTCGAATTGATTCCTCATGGATCCTCATGGGGGTCTAAAAAAACGTAAGCTGAGCCCACTTGCTCTGGGCTAACTTTTGCCAAATCTTGGCAATCACCTTACTCCAGAAATAGATAGAAATAGATCAACCCATCAACCAGTGGGTCAAGTCCAAGGATTGCCCTCTCATCCTGACCATGGAGGCCCAATGGACGAAAAAAAACATGGAAAACCCATCACCCATTCACACTCTGATTCCCATCCCATACCCACTGGAAAATTATGGCTGCTGTATGGTTCCCTTTATGGTTCCCTTCCCCAATTGGCGGCCCCTCTCTGCCACAGGTCATGTTTTCGGCAGGCAAAGGTGTGTTGCGCTTGATGACCTTCAGGGCCACTGGAGGGTTGGAGGGAACATTTCCCGTACCAAATGCAAGTTTTGTGGTTTTTCACAAAGGGAAAATATGGGAAATGGGACAATCATCGAACTGACTGGAATTTCAGTGCCATGTTTGATTACCGGAGGGTATTTACATATTGAACGAACAGGGTCTCCTCTGTGTGTTCCGTTCAGCCAACCCAAAGATTGGGAGGTAAAAATTCTAGGAACACTCACCCTCCACATCGCTTTCACTTTACTTGCTTTACTTTGAAGAACTTGGCAAAATGCTCCTCATTGATAGCCACACCACTTGCTCCAATGGCCAGATTGAATGACCATGGTGGGTGGTTGTGCTCTTCCGCATCTTCTCATCGTACCCAGCAGGGATGCAACATTTCTCGATGGATAAAGACCAGGTGAGGGAGTCCACTTCGGGGATAACCGTATCGGATAACCCCTGAATGGAGTACATGGCTAATATTAATATATGCTAATATAGCCTTGCTTGAATGGCACGTATGAGGTTAGAAACGATGTACTACTTCAGATGTTCATCGCAGTTGTTGATGTGCAGCGCAAAAAGTTTCCCAATTTATTCGTCGGGTTATCGCGTATGTGATTGTGTTATATTAACTAATTACTAATTATGAAATATTTGCGAAGCATGTGCCTGATTTCGGGGTCTTTTCCAGTTTTCACCAAAAAAAACAGCCAAAGCTTTGCAACGAGAGGACCGTCGTCATGAAGCCACCAGCGGTCTGGATGCCCAAGGACAAGGGAGTTACATCAATGAGTCTCAACTCCTGCCCGCTCCTCAGTTTTTAGCTAAACTCGGAAAGGACAATTCCCACCACAGCCACAGTTGTCCCACTTAACTTCTTTATTCTAAACAAGCGATAAGCATGTTCTTTGCCATATTTGATGGATGAATCTGGAGCCTGATGTACTCAACAATGATGGGAAATTGCCACCCCTGGTAATGTGGGAAAACCATCAAAAATTGGAGATTGTTTTTGTCAGGTCAGATTTATTCAATTTTACTCGCAGATTTTACATGATTTTACCTGCTCAGAATTAATCCAAGTTGCCCCAAGAACTGTCTACTGGTCTGTAGTGCCACTTCTGGATCAACCAGTAACCCTGTCTTCTTCAGGAAATCCCCAAAGAATCATAAAGGGTATCACTTTTTGGGGGGTCGCACCCAAATTCATCAACCACTGAATAGGTTCTTTCCTCAAGAAATCCCTGCTATACAATCAATCCATTGGGATTTTCCATGATTTTCCTACATCCCTCAGCGATGTAGTGTTGGCTAACGGTTTCTCCAAGGGTTGGATGTCCAAATGTTTGTCGAATTTAAGCCATCTAGCTACTGTATTGTTTGTGCTCCAACTATTTTTCGAATTGTTTTGCAGAAAAGCCTCACTTGCGCTCAAAGAAAAGGATCACTTGCGCCCAGATTGACAAAACCACTTCAGGAGCACGGTACTTTACAACGATTCAACCATTTAATTAGGATCTATTGTTAGGGGGCTCGGGGGGAGTTGAGGATTGAGCGACTAGGGAGGAACATGGGGGCATTTAGCAGGATGCATACATGCAACACTCGCTTATGTAAGAAATCAACCATTTAGTGGCGTCTACTTTTAAGGGACTAGGGAGGGACATGGGGGCATACATGGGCATGCGCAAAACAAACCACGTACAGATGCCAAGCTTCCCTTGGACGCTCAAGGCAGCGGCCTGGAGGGCGGCACCATGCGCCACCACCTCGTCGGGGTTGATGCTCCGCGTGAGCCTTGGCTGTCGTTGCTTCGCGGTTGTCCCGGGAACGGCACAACAAAGTAAGGCACCCCACAGAAAGAACAGGTCGGAGTCAAATCTATAACCCCCAGCGCGGTACGACGTCCAAGGTTCTCTTTCCCATCAAAGAACTCGCTTAACAGCTGCTGCACTTTGGGAATGCGAGCTGAACCGCCTGCAAAACGTCCACCATTCTGAGATAGCAACCACTGGCTTTGCGAAATAGAACATATGGAACATGTGGATGTCCAGCGGGTTTCCTACGAAACAGTAGCCTATGTTGCATGGACAATCAGTCAAACTGAAAGTAAACAGGTCCCTATTCCCTATACTTAATGACACATAAAGAAACCAACAACGTTTAACAAATTGAAAGGTTTAGGGCCCACTGGTTTGCTTCCTCATGCACCAGGTCAAAAAAAACAGGCATTCCTGGAAGAAACGGCCCGGACGAAACGGCCCGAACCTGCTAGAATCACCGTGTTCACATCGGACTTTGCCAGTCCAGAATCTTTCAGCGCGGTTTTCACCGGCTCCAGCGTTCTCTGAAAAAGATCATCCTGGGCCGGTGAAAACCTGACTGGTGAAGGACCCAACTTGCTTTTACCATGTTTTACGTGGTGTTTGTCTGTAACCCAAACAATCTCAAAATGTAAGCTTAAGAGTTTCAAAGAAAACATGGATGCACTCATGCACAATAATCCATCTACAGTGTACAAGGTTGAAGGCCGAAGGGCATGAACATTTTGAATCATTTTGATGCATGTCCTGCTGCATGTCCTTATTTAAATCCACAATCCAAGAGTCGTTGAGCTTCTCGAACTGTGCTCGAGTCAATGTTTCGGAGAGATCTTTTCCGTTGGCAAATCCTGCCGGGACGCAACCCCTTCCAAGCACCATTACTTGATTGGTTGATACTGGAACCACCATTGTTCTCCTCAGGATGCCCAGGATATCTATACATATACCTATATGTATATAGATATATATATATATATATATATACATGTATATATGTATAGTATATAGTATATCAGCTACATCTCTGTATATAATATAATATATAAATATATAAAGTATATATAGCAGCCTCAAAGATATAACACAAACAACTGGTCACTGTCACCTAGTATTTTATCATATATACATGTTACATAACTCAAATATACAATTACACAGTTATACATATCATATAGAACATTAGAACTACCCTCTGGTAAACTAACATAACTATGGAAAATCACAATGTTTAATGGGTAAATCAACTATAAATGGCAAGTGTCAATAGCTACGTTAAATCACCAAAGTTGCTATACATGTATATACCCATCAATATATCAATAGCCATCCATAAGCATCCCCCCATCGCCCATCGCCATGGGCTCCTTCCAGCTTCACTGCCACCTGCGGCACGCTGCTCAGACGTCGCTTGGCCTTTTCAGCCTCGATGCGGAGCCGCTCCAAGGCGCCTGGCTGGCGCAGCCGCGGTGCGTGGGGAGAACTTCACCGTCATGAAAAACTGGTTGGTGGTTGACCTACCATTGTGGTTAATATATGGTTATTATATGGTTAATGATGGTTAATAATAATCTGGTTGGTGGTTGAGCCTACCCCTCTGAAAAATGATGGAGTTCGTCAGTTGGGATGATTTTCCATTCCCGACTGAATGGAAAGTCATAAAATTCCATGGTTCCAAACCACCAACCAGAAAATCGATGAACACATGGTGAAGTAAATAGAAAAATAGGCACTCCTACATGATTTGACCACCAGTCACATGTGTAAGGCTGGTTATTTGCATGGGCAGAAGCATGGGATTTTCGCCCGAAGCTGGGATCCCCCAAGTAGTGATTGTAACCATCCGATGTTGGGGGGGTAGAATCATTTTGAGCTAGGGCCGCATTTTCTGAAATTTGTTTGGGATTTGGAATTATGCGGGATGTTCAAGCTGTATTTTATGGGGGGGCCTGTCCAAACTAGAGGTTTTCTTGTAGATGGTAACGTATGTTATAATACAGCAAATGCCAAATGGTGCAAATACTCTGCTGAAAACTCGCATGGACATGGAGCTGCCAAAACATATTCTGATGGTTTGCGGTTGGAAAATCAGAACTTCATGGAACGCAAGTGTAGCTGGGTTTTGAAAGGATAGAAAAACAGGGGAAAAAATAACTGGAGGGGATATAGCCAGAAACAAGGCATGTTGCCATTTCTACAGGTATGTATATATATATATCTATATATATATATATCTCTCTCTCTCTCTCTGTGTATGTGTGTGCATTTACATATATACATACAGTACAACAAACCCAGAGTCCGGAAGTTGGAAATTTGCAAGGGCAGGCTTGCGCCATGATTATATACAAAACTTTAGTTCAGGTTAAAGAGTGATTTGTTTAACCAAGTATGTGTATACATGTGTGTGCACAAATGCCTACTTCACACCTGCAATTTTGAGACGTGACCCTGATGATCCCCGCCGTGAGTCAGCCTGGGTCCAAAGAAACATCGCCAAACTTCTTTTTGAAGGCCTTGAAAACTGTGCGCCGGAAGAAAGCACCGGGTTCAATCAAGAGCGCCGTGGGGAAAATTGATGAACACCGCCAAATCTCTTAAACTATAATATAAACACACATATGATGACTATGATTTGTAGAACCGTGTGGATCTACGTGTAGAAATGGATTCCGCGTGACCGTGTGTGTACTGTATACATATATATATAATCATAATATTATTTACTCTCTGATTTCTCTGTTTGTTTCAGTCACTTCAGTACACATCTCGTCAAAACAACACTGTCACACAATCGTACCGCGAAAGTTGCGGGTATGAAACCCTCAAGAACTCCTGTAACTCATGAATGCATATGCCAAAACCCTGGATCCCTGATTTTCACACAACAAGGCTTGTAAATGATGGATAATGATGGCAGATTACAGGTTGATATTTTTTTTCTTTCTCCTCCAAGTATGAGATAAAAGATTTGGACCCATCGCCATGTGCGAAAACATCTGACTAGTATCCTAGATACAATGCCCTTATTTGAAACGTTTGAGTAGGTCCTCTGTGTAACACCACGAAACTTCAGACTTCACTCAACCAGCATATATAAGAGGGATGTTTGATACCCCAAACTGGGCACATATCCGGGACCCATGTAAAAGGACAGAAGTCCGATCCCAAACCATTTCAGCCCACACCCGCAGTCGAGCGACGTTGCTCAAATGAGACACGATCATTTGATCAAAATCTTCTCCTGGCTTCCAACAAACTCCCCCCTGCCATGGCTAAACATCACCATCACCATCATCATCATCATCAGCATGCTTGGTTCAATACGTCTATACACTCCGGTCATCATGATAGGCGGTTGATCTAAATTTAGTTATCTGCAAACGGCCATTCTTCGCGAATAAAAGAACTGTCGCACATCTTTCTGCGAACCCAACGTTTATCTTTCAAGGTGGTCTCACGTGAAACTTTTTTCGCCTTTTGCGAACTCAGACATGGACAAATCCCATGCATCAAAAAATGTCAAATTTGGGATGGTGAATGAATCCTATTGCTTTGCGAACATTTTATGGGCAATCCAATAATCAACCTACCAAATTTGGGGATGGTTTATATAAACCATTTATGGTTATTTTGGGAAGAGTTTATGGCATTGGGTTTGCCACATTATATATATATATGTCAGTGATGGTTAACCATGAACCATTAGATATGATATAATAATATAGATATTAACCATGATCAATCATTGTTAACCAATATTAGCACCATTATCAATCCATATTAATCCCATTCATGTATTGAGTTCAAAATGATTAACCACGATTTATAGCTGAATGTTGAAGCCATCTCCAATGTCAATAATTCATTGGTTAACCATCATTGAATCCATAAATCAACATCTTGAATTACTAACCATAATCCATATTGACCAATGACTAATCCATTATTAATCCATATCCCATAAATCATCCATATTTATCCCATGTTTTCCCCAAATTCTTCATCCAACAGCACCATCTCCATGGCTCGCCAAGCGCTCAGCCAAGCGACCACCCAAATGTGGATCTCCGCTGCTGGCCAAGACCTTCAAGCCATCGGCCTCTCGTTGGAGGATGGACACCTTGGCCGCTGCCTGGTGACCTAGCCAGAGGTTTTAATGGGAAAATTATGGGAACTGTATATATATATATATATATATATATATTATATATGTGTGTGTGCGTGTGTATCAAAAAAAAATCTGCATGTACAAAATGACTATGGGAAACTATGCGAAAATCAAATGATTGTAACTGGATGTTGTAGCTCGGAAAATCATCGAACTATAGCTGGGGAATGTTTCCAGCAGGCCGTGGAGCTGATGACACTGGAGTTTATGTGCAGTTGAACAAAAATCAACAATGACCTTGAGGTCTTGCCAGATACACGACCCTTGACGCCAATCATCCAAATCTCCACAAATCCTCTAAACTTGGTCCCGGTCTCCACGATAACTCGTGGCCGGTGGGAATCGAGAGCCAAAACCATCTAACAAGGGAAAACTTTGTTTTGAATTTGGATGGGTTTGGAGCCAATTACATCAACATTTTACCGTGCCAGCTGGAGGATGCTGGAGGGGTGCCCCAGCTTTACTCCCAACTCACCACCTGTCCCATCCAAGGATCATCGCAGGTGCCGCCACCCAGATCGTAGACTAAGAGGATCCTGGTGCCAACGCAAAGAAACCATCTGGCTCTTGGCCATTGTTCTATATTGTTCTGTTGTGAACATTGAACTTTATAGATACTACAAGTATAGAATAGTATAGATGTATACAGGTGCATGTTGCAAAGAAGAACTCATGGATTTATGGATGTATGGATCCAAATGCACCTGTGTTGGCATCTATTCGATGTATCTACATCTATCTGATCCATATATTCAATCTGTGTGTGTGAGCTTTTCATACCTTTTCTTGCTCTTTTCCGTTGTATGATATAGGTCCTTTGCTTCAACACCACTGAAAAGTGAGAATATGTGAGAATAAAGCACGAAAGAGCTTCAAGCCATGCCAACAAATGGATCTAAGAAGCAACAACTCTCAGAATATGTTGCGGACAAATCTGCGGCAACTCCCTTAACCACCCCAACAAGGCAGAACGGTGTGTGGGTGTGTGGGTAATTTGAACGATATGCTACCAAGTATTACGAAACTATCCATTTGTGAAATCGAAGCCACAACAAGTTGCACTTGCCAACGAACAAGCACGTGCCCAATAGATTATATTATCAACATGGTGGACATTTAACCACAATCGAAATAAAACTTCACCTTACAAAAACGGACCACATTTTCAGATCAACAAAGCACAAAAATGTTGTCACCGAGCCGCTCCCTGGCCGTTGATGGGCCATGGCCGCCATGGCCATAGGCTAAGGCTGCAGCAGTGGGTTCGTTGATGATGCGCAGCACCTCCAATTTCGCCCCCGCAGCGGCCACCTTGACGGCTGTGCCTGAAAAAGGGCGGAAATCATGGATGGGTGGTAGGTTTGCCATCCTCAAATGGTAAGTTTATGGCATTGGGTTTCCCACAATATTGTATACATAGTATATATATATACACTCTATATATATACTCTATATATATACTATATATACTATATATATATATACTATATATATATATACAATATATATACACTATATATATACACAGTGTGTATGTATGTGTGTGTGTGTGGAAAATTAGCTGCAATGATATATACTGATATACACACATTTTTTTAAAACAAATGCGTTCTATCATTCTCCCGATCTCGAAATGAGATTGAAACTCATTGGAAAATGAAAGGTTTATGGCATTCTGACATTCTGGCATTGGGTTGGCAATTTTTGTCAATATTCATGATCATGATAGCCATTTAAGGATCTGGCAAAACCTGATGTAAGGGACTAACGATGCTTCTATCAATTTATTAAGCGGGTTGGTAGAAAGGGAAGAAGATGATGAAGCAATATCAACAGGATCACGCAACTCTATGGGTGCCTACCAGGTAGCCCTTCAACAAATATATAAATCAAATATGTCTGCTCCTCCAAAATACTATCATTTGTTAGGTGTTTTTAGAAATGCTGAGGTTCCGGAGCCCCCAGGGAATGTCCAAAATTGTGTGAATTATTAAAAATTGTTTCTAAAATTGTTTTAAAATTGTTTTAAATTTCCAAAATTGTTCGGAGACCATTTTAAAATAAAATGAAAAAATAAATATTGTTTTAAAATTGTTTGAAAATTGTTCTAAAATTGTTTGAAATTGTTTTAAAACTGTTTGAAAATAAAATGAAATTGTTTTAAAATTGTTTTAAATTGTTTTGATATTGTTTGTTTTTTTCGGAAAATTGTTTTAAGATATTCTAAACTTGTTCAAAATTTCAAAAAATATTCAGAAAAAATGTTTCAAAGTTTTCATGATCGTTTGGAATGTGAAGATTTGGTTTTGTTTTGAAAATGTTTCGGCTGTGTTATCTAAAACAAACATTTTTCATTTTTTCCGCATCGAAAAATGTGCGTTCTTTCTGTGGTGACGCTGTTTTGTTCTTTCGCAAGGCATTCATAAATGCGGTATTGTTGCATGTTTTACTTTCTGTTATCATTCAAAAAGTGCGATCATTTTCTAACAACTACCCACAATAACAACAGGAACTATTCGCACTTCAACGGATTGTTGGATGTTGTTGTGTCTACAGATCTCAATCATATGAATCATATGACTTTAGTATTTATTTAGTCAACACGCGGCAATCACAAGTCAAAAACCCGGCCTTGAAAGAACAAAAAAAAATCAACCATCCACCCAACTTCTTTCCAGTCTCCAACATCACACAGGGCCACCCGCAAGCAAGTTCCCAACTTTTTCTTGTATAGCGGCCGCAAATCTTGGGGTGAGACCTTGGTACAAAACCCGGCCAGAGGCCTATCTCTGCAAATGGGCCAAGGCGGCCAAAGCTGTCTCAACATCAGCCGCGTCTTCCTCCTGATTCTCACCATTATCATCCTCATCTTCACTGTCATGCGCAGGCAACAAGGGCACAGAGGCCAACGTGGCTTGGAAGATGGCCAGAAATGCCATCGCATTGCCCGCGATGTCAGCCAGAAAGCTTTGCGAATTGCAAGCGGGTGGCAAACTTCGAGCCTTTGCCTGATATAATAAGATAGGGAAACCTTGGCAGATCAACGCCTCGTAGCCTGTGAGTATGCGCTGTTGGGACTCAACCCACGTCAATTGTCCAGGCAACATGGTCGGCGCGACCTCTTTTCCTTTGTTGTCAATCTGGCTAACTGAGTTGATACGGCCCACGCTCTGGCTCACATTGCGAAATTCACACGTTGGATCGGCAACCCTAGACAAAACCAAGGCATCTGCCTCCCGCTTGGACAAAGTTTGGTACCATTTATTGCCTGCCAGCTCCTCATCCACGGCACCCCCACCGATAACCCAAATCATCTGCATAGGCCATGTGTCTGTCAATCCATGTTTGTGGAGGTGCTTTCTTCTCGGCAGCCTTTTCCGCGCTTTGCTGGTGCTCCCCCAAAGCTTTCTACAAGAGTTCCAAGTGATCTGGGTCTGACGGGCTCAGCAAGCACTCCTTGGAACAAGGCGGCGACCGCATGCAAGAAGTCACCAAAGTTCGCAAAGTTGAAAAGATCTGGCTCAAGGTTTTGGTCTGTGTGTCTACCTTGCTGCTTTCTTTGCCGATGAACATCACATAGAGCCTTTGACGTCGGCAAGGAAGCCCAAATTCCTGGCCATCAGTCATGATCTTTTGGCCCTCATGGCCAAGATCCTTCATGGCGTTCATGAGCAGTGAAAGGTTTGTTTCAGTGTTGCTGGACACTTTGTCATCTATTGCGTCCACGTTTTCAAACAAAACCAACGTCGGTCTGTGACCCTGGCAATAACTGAGCATGCCTCGAAAGGTTTGCGCAGAGGCTCCTCTGCTGCTTTCCTGCGACAAA
>Ga0126342_10006228_pt1 | contig 21105 bp, 11 predicted proteins | sample Cyp1metagenome_FD_92528 | JGI IMG/M metagenome (GOLD analysis project Ga0126342, IMG submission 92528) | Coral microbial communities from Lord Howe Island, Old Settlement Bay, Australia - Cyphastrea 1 metagenome | ecosystem: Host-associated > Invertebrates > Cnidaria > Coral ...
AGACCTTCTCCGGAACCTTCTCCGGAACCTCGTTGAACCTGACCCGGCGCCTGCACCAGTGCACACCGGAGCTATTCTGGGCTGAAGACCCCATCAGCTTACGCTGTTGGGGAAAAAAGCACTATGACAATATGGTAAAACTATCACAACAATAACTTACTGATGCTTAGTACGGAATGGGGCAATCATCCCATTCCTCCATTCCCTACTAAGCTGATCCCCAGTGCCTCCAGCATCACATCCGGCGACGCCAGCGTCACATTCAGCTCCGACAGCAGCTCCGGCAGCTGGGCCTTGGTCACCACCGCGGCGGCATCCTGGCATTGCTGGGAAACACGTGGCTTGAATGGAAAATGCCCGAACTAAATGGAGATGTTAATGGGAAAATACGGGAAAATATGGGAAAAACGATCGATAAAAGTGGTTTGGTTGGTGAAATACTTGGTAAACATAGAAAAAGATGTGAGGAGAAGCGATGGGGCCCAGGAAAATGATAAATAGTGGGTAAACACCACGTCGAACTGTTAGTTTACCTTAGGGTAATCACCCATAGAGATCGTAGTTACTGTATATCCCCACAAACCCAACAGTTAGCCCCACCTCGCAGGAATAATCATGGGAATATCATGGTGGAGTGGTTGGAGGGGGAGTGGAAGGTCCCTGGTCACCGGGTTGAAGCTGAACATTTCATGTGTAGCCCTAAAAACACCAACAGTATGATCTCCATTGCCAAATATCAGTGTCAAGAAAAGATGTCAGCAATCGGACATGTGCATGTTGATCATATTGTTTTGTATCACATGTCCATCATTTTTTCCCCGCAGAAGACAACTCTGCGAACCGCCTCCGGCAACTCCTCACGGGGCAACAGATCTGGAGATGTGGAAAACCCACAGTTTTTTCTCCAAGGAAAATTATTTACAATTCCTTGGTTTTTCCACATCTACGTTCGTTGAACATCGTTGAACAGGAGGGTATATGCTGCGAATATCCGAGACACTCCCAAAATAAGGTCAATGGTGGCTCATTATGGCATTCCTGAAAAGCTCAGGTTTGGGATGTGTGTCACTGCACAAGTCATCCTGAACGTATCGCTCTTCAAAACACCTAACTTATAACTCAAACATAATAAAATTGACTAAACTAAACACCTGAACCCTAGAACTCTAATTCTTAAACCCTAGAACCTTGAAAACCTAAAGGTGGTGTTGGGCAAAATGAGGTGTTGGGCAAAGCAGGAATCAATTATATCCCCATTGCCTCAAATCAACCAATTAATTCCCACTGCAGTGGTGATCAATCCAACCAACCAAGGCCTTATACTATCAATGATACTGGTTGATGCTTTCAAGCCCAAAATTTTGGTAGCAGAGGATTTTACGGGACATGATTATGGCACATACCCAACAAAGGTAGGGACAGGAAGCAACAACAATCCACTGGTGGTTTCAACTCATCATTGTAGAGATGGAAAGGCACCATTTTTTGGAGAGTTTCAACCAGCTCAACCAGCCCAAGTCAACCATCCATGCAGCTCCCAGTCCTGCCCCTTGCGAGTGGCGAGCTCCCTGACGCACAGCTTGGACGGGTCAAACTGTCAAACATCTCAGAACTCTCTTCACACGTTGGTCAAAGCCTCATGTTTGTTGCTTAGACTGCCCTTTGTTGGTCAACTCCCAATGTTCGTTACTGGAACTTTCAATGCTTGTTGCTCAGCAACCAGGATCATGGAATTCGAAGCACTATCCACTGTTGGTGGTGCTGCCAACACCCCAGATACAGGGGGCAATAATTGACTTCAGCTTTAAGGAAAGGCAAATCCCAAAGTGCTCCCATTGTGGTAGAAGAACGCTGGATTGAACCTAAATGAACGAATAAATCGATATAGCTAAATCAGTAAATCGATATAGACAAATGTTGACCCCCTAAATAGACAATAGATAATAAGTATAGACGTTAATCATTATTAGATAAATAGATCAACCCCTCCTAGCGGCGCACCTCAAGCGCCTGGCAACGAAGTGTGCCTCGCGTTCACGTACCGCCCGTACCAGGCGCACCATGTCGAAGTCGTTGATTCCGTACTCCTACGCGGATACTGATGCTCCATGGAAAACCTGGGAAATGAACCAGTGAAGTTCGATATCTGGTTTATGTGACCAACAAAATCTTAGGTATATCATGGTATGTATGTATAAATATATATATATGTGTGTGTGTGTTCACTCTCATGATGTTCATTCCGAATGTTTAGAACCAGACATGAGATGTAGCTGATGTAAGCTCCTGCAGAGATGGTTTCTAGTGGCTCGACCAGATACTACCAAGGTCAATGGTATTTCGGGGTGCTAAAAAAATGGCATTTATGGGCATGGTGGTTCTAAGTCTCCATATAAATCCCAAAAAATGGGAGTGTAACCCCCATTTTTTATGACCTAATTTTCCGGATTTCGATGGGGGATCGTACTTACCAGTGAAACTCAACCACCATCATCGGATCCAACATCGGGGATTTACTCCTGCTTAACCATGCTGAAATGCTTATGATTGTGATAAATTTACACCACATTAATCATTATGTAAGAAAAAACTCAGTAATTTTTCGGTGTAGACATTTTCAGTCATGTTTTTAGCATGTTTTAGCCTTTTCATTTCATGATACTTGAATCTGATTGAAGAAACATCGCACCTCCTCGGTCTGCGAGGAATTCGCTTGAGCTTGGACCTGGCACCGCTGGCCACCAAGACTCAGAAGTTGTGGATATGGTGTCGATTTAGCCAGCAAGATGGGCACCACAAAAAATGAGGAACATAAAGATATGATACCGAAGAAAACTAAGAGGTTTAATAAATTTCCATGTGCTGGAGACAGATTTTCAATTTTGAAAGATCAAACATGATCAAATTACCCAAACTCCTCAATGTGTTTCATGCAATATCGTGCAACCATGATTTGCTCACTTGCCTTGATGATGGTTTAGGACCAAGATCGGTAGCTGTTTAGGATCCAGGTCTCAGAATCAAATGACCCCAATGTCCGGTAGAAATAGTTGGTATAAACCATCCTGAACTTGGAATCTGATCAATCTTGCATGAACCAAATCCCAGCCACAGCCACATCTCAGGATTTTCCCACAAATCCCCAGCTGTTCTCCGGCTGAGATCTTCATGATTTCTCCGGTCGTCTCGCCTTGAGGTCCTCGTGCCACACAGCTTCCAAGTCCTGAAATCCGACGGGTGACTCATCCTGCGTGTGCCCCAGGTTCTTGTGGATATTTCATCGACTTCATATTGGTAGCCTCTGGTAGTTTAACATAGCTACTGAAAATGGCAATGTTTAATGGGAAAATCAACTATGGCAATTTTCAATAGCTATGTTAAATTACCAGAGGCTACCAATTTCTGAAATAATTAGTGTCCCCAAAATCCCAAACTCTGTGAAGTACACTCCGGTAAACGTTTACATAGCTATAGAAAATCACCATTTTGAATAGGTAAATCAATTATGTCTATGGGGTATTTTCAATAGCTATGTGACAAATTACCAGAGGGTATCATATCAAAAAAAATATTATAACCACTATTAACCGTCATTAACCATCATTAACCATCATAATCAACCATGATTATCCATTATTCACCATCCATTCATCTTAGAGATGTCATACCGTCAACACGCCGCCGGACCTCTTGAGAGATATCAAAGCCCAACCAATCGAGACCTTGGGCTCTGTAGTTCCCGCCGGTCTCCGTGTATGTATGTCTGTATGTCACACTATATATATATATATGAATCTAATCTAAACTAATCTTATCTAAACTAATCTTATCTTATCTATCAATCCGTGCACGAATGTGTAGGTATTATTTATATATATATATATATTATCCAATGGATTCACACATTTCTGATGGATTAACCCATGGGGAAGTACTTAGAATCATCCCCAGTCTCCCCTTGGGAACGTCTCTTTAAAGCCCCACTCAGTCCAGGAGGCAAATGGGTTTCAGCCAGGTCATTTGCTTCAAAAATTGCCAGGTCGGTTCAAAAATGGAACAAACAACCTACACTCCCTGACCTCCCAACCCCTCTAACCCCCACCGAGTGGCAGCTTCTTGCCTCCAAGAGGTTCAGCTTCTCTCGTCCTGAACGGTCCTGCCGCGTGCTGTATGGTGAAATTCTGAGACCCGTTTGAATCTCTGATGCTGCTTGGGGATGCCAAATTGGAGTCAAATTTCACAGCGGTGCCTTTACCTCGTCGAAAAAACAAAAAATGTCATTTGGGATCATCATCTCGAATATGGATGACATATGTGGACATGTCCAAAATGAAACACCAAACACCAAGCAACCAAACATGTCAATATCTATGATGTGTGTGTCATTTTGATATGATTAATCAGGCTCTCAAATATGGTTGATACTTGAAACCACCAGCCGCCACCCATTTCGATGAATCCTAATCCTGGACCCTAAAACTCCTCACGTCGGAAGGCGGCCATGATCTCGGAATATTCCTTGCGTGTCTTGAAGATGAGGAAAGGTTGCAAATAGTTGGGAACATAGCCAACAAAAATGGAAAGAATGTTTTTGTAGGCTTGGAAATAGGGAGATCATGAAAATTACCTGGATTATTGAATATCTCATACAACCCAAAGTTGCAGGATTAGGCAAAACAAAAACCTTGGTACAACCACTTTACCCCTCTGAAATCTGACACGGAGCCCGGTGAAAGGCGGCCTTGGGTTTCATGACAAGAATCCGTTGTCCCTGACACGATCACCTTCATGAGCATAGCTAAAGTGCGAAGGCACTTTTGGTCAGGAATTAGAGGAAGAAATGGGTTTGTCTGAAAATAGGGTATATTCCCAATGAAATAGCAATTTAATAGGGATAATGATCATTAACCATTGGGTTTAGGGGTACACTATTTTCAGACACACCCAAATGTTGATGAAGTTCTTGACTTTCAACAGCTGAAGCATCAACGCACGGCAGAAATTGCTGCCTGCCCCGGTGGTTTTCCAAGGTCCTGCAAAGTGAAGCCCAGCCGGTAGCGCATGATGCCTGTTGTGCGAGCTTGAGAGAGCATCCTAGTCGGGTTTCAGCTGAAGGTAGAACAAATGGTTCCTTTGAGTCTATGATGTTTGAGCCATATTCATAAATATGGATTCTGAAGCTCTAACATTTGTCTTGCAGAAAAAACAAGTTCGTCTGGTGACGCGTGATGAGGAAAGCCCAAGTGAAGCCCTTGACAGCAATGGAGGCTAGAGAGAACTCGCAATTTACAAATGGATTCCTGGTTGGTGGTTGACCTACCCCTCTGAAAAATATGAGTCAGTTGGGAGTCTTATTCCCAATGTATGGCAAAATAACATGTTCCAAACCACCAAACGGATTCAACAGGGGGATTTCCCGAGATTTCACCACTTAAATGTTGGGTCACGTGCCCATTCGCCGATCCCCCGCACCTAGGATCTTGGCAAAGTTCACAAAGGTCACCTCAAGGTGTTTTTGCGACTTCCCGATGACCCGATGACAGTCACCAAAAAGATCAAAAAGTAAATCCCCACTCGATATGGTGACTTACTATCTATGACGATTTCATGATGTTTCTTATAGAAATCATGAAATATGACTGTGCTGATTATTGTTGTGTCTTAATCGTGATTATGTTCTTACGATTTCTATTTATTATCATCTATTATTGTCATCATTATTATTGTTTGATAAAAATGTGTGGATCTTGTTTTGATGATGTTTTCATGATGTACAGTAACTTTCTAGATTTACCATCTATTAATCTATGGTGAATAATTGGGCTTTCATTTATCTTTCTATCTTTTTTGGGTGAGTACTACATTTACCCCTTTTTTCAATGGGAAAAAGTGACCACCATGACCACTACGTCACGTGTCGCACCTCCATGGCTCGAGGACAGACCTCCAAGAGCAGCTGCTCCACAACGCCTGACATGGTAAATCGGTCAATCGGGAAATCCAATGGGATTTTTACCATGGGATTTTTTACCATGAACAAAATGGTATTAAAAATGGGATTAAACCATGAAAATATGGGATTAAACCATGAAAAAATGGGATTAAACCATGAAAAAATTGGATTAAACCATGAAAAAATTGGATTAAACCATGGAAAAATAGGATTAAACCATGAAAAAATTGGATTAAACCATGAAAAAATTGGATTAAACCATGAAAAAATGGGATTAAACCATGGAAAAATGGGATTAAACCATGAAAAAATGGGATTAAACCATGAAAAAATGGGATTAAACCATGGAAAAATGGGATTAAACCATGAAAAAATATGTTTTTTTTACCATGAACAAATGGGATTCAACGTTGATTAAACCATGATTTGGTCATCCAATCGCCATGGTCAATGGGATGGCGACGGGCGATGGGGATTTTTGTCAGAGGTTGCGTCATGGAAAATTAGCCATATACATTGGGTGAAATACCCCCAAAGATACCAGGCTAGGGCAAGTCTGGAAGATACCAATCTTTTTCCGGGACAGCTTTTCAAAACGAGAGGCGTTTCTAATAAAAATAGATTAAGTTATCCCCAAATTATCCAAGTGGTTCTTGAAAATGTTCCCTTACCTTCCGGTAGTCAGTCTGGCTGGAAAAGCCCCCATAATACGATGATTTTCCCATGGAAAAAAAACCTCCAGAAATCGCTCGATTCCCCAGCCATGATGGAAATCACGCTGAAAATCACCGTGTTTTCTTGCTTAAATTACAATTACTGTAAATCACAATATGTTCCATGATATCTGGATATTAAAAAAGGATATTTAAAAAAAACACAGCAGCACCTTCTGGATGATGTGTCTTATGAAAACGATCCCTGGATCCGTCCGGGTCCTTATTCGGTCCTTATAGTTCCATCCGTAAATTGCTGGCGATCTATCCCCATGAAAGCGCGCCATCTATGTTTGGCGACAATTCCTACATGAACCAGAAAAAAGAGACCTCTATCCCATCTCATTAACAACTAGATGGTTGATAGGTTTCCCATTCATATGAGCTAGTTCATAATCCCCAATAACTAAGGTAGCCTCACTTCCTACAATACCTAATCAACAAGTGTATAAGTGTATGTTAATTAAAGAGTAATTATAGAGACATTTAACAACTTCCTACAACTAATATAGATATAACACTGATAATAGAAGTGATATGAGTATGGGGTCAAAATGGAGTACCCCAATTATTGGATGTTTTTAATACTAAATAGCTGTGGTCCCTAAGGTCTTGAATTTTGACTCATACCCACACTATCTAGGTAAAAATAACATAATTTAATAACCTGAAATAAGTCTATGTTGGGATAATTCCTCGAATCCTAAGCACCATTCCAGCGAGAACAGTGAGCTTGGTATACCCATTATTGGCATGTTTAACTGAACTGTAATCCTACTGTAAGTGATAGTATGGTTACTGTAATACATGTCAATAACTATATCCAAGGAAAGCCCATATTACCCTCTGGTAAACTAACAGTTTGTTATTGAAAGTCCCCATGTTTAATAGGTAAATCAACAAACTATAGATGGCAATGTTCAATATTTTTCAATAGCAAACTGTGAAAAATTACCAGAGGGTATATGAACTTCCACCTTTGATAAAATAAGCTGAGATGGTATATATTCAGAACCAATGGTATATAACCATAGTATCACTTATAACCACTATTAACCATCACCTTTTTGACACACCTTTTTGAACTGTCTAGCAAACTCAGCGCAGCGGAATCTGCGAGGATCCAATGGCGGTCTCAAAGTCCATGCAATTCTGTCACCTTCCCATAAAAAGGCTGTTGCTCTGCAAGGTATTGGTCCGATTGTTCAAGAAATTCTGACTTCATCCGCAACGTAACACACATACTCCAGAAACGCAAGACGTGACTGCACGGCCTGGCATGACTGACTCGCAGTGTGGGCCCACAAGTTCCCTGCAACCATCTGGACAGATGGTTCGCTCGCTTATTAAATGGTGGTTTGTTTTGGGGAGTGGCAAACATGTACTTTTTACTTGAAGGTTTATAAAGGATTCCATGTGATTTGGTCTGACGCTCATAAAGAATGGCCAACTGAAACCAACTTACCATTGCTAACGGAGCATCACAATCGAAGACCTGAAAAAACCACTCAAGCACAGTGTGATTACCTGGAAATACAAATCGCTTTGATACGTTCGTAAGATCAACCGGGCTGGGTTGATACTCAAGGGCTTGCATCACTTCTGATGGTGCTTCGGCTAATGTTTCAGTTGGTTTCGGAGCAGCTGATGTGACTGCCTTGAGTCCGACCGCGATGATAACTTTGTGAACCAAATTACGCATTTTAGAGACATCTGCAACATCTTTTTTGAGCTGAAACAAGGCTTCTGCTAGTGCTGGATACCTTAGCAGGGCTGAACTTGCTAGTGCATCTGCGGCTTCATTACCTGCGATCAACCACCTTTCACCTTCATCAGCAGCACCTTCTGGGTTTTGATGGCTGACTATTTTTCCAACATGTTGCAGTAAAGGACCCATCCGTTGAACTAGCGTACAAAGGCGTTTCCACAGGTCTGCATCTCGTTAATTGCTCGCAATCCGCACCTGACTGTGTTGAAATCTCTTTAGACGCTTATAGAGGAGGTCATTATCAACCCAGAGTGTGATGTAGGTGCGATGCAAGATGGCATACTCACACGCTGAAATCGCTGCAACTGCTTCAGCTCGGATGGTTGATTGCCGGTACCCCGGGAGGATACCATTGGACAAAGGCCAAAACGTCTCTTCATCTGGGTGTCCTAGAACTACGCCCCAACTGGCCAGTCTGGTCATGGCGCTTGTTGGGTTCATGCAGGATCCATCTGTGAACACGTGGACATAAGGATTTTGGGAAGGCGGCAAATTAAAACTGATTGTCTCATCTGGAGTATTCAGCAACTGTGCAACAAACTTTGCATGTGATGGCGGCATTGGTACCCATCCGTGATTGCATATGATGGGTGGCATGGTATGGAGCCCTTCTATCTGCTCTGCATTTAAACACTTCCTGCAGTCATCAAAGAAAGGACAGTCCCAATGGCGGTGTTTCTGGCTGTCTCTCTGGTTACAAAACTTGCAAAGGTCACTGGCCTGGGGATTTTGGTGAGGAGCATGATCAGCCGTGAAAAAACTTCCATTCAAGGCCGTACGCAGCAGCGCCTGTTGCTCTGGTGGGTGCTTGTGGATGTCTGCAACTGTGATCTGAGGTGACATGTAGGGTGCTCCCTCAAAGGTTTGACGCGTTTGAACAAGTCCTAGAACTCTCTGCTGCCACCCATCACGCAGTCGACACTTGACTTCTTGGATGGGGCATTGGAACAAGAAAATTGGCATTCCGCAATGGTCTAAAAACGAATCACCATGGGTCCATGACCAGCCTATTTGGTGAAGTCTCGTGAGCAGCACATGGCACGGTCCTGGTGGGGGCTGCCGGCGCTGCCAGGGCGAATGCAATTGCTGCATGATAAACTCAAAGTGTTCAATAGGTGGTCCATGTGACCGCATGAGGACTACTGTCTGAAGTAGAGCGTGATACTGGGGGTCATGCTTCGGGTGTTCGATTAAACTAAGATGAACCATGGGATTCATGCCACTTGTGTGGACCTGCAAACCACGAGTTGCACCTGTCCGGAGGGATGTATAGTGATGTTCACCTAAGTTGACAGCTTGCACCCCATGTAATGCCAGGGGCCAGGCCTTGGCTGTGAGCGCACGGAGTTTTTGGTTATATGATGCCAACGATCTTGCTAGCAAGTTCCACAAGTCTGGCATTTTTGCCAGGCGTTTGGTCAAAGTTCCATTGGTATGCTGGAGTGTGTATGTCATATGTCCTCCTAGATCTCTGGCTTTGAACAGAACCTGAAACTCTTGTTCATCATCATGTCGAAGTTCTCTTCTACCTTCACGTTTGGAACTCCAAACATAGGTCTTTGCCAAATCTACCTGAACGTCTAGAACCTGGGTAAACTGCAAAAGCGAGTCAAGGGCAAGCTTCGCTTCTGTGGCACTTGGGCATGTCAACTCAATATTGTCGACGTAAGTCCACAGCTGCGATGTGGGGTGTTTGCAAACCATCCACCTGTGCGCCACTATGTTCACAGCCAGCATTGCTGCGACACTGAGGCCGCAGCCTTCAGCATAACCAGTTGTGGATGGCACCGCTGGACCTACACAATTGCGTAACTTGAACCTCCTACGCGTGGCAACCAGGGCGGAACTCCAACCTCTCAAAATTTCAGGGGCCACCTGTAAGTGACGCATGATCTGAAGAATCGGGATTCGGGGGAGTAAGTTAAATGCTTTAACTAAGTCAATCACCGCACCTGAAAGTTCGCAATCAGTGTGATGAGCCATCTCAAGGTCTGCCAAAATGGAATACCAAATTGAATGGGCTGCCTTATTAGGGACACTACCTGCACATGTTTCTGGGGCTAGGGCTGCCATGTGGGCAATGACTTGTCTGGCACGTATGCTCGAATAATTTCGGTAAGCAACAGGGAAAATGGAAATGGGTCTATAGTCATTAACGCAGGCTGCCGTGTTGGTCTTGGCAAGTGCAATGACAAAAGCTTGTACCATTTGCTCTGGCCATTCCTGGCCTTCCGTCTCTATTGCTTCAAAAATTTTTAAGAGTTGAAGTGTCAGATGCTTAGGCATCCGCAACAAGTCATCCCTAGACAAACCATCGGGTCCTGTCGCAGCTCGCTTTGATTTTTTCTTGAGTGACGCTTGCCATTGGTCATAAGTTATGGGGGAATACTCCATCGGTGAGGGCCTAGGGCATGCACTGTGGGTGAACTGGACTATTGGGTCCCAGAAAGAATCCTGTGTCTCTAAATGTTTATCCCACCGCAGTGCACATTCTCTCCGAAATTCTTCAAACATGTCAGTGATCTCAGCAAGATACTTATCCTGGGACACAAACTTACCTACCATCTCATGTGTAGTTGAAGAAACCCACAATTTATCAGGCTCGGCATGGATGATTGCAAGGGGGCCTTCTGGTGTCTGCAGCATGGACGACTCATCCCATTGATGCTCTGGGTGAACCACTAATGCATTTTCTTCTGCAGAAACCTCAACAACTTCAGCCTGCCGCTTAAGGAGCAATGTCTGGCACGGTACCTGGGCTTCAGCTTGTAGGTCGCGGAAAATGACATTAGGATCTTGACTTCTCCGTGCTTTGGCATCGGCAACCTTTTGTTTCATCAATACTTTCTCAAGCTCTCGTAGTTTTTGTTCAAAGGTTTTGGCAACCAATTCTGCTGTGACAGGTCCAGGGCATGTGTGCCCCAAGGCTGCAAGATGTGAAAACTGGTCATTCCACCACGCTGGGAAATTTGGATGAAATCCACTGGCATGGACTATGCTAAGCCATAGTTGTTCTTTATGCACTTGCTGGGTACGGCTGCATGCTTGGGCTTGGCTCAATCTAGCGAGATTAACCAACCGTCTTGCTTGACGTAGCCATCGTCCATGAGTGGGATCAATCCCATGGAATCCAGTGGTGGTATCACCAGGTCTCCCTTTCTTGGGTGGAGAGGAATATTCAGAGACCCAATGAACTTCCCTTGTCTGCCCCCTGCCCATTTGCTTTTTGAGGAGTGGGCTTTTGTTGTGCGCCCTGAGAGTGCTGTTGACCTCTTGTTCAAACTGTTGCAAAATCCCGGCATATACTCTGGACATGTCATCATGTGGGAAGGCAGAAGGATCGCCTTCGTAGTTCTCTGGGATGACAGGCACTTCTTTCCAATCTATAGCTTTGGGGGTTCGCCACAAGGGGATTTTTGGGGGTGATCCTAAGCAAGCAAACCTGGCGGCTAAGATTGCATGGTCTTTGAAGTAAGTGTCATCAACCAATACTGACTCAAGATACAAGGCCAATTCCGGGCTGACAAAAACATGGTCTTTTGTAGTTTTGTTTTTACAAGTCGGTCGGATTGCAACACCTTTCTTCTGGAACGCCCAAGACTGGATGTTTACCCATCCCTGGTCAGCCCAGTGTCTCATGGATTCGAGTATTCCATCCTCCTGGTTAAAATCACCTGCGATGAACCTGAGACCTGTACTCTGTTCTACAAGTCGTGTGGTGGCTTCCTGGCAGATTAGATCAGTGGCCTGGCGTGTGGCCGTCATGTCTGGATTTGCAGCATGTCCATATATGACAGCCCCTTGTATCCACCTACGGTTGATGGCGAAGCATGCTATGTGAAAACGTCCGTCATTCCAGGCTTCTGTGCTCCATGTTTGTGACATTGGCCGAGCTGGTGTGTCTGTCAAAAACCCAACTCCTTTATGTTTACCGCCTACCGCACTCACATTTAAAGATTTTGGGGCGACTGGCGCGCCCGCTTGCAAATTTAATTTCGCTCCATGGAACAAGAGCTCTTTCCTACACTTCTGTCTCCCTGGTCTGGTCAAATGTGTTTCAGACACTGCCCAGATGCTTTGTGATCCTTGGGGCAGGGCAGAGACTAACTGAGATTTACCCAACAGTCCGGTTGGGTTGATGCAACCAATTAATGGACCAGAACCATGCGCTTCAGCATCATTCACCGGGCCTGGATTCGTGGCTTCTCCTAGTCTGCACATGGAACTATACAAGAAGAAAATCCACAAGCAAAATTGCAAATGTTTTGGCATGTGCTGGGCACGAGTGAACCGGAGTCACTCATGCCGCTGTCGCTTCGTGAAAAGCTGTTCAATTTTCTCCATTTGTGTTTGCAGTTTGCTGTCCAGCATCGAGGAAAACGATTGCTGCTGCTTGTCAATCTTGGCATCAACTGCTTGGATCTGGACTGCCACTGCCTGGTTCTGCTGCGTCTGATTGGACTGAAAGGTGGCAACTGTACAGCTCAGCTGTTCAAACTTCTGTTCGAGGTCTGCAACGCGGTGATCCACATCAGTCTGCATTTTCTCATCTTCAGGGCGGATTTTTTGCAAAATTGTTTTCTCTATTTCGGACTTCATGGTGGCATACTGATGTGCTGGCATGTCAGAGCTTGCTCGTGGCTTCCATGGATCATGGTGGAGCCATGGGTCTGACCATGCTGCTGACGAGCTCGGTTGCTGGCTCTTCTCATTCTTAAGGCTCTGGATAGTTCTCTCGGATGCAATAAGGTCGGAAGCAGCAGGGCTCTGAACCGGCGTCTGCAATTCTGGTGTGATAAGAACGTCACCTTGGCTAACCTGATAAATCCAGTGCTCAGGGTTGGAACTTGCTTGAACTTGCCAGATCATGCCGGACTTGTCCCTGGCTGGGCCAGCAGGTGCTACTGGTCTTGCTTGCCACTGCCATTGCTTGAACAGTGCTGCAATGCTGGCCTTGCTGCTACCATATGGCAGGGGCCCAACTTTGTACTTCCGCAAGTCATGTCCATTCAAGAAGATGACATCTGGACGATGCTGTGCATGTGTTTGCTCAGCCACACTGTGATCAACTCTAATTCCATACCTTTGCCCGCTACGTGCCAGTGTGCACGGCGCTTGATTGGATTGAACAGCTACAACAGCTTCAGCAAAGGTTTTCTTCGGAAGCCAAACAACTTGCTGACCATCATGTGGATGTCTGCCATCTGCTCTTCGCTTTTCAAAGAAGCATCCCTGGGAGCCGCTTTGTTGGAGAAGATCATCTACATATTCGTGGTGAATTCTGGCATTGACCATGAAGATGGTTGCATTGGCTGGCTCTTCCTTCCGAATGGCATCATTGAGAAATTGTCTGTCCCAAATGTCAAGGATGTCATGGGCTGGGATTTTCCTCATTGCTGGTGTCTCCATCAGTTTGCGTACTGGGCCCCGAGCAACTTCATCCCAATTACCTGGCCACTGGTCACGGTAAATGGCTGCGCGGACAACTGCATGCGGTGTCTCTTGAACGGCGATAGCTTCTGCTGGAGCATTTCTCACAATTTCTTGTGTTCCGATCTGGAGCATGGCAGCTGAAGCGATGATTGGCTCTTTCGTGGCGTTACATAGTGCAGGCACTTTGACCATTTGGCTTTGAGTGGGGATCCTCATGTCATGATGGTCTAGGATGAGCAATGCCAACCCTTCACTTGACAACGGTGCTTTCAAGGTGAAATATGGGATAGCTTCTTCAATATTGACAACAATGACACCTTTGCTGCTGGGACTGATCTGACCCGGGGCAATTTGACCAACTTCCTCACCGTTTTTCTGCTTGAAAACAGCATGGGGAACAGAGATCTGATCGGCTTTCAGTCGCAGTGGGATGTCATGCACCTTTCCCTTGACCTTGTTCTGTTTCCTTCCAATCGGTTTGCTTTCGGTGACCTTTTGGTTGATAAGGGCCTGCAACTCTTGACTGTTGACGATCCGGATTGGAGGTTTACACATACTTGCTCTGGCCTTGAGGTCCGCCCAGGCTTTGGGCGCAGCCAGAATTCTTTGGATTGCATTGACCCCAATCACTGAGATGAGATGATCTGCACATTCAACACTTCGGCTTGCAGAAACCCCATGTTGTTGAACTAACTTGGAAAGGTCCTCAGCCACTTTTGTCATGCCTCCTAGAAGGATGGGATGCGTCAGAATTTCTTGATGTCGATTCTGTCCAATCAAATATGCATGGAAGTTCATTCTCCAATGGCATGCTTGCTCTGGTTGGATAGCCTGTGATGGTTGAGCTTCAACAATCTGATTAATGATCCACCCTAGAGTTTGGAAGCCACAATCTGCATCGAACACCTGACGGATACCTTGAACCTGGACTGACACAGCGTCTGGACCAATGCATTCACGTACGCACTGCTGCAGCAAGTTCTTCTCCATAGGTGTGGTGACAATCTCGGGCCTTTCCTGTTCTGGACGTGCAACAATTGGAAACCAATGATTGTTGAACAAAATTGGGGCACCCTGGATCTTGTTTGTCGACTTAGCAAGGTTGATCAATTGCAAAATTGCCTGGCACAAGTTAATCTTGGAAGCAAGTGTATCATCATGCACAATTGGCGGATGGATCCCGGCTGGGTATGCCCCCAATGTCTGGACATAAAAACTCATTTCATCCGTTGCTACCCATCCTCTCTGCTTCCAAAGCATGTCTTCTCTTGTGCAGGGACCTGGGTTCGGAAAGTTCTGAACTCCATCTGGCAAATGTGCTTGGCATCCATGTCGCTGGATAGTGCTGACCTTTTCAACCATGACGACCGCTCCTGGGTACACTTCCGAAGCCACAGAAAGTTGAGATCCTACTGCTGTGTTGATGGCATGATGTGCACCTGCATGTGGTTCATTTGCTTGCTTGGCACATGTGACGGCAATTTGACCAAAGGACGTACCTACATCGACGTGGATCAACTGGGGGACTGATTGGCCGTACAAGACAAAGACTGGGACCTTCTCGGCTTGTTCGGACTCAATGTTGGATGGACTGCCTTGCTCACCGATACATGGGACACATTCAACATGTTCTTTGTCAGGGCTTTCTGACTTCGCAAGCTTCGGCCGCTTTTGGATTTCATCATGCTGATCATGCAGGCGCTTCTGAGATTCAACTTTTGCCAGTCCTGTGGAGAACCCTGGAACACCTCCTTTCTGAAAACTTTCAGATTGGTCAGCTCTGGATACTGTTTCAATCTCCTCACATTTGGCGATGAGGGCTTTGTCGAAGTCTTGGGAATTGTCAGTGGAGTCAACACCTTCAGCTTGGAGGTTAACCTGTTCTGGTCTAGGCGAGACTGCGCTTGGGATCTCTTCTGCCGTGGCTTCCCAATGTTCACCTAAGTGATAGGATGGCTCTGAGTCTTGTTGATCATGATTGCTTTCGTACATGACATGCTGTGACAATGCAACGGCTGGCTTGCAAGTCGGTTTGGGCTTGCTCACGTCACCGGTTGAATGGGCAACCGGGGCTTTCCTGACTACATGCATGTTCCTAGGCGGATTTGACATTTTCTGGCTGTCATTGGCATTTACGGATGGACCGACACTGGGCTTGATTTTTGGACGGACTCCCAACCCTCCGACATGGCTATCGGCCCTTCTCGGGTGATCGGATGCATACGGATGCGTCCCTGCCTGAATGCTTTCATGTGGGCTATGTACATGTTCCGGGGTGCCTACAAAAACCCGCCTAGATCCGGATGCAACAGTTGGTGCAACACTGGCAGCAGTACTGGGACTCAGGTCATGCTTTTCATGTGGACTTGATTCATGAGGACCATCCTTATGGCTTCTACCAATGTCTGGGACCTTGTCATTTTCAGGATTGAGGGATGCCAACACTGTGCGCGCGAGGACTTCATTGGGATATTGTGACCGTACCCATTGTTGATAATTCTTGTAGTCCTTCATGATAGCATCGCCTTCTGGATTTCCCCACAAATGAACAGCCCACTCAAGACGGATCATTGACTCAGTTTTGGGGGGGTTCTTGAACATGAGATCCCTTGCATAAAACAACTCACTTGCCAACCTTTTCATGACTTGGAGTGGTTTCAGATCCTTTGTGATGAGTCCGGCACAAAACATGTCATGGAATGCATGTGACAATACCCATGCGGATTGAAAAGGTGAACCGATCTGGCCAATTCCTGCCAATGCAAACCTCGGTGGGACATCACGGAACCCTTTGGTAAATGGGTGGACTCCGTTCACCAACGCAACTTCACTGACATGCAAATGCCGCATGCAGTTGACAGTTTGACCCTGGACTTCACATTTTTCATCCAGTGGAAGCAACTGTGCATAGAGGCCCTTAGTTTCAATTCTTTGTTGGGTGAAACCTCTCTGACGACATCCGCACTCACATGCTCGTAGCTGTGATCCCCAACTATGTGTTGCTGTAGGCAAAGGCTTCAATGGGTTGACTTGATGTTCAAACATCCCTTTCTTCGTGGTTAAAAAGGTTTGCAATTCATGCTCGTCCAACTTGAGTGATTCTCTATCTATCCCTTCAAGTTCTGGCATCAAATGAACAATGGCTGGCTCAAACGCAAGTGGAGTGATCTCTGGAAAACATCGGATTTGCAGACTTGGATGAGATAATGTTGCCCACCACCGATTCCGTTTGGCCGGCCACACATGATGAAGGCCCAACACTTTCTGATGTAACACAAGTCCTGTTTTCTTTGCAAAGTCTTTCAACATCACTTGGGCATCTTCTGAAGTCATTACGGCTGGTGTACATTCCAAAATGGACATAGGGATCTGTAAAAAATGGATTGTCATCAGCATGCCGGTCATGGACCTACTTCTCTCATCTTGCAACTGTCGTTGGTCACCCAGTGCAGACCATGGTTGGCATGAGATACCACCTGACAAAATCCCAATTTGAAATGCTGAAAGCTCGATCATTGTTTTCGATTGAGAGATGTCACCCTCAATCACTGTCTTCCCTTGCTGTCGCAGCCAGTCAGCAAAACGTGAGTTCACCTCATTGACCTCATCTACCTTGCATCCACATTGTTCATAGCCTTGAGAAACTGCCGAAAACCCCGCACATGTTTCCGCAACTTTTTCAAACCGTTCAGGATTTATGGGTTGATGTCCTAGGACGACTGTCTCATCTGTTCTTTTCAACCAGATCACCCCATTGATGGAGATTTTTTGAACTTGGAAAAAGGTCGCCTCGACAAAATTGTCAAACTTCACATCTGTGCGAAAAGATTGTTTGAAGATCTTTGATGTACAAACAGCGAAACCAGGACCTTTGATGTCAACCTTTGCCACAATGTTGATGAGTGATCCATCAACTGTACTAGGCAAATCAGCTTCCAATTCCATGGCACCACTGAAGCGACCCTGCCCAAAGCTCCGTCTGAACCGCCCTACTCCTGGAAAGATTTGGGCCTCAGGGCTACTATTAACCATCATTTGCACTTAGGAAATAGTTTTAGGAAACCCCCCGTGATTATAAGTGATATATATTATAATCAATAGCAAACTGTTAAAAATGGTTATATACTCTGGTATTGAAAATTGCTATTGATAATAATTAAATTATATACTATTTCAAAGATATCAACTACGTGCAAATAGCAAAAATTAACATACTATCTGTATTTATACATTACTAACATACTACATACTATATAAATGTTAAATTACCAGAGGGTATAATGCCTCATCATTATCCATATATTCACCATCATTACTAACCATGGACCATCATTAACCATCCATCAACATTCACTAATCATCATTAGCCATCATTAACTATCATTATCATTACTATCATTATTATATCACTATCTATCATTATCCCTATTATCATTATATTATAATTATCTATCACTAACCATTATTATCATTATTATTATCACTAACCATCATTAACTATCATTATCATTACTACCATGATTATATCACTTGTATACTTATCATTAACTAATCCATCAATTATGAACCAATGGTATATAACTTTTTATAGTTGTATCAACATTCACTAATCATCATTATCAAGGATCTATGAACCAATGGTATCACTAACCATCCATTAACCATCAATCATCTGCTCATCTGCTGCGCCTGTAATGGGCGTGAAGCCAGCGCGCCGCAGCACCTGCGCGAGCTCGGCGGCGTCCACGCGGCCGGAGCCGTCCACATCGGCCTGGAGATGCACAGTGAAAGATCACTGGGATTTACTGGGATTTACTGGGAAAACCATAGGAAAACCATAGGAAAACCATGGTAAACGTTTACAAAAAACTATGGTCTAGATGGCCCATAGAAATAGATGGTTTACCGAACTTAAAAATGGTGATTTTCCATGGCAAACTGTTAGTCATAACCAGAGGGTTTTAATAGATTTTATGGTGCTGCGCAATCAAAAATGGGGATTCTATGGAATCAGTTGCAGCTTAATCCCATCACCCTAATAGAATATTAAACACCTCGAAATGGTTTCAAACATGTGTAAATTCCCTATTACAGAACGGTTTGTTGGATGCATTTAACATTAGGGGAAGAGGAATTTAGAAAACGGAAAAAGTCAATTACCACATTGATGTTTTTCAAGAAGCCCAAAATTGTAGCAGTGTGGCAATTAGATGAAATTATGGGTTTCAGTTGCGGGTGCATATGTATAATTATGTATATATATATATATATACCTCTCTCTCTTTGTGTGTAGATTGTATACATATGTGTAGATTATCTAGATCGTCGGCAATATGTGAATATTTGGCGATGTGTAATTTGTGGGTATCCATCTTTGGGCCATCTTTTTCAGGTCAAACCTCTGGTCCACACTAGAATATATAACATATATATATACTGGTTGGTGGTTGAGCCCAACCCGAATGGTTAATATACTGTTAATAATGGTTAATATATGGTCAATGATGGTTAGTAACCTTTTCTGGTTGGTGGTTGAGCCCTACCCCTCTGAAAAATGATGGAGTGAGTTCGTCAGTTGGGATGATGACATTCCCAACTGAATGGAAAGTCATAAAGTTCATGTTCCAAACCACCAACCAAATATATATATAAAGTATACTTTAATAATATAATATAGATATAATAGTATATGTATGTTATATATTGTTATATTATACATGTGGTAAAGTAGGTTTGTTCACCCACATTGGTCCAAATATGGTATAATCGTCGGCCCATGATCACGTCTTGTATCATCATGTTCGACTCTATGATCGACAGTGGGTTGACCTCCGAGAAAACACTGAGGCTTGATACTCACAGCATTTTTTTTGCATGAAAACACCAATCAATTCATGCTATCTATCAATGTTGCCAATAGATGCCAATAGAACAACAGAGACCAACGGTTCCCAACATTCTGAACCCCAATTCCTCTTAGCATCTTAGCTTTGTTTGGATCTTGCGAGGTCTGGCAGAACAGAAGGGCCTCCGCAAATTTCATGCGAACGTAGTTCATGTGGCACGCTTCGTACTCGGCCAAAAACTTCGAGAAATCTAACCTGGTGTCGGGACACCGCTGACAATGTCCAGATCCGCTTCATGCCATATGTTTTTTTGTGACATCTGAAATTGAAGTCTTTCTCAATGGAGAGGCCCTATAGGCCCATCTTTTCGCGTTGCAGAGTCGCCACCTCCGCGGCTTCGCAGCGGCTCCAGGGCTCCAGACGCGTCCAAGAAGTTCCGGTCCGAGAACTTGTCCTTCACGATGGCGCTGACCCACTCGTTGTTGACCTCCACGTGACCTGCGCGGAGTTCTTTCAACCACTGGGGACGGCTGACGAACACGGCCACGGGTTAACCCATGGCTGTTAGAGATGGTTATATTATGTCTGATTATGTTCGATTGTCGGAATTAAGTCAAAGTGTTCAGTGTTGGTTGCTGCCAGATTTCTTTTTGGCCACGGGTCAAGACGGTAGACCCAGGGAAACGACAGAAAGTCGGCCATCAGCTTCTGGGGAGCTACTGAGGAGCTACAAATTTAGTCACCGAAATGCCTGTTGTGCCCATGAACGATGGGATGACTGCCGGTGTACATGTTTATTCTGCAACCCAGCATGACTCCGTTCTGAAACTGACTTGCAATGACCGGATGGAACCATAACGAACTTGGGCTACCCAGTTCGCACTGAAACGTTGATCAAGCGTCCTTTGAGTTGCAAGAATCCTATAGACCTCACTTCAAGGGAGACATTTCCGACCTGTGTTTTCTCCATGCGTAATGCTTTTCAAACTCCCCACATGGGCCAGTAAAATCCAGTAAATTTCTGCAAATTTCAATGACAAAACTTCCTCCAAGCCATGGATTCCGTGTCCCTGGCCTAACATCTTCAAGGCCTTGTAGAGATCTTCACCTCCCAGCGATCGTGAAAATATCAGGCCATTTTTTTTTCCATTCAAATGTTCCCAGATCCAATGAAATCCTGTTTCATCCATGAATTACCATTGAATATCCATTAATTACCATTGAATCCTATTGAATTCCATTCAATGGTTGTATATGATCGACCTAAAAAATCTCTCTGTCCGAGGCACGGTTGATCTCACCACCCTCCGCGAAAGCTCGGAAAACATCTCCTGGGCGGTAGGTAAATGTGTATATATATATATATATACATATGTATATATATATATATAT
>Ga0126342_10006229_pt1 | contig 21102 bp, 20 predicted proteins | sample Cyp1metagenome_FD_92528 | JGI IMG/M metagenome (GOLD analysis project Ga0126342, IMG submission 92528) | Coral microbial communities from Lord Howe Island, Old Settlement Bay, Australia - Cyphastrea 1 metagenome | ecosystem: Host-associated > Invertebrates > Cnidaria > Coral ...
GATATGCCAGATAGAATGCCAGATCGAATGCCAGAAAATATGTCAGATAGAATGCCAGAAGATTTGCCAGTAACAAAATGTATAAATGTCATGGTGGGGATCACACGAAGTAAAGTAATTGTTCGTAAGATTAGAGAGGGCGTCGTTCTGCTTTCATGGAGTTTGAATATCTAATTTAAATATATTTAATTTAGTTTGAAACACTGTGACTTGCAGCTTGGTGCATTGACTTGCAGTTGGATTTGACTTGCAGTGAGATCCTCAGCCATTTCGGTCCGTGCCTTAGCTGGACCAGAGATAGTTAGCTGGCGCGAAAGAGTTCCAGTCTCTGTCAGCGTGCAAAAGCATCAGAAAGCCGGGTCGCGCTGGGCTTTGAATCGAGACTCATCGAAATGTCGGCTCGGATTCTGAACCTCCTTGCCGAACCAAAGCCAGAAAGTTCATCCAAGCCCTCAGCCGTAGCTCCAATTCCAGGCCAGGATCAATGTAATGAGAGCAACTCCGAGTGCCCACCGCCACCTCCTGGCTTGGAGAAATTTGGCCCCCCCACACCCACGCAGACCAGTGGACAGTTGGGCAAAGCTTCGATGTCAGAAACTGTGGAGGACGCTTGTTTGTCCAGCAGTGGAAGCACTCGGTTTGATGAAGATGGTGAAGGGGATCCAGCTACATGGTATTCACAGGATTGGGAGCTGTCAGCTTGGGGTCAATCCTATGCATATCCGCCCTATCCACCCATGCCTGAAGCGGGCGCAGCCCCATTCCCGGTAGTACCTTCCGAAGGTGCGATCCTCTCCACTACTCCGCTGCGCCCACCGACCCTCAGCTCTGCTCCTGCTCCCCCAGTTGCTCCACCAGTGGCCCCGCCCACTGGTTGGGAGTGGCCTCCTATGCCAGAAGCCGATATGATGCATGCACATGCAGCACAAGCAGCTGCATGTTACCCGGAGCACAGTTTTCCAGAGCAGCCTTTGATGCCTATGCATCCTATGCCAATGCAGCCTATGCCACCAATGGTCCCAGGAGTTCATTACCCGATGCCAGAAACAACATTTTTGAGCTATGGCCATCCACAGGTTGGTCCAGAGTTGCAACCACCCAGTGCTACGCTCGGTTCGGTTGGTCATGAAGTTGGGAACTGCAAGCCATGTGCCTTTGTCTACACGAAGGGATGCCAAAGTGGTGCGCCCGTGCCTCAGAAAGTGAGAGGAGATGAAAGTCTAAAATCTGCCTCTGAAATGGCTGAAATGTCTACATTGCAACATTCTTCCATTTGCCTGCTGCATTTGGGATCTTGTCATGAATTGCACTCGGCGGAGTTCTAAGTATCCCTTGCATTGCTCAGGCAGTGTGCTTTTTGTCATCTTTGCCCTCCGGGCGAGAAGGATCGAAGGAAGAAAGTGAAGCATATCATGGCAAGGCGGGGGTTGATACACCGCACGTCTGATCAAGAGAGGGGGTGCTATGTCTCTGTCTGAGTGGATAGCACAGGAAGAAAAAGGGCAAGATAAACTTGCAACTGATGCAAGTATTTCTTTATATTTCTTTTGTAGATTTCAGTGGTACTCATATCATGCAAGAGCCCCGGGGTCTGAGGTAGAACGAGACAAGAATTGCCTAGTATTTAGTATTATTGTGTTCTTCATTCTTCTTCCTTCACCTCACAAACGTTGAATTGTCATTGTTGTCCTTGGTTCTCAAGGCATCAGGGTTGGCATGGTTGTGCTTTGGACACCGGGATACACTGGGCTGCAACGAACAGCACCAAAAGCATGACACAAGTTAATAAAGCTTTGACTTTGAGGTTTGGGGTAGAACTCCGACACATCATTAGAGACATGCGCATCAGGATCCGTCGCAAGAGCTCCAAAGCTGGCGATGGGCAGACGGATGATGAATGAGGAAATAAGACCGAAATATACCGAAATAGTGCTGCGAATGATCGTAGGAGAGGCTGCCTTTCTGGCAAGCCCGTGTGCCCCATGGTTGCAATTGGTGTGTATTTAAGCAAGCAACGGCGATGATAAGGAGACGATCAAGAAGTGTGTGCCAAGCCTTATAAGACTATTATTTCATGTCTTGAACATCGGATATATGATACTTTCAAGATCTTTCAAGCACGAATGCCAAGTTGATGACCAAGGTCTTCTTACGGTTGTTGAACTACTTCGCTATGCCCGTTCAAGCCGTGCATTGGCCTGGCCTTTGTCAATTAGAAATCTTTAAAAGTCCAAAAGGGACTGGTTTGGGAACTCGTGCGCGCTTGGGATCGAAGCCGGGGGGATCACCGAACAGGTGTTCTCAAACTGTGTGCAAGCGTTGGATGAGTGAGTGAAGAAAAAATGGCCCTTGAGTTCAGCATTGATGAGGTGAGTGATTTCGTTTGGAGATGCTTGGCCTGTCTTCTTGGCCTCTTTGTGTTTGCTGGAACTGATCTGGCGCATCCCTTTCGCAACATCCGCATGTTTTTTCTGTTTAGTTTTGGAATGCTCGCGTGGCAAAAGAACCCCAGCCAGGCTGTTGCTGGTCAACGTCGGTCACCCAGTGACCGAAAAGATATGAGATATGAGAAGATTAAGGTCAGACCGATTCAGAACCGCAGTCCTTTTCTCTTCATTGAATTTGTGAAGGCTCGTGTGAGAATTATGGCTCGTCTTTCAGAAAACTCTTTCATACTCTTTCTCATGTGGCCGGAAATTCCAGAGCATCTCCATCATGGTGCTGGTGCAAATTGGAATGTGCCGATTCCAGATAGACCCCGTTTGTGAAAAGTTTGAGCTTTGAGCGCTGCTGAAATCTTTCCAGTACTGAAACAGTGGCATTGAAAGGTGTTGCCCAACTGAGGTGCTCTGCCTATACCCCTCGGTGGTAGTAATCATCAGATGCCTTTTGGGTGCATTTGCCGATCGTAGTGCGACCAGATGTGACCAGTCATGAAGGGCCTTTGCTCCTGCAGACAGCTCCATCAAAGAATGGATGAACAGATGTAGCATCGGCTGCCAAAGCGGCTTCCGCCAAAAAGTGCTTGCTGCAGAACTCTTCAGTCCTGGCAGGCCTGCTCAAGCCTTTTCCCATCTTTTCCCTTTGCTCGGGGAAGAATCCAATATCACCCAATAAAGGCAAAGCAAGAAATGGCTGCGTTGTCATCCCTGCCCACGGCATTGCGATGGTACACCCATTCCGCAGCCATTTGTAAGTTCATCCCTCACGGAGCCAATTTACATGGACGCGTTTTCTTGTCATTGGGAAATTCTCATGTCAAATCAAGTGGCCTTTTTCAACAATGTTCGACATGGAATTTGACTAAGACATCAGATCGAAACAACTCGCTCAGATCCTAAGACAAGACGCCAAGACAACACAAGCACACACAGACGATGACTTTCATACAGGTACTTTGCACATCTCAACAGTTGTCGCGAATCTCTTGTTTGATTCCACATGAGCTTCTATGGGGACTTCTTGATTTGAGTGTTTCTTTTATGTGGAGCAAGTGCATGACACATCCAACAGCTATACCGTGCAACTTTAGAATACATGCCATAAAATGACATATTACTGTAAATGAACATAAACATATGAATATAGTTAAATATACATACCTACTGCCCAATGTGTCGTATAAAAGTATGCATTGTATGCACAGAAGTATATGAAAGGGTTTTTCTTATGCATTCCACACTTATTTGCTCCAAATGACGACGCCAGTAGTGCTGTAAGACTGACTCTCAAGCCCCTCTTTGCCACTTGCTTGCCCTACCGGCCCTGACGGCATGCCGCAATCCACTTCATCTTCATCATCTTTGGCCTTTCTGAGTTCCCAATTGGAGGAAACTCGAGCGAACCAGATGAAAGAGAGGCCGGGGTGAATTCGCACTCTGTGCAAGCACTTCATGGAGCTTGTATAAGCGCTTATATCATCTTATATCTTCGAGTACTGAGTCGAGATCTATCTCGTTCCTGTACTCTTGTGAAGTCTTTTGAACATTGTATTAATTGCAGACATGATCATTTGGCGGAAGCGAAGGTCAAAGCGAACATTGGAGTTGATGAAAACAGCCGTGGAATGGAAGTCTTGGGAAGAGCTGCGGACCTTGACCAAGGCATTCCAGGTTTACTTGAAGGCATCGCCTGCTGGGTAGTGGTGACATAGGGCCTCCTAAATAGAAAGGCACTAACATATACTAACATGCTTACTCCTGGAAAGCATCTAAATCTGCACATCAGGGCTTGGGGTGGAGCTCTGAAAGGCATTGAGCCCGAAGGTTCTAAATCAAGCCCTCAATTATGTGCTTAAGCTTCAGCCCGGAAGGTGTAAGCGCTTGAGACCAAAAGAATAGTCTATTGATCGATGCATGGATAGAACAGTTCCCAGGGAGAGCACGCAATCAACAACATCACAGTGCACGTGTTCAGACAGAAAGGATTAGCAAGGGCTTTAACGTCAGACTTTATGTTGGCGTCAGGATGTATAAGGATGTATAAGGCATGCCTTTTTTGCTGGTCATTGCTTGCTCAATGTTCGAGATCGTTTTTTCTTGCTCCAGCTTAGAAGTCCTGATGAACACAACACGAATTTAATGGATTGTGTGTATGATATTGTATGATACTACGGCCAAAACAGGGTAGTTGCATCTTTGAACATGTTTGCTTCTTCAATCCTTGGTGCAATTGCAGGAAGTTCGAGAGACAGACCAACGACGCAGAAGGGACTTGCAGACGACACGCTTTTGCAGACAGATGGTTGGTAGGTCATAGGAACACTGGAAGCTGTCCCTAGCTCTCATTTGCGCAAATCATGCCCAAAGGAGCAATCTGGATCCATAAATGTCAACAGCATGATTGCATGTTCTCTAGCTGTGACATGCTGCGACCCAAGGAGTGTTTCGAGAGTTTGGGCTGCCAGACACCAGTTGGCAAAAGCAGACCGACACAAGGATGAAGCCATTGCACAGGTGCGACAGAAATTTGTAAGATTGCTCAAGGCAAGGGTTTCGGTGCGAGAATCACGAAGCTGAAGCAGAATAATATTAATCACATTTAATCACTGTTTTTCCAGACTTGGGTCAAGCGTCCAAGATTCTCAAAGTGATCGCGCTTTGTCTCCTTCAATGAGCAGCAGGTCTTGAGTATTTGGATGTATTTGGGCAGTCCTGTCCTTTTTGTCCTATAGACCCATTCCACCATATTAGTTCCAAGATGTTCCAAGAGTCTTGAGAGGTTCAAAGGCATTTCTAGGCTTTCTAGGCATTTGTTGTGCTGGGATTCAGGAATGTTTCTAAAAGCAGGCCTGTAGCGCCGTGTCTTTGACACTCTTTGGCATTGCTGAAGGGATGATTTGCGGTGTGGTCATCAGTGTTGGTCAGTTTGGCTTGCAATTGCGCTTCAAGCCAGGCAGAGCTGTTGAGCACTGGAAATGATGGTTTGCGCAATCAGCTCGAATTCGATGCACGCCAGTTCGTTGCTCTCCTCCAGATACTTGACTTGAACAAAGAATTCAACATTTTTTGGGCAATGTGGGCCAACCCGTCGCGTTTGTACGGAAGATCTGTGAGTGAATAGATTTGGATGTTCCCTAAGAGAATCCCGTGTTGTCCATTGTTTTCCTATGTGTTTTTCAATCCGCACTGCGTCAGCTAATTGACCGAGGAGCTGTGCGCATTTGGAGAGACAGCTTGCTGAGCTTCAGAAGCTTGGCAAGTATAATCAGACTCCCATTTATGTGCGTGTATCACACGGTGTGCAAACGCTCCACTGGCCATTTTGGAGGCAGAGATACCACGAGGAAGCTGAGGGAGAACAAGCTATCGGCACGTATGAAAGCGAAGCGCCCAGTGCTTCCTCCAGCTGTTTCGGGGCTATGTCCAGAATCTCGGAAGTGTCAAGTGGCTCTCGCTCAAAAGATGCCCCCGCGCTGGGCGGTGTTGAAGCTGGAAGTGTCAACAGCACTTGTGACGATCGCCAATCGTCTAGCAAACATGCAGGGCTGCAGAGGGGTTTGGTGCACTGCGAAGGTGACACCGACACACAGACTTCAGAACTTCAGACAGGCGCCCTCAATGAAGAAATAGAAAGCAAAGGAGCGAAAGAAGCAGTACTCACAGAAATGGCAACAGAGGCAGTTCCAGGAAGGGCACACTGGGCACACAATCCAATGGAGACAGCTGCGGCACCAACGGCTGCGCAAGAGGAGGATGACTTCGGAGGGCAGAGCCCGTTTGGCAACACACAGCTCTCTGAAACTTCCACGGTGGTGGCGATGTCTCCATCGGATCCCTCGCTGAAGTGTTGAGAGTGGAATTTGAGATGACAGATGACAAATTGATGCAAATATAAATATATAAACATATATATATATATAATTATTTAAATATACAAATTGTCCGCAAATGTTTTCAAGGATCAAGCTTTCATCTTTCACGGCACTCAAAAGGTTCTGATCCTCTGCGGCCAATCAAGGATCAAACCGCAACAAACACATGGTACTGTCTGTACTGAATGGTAATGGTAATATGTACGACAGTTTGTTCAAAATCTAGAATTGTGTTGGCGAGATACATTTCAAAGACGGTTTGGTGGCGTGGCTGGAAAGTCCATGTGAAGCCTTGTTCTTGTTCCATGACGCGAGGATGCATGGAACTCTCCGTCCAGCAAAGATGCTCGAGTGGAAGCCCTCCGTGTGCTGTCAGCACTTGCTGATCTGAAGAAGAAGTTGCCGCCTCAGCAAGGAAGCCACTCCCTCACTTGCACTTAAGACTTAGGACAGTTACATACACTTACTTACGATGCACATGGATGTACACCATGTGCTTTCGTTGTGCAACATTTTAATAGCACATGGTATTCCTGTCCTTGTCCACGGCTGCAACAAGGTTACAGCTTTGCTCTGCAGCGCGGGTTGTGCTCCCAGTCGCTTGCCAAAGTCCCTGAGTCATTGCAAGATGTTCAAACAGTTGAATGTGAAGGTTTTGGTGCAGGTACGTATTTTGATGTATTTTGCGATGTTTTGTTTTAAATTAATTTTGATGCCACTTTAGCAACCATGTTGCGCCAGGGCAATGTGCTGCTGAATCAAATTCAAATGCCAGGACACCTCATTTTCGACCACTGACGGGACCCCTGGCAGGGCCAGTCCTGGAAATGCTCACGTGGAGGCCTGAAAGTTTGGGCGCAGAAGTGGCCAGAAATATGCGCAGATTATATCAGATTATGACAGAGTCACTGGGCAAAAGATGCAAAAGTGTGTAGTGTATTCTTCATGAAACAAATCTGGCAGAAGATGGCAAAAGTATGTACTAGTGGTAATTGAAATTGCATGTAATTGCATTTTGGTGGCATTGCATTGTATGCTCAAGCAGGACGCCGAGGATGTGAGCGCGATTGAAACTGGAACATCCCGCAGCAGTCCGGCCCTCAGGACATCCTGAGGAGAGGGCAGTTTGCATGTCTAGCTCACTGCTGACAGCTTTCATCATTGATCTAGCATGATCTATCACGTGAATTCTTCATTCTCCTTGAAAATTTGGATGTGAAGCACGGCGAATGTGAGACTGTAGCCATGTGTAGTTTGGGCATCAGTTCCATTAGGTGTTGGCCACTCCTCGGCTGCAACATTAGGAGGTGCGCTAGGGATACATGATACAGATACAACCTCTATCAACTTCTTGTAGTTGTCCAGAAATCACACATCATTTGGAACGTACAATGAAACCATGTCATTTTGTTTACAACTATTATATAGTTGTTTGTTTCGCGATGCTGGTTTTGTTGCTGAAGTTTCATGTTTTGCACCTGCTCGGATCTATCGGTTTATCGGTTTACCTCTTGCTTCGTCAGAACCACTTCGTGGCCGAGCCAACGGCAAACTTATTCTTGGACCACGCGTCAGCTTCGCCAGCCAAAGTCGCTGTTCGCAGGCTGGTGCGGCAACCTTTGGACCATAGCATGTAGCACAGAATGTCTGCATGCAATATATCAATATATATTATATATACTATATACGTATATATATATATATATCGTATATTATATATAATTGACTATATATATATATATATATAACTAATTACATGATGTCATATAAGTCTATTCAAGATATAGCATGATATACTGTAGCATTTAGCGGAAATCATCATGATTTGGCATGCCCGTGAGGTGCCCACCTACAGCATGTTAGACTGTAACAATCCACTGACAAAACCTTGCCCTTTTACTGTGAGTGCAGGAGCAGGAAGGAGATGGTCAGGAGTCTCCCAGTTAGGCTCTCAAATCCAGATGCATTGCATCCATTGAGCAAGAAAGAAAAAGTCCCGGAGGAGCCTTTGATAATTGGTGGATTTTATCAAGAGCCTGTTAGGGCTCTTGCATGCTTCAGACTTTGTGAATCTTTGTGATAACGATGAAAGCATCCAAAGATATCCAAAGCATACGTTGGGCCTGTCCAATTCAAGCCTGCTGGTGCCAACCTGAAACAAGGCTCGCCCTTCTTGAGACCATCTGTCCTGGCCGCAGAAGAGGCATCCCGCTTTGCTTGCGCCTCAGATCAACCGCAGAAACTTCAATCTCTCGCGCATTCCTTACACACGTTTTCCAGTGATCCCCACCCTGACCCTGGCACACCATTCTGACATAGTTTCTAACGTACAATCTGGAAGTATATGTGGCTTTCTATCTGGCATTCTATTTGGCATCTATTCTGACATACTTTCTGGCATTCTATTTGGCACCTATTCTGACATACTTTCTGGCATTCGATCTGGCATCTACTTTGACATACTTTCTGGCATCTATTCAGGCATTCTATTCTGGCATCTACGCTGGCATTCTAAAATTTGGCATCTATTCTGACATACTTTCTGGCATTCTATCTGGCATCTATTCTGACATACTTTCTGGCATTCTATCTGGCATCTATTTTGACATTCTTTCTGGCATCTATTCTGGCATTCTATCTGGCACCTATTCTGACATACTTTCTGGCATCTTTTCAGGCATTCTATCTGGCATCTACGCTGGCATTCTATCTGGCATCTACTCTGACATACTTTCTGGCATTCTATCTGGCATCTACTCTGACATACTTTCTGGCACTCTATCTGGCATCTATTTTGACATCCTTTCTGGCATCTATTCTAGCATTCTACCTGGCACCTATTCTGACATTCTTTCTGGCATCTATTTTGGCATTCTATCTGGCACCTATTCTGACATACTTTCTGGCATCTATTCAGGCATTCTATTCTGGCATCTACGCTGGCATTCTATCTGGCATCTATTCTGACGTACTCTCTGGCTTTCTATCTGGCATCTATTCTGACATACTTTCTGGCATTCTATCTGGCATCTATATTGACATTCTTTCTGGCATTCTATCTGGCATCTATTCTGACATTCTTTCTGGCATTCTATTTGGCATCTATTCTGACATACTTTCTTGCACCTATTCTGACATTCTATCGGCACCTATTCTGGCATTCTATTCTGGCATCTACGCTGGCATTCTATCTGGCACCTATTCTGACATACTTTCTGGCATTCTATTCTGGCATTCTATCTGGCTTCTATTCTATTCTGACAGACTCTCTGGCTTTCTATCTGGCATCTACTCTGACATTCTATCTGGCATTCTATCTGGCATCTATTTTGACATTCTTTCTGGCATTCTATTCTGGCATCTACGCCGGCATTCTATCTGGCATCTATTCTGACGTACTCTCTGGCTTTCTATCGGGCATTCTATCTGGCATCTTCTCAGGCATTCATTGATGACATTCTGCCTGGCATCTATTCTGGCATTCTATCTGTCATCTTTTCAGGCATTCTATCTGGCATCTATTCTGGCATTCTTTCTGACACATATATCTTGCGATCTGTCTGGCATTCCTCTGGCATGAGTTCGGGCCCAGGCCCGCTCCACAGCCCCCGGAGCTCGCGATATGGCGGTCGGGTCCAAGCCCACTCCACAGCCTCCTGAGCTTGAGATATTATCCGATATGGTGTTCGGGTCCAGGCACATTCCACAGCGTCAGCGAGGAGGAGGAGGAGGAGGAGGAGACGAAGGAGGGAGGAAGGAGAAGGAAGAAAGGGCGGAAGGAAAGAGGGAAGGAAGGAAGGAGATGCACCTTTGTTAAAATCTAGAGACCCTCGCATAGAGACCCTCGCATGGCAGGTGGTGAAAAACAGGAGCAAAGTCACACAATCTCAGACACCTATTGCTGACAGCAAATTGCACCCAGCAGATCCCAGTACCAGTAATGGCTTTGGCGATTTCTGTTTTGTTTGTTAGCCGTTAGCCTTGGCACTTCCATACTAGTAGCTAGGTTCAGAACTGCAGCCTCCAAGAACAAACAGCCATGTACATGAGTAGTCGTTTTGTATCAGCTGCGATGGAGACAAGGCCTTGAAAATGCTTGGCATATGATGCAATGATATCAAACGATCAATGATAATGCATTATTCAAGCATATTCAAGCAATTTGAAGTTCAGCCTTCCTCAGAACATTCAGAACAGCAAATTGCCAGGAAATCCGCTGAGATATGTGTTGGTGTAGGGAGCATTTTGCAGTGGGCGAAGAATGCGGAAAAACACTTGAGAATTGAAATGAAACGATGTCCCAGAGGAAGTGGTCTAAGGCTTCCATGAAGACTTTGCAGGTCGGGTTTGGACTCAGCTTACACGATTATCGGGAGATTTTAGGTGTGCTGGCTGGCTGGGCTGATGTGTGGATTTTTGGGCTGATGCCTGAAAAGTATACACGATTTCGGTGTTGAGTGGAGGCTTCATCAGATGCTTCACTCTGCAAGGAAGAGGCAAAAGAAGAGGCCGCACCTTTGAAGTCTTGCCATTTATCACCCAACTCTGTGTGCATCAAGGTTGTTGAAGCAGGCCAAGTTGCATTTGCAAAGTTGCTGGCTGCTCGTGTTCTCAATTTGCAGGAGAGCTGTGCCAAAGTCGAACCTCAGAGGAGCAGACCTCCGACAAGATACACAGCGACCAAGCTGCATAAGCTGCAGCGAGACATAGCAAGACCACTCGCTGATTGCACATGATTCTGCGGGATCTTGCCAGTACTGGCCTCCTGGAAGCGTTTGACACGTGGCTGAGAAGAGAAGTCATTGCGAAGCATGGTTGGACCTTGCATTGCACGGCCCAGACTGCAATCGTTGGGATTTGGTGATCCTATAGTCACAGTCGGATTTGCAGAGGTTCACTCTGTGTCGCAGCTCGTCGGCGGGTCGGGCAGCCTACAGTGCTGCAGGGCTGGTATAGAGCTCCTTCCTAAGTCACTGTGCACGCCCTTTTTCTTTGAACCGGCATAGAGCAATATCATGTGTAATTTATCATGTGTATTACATCAATTATATAATTATATACATATTCATATAATATTCATATTGATTGCGGGTTATTGCTCGCCAAGATTCCTTGTATTTGGCCAGCGGAAATAGTATCGTTTGATATTTGGAAGTTAAAGATGTCATGCTGGCTCATCTATTGCTGCATTTTTGTTTTCTTCCCCAAATTGCACAATTCCTAACTGGCCACTTGGGAAGTAAACTTCATGGAGATTCACTGGGAGAGAGGGAGAGAGAGAGAGAGAGAGAATAGGCAGTGCTGCAACGAACTGTCATCAGCACAAGTAGATCAAAATAGTATCAAATAGGTCAGGACGGTCAGACAGCATCCCTTCTCCTACAGATCAAAGTTAGATTGTCAACAAGTGGATGTGAAAAGTGAAAGAAATGTTTGGGCCACGATATGCCACGATTCATCATGCAGCCTTCGAACTGCTGTGCCAGAATTCCTGGTGCTGCTGTTGCCGGTGGCGCAGTAGTGTGACACTCTCATGTTTGAGAGTTTAGCCACTTAGCCATAGTGCAAAAAGTGACTAAGTTTGTCAAATTTGTGCGGATGTTCGGTGATTTGTTTTTATATATAGTCGCTGTCAAATTGTTTACTGCTGTTTTTATATATCAAATACATACATATGTATATATGTATATTTTTCCCCACATCTTTGTGTGGGGTCCTTGTTTTTGCTTGTGCACTCCCGTCCGCTCCTCCTGCCTCCTCCTGCCTCCCGCCGCCGCAGCCGTCTCTCACACGCAACTTACTCAACTCTCTCACACACACACAACTTACTCACACACAACTCTCTCACACACACAACTTACTCACATACAACTCTCTGACACACACACACAACTCTCTCACACACACAACTTACTCGCACGCAACTTACTCAACTTACTCACACACAACTCTCTCACACACACAGCTTACCCACACACAACTTACTCAACTTACTCACACACAACTCTCTCTCTCACACACGCACAACTTACTCACACGCACACACTCACACACAACTCTCTCACACACACAGCTTACTCCCACACAACTTACTCAACTTACTCACACACACACAACTTACTCACACACAATTCTCTCTCACACACACACAACTTACTGACACACAACTTACGGACACACAACTTACTGACACACAACTTACCCAACTTACTCACACACAACTCTCTCACACACAACTCTCTCTCACACACACAACTTCCTACACCACTCTTTCACCCACAGCACTTTCACACACGACTCTTTCACACACCACTTTTACACACCACACCTTTACACACACATCTTTCACCAACAGCACTTTTGCACGGAACTCTTTCACACACCTCACTTCGACGCGCATTTCTTGCACACACCGATCCTCCAACATCTCTTTTCTCTTTCCTGCCTTTCCCATCCCATGTTCACCTTTCTTTGGCTACATATTGGAAGAAGTGGACATGTGGGGTTACCCGCCCCTTTAGCTAAGAATTAGTAGTAGTTATTTTCAACAAAACATCATTTGTTCTTTCCGTGTTCTTTCCATGTTCTTTTACTCGAGAAGACCTGTGCCAGGCCGACAGCTGCATCACTCTCCCACAGGAGTGCAGGCAGGGGCAGGAACAGAATTGGAACATCATATTAGTATACCATCCTATACATGTTTTACCTTTATCATGTGTTATCACAATAACACAGGAAAATTGGAAAGTGTAGAAATTAAAAGGAGTTGCTGTGAAGAACCTCTCACTCCTATTTCTCGATATTTCTTGTCATTTTTCCCCTCCCACTCATTCCCATTGCTTCTTTTTTTATCCCATGTGTTTCCGCATCGTTTCCCTATCCTGTACTCAGGATTCCTAGAGCAGACCCGCAATTTCAGGCGGGCACACTATAATGCAGTCGCAGAATGGATCAGAATGGTAGAATGAAATTGCAAAGTTGATTGGCTTCGAGAAAACCACCTGTGTGTCCGGTCCATTCCTACTTGACTCCAGAACTGGCTGGATTTTTTTCTTACAGCATGCGGTAAGTGACTCAATGGAACTATCTCAAATTTAAAATTCATACAGTTATACCAGTAGTACCGCACAAGACGGTGGCGGAAGTTTCAGAAATAGGAAGCCTATAGGAGAGGTTGGTTGTTGTGAATCACGGATGGCAGCGCGAATCCACAGATGGACCGAAAGGTGCTTGAATCTCTTTTTTTTCTCTCTTTCTCTTTCTTTCCCTGACTATCTGCCTACCTACCTATCTTTGATTATCTTTGTATCTATCTATCTGTCTATCTATCGATCTATCTATCTATCTCTCTCTCTTTCATCTAATTACCTATCTATCTATCAACCTATCTGTCTTTCTATCTATCTACCTACCTATCTATCTATCCATCTATCTATCTATCTACCTATCTATCTATCTATCTTTCCCTCTCTCATCTAATTACCTATCTATCTATCTATCAATCTATCTATCTACGTAGCTACCTCTATCCATCTATCTATCCATCCGTCCATTTATTTCTTTATCTTCGTACCCACCATCTACCTATCTACCTATCCACCCATCAACTTATCCGTCCATCCATCCATCCATCCATCTATCTGACCATTTTACCTATCTATTTGTCCCAAAGCTCTTTTTTCCTGGCAGATCGCAACGTGACCAGTGTGGAGGATTACCATTAGAAAAGACAAGCACGAAAGCTTGCAAGACCGGAGTCATCATCGAAGCAAGGGGCCAAGAAAATGGACACAGCGCTGTTTGTTTCGTGCCGTCAGAAAAGACTGACACGCAGGCTACAAGACCAAACGACATCGGTACGGCAACGTGACACTGCGCCTTTGTGCTGTCACCAAAAACACACACGGAAGGCTGCAAAGAAAATGGAGGGACAGGAAACGGCCTGTCAGAAAGCATTCTGTCAAAGTGTTGCGGATCACTGCATGTGTCCCCCACCTGCAAACAGGTTGTGCGCCCTCCACTGAAAAGACACGGTGGCTTGGTATAGCTTCCACTGAAACACAGCATACGGTCATGAAACAAACATTCATTTTAAAATGTGCACCAAGGTCTTGCAATTAATGTCATATTTTCCATCACCAAGGTCATGAAATGACATATTTTCCATCACAAAAAGTAGTCAACGCAACCCAGTTCTTACCACAACACCATCTTCACGTAATGGCTGTAATGGTGCAACTAAGTACGAACATTCTATTCATGTACCAAACTGAAAAATGGCTTCAATCTTTTGGTCAGCCCCAACAATCCCTTCGTTACAAGCTACCCTTCAACAATCAAATAAAACATCGCCCCTGTCGTATAGCACCCCAAAAAAAAACAATCGAACAGATGTGCGTTGTATACCCCAGATCAAATCGAACACTTTCGGTTGGGATTCCCTTATGTGTGAAATTCTTCCTCTGAAATCATTTTCTATGGCTATACTGTCACTCAGTTAGAAGGAAATAAATCTAGGGGACATCACTATGCTCGATTAAGTGCATGATGCATGTGCTCAATCACCACTGTTGTTATCTGTTGTTGTTGTTGTTGTTGCTGCTGCTGTTGTAGTTGTAGTTGCTTGTCTACCGATCTGCCGTATCTAGCTACCTTATCTATCTATCTATCTACCTATCTATCTATCTGTCTATCTATCTGGCTGTCTATCTACCTATCTATCCATCCATCTATCTATCTATCGAATTCTATCGATCGATCGATCGATCTATCTATCTATCTATCTATATATCTCTCTCTCTCTCTCTTTCTCTCTGTCTGTCGGTCTGTCTATCTATATGTCTTTCTGCAAGCTTGAAAACGAAGCTATTCTGCGAGACTTCCTCAGTTTTTGAACTTGACAACATCAAAAACGCAGCAATTCAGCGAGACTTCCTCAATTTTTGCCCTTGTGACAACGTCAAAAACGAAGCAATTCTGCGAGACTTCCTCATTTTTTAAGTTGACAACATCAAAAACGAAGCAATTCTGCGAGACGTCCTTCAAAAATGGAAAGTTGAGTGCGGAGCTGACGGCCTCGTGCCAATGTGTTTTGTGATTTTTTGGCTCCACCTGTCTAAACTACTGCGCCTGCCACGAAACAGTGATACCGGGTCATACGAAGTGCTGCACCTGTCACGCAAAATCATCTTAGCAAACCTACAGATTTGATGCTCCAAATCGCAACCCCTCTCAAGAAATCAGCGCCCTAACTTCTAACATCTCTAATGAACATGTCTCTTGTACATCTTGTACTGCGCCTGCCACGGAAAATGCATGTTTGCAGATCCTCTTCAAATGTCCCACGCCTGCCATCGTTTTTGGAAATGCCGCAAAACCCTCACGTTTTGCTCACTTTTGACAAGGTGCACAATCCCGTGCGCCTGCCACGCGCAACGACATCTGAACGTCCAAAAGTGGTCCGAGCATGTGGTGTTTTTCACATTTTGACTTCGAAATGTGCTTCGCGCCACAACGGCGTGCACTTTTTCGACATCTCAACTTCCAGAAGTGGTCCGAACATGTGGTGCTTTTAACATGTTTACTTCGAAATGTGCTTTGCGCCACAACGGCGTGCGCTTTTTCGACATCTCAACTTCCAAAAGTGGCCCAGACCTGGTGTGTTTCGTTACTCGTACATTTTGACTTTGAAATGCGCTTCGTTCGCGCCACAACGGCGTGCAATTTTTCATCTCTCATCTGGCCAGCTGGCTCCGCACCCGCCGCTTTCGCGAGCCTACTTTTCGAGCCTCCGGGGCCACAAACCATTGGAAAGACACACTGCTTCGCGACTTTACTACCTTTTCGCGCACCTGGATCTTCTTTCTTCTGACTCTTTCTCTTCTCTTCTCTTCTCTTCTCTTCTCTTCGCTTCGCTTCGCTTCGCTTCGCTTCTCTTCTCTTCTCTTCTCTTCTCTTCTCTGACTCTTCCCACCTCTGCTTTGCATCTGCCCATATTGTCGGAAGTTTGACTTCTAAACTTCCTTCGATCATGTGTGTGGTTGGGGGGCGCATACGTTGGTGGAAAGAAAGCGCCTTCAAATGTGTTTTGAGGCAAACTTTACCTGGCACGATGGGCTCCCACGCCCAGAGAAGCACCTCTGCGAAACATGAATGCTTCGGTATGCTTTGGTATGCATTTCTGGACAGTTTGCGCTCGAGTTGGTTTAATGGTGCAGATGTGTCGCACAAGTTTGCTGACTCAGGGTAGCCAATGAACAGACAATCAGCTTAGAATTCAACACAGTCACTTCATTGAAGTTTCAGGTTTACCTGGTTCGGGCACAAACAGATCTCCACAAAGTTATGACCGAAATCTACAAGAGCGAGAGCACAAGCCTCAACGTTCGCTTGCTGAATCCGTTTTGGGGCAGTTTTGCACCACAGTTCCTGAGGCTCAGCAGTGGACAGTCGGCACTTCCAGTGTGGCACTGACATTGGCGCATGGAATTGCAATCAATGGCTGCATTTTTTTCCATTCATTCAGATCGTCCATCATGAAAGCGGGCACAAAATCCTGAGGTAATTCCTCCCTTGCCTATGCGGTCTTGGCCTGAACATCCAGCGTGTCAATTCAGTAGTATGAAGTTGGTCACACTGCTATTATTTGGTTCCATCATCAAAAGTGTCAGAATGTAGACTAATTAGATTGGCAAAATCTATGGAGCAAGGTGTGACTTAATCTACAATAATACATATATATATATATGTATATGTATATACACGATATGTATATACACGATATGTATACGATGTGTATACGATATGTATACGATATGTATACGATATGTATACGATGTGTAAACGATGTGTATATATATATAATTATATATATATATTAACATTATTTATTTATTAAATAAATGTATATATATATATCACAGACACATATATTATGTATACATTCGAAATTGTACATGTTTGATCATATTTGTGCCATGATTTGTGTATCTGAAGATTTGCAGGCCTGAGCATCAGCCATCTCCAGCTGCAACATCCAGGCCAGACCACACATTTTCTCATGGACATTCATGGATGAATCGCACGGTCCACAAAGTCTTCAAAGGTCTTCAAACACGTGATAGCTGCTAGTTGTCTGCCCATAGGATCCCATAGGTGGATTCGAAACTACCCTTACTCTTGCATCCTTTTGACTAGAAACTGGGAATCATGCAAGATCTACTGCAACGGCAGAGAACCACTTTTGAGAATCACCGGTTGGTTTGCTGGTGAAAACATGCGCCAAGAATGCAGTGTGGCGGGAATGAATTGGGGAATGTTGATTCCTGTCTCTTGGGTTTCTTTATGTTTCTTGTTTGTCCATGGTTTCTAGGCCAAGAAACGGAAATCGTGACAAGAGTGGTGTGAGCTTACAGTGCTTTGGCCCTTGCAGGCAGCCTCCAGGAACAGGAGGCAAATCATAGCAGGTTGAAGAAATTGGTGTGTTGATTCGACTGGCTGGACACAATTGGACACGATTGGTCTAATTACTTAAGGACTAAGAACTCTATTGGATCGATTGGACTATTCAGGCCTGAGGTTCCACCTGTTTTTGGTCGTCATTGCAACAGAAGAACACAGGATGGTTCACGATATCCGATAGCAGATAGCAGTACTGAATGCAAAAGTGTTGTATTTTTGCCGCTGGTTTGGTTGGTTTTCAGGGAAAATTGGGGATGTCGAGCGGAAGCCAGATGCTTCCTATGCCGTTTGCTCAGTCGCCTCTGTGATTTTTGCTAGCTGCTAGCCCCATGTGAATTCAACTGCATTTTCATAAATACCATAAATGTTCATGCTGCACTTGATTGCTTTGGATATCTTTCGATAGGATGAACCACAGGTCGCTACCATCAAGCTCGTGCAGGAATTGAACAATCGAAAAGTTCCAACTGCAACATCCCAAACAGAGCTTGCACGGAAGGAGGCGCGTAAGCGGATTTACGTTCAGCGTGACGTTCAGTGTCGTACACTGCACTAGTCGTTGTGCAACAGCTGGGGCCGGTTTGATCCCGCTTACTGTGCCAGCGGTAGGCACACCAACCAGCCACGAGCAGGGCAACATGTGCAGCGCCTAGGTCTGGCATTTGGATCTGAAGATCCTTCGGCCACCGGCCTCTCAATTTCACTTTGAAAAATGCAAAGCACGGAAGTGCCAAGTCGATCCACGTCGTTGTTCCTGTGTTCTTTGCTCCCTGAGGCCGTGAGAAACCAATGACGCGGGACATCAACGAAACTCCAAGGCAGATTCCAATGCGGCAGCGTGCTGACTTGGCCCGCACTGATGCAATGACATAATTAGTCTGGAAACATCATTTGGAAACTACTGAAGACATCCGAACAAGCGTCCTTTCTGAACATGTTGCTTGGCGGCTTCTGCCAGGCAGAAGCAAAGAGGTCCCGAGCCCTGTTTATGACAACCAGATAGGTGGTTGCAGCGCGTGGTAGTAATAGTATATGTTGTGGATGGTTGTGGAAGTAGCATGTGGTAGGGTGATTCATCACTTGCAACTGCTCGCAATGGGATTGACGAACAGTGAAATGGACGTGAACAGCCATGAACAGCCCATTGCCTGGGAATGATTGAGGGGAGTGGAAAGTGAAAGTCAGAGAATGTGCCACTTTCAAGTTGACCAGGATGCTCCGCCTGAGCGCTGCTCTTTGGTGGGTTCTCCTCTTTTATCCTCTTCTACTGTAATTGCTGCCCTGCTGCCCTCCGGACCTCCAAACTGCTAGTTCATTGGCAATGTAGAAGTTAAAGGATGTTGAACTCATGGCGGGCGAATTCAATCTTGTTCATCGTAGTTTATTCATCTCGCATGGCAGGTGATGAAGAACAAAGCACAAAGGCATGCCTGTAACGCTTCTGGAAGCTTGCAATAAGAGCCGACACTTTTGTGCGGAAGTGTGATCCCCCAACAGCAACCTTGGAATATGTAAGCAGTGCATTGGCATGCATTGGCATGCATTGGCACAGTTCATTGAATTTGTGCAACACCCACAAATACATACAAATACACAATCAGCAAAGCACACGCATGAGCATCATGAGCCTGGAAGACGGGCGTAAGGAGTAGTGAGGGAGGCAGAGATTGACCTTGGCCTTCCATGAGTGGGAAGGTTCGCGCAAATCAAGATAATCAAATGGACTCTTTGGTTTTCACGCGCGTCAATTGTGGCGCCGTTTTGTACCAGCGTGCATCAGAAAACCTCATGGAGGTTGCTGTATACGCGGCATTGGATTGTCATACTCATACGACACATACAGCCTTGCTCCATAAATAAATGTTTTTCTATACACGATGTTAAAAGGTATAGGCATAGGTGATTAGTGTCAACCCTGGATCAGTAAACCCCTAGGATCACCTAGGCTGTTTGATTGGGGGGATACCATTTAAGTATCAGATTACGACTATTTGGGGAGCACCCCCTGATTAATAAACATGGTTTATTAATCCGGGTTGACATTATAGAATATGATAGATTATTGGTGTGTGATTGCAAGATATTGCAAGTATATATACATATATAATCATATGTGAGTGACGGCTTATTAATTGGTGAAGTGAAGAGTAGTCCTGGGACGTACCCCCGTTTGTTGAACACGCCATATTATATTTTAGGCTGCAACGCACCAAGAACGAGGTAGGCATCGCAAGTATATATTATATAAGCTGGCTAAAGAATAAACAATTCTGGCCCACAAAAACGTTAAGGCAATGGAAAACAGCGTAAGAACACCCATCTTTCCGCGGCTCATATTTGTTCCTAGACCTTGGTTGAAAACAAGGTGGACGTACATGTGCATGTGCATGTGTGTGTGTGCGGGGCGCAACGTGGCCAATTGCTTATCTCAGATATTCATAGATACGTTTTTCAAGCCGTGTTGAACATGCTGAGCTGCAGGCGTCTTTGTAACGTTGCGAACTTAAGTCCTTGGACGGAGCAACTGGAAGACACTGCCTCGACCTATGGCAGAAGATACTGCACAAGACCCTTTGGACACACGAACACACTGGTCATCAGAAGCTGGCACTGACGCGACATTGTTTCATGGAATGTGTGCTACATAATTGTTGCTACAGGGCATTCATTTACAAAATACCAAGGCTGAGATTACATGGTTTAGTTTGGCCGATGTCACTGACTTACAACTTGCAGTAGACTCACTCCGTCAAAACGACGGCAGATAATGCTTTGTATGTGAATCTCAAGGGCTCCCACTGTTCGTGGGTACCCCCCGCTTTACAGTCAATGAAGCAGAAAAGTGCCTCACCAGCAGCTTTGCGCGCTCCATCAATGCAACCTTTTCGCTCTAGATCAATAGGCATCAATAGATTCTGAAATTCTTCAATGACTTAGTGGATCTATCTCTTGGGTTGGCAGGGTTCTGTGGTGTTGCACATGTTTTCATATGTTTTCTATTGTTCATTATATTATATATATATATATGGCTGTGTTTTTTTTTAACGGGTGCAGTTTTTAGTGAAGGCAGGAAGTTCGATTTGTGCGAATCATACCCCCGAATCATACCCCGAATCATACCCCCGAATCATACCCCAAAAAATCATTTTTGTGAATGTTTCTTTCGGGATCGTTTGGGATTGCATTGGCCTCACCTGTTATAATGAACCTGACAAGCTAATTGACCAGTGTTGGCCAGACCCGATGATCCCTGGCTACCTTCACATACCTTCACGGAGTGGCGAATCCTCTCCACGCGCACAGAGTCTCATCATTATCCCTAAGCTGGC
>Ga0126342_10006230_pt1 | contig 21099 bp, 20 predicted proteins | sample Cyp1metagenome_FD_92528 | JGI IMG/M metagenome (GOLD analysis project Ga0126342, IMG submission 92528) | Coral microbial communities from Lord Howe Island, Old Settlement Bay, Australia - Cyphastrea 1 metagenome | ecosystem: Host-associated > Invertebrates > Cnidaria > Coral ...
AAATTCCCACAAGGACTGGAGTGATCACTTTTCTTGAGTCCAAAATGGCCGGAACAGGTCGACCTGGGCAGAGCACGTTCATGAACATGCATGACTCAAGATATGATCACTATATAAAATAAAACAAAAAAATGAATATATTATGATCATCAGGAAATAACGAGAGGAAGGATAAAGATCGAAAAGTTGAACAGTACTAAAGAGTCCATCGCTTGTTCCAAGCCTACCTTGCCGACAACATGCAAACATATATGTCTCATGGTCATGATTTCACGATTGCATTGAACCGCATTAAACTACATAACGGTGCGTTGTATTACGATAAATAGCATTGTATTGCCTTGCACTGATTTGCATGATATTGCACTGCATGTATACACTAGTTAGCATGTTGATACAGTGAATGACAGTGTATTTAAATTCATCAAACATCAACAGCCACTTACACGAACGAAATCCGAGTTTTAGACGTTGTCAACATCTCAGTCCCACAACATACTAATTTCCAATCATGTCGCTGCACCATAAGATTTCCCCCCACACCAATCTACCATCACAACAGCAAACGGTTGCAACAACGTAACCACTGCCACCGCCGCCGTCGCCCCGGCGGCCGACGCCGAGGACGACGACGGGCAAGAGGGGGAGGAGCAGGAGGAGGAGTACGACGACGATGACAACAGCAACAACAACAACAACAACGACGACGACGACGACGACGACGACGACCACGACCACAACAACAACAACAACAACAACAACAACAACACCAACAGCAACAGCAACAGCAACAGCAACAGCAACAACAACAACAACAGCAATAGAAGCAGTACAAGCAGTACAAGCAGTACAAGCAATACAAGCAACAAGGCGATAAAGACAATAAACGCAATACAGGCAATAAACACAATAAACGCGAATAAACGCAATAAAGGTAATAAAGGTAGTAAAAGCAGTCACATAACCAGCATCATTACACCGTTACAGAAACGCAACATCTCAGCAGCCGTACCAGCATGGGGTGCAGTAGAAAGGCTTGTAACGCGGTGGTGACTTTCTCACAAAGTCTACCCCGTGATGAAGAGGTCCTACTGCGCGGGTGCATGTTATTGGCTCATGGTAGGAGTGTGGACGGAATAGTGGAACTGCAGATGCTGTTGCTGAACAGCTATTCTACCCAGTGTTTTGCAATCCAGGCTTGCAAAGCTGGCTCCATTGTGGCTGTGGGCAGCGCAGAACGTAGATCCTTCCCAAGAAAGTGTTGGCGTAGTTTCAACAGTCACATCTAGTCCCCAACCTACCCATTTCTCAATGGGAATTTCAGGATCCTAAAATGTAGGTACTGTACTATATAAGGCCATATGTTGTGGGGATATTCCCTTACATACGCCTTAAGCACTTGTATAGGCTTTATATATCGTAGGTACCTCCAATTTAGTTCCTGAAATGGCCATTGAATGTCTACCCTCCCCAGCCAAGGCACCAAACTTGCTGCGACTGAAGAAACAACCATCTGGCTGGCGATCAGTGGGGTCACCAGTGCATACAGGGTCAGCATCACCAGTACCATCTGTGAGTAGGGCAAAGGAACCGGCACCTGCAGGGCTGGGCAAGCTTGGCAGGTAAGCTGTGCCTAAAGGTCGCCATGGGTCAGGAATGGCCGGAAAAATGCCCACTTCAACACTCGCATGGTTCTCACGCGTGCGACCAAAAAAGTGGAAGTCTTAGAGGCAAGGGCAAGGACTAGAATGCCCAGAGGCTGTGACAACAGTATTTGTTCCAGTTTGTTTTACACGATGGTTGTTGAGTAGTTCGCTGACATAAAGAAAATAAACGGCTACTACTGGAACTACAGGTAGCCCACGAGGAAGACCATGACCCATTGCTGTTTGGCCAAAAGTGATGGCGTTTTGCGACAAATCTTTAACCGATGCTCAAGGCGAAATCGGCATACATGGAAAGCAGGCACGTTTTAAATGGGATCAACATCAGGGAAAATGGCGGTAGATCGTTCAAAACTAACGATGGCCAGCCATCTGCCCCCTGGATCAAGCCCATATTTTCAAACCATCATCATTCTCAGCTGCAATGATGGAACATGCAAGGCGTATGGAATGCGGAACCGCGGAACCTCCTTGATCTTTCGCACGCGATAGATGTCGACGATTGCCAGGTCTGAAACTGCCTTGTTCCTGGTGAAGAAGTCAAAGCAGTGCTGATGGAAACCACTGCTGGACTTCGACCAGTTTAATCCTAGAGGATCCTTTTTTCAAGGGAACACTTTTAACCTCTTTTGAATGAGATGTCAATCGCATCCAAGTGCAGGAAGCAGTTAGAACTTCTGTTAGAACTTCCGAGCAACTCACGCTGCAATGACAAGCCTTTTGCTTCTAACGCAGGTACATTTGACAAACCCAAGGAGAGTTGGCTGCAACTCCACTAGCTGTATGAACTTTGCCTTGTGCCCTCGTTGGACAGTTCCGGCGCTCAAACTGTCCCATTACCTATATGCTCCATGGTGCTGGAATACTTATCATTTGCCCCAACAAAATCACCCAGTTATGTACGTAAATATACCAGCACCATGGAGCACATGGGTTATACTCTAATCATCTCAACTCACAAATTTTCGGATTAAACGTACGGAAAGTTTGCAGTGATTCTGCTCAGTTTCCTGAAACAAAATCACTTCTGCCAGCATCCTAAAACCAAAACAGGCAACTGCCAGCACGTTATGGCAAACAAGGCAATCTGATGTCCAAAAAGAAACGAAATGGATGCAGAAATCAGCCAGACTTCAAAAGCTCCAAACAAAGTTCGGAAATGCAGACGCAGGAACAAACCAGAAAGAGTTCGGAAATACGTGCGTCCGGCACTACTGTCACACAAACGCACAACCCCCAAGAAAAGGTCAACTGGAAAGTCGATCATATGTAGGTACCGTCTTGATTTGTCACAGTCTGTAGTCCCCCATGCCTTTGATTAAAAGCATAGACTGAGAAAACTGCCAATGCAGCCAAGCGTCAAGATTGGGGGGGGCACACCCTTGAGGATTCCCCTTGGTTCGACTCTCTCTCTCTCTCTCTCTCTCTCCCCCTCTCTCTAATGTGTTATATGATAACACAGGTATATAATGGTGTACCAGTAGTAGCGCACAAGGCGGTGGCGGAAGTTTCAAAAATAGGAAACCCATAGGAGAGATTGGTTGTTGTGAATCACGGATGGCAGAGGGAATCCACTGATGGACCGAAAGGTGGTTGGAGCTGTGTTTTTTGGAGTGGCTTCAAAAATGACCCTCCCCGAAGTTTTCAGGACTCCTTTGGGTAGGGGTGTGCCGCGTTAGAAACCCGGGCTGTATTTCGTAGACCTGTCGGTAGTTTTTAACATATGATTTTTTGGCTTTGTCCCTGTCGGCATGTACCCTATAGGCTCGGATACATTTTTGGTGTTTTTGTTAAACGGAATTTTGTGTTTTTGTGGTATTTTCGGCGGCTTTTTTTTTGTGTGTTTTCTTGTTTTGACTTTTATTCGACAGATGCTTGAAAATCTTTACTTTTGACTTTCTATCAGCTTGTTCTTATGGATCTCGCGGCGTTTTTCTTGAAAAATATCCCTCCTGAAAGTTTTCAGGGCTCCTTTTCGGTACGGGGTTGTCTCGGGTAAAAAACCGGGCTGTATTTCCTAGACCTGTCGTTCTTTTTTAACCCCTAATTTCCGGGTTAGTCCCTTTATAGGCTCGGATCCAGTTTTTGGAGTCCAACTTGAACGACAGTGCCGCTGAAAATTGGGCATAGTGGCGTTCTAAACAACAGGGTCCGAACGAACCCTCCCCCCCACCCCTTAGGGAATATATATAGGCACGTGGTGGATATACCGGGTTATATAGGGCTCTATATATATATGTGATTAAATCTTATAGATCGAAAACATGTTATTTACATATATATATATATATATATATATATTATACATACATACTATATAGACATTATATACAATATATACTATTACATATACTATTAACAGTCGACACGAGCGTGTAGTTTCGGTATGACATCATCTGAAAATATCCAAGACCTCAAGCTGTGGTGCCAAAAAAAAGTACACATAGGATGTGATAAAATGAAGCATTCTTAAGAGCGGGTCATCAAATGATAGGAGCAATGGATTGCATGCAATGTTGGTGATTGCCCAGGCTCAGGTTACCGACCTTGCTGAGATTCTTCGTTCCCTTGTTGTCAGTGATTCCTTGTCGGCACTGGCACATGAGCGTCTGCTCTGCTCGCTTCTGCCCACTTCATTGACCCGGACAGATTGACAGGGAGACTCCGCGAGATTGCAGGACAATGCTGGTTGGTTTTGGGACGACAGCAAACAGCCAAAAAACATGAGAGACCTCGAGCCTATGGCACAAACTAGATATTTACGGTGCAAGAATCGAGAATGTGCAATTATATATTCAAAAGCGGGTTCCCATGTTCAAATCATGAAAGTGATCAAGCAAGGCTGAGTTTTGGAAGGATGAGAGGTCTGTTGGCACCCTCCCGTGATAGAACATGCAACACCCGTTTCACAGCCCCAGATCGGGCCTGCAACTTCAATTTTTGCATGAAATTCTCGGCCATCGGAACTTCAGCTACATCAGGGAGCGCTTCTTTCAAAAGCTGTAAGTCTTCGGGCAAAATGTGCGAACACACTTAGGGAGAATTTTTAAGCTTGTTTGGTGTATGAGAAAATCATTTCCATCGATGTTTTGAATTCTTCGAAAACAGCTACTACTGTCGAAACCGTTTCCTGTCGCAACTGCATTCTGTTTGAAAAATCGCTCCAACCCAAAAGTTTGATCCGGACATGTTTTTCCAAAGGCCGGGAAAACCCAGGAAGGATTCTGACATCCAAAACGGGAATGTTTCCAAAAACCGTGAAAACATGCTGTAAAGGAGTTTGTACAAGTCTAACCAAAATGAGTGAAAATTTGGACAGAAAAGAAAAGCACCATCTTTCAGATTGTGCGACTTGTTTGAATTTACATTGAGTTAGCGAAGAGTTTGATCCACAAACTTCCGAGTATACACTTCGCCACAAATCATTGGAAAAACACAGTGTTTCGCGACTTTCCTACCTTTTCGCGCACCTGGATCTTCTTTCTTCTGAGACTTTCTCTTTTGTGATCTTCTTTCTTCTTTTCTCTTCTCTTCTCTGACTCTTCCCATCTCTGCTTTTCATCTGTCCATATTGTCGGAAGTTTGACTTCTAAACTTCCTTGGATATATTATTAATGCCCTTTCATAGTACCGCAACCCCAAAATGACCAAAAGTCAACCATTTTGCATGCTCCAGGTTTGAATCCTCAGCCAATAGGAAGCTGAAAGCTAGGTATATCGTAGCGTCGCAACCAGCTTGAACTAGGAAGCGCTTCTCTGCCACCCACTTTGCTTTTTCTTAATGACAGAAACGGAAGCAGGATACATCTAGGGCTTGGAAAATTCCTCTGAAGATGGAACTCAGGTGAAGCATACCATTGGGAAAAGGATACGTTTTCGTCATTGCGTTAAATGGGCTGACAGATTCAGTGTTCGTCTGGTTCACTGACCCTTCCCGTGACTGACTGATTCGTGGGCCTTTTGGGCTGATTGGAAGGTTGAGTCATTCATTCATCAAATGAACAAAAAAAACAAAGGAGCAACGGAAGGAATCCCCCATTCAAGCAATTGAAGGAGTGACGTAAAGAAGGAAGAAGATGACAAAAGGAAATGAACTCATTAATGGATAAAAAAGAAGATAAGACCATGAACAAGCAACCAATGAACCAAGATCTGAGTAAATGAATGAACGTGACTAAAACCTCAAAACTCAAAACATAAATAAATGAAACCATCACTGAACAAATGAATGAATGATCCGATTGGTAAATGATAGCCAGCATGTCAATGTAATGCTATGTAGCTAGTCCTACGTAGCTGGTCCCACATGAATCACAGTACATACCATGAGAGATGAATCAAAGGATCAATAAATAAATCCGTTAACCAGTAAATGACTCACATGAATGTATGAATAAATCAATAAATCCATGAATCACTGAAATAATAAATCAATGAATTCAATATAATTCAATGAACAATGAACAGCCGAGCCTGTCTTTGAGTCAACAAGTGCTCTCGCCATGGTCAAACATATGTTTGTATTGGATTGGTTGCCTGGGTCTATAGCTTAAGGGCCCTCTGAAACCACAATTGCAGCAATTCTAAACATGACATCCATTCACATCCTGGAAAGCTGCAAGCATTGACACCCAGGCTTACTGTGACATCTGGCTTCTGAAGCGTGATCCCCAACTGGAAGCGAATAAGAATTCCGTACACAGTCAGGAGATATCAGGCTCTGACTGTTAAGAACACCTTTAAAAATCATCAAAGGCATCAACGGGCACGAGGCCATTCTAGAAGTCCCAGGGGCTGTTGCTTGGGGAGTCAAACATCCTGCCATGGCGTCCGCGGAAACAACTGCTGCCCAGCGTCTCATCCAAGGATTTCTTGATGAGGCACATAATCCAATGTACCTCTCTGCCCGAAAATACCGAAGAAGCCCGAAAAAATCGAAAAGGAACAAAAATGGGAACAACATGGAACAACTTAGAACATGTTTGTCCTCCAGATCCAGGAGTTATTCCCGACTCGAATCAGCGAAAGGTGTTATCAGTGGGATGGACCCCATTCACCCGACCAAGGTTCTGGTTGCTGCCACAGACAGAATCCTATCGAATCCCTGAAGTACAAGTACTGGGTCAAGGAATACTCAGAAGCCAAGTTCCGTCACTCAGAGCTCGGTATGAAAGATATTGATAGATTAAACATTTATTGCACTTCAACCAATAAAATAGGTCTTGGCAGAGGTTGCAAGAGTGCACCACCATTCCAGCCCCAGCATCACAAAGTCATTGCATCTCTACCATCAAAAAAGAGATGTTCTATGGTGTTACATACTTCAATGCGGTCAATCGCCTATGTCTTCGAGATCACACAACAACCCAACAGCTGCGCACGATGACTTCACACTGACGCCGCCGGGACTCGTGCGAATGATCTCCTCTCAAGTGCTTAAGACCTTGGAAACAGCATGGAAGTCGTAGTTTCACGGTGAAGCACTGGCAGCGAAACCAAGAGGGGTTCTCCAAAGGGTGCACATGGAATTGATGCAGGGAATTCATTTTGGGCAACTGGGTTACATGCTTAACTTATCTTAACTTGTTATCGCGCTATATCCTGCAGGTCACAGAGTTTCCAAGGGAAGCACATTGGTTGAGTGATCCCATCGTGATTTTGCCGCTATCCCAGGTAACCCCGCAAACCCGGACCTGTTGACAGGTTCCAAGTGAAGAAAAACCAATCAAATATGCAAACTATGGGATGACTGCCCTACCCCCATCAAGATACCATACTTGCATTCGTTTGGGTTTCCTTCCCATTGTTTGCCAGCATGGTCCCAGAATGACAGGTCCCATGAATGCTCCAAGCCGCTCTGTCCATCGATCCCCATAAGGTCTATGACCTGCCGAAAGCATCTTGCGATGTTGGAGAAAACAGAAATATCATTTGGGCCTATAGATCCTATAGTTTTATAATCCCTATATTATTGAAATATCTATATTATTCCTATATGATCCTATAGTTTTATGAAATGCTTTAGTTTGGGTGACCTGGGTAGCGTGCTTTTTTCGGGTCACAGCAGGTTTCCGGTAGCATGGTGGTTAAATGTGTTTTTCGGCTTCCGGACTAGGCTATGTTGGGCCAATCTTGGACCCGAAATGACGCCTTTTTTTAGTGTGAGAAACCATCTTACAACGCTATCGCAAACATGAGTGACTGTTCTAGCTTTTCGAAAATGTGATGCGGAGAGCTGTGCTGGATACTCTTGGAAGACATGATTGTCGAACCCTTTGGTGACATACTCCCGTTAAACACTTTTGTGCACTTTTGTCAGACATTCTTAGAAGGCATTCTCGTAAGACACTCTTTTGAGAGGGTAGTTGTTTGGAAGACACTCTTTTGAAACACACACTGGAAGATACATTCTTCGAAGACACTCTCAGACACTAGTGGACTTGTTGCTACTTGCTGCGACTTGCTACTACAAAGTGTCGTGGAAAACCTGGCGCCCATTGTTTCGGGCACCTTCCAAAGTTCCAAAGTTCCAAAGTGCCCGGAATTTTGGTCTCTGGAAATCGTACCATTTCAGAAGTAGGATCCCTACGGGTATTCATGGCTCTTTACGGGTCTTTTACGGGTATCTTTTGCACTTTGGCCAAATATGCTGCACCAAAAGATGAAGTGCCTTTTTTGTTTGTAAAAGTTGCAAAATGACACAAGACTGGGCTACTAGGTGAAAGTAACATGAATTAGCTGCCGGCTTCTACTTGCAAACCACGCACACTTGCTGCTGTGTTAGGGCAATGTGTTAGGGCTGCGTAGCATGAATTAGCTGCCCTAACACATTGCTGTGTTCTGTGAAGTCAAACGCATCCTCTTTGATTTTGCCAAAGTTATCAAAAACTACAAAGTGCAAAGCCTGAAGGCAGCTACTCTGGCACTTGACAAGCCAACTGTAATTAAATCTGCAAGTCAAGGGGTCATTTGCTGGGAAGTATAGCATTGGTGCAGATTGCCTGCTGGCATTTGCCACTCGAAAGTTTCTGTAGATAAACCTCCCTCGACGGTGCTTTTTTGCTTTTCAAACAGCAACGTTGCTGGCATTTGTACGTTTTTTTGCAGCTTTTAAACACAAACAGCAAACGACAAACAGCAGTATTTTCTGCGCTTCCCTGCGTATAAGCTGAGGTATCTGCACTGCCTCGTTTTGTTGTGGCCATAGATTGTTAGAATCATGCAGTTCATTTTGCGCAACGCAAGTTGCTGGTCCGTCTGAGTTTTCATTCACTTTGGAGATGCCACTGTCCTAGGTGTGCCTGAAAAACTAGGCCTGCTGAACGAAAGGGTTAGCAAAGATGCTCTATATATGATATATATGACAGCGGGCGATTCTTGGTAATCCTAGCCTGCCAGCAGTTCCAGTCCGAAAGGCTTATAGATGATGCAAGGATCTGCAGCTGACGTAATGTTTTACAAGCTGTGGTCTCTGCGATGTCTCCCCTTGGATTTTTCGCCATACGTCATCTCTTTACGATTCGCTTCTCCTCCAGCAGAACTAGAAATTTGTGAACCACCTGCCACCTGACTAGCACTCCTCTCACCTTGAACGTTTCTTCCAGATCTTGCACTGTATGCTGAACTTGCTGAACTAGGTGTTTTTTCTCATGAACTTCGTGTGGGCGGCGCGGATGGTGATTTTGATGTGGTTTTCCACGACGGCGTAGGGACCACCGCTGTCTGCTCCTTCTCCCAACAAGACCCTGGCAACGGCTGGGCAACCTGCATCATCTCATCTCCATCCTCGCTCGCAGTCAATTCACCTCACGGGAGTATGAGCTGCTCAGAAACATCATGTTGGTTCTGAACCAGGAAAGCTGGCCCTACCTCGTCTTGCCAACACACCCTGTCCTAAACCGTTTCAATCTGCTTTGGAGGTTGGCTTCCAAGGCACTCATGCAAGTTGCGAACAGCAGCCCAATAAGCCGTACCAGCAGCTGCCGAAAGTCTTCCACGGCTTCATCCTCCAGCAAACTGGCGCCCAGACATGTTTTTCAAAGGTGGGGTCCATATTTTGAAACGCGTTAAAGCTCCCGTGGCTCACAATGAATAGAAATAACCAGGCACTCGGAGGTAAGGGTTGCTTTCACCATGGAGTGTCCAGTGGAAAGCCTTGGATCAATTTTGCTCCACTTGGGCCGTTTCCATTACATCTACCGTGCCTTTGACCATTTCTCAACTGCTACCTACTAGTAAGTTATTAGTATGAGCCCCTGAATCTTCAGGGCAGTCTAAACCTGCCTCCAACAACACTGCGAGCTTCTGGCAATTCTGGCATTTGCACAACTATGTCAACCCCCCCTCCCCCATCATATGTCACATGCACTCGCAGGAAGTTTTCCACAGCCCCTTGTCGATAGCAGCTATTTCCATTGCATGTGAGTTCTCATCACCCCGCATCGGCTACTGTATTTCCATCATGCGCAGACTTGTATCGCGCCCCATCCCTTCCTCCACATCCATAATATGGCAGCTATTTCTATCACAATTGCAGAGAAATATTTCTTGAGCTCGCTTGCAAATATGCTGAAGAAGACCCTTAGTGGAAAAGAAAGTAATATTTGAGTGAACTTGATATGAGGCATCTGCCTGTTTCTTCCTTCATTTCAAAATCAAACCAATACGGCAAGCACGGCAAGCACATAACCTGGCAAAAGGGGGATGCTTCCGAAATCGATTTTCCTTGAGGCATATCTGTTCGAAAATGCCATCTATAATATCTATATAGGATGGTTGAACCTCCCACCCCAAACAAACTGACAAATCAATGATTCAATCTTGACAGTTTTTGTGATGAACAAGGACAAAGAAGGATATTGTTTGTGCCATACTGAGAGGAAACCAAATGTGAAAATACGATGTCATCTCATGTTCACCTCATCTTATCTCATTTGAACTTGGAATTCTGTATTGTCAATGCTGGGTCCCAGTTTTGCCATGACATATTCTTGGTCCAGCTTGACCCACTGTCCAGTTCATGTCAACCTCCCAGCTGTCTTGAAAAGACACATCTCCTCAATGATTCATTGAATGGAGGCAATTCGTTTTTGTTGTGATGAAACCCAACGAGATGAGAAAGGATCAGGGATGAGAACCCAACTATTTCTGTCGTTACTGTATCTTGTTTGTCCATTTAAACGTTTCCAGTGTGCAGAGGCCCTTGTGGCATTTCCAGGAGCGCAGCACTCCTTGGCATTGCAGAAAGCGATCAAAATACTGGCGCAGTTGTGCAACTCCGCCCGGATCTCTTGAACTTTGCTGGCTCCTTCCATGAAACCTGGCTGTCTCCCTAAAAAAGAGCTGAATTTTGTGGGACCAAACAAAGCCCTGGTGCTGCGTTCATCCATAAAAATGTCACAGTTGGTGTATCTTGAAGGTGCTGTAATGTTCAGACGCGGAAGGTTGCAAATCCCGCACTATGTAATAGCATGTGCAAAGGTTCCTTTGCCAACCTACATCCTCATAGAAATCAAAACCACATCACACCATGACATTATCAATGATAACGCTCATTGTTTTGCAATCTTTATTTAAAATTGCGTGTTATTTCTTCTTTCAGCTCTTGTCTACCTCTTTTCAATACTTCAGTCATGTCTCATACCAAAAAGGAACTTCGCTCGTTGTCCGAAGAAACCCTGTTCTGTCAACTGTTGGGTGCTCCATCCAAGCACACCCTTTAGTATATATTTTGAACTTAAGCAGTGAAATGCCTCGGGCTGAACCCTTTGGTGACTTGGAAACCCTGGCTGTTTGGAACATGATATTGGAACTCGGAAGCTGAATACACTTGGAATTTCTCTTGATCACTCATTTTCCGCGTTTCAACATCAAACACTTTCTGACGCAGGTACTCAATTCCAACAAAAACATACAAAAACTAGAATACTGTCTTCTGTGCACATTTTGGAAACATGTTGGAAACGACTTGCAACACTTCGATGGCAAGCCATTCCGCATGGCAAGTCCTTTCCAGGCCAGCTCCACGGGTGCCAAGGTGCGACTGTACGCTTGGTTGTTGCGAAAAACAATGAGAAAACCCAACGCAAAGGTATAAGCGCCCCACACGTTGCCTCGGTTGCGTCACCCCGTGATGTGTATATACATGTATATATATATATATATAACTATATAAATATGTATACATATAATTATATGTGTATATATATAATATTGGTTGTTTGGATGTGTCATCCCAATCGAAACATGGGAGTCTGAAACCCAGTGACCTATATCACCTATATCCACAGCTGATTGGATGAAGCAAGCTTACATCGCAGCTACGACAGCTATGGTTGCGGGACTAAGATCCTTCCAGCATCATGCTGTGGCTGCACCACACAAATTCACCATAAATCAGAGGGCGACTTCAAACCGTCCGTATCTGATACCGGTTTCAATTTGGTTTCTATCAAGGTCAGACCATCCATCTGTCCATTCAAAAAATCTTGCCATCAATCTAGTTCTCTATGACCTCTATGCATCCATCCAACCACCCCCAACTGGAACCGTCAGCACCATACACATGCTGCTGAAGGGCCGAAACCACTGAGGACTGGGTTGTCTGAGCCCTTGAGGTCAGGATTCCAAGTGTAGTGCAACACAGCCTTGACACCGGGAAAACATGGGGATGGATCAGAAATTAAGGACCGCAAACCTGCGTTTTTTTTTTTCAGTAGCTGAGCATACCAATTTGGGAAATTCGGCCCTAACCCACATGCTTCTACTATAGTTTGGTCTTTCCTCGACCCAATGGTTGCAATCACCGGCATGACGATCATTTCGCTGTGGTCGTTTGAAGTTGCCCCTTCACCACACACTGTGAGTGGGGGCATCACCCAACGTTTGATGACCCAAGAGTTGGCAAATTGATTTCGGACTGACAAAGTGTCAGTTTTGGAGGAATCATTTTTACCGCTCAACAATTCTGAGGCATTCAAAAGCACAAAATCACATGTCACAAAAAAACAGGTATAACGAACCCATGACAAATTGTGCAAGACTAAAACCAGATATCACCGCTGTGTATATGTAAAAATTCAAGGTTTGCGTTTTGCAAAACACTGGGAAAGCAAATTGTTCCTACTGGATAGCACGGCCAACTAATGGCCAAAATGAAACATCTCGCGAGCTAAGTTGGGGCTGCCTTTTGGCCCTTTGCATCATTCAGATTGTAGAGTCGCACGCCAGTCCTTGACCCTGCCGGCTCTTCTAAGGCACAAGCATTTCTTCTTGTCGCTCTCAACACACTGCCAAACGCATTGTGAGGTGAGACTCATGCAGCTGCTCATCATGGATCTTTAACAAACACCAAAAGATCTACGCAGTATGACCCTTTTCTCCAGCTAAGCATGCTAAGTATAGATCATTTACCCACCCGCCCAGAAACGGTGGCAATGGTACTCGGCATTGCAAAGAGGGCGCTATATGGCAAGACAGAGCCCTTCCATCCTCAGCTCGAGCAGCTAGAGCGAAGCGAGTGAAGCATGGAGGGTTCTGGATCAGTATCACAAGTCACAACTGCACTGGTTCATCTCTGAAATCAAAAAAAAGGATGTAGGAGTGCCAACCAAATGAGCAAAGTCAGGCGTCTAAATATCGTGTCAGCATATTTCCTGGCACCATTGCAGAAAGCCTTGCAAGGGCCACCCGCCATGAGATGCTCATCAAATCATCTGCTTTGGGCCACACTGGAGGCAAAGATGGGCAGCAACGCACCAATCCGACAATCCTCATTTTTGCCTCTGAAGGCACCGAGGAGCAAACGGTATATTGACAGCATCCTAACATCATCGAGGAAATCTATGAATCGGTTTAAGTTTCCATTGTCTTTCAATGTCTTTCATGTGTACTTGTCTGACAAATGCCTATTTTCCAAGACCCCAGACTGATCCCCCGCACCAACTGAGCACCTCCCACCTTGGCGATGTGGCATGGAGGCGCTGTTTAACAAGGTTGACCTGCAGAACTTAACCTCTGCAGGCCAGAACCTTTAGAATTTTAGATTTCAAATTGGGCAACCCGAACTCACCAGCCACATTTCATCCCCAGACATTGTTACTTGATATTACTTGATATCATGATATGGAACTATATGGAGGTATCCAATCCATGGGTACCCCTAGTTCTCATCGATTTATAGATGGATTTTCCATGATTATTGGCATCTAGCTATTGGGGTACCTCCATGACTATGGAAACTCAACGGAATCCACATCCTACCGTGGGGGTTGTCGGGATCACTGCAGGTCCGCGTGGTGAACATATGCAATACAATAGTACAACACAATACAATGCAATATCATATTATATCATATTATATTATATTATATTATATTATACTATATATATTGTTGATGTTATTATTATTACTATTGTTATTATATATAATTATATATAATTATAAATATATGTTTTTCCATATTATTATCATATGTATATATAAATTTGTATATTAGTATTTATATTATGATTCATATCATTGTTCACATTATATATTTTAAATATCATTAGATATTATCAATATATTATATATATATATATATTATTATCAGTAATATATATATAACATCAACATGTGGCATGATCAAAACTTGGGCTTGATGGGGATGACCAGACCTCCCACACATGTCTAGAATCCAAAAAGCTGGTTGAAGTGCCAAGGATGGACATTTTTCCCTGACAGATGTGTCAAGCAACTGAGACTTGTTTCGGGTGTTGACTGCATCTGATCTGCAGCCATTGCAGCAAAAAGCGTCTTCCCCAGCCTCCAACCTGTCCGCAACACCCAGGCGTCTGAAACGAAGCATCCAACAGACCTGGCGGACAGGAGCATGGAACCCTGGCCAGCATCAGTACCAACTTACTCAAAATACAACACTACAGCCAAGAATCTGCGTGCTGGAATTTCGTGCAAGCTCATGCGTTCAAAACGTGATGTAAAGGCAGTCTCTGCCAAATCACAATACAAGAGACTGCGTGGTTTCCACGTCCCCCAATTGCACCCACAGAAACCATTGAAAGTTTAAAACATATTGTGTAAATCTGTGAATATGAGTACCATGGGCAATACGAGAAATGACTAGTACCTGTGAGTTTGCCTTTTGACTCAAGCTGCTCTGAGTCCTTTGTGAGTCATGGCACCCGCAAATTCTACTGGTGAGAAGATATTCGGATAAGATGGGCAACTTATTATCTTACCCAATATGATAATCTTAGAGGCCTCAAAAAAAATTGGCACGGATAGCTGAGAGATAATCAAAAGGACAACCAGCTTCGGACTTCATGGAACACCTCACAACGGAACCAACATCTGCAGCCTCAGAAGCACGGCCATATGGAGAATTCACTGGAGATTTGCATGGCCTGAAGAAGGACAGCGCGGCTCACAAGCTAGACAGTGCAAATCTGATCTAGTAAAGCCGTTGTCAGATTGAGCAAATAAAAAACCATGCAGCCAGTTGGAGCAGAGTAGAATCCAGAGGTCCATGAGGCTGGAAATGAATTCAAGGCAGACTTCTTTGTCCATTCATTGCTGAATCGATCGCAAACAGCAAAAATCCATGATGACAAGATCATCCTGGCAGATGATGACAGCCCTGCCTACAGCTCTCTCCAAGAGCTTGGTTTATTGCCTCTGCTGGTAAGTTTCAACAGAAGATGGTTGGAATGCTCAAATGTCCTCCCTTTCAGATGTAGCAGGTAAACTTCGTGGAGTGCCGTGATACGCAGTCTGGACAGGCCGTTTATGTGGTGGGCACTCCACACTGAACGTCAGCATGGAGATCACCATAGCGCCATATCCAAGGCGCTTGCAAATCAGCCACCGCCAGGTGGGATATGGATACGGTAATGATTGAGATGATTGATGCGACAATGCCATGCTCCACACCTAACCTTGAGGCATTTTGAGGCTTGCCATGTTTGCAACATGCTTGAGCTACACACTGCAATCACCGGCTCCGGTGCCTTCTGGAGGAGTTCCAACAGTAAATACAATGATTCAGTTTGTTGTGAAAACAGAGATGGTGAAATGTCCCGTTCAAACATTGCCAATTTGGTTTTATCTCCCATTGAAAATCAAGGAATTCGATGTGTCTACATCTCAATTTCCAAACTTCAGTGAAGTTGCCGATGTCAACCAAGCTTGGTGCAGCTGGCCTACAAACCTTTGAGATGGTTCTGTCGAAGTGAGCAAAGAATGCTTTCAGGAGAGGCACGTTGGGGATGTTTCTACCTTGCAGCATGTAGGGATACATACCAACATGCCCATGCAAATCTTGCTCGAACACGGTACTTTTTGACTCACAGTAACATTACCTCTCCAAAGCAACTGGTTGTCAGTTGCTATGGCACAGCTGTGAATCATTGGCATGGCACTGGTCTTTCGGTGCCAACCAGGGATCAACGTACTTTGCCACTTCCATGAAACTTAAAACAATCAGTCCCAGAAACGGTTTCTGTCTCTAACTCTTCCAAAACGAAAAGGCTTAAGACAACACGTTGCCACGATTTGCCACGTGTAGCCTTGGCAACCCAAGCAAACAACTAGGGCGCCATTTAGACCTGGAGCCTAAATCGTTGGCGCCCGAAAGAGCGCAGGCTTCCACCACGACGGACAATTCCCACAGAGTACTGGATCTGGCGACAGCTATCACCCCTGGCTCTCTGGATCTAAATTGAATCCATCCTAATCCGATTGTTTCCTTAAGTTCAAATCGTGACAAGATGAAATAAAGTGAAAAACGATGCCTCCAAACGCGAATCAAATTCAGCTCGACTTCTTGCAAGAATCTCAACATTGGTGGTTCTGGCAAGTATTATTGAAAGGAATTCTACGGGGGATATGACAAGAATCTGATAGGTTTCTGAAGCACAACAACAGTTGACCAATCAGCCTTCACCGCATGATATCCGGTGAAAACGATCCCTCACCGCCACAGCCCACACACCTCCACTGCAGCTTCCTCCCGCAGGTCCGCCAATGCCTAGGCGCAAGAAAATGCTCCCGCAGCACCACTACATCATACCTCTGTCACCCCCAATGTTTTGTGGAATTTGATGGTTTCCTTCAAGCGGAAAAAAAAACGATGGCAACTCTGCGGTACAAACTGAGGTGTCGGCTCCTACCAAGTCTTCGAACATCTCTTCTCGGCGGATCATACAGGACCTCCACCACCTGCAAAATTCGCTCTGAACAGACTCGGTCATGGAGCCTTCCCACCAGGCTGGAGATTTGTCTACAGTTTAATACCTCCGTCCATGCTTTCCAAACTCCAAGTATCCGGGCAAGAGACCCCAAACAGTGTGCAGTTAGGATTCTAAAGGGAAAGGCGGAAAGGTGGAAAGGACCTAAAATCATCTAAAATCATCAGTGGCTGCAAGCTAGCAGGACAAGAGCGACCCGAGAGTGAAAAGAAGAGATCCCTGGTAAGATTCTGCAAGTTCCCTTTGTGAAGATTTCTGTAGAAGATTGTGCGCAAGATCTCCGACAGGTTCTCTGTAGAAGCTGCTGTGCAAGATCCCTGTGTAAGGCTATCTGTACAAGGTGTCTATAGGCGATCGCCACAGAAGATCTTTGTAAGGGACCTCAAAGTAAGATCTCTGTTCAAGCTATCTAAAATTGATCTCCGAGCAAGACCTTTGCTCTCTTCACCAGGTCTTGTACAAGATCTTCATAAGAGGTCTCCTGGCAAGATCTCTGCACAAGATCTCTAAAAGAGCTCTCTCTGCACAGATCTCTATAAGAGGTCTCTTGGCAAGACCTCTGGACAAGTTATCTATAAGCGATCTCTTGGCAAGGTCTCTTTTTGAGATCTCTGTACAAGCTCTCTCTATAAAAGCCCGCTTGGCAAGATTTATGTAAGAGACCTCTTGGCAAGATCGCTGTAACAGATCTCTATGCAATGTCTCTGCACAAGATCTCCATAAAAGGTCTCCTGGCAAGATCTCTGCACAAGATCTCTATAAGAGCTCTATAGGCAAGATCTCTGTAAGAGACCTCTTGGCCAGATCTCTGCACAAGATCTCCATGAGAGGTTTCTTGGAAAGATCTCTGTAGGAGCTCCCTAGAAGAGGTCTCTTGGCAAGATGTCTGTGCAAGATTTCTCGTTTTGTGCGAGCTGGCGCGGTCGAAATGCACAGGGACATTTCACAAGAGCCATTTTACGCGGAAATTTACAGGGAATTGGCCGGACACGGATGATACCACCTCGACTGAACATCGGGCCTTAACACTTGCCGTAAGAACCCCTCAGTGTGGCCACACTGTTTGGGGAACAAGGACATACAAGGATAAGGTTCTATTATTCCTAGGTTGCAAGTAGAGCTAGCCTTGACAGTCACCTGAGCACTGACCTTATGATGCTTGGTTGACAAGGGTGTCCATCGTGGGCTACTATATCCCCTGGTTTTTGCAGCTTCATATGGAGAAAATTGGGTTGCCCATCAATAATTATCAATGTTGGGTGATTTTGAGCAACACGTCCCTGTTTTTCTTGTTTGGTGTCTCCATGCATAGCTGGAGCCGCGCACACCATTTCCTTATCAAAATCCTGGACCTGCTGTTATTTCGTGAGGACCACACACTGACTAGCCGTGCCTCTGAATGCGAAGTCCGGCCTCCGATTTGGCACAGCGAGCCAGAAGGGGACGACATGAAAAGACCCTTGAAAAATGGCACGAAACATGGGTTTGATGACACATTGTCATTCCGTAAAGCCGCCAAGGAAAGGAACATCATAGCTTGATGGAAACAACGCCCTGGCTTTGGTCAAAACGATGCAAGACAAGAACAAGTTGACTTAGTTGACCAGAATGTAGAAACCAGCCGATTCACTGATCCGAACGAATGTGGATTGTTAAAAAAACCTGATTTAAAAAATCGAATGGATAAGATTTCGATACCTTTCCACATTTTGGACTTCAAAAGCTTTCATGTTGAAGCTGCACCCTGACCATGGGACCAACATCAACATTCAGAGACCCCATGACCATCATTATCGACACTTTAGTGAAGTGCACCTCCTGATCCGTCCAAAGTCTTGTGTTGAAGATGGCCTCAACACAGGGCACAAAATGTTCGGATGTGACGCTGCTTCAAGCTTCAGCAAATCACAGGATCTTTAGGAATTTTAGGTCCGGTATGACTTTCGACCATCTCAAGCCATGGATTCCTCCTGCCATCAACATCATCAACATCTTAAGCCACACGATCAATTCATACTTGGAACACGACGCTCAGAACGGCCAAAGGAGCACGCCTTCTGCCTGTGATCCACTGGCGGCGTCTCGTCCGCATCAATGCTGAATATGGCCTCAACGAAAAAGGCCACGGCAGCATCTCAGATGTGATGCAGGGGCGTTGCCGTTGAAAGCTGCTCTGCTTTCAAACAGTTTGAACCAATCAGAAACATCCTTGAGAACCACATGACCATCTCACGGGCATGCGGGAAAACAACTCGAACAGGTGTCTGCAAATCACTCAAGTCTCTTTTCATCAACATGAATTTGTATGAATTTGTGTGTTGACAACTTGTCTGTTGACGCCAAAGATTCAAAACGCAGCACTCGCTTTGTCATTTCTCCCATCTCAGATCCCCCACGTCCATTTCCCAGGTTTTTTCTACCTGCCAAGTGGCTCCCACAGGTGAATCCTGATGGCATTCCATGCAACACGTAGATTGTAGATTTTTTCAAGTGGGCTGCCAGTAAACTACAAATAGGGTCACATTTGCATCCCCGCTGGGTTTTTAAAAAACGCGTGTGAATCTCGTGACCCCTGATTGTGTCAATGCAGCATGTTGCAATATGTTTTTTCTGTTTGAGCCTTGCTATACATTCTGGTGTTTTTATTTTTCAATCTGGGTTTTTTATTCTTCAATTTTGCCTTATATGTTCCATTTTCATGTTGCAGACCTAGGAACGTTACAGTACCTATTCCCATATGTACCTATGTCCACGCCCAACTTGGAGTGGTTGCGGCAGCCAAGCCATTTGGAGAGACATTTCCTCTGTATGGGTAGCCCGGTAATATCCGGCGATATTAGGGAACCGTTTACTCGTGACACAGGCTTGCACATTGATTTGCATCTCAAATATTCTGTTTGAGAAACCCCCATATCTTTAAATGCTTTAGTAAACCATGTGATAGACAATACCAATACATGCATGCTGAACCTACAGGGCTGTGTCCAACTCCAATACTCTCAAGAAATATTCTGTGCTGGCAAATCCTTTGACATGGAAAGGCATACGAGGGCGAAATTTGATTCCAGTAAGAATGGAGGAAGCAGGCAGTGGCAACACAGCCAATTCCATTGGTCTGACATCTGGTGGAGACAAAGTGACAAACGCGAAGGCTATATATAATGTAAATGTAAAAAGTGTTCATTTTGCTTCATAATGCTTAATATGCACATTCAAAGGAACTGCCATGCGCAGCTTCAAACAGGTCCCAAACCATTGAAATCTGAGGCTCCCGCATTCTCCGTGGTCTGATTCCTCAATTTTGGTATGCTTCGATATGTTTGGATGCAGAAACTGCTGTTCACGCGGCCCAGGTGGCCCATCCCAAAGACAATACAACCCGCAAGGTCAAGTGATGCAGCTCGTCCATGACTCGGAACTAAGTTCAACTCCACGCACATCTCAGCAAAAATGGACTTTGAACTACTTGGCTTCAGCGCGCTACACCATCAGAGCCCCGCGCTGCTCAGAATGGCATGGTGTCAAATAATGCACTCAGAACATTCAGAGCGCGACAGAGCACAGAAAAAAACGAGATTTCGTTCGTCGGAAAAATCTAACACATGTTTTTGGAAATTATTTTGATGTTCCGGCTGTTTCTGATTGAGGTGAAAAGCAAACAGTTCCGTGGATCCGTTGATGTTTGTGACTGGCGGCGTTTGATGCCCATTCCCAACACTGAAGGGTCGGCCTGGGAGCTGTGTAGCCTGGCAAAAACATCGGAACAAATATGGGCGACAAAAGTTCATCAGATGTTAATGTATCCGCCGACCCCTGCCGTTGCCATTGCAGGGGGAGGCGCCCGAGACAGCGAAGCATCAGCAGCGGCCTGTTCTTCTTCACCGGCAAGCAGTTCAGGAGCTGACGTCGCCACGACCATGATCTTTATGTTGCAAACCCTTTCACAAGAACAAATCAGCTGCAGTTGATTCTTTTGCGACTATGGCGTGTCACGAGCTCCGTCAAGGCAGAGGGCTAGGCAAACTGCGGTGGCAGCAGTGAAATTGAAAACTGCGGAAGCAGCATACAAAGTAAACTGCTGGTGGTGAAGGGGATGGCGGTGGGTAAGCGAAACCACACAAATCGTGGGGCACCCACCCACCCTCCCTATTTGAGAGGAAAGTTGCATTCCATCGTAATGCATTTGCAA
>Ga0126342_10006231_pt1 | contig 21098 bp, 19 predicted proteins | sample Cyp1metagenome_FD_92528 | JGI IMG/M metagenome (GOLD analysis project Ga0126342, IMG submission 92528) | Coral microbial communities from Lord Howe Island, Old Settlement Bay, Australia - Cyphastrea 1 metagenome | ecosystem: Host-associated > Invertebrates > Cnidaria > Coral ...
AAGACTGTTCAAATATAAACTATTGCAGAAAGGTATTGCGCGTGACTCTATAACCATGTGTTTTGACATCTGTGCCATTAACATACGTGTGAGCATTCGGGTTCGTGGGCTTCATCTTGTTTTCATCACATCCCTACGCTCCTCATTTTTCCTCTTCACCAGATTTTTCCGTATAACAGAATTTAAAGACATCTAAACTTCCTTTGACAATACATTTACATATATAGTGTATTGGTTCGGTTTGCTCATTTGATTCATCTCCATTTTGAGTTTCGAGAGCATGAACTGTCCCAAGGAAGGAAGTACCCAGCGCCTGCGAGAGGAGGTGGAATCCTGGAAGAAATCCTCACAGAAGGCAGCAGAGACCGCCGAACGTTTGAAGCAGAGACTTCACCGATGCTCGGCTTCACTCAGCTCCACTTAGTTCCATTTAGCTCTCATGATCTGCATATGATCTGGCATGACGTGTCGGACACAGGGGGCCAGTCACTTGAAGCTCAAGACCTGTGAAGAACCAGTGCAAACGTGTGTCCTGTGGTGAGCGGGTACAAAATATGTTCAGTTATTTGATGTTCTTTAATGTTGTTTCTTGTTTCTGCTACGTTCTTTCAGATTTTAGCGAGGCATCTGCTATGGCCCACTATCTCTCTTTGGCTTTGTGGTTCCACCCAGGAGAAGAAGAGATGCGCAATTCTCAGCAGCCGTCGTGGCTCAATCAGGCAATCGGAATGGTGGCTGGTTTGAAGCAGATGTGTATTTCCGTCCAGTGTGGCTAGTGGTTCATGGAACCATTGTTGGGTTGGTTGTTCTCATGAACGTAAACAATCATGCAAATAGTTTCTCCGGTCAAAAATTGATTCTGGACAAATATGTTTGCATTGTGTTGATTCATCCAAGCACAGCTTTAGTAGCAGCGTGGGTGTAAGATGCCATTTGGGCGTGAGATGTCATTTTGATGGCGGCAAGTCCGGGAGCAGCTCCTTCCCATTTCTCGCTCGACAGGTGGAGGAGTTTAGGCAACGCATGACAGAAGAGTGGCAGCGGCACGCCAAGACACATGGAAATCCATACTTTGGAGATGCTTGGATTGAAGGATTAAGACGCATTGAGATGGATTGAGACTTGAGTTCCATTGCAATGACCATGTGCCTCCCAACTGGAGGTCCTTTACCAAGGGAGCCAGGACAGAAACACAGAACCATTCGCAAACAGACCTCCGATGCTGTGTTCCTCATTCGCTGCTCAGGAGTGGTTGGAGCATGCGCGAAGGCAGACAGAAGAAGTGGCAGAGAAACTCAGGAAGAAGTACGAGAAAACCCGACATCAAGGTACACTTTCAGTTTGCATGTCACGGGGGTGGTGTTTTTGTGCTATATCTATCTGAAATCATCACATATGGAGAACTTGCAAGTATTTAATCAGGATCGAACGAGTTGCAAACTCAACTGGGGCGGTATTCTAATGTGTCACAGGTAAGGTGACGAATGACAGTCCAAGGCTGTATTGGAGACTTGAGACTCCCAGTTTTTGCTTGTGTTTTTGTTGCACGATCCCAGAGAATTTGGGGTTTGCAGACTTGGGTTCACCATATGGTTGAACAAGTTGAACAGTTCTCCATTTTGCGTTGGGCCATTGCAGCTTAAGGCCCAAACGGGGTCAAATGGGAAGGACACCGCGTGAGCGCCACTTAGCTCCAGTCCAGATCATGAATGCCAGCAGCAACTTTCAAGGTCAGCATCAGCATTGAGGTAAGTTTGACATAGAAATGGGTAGACAGAGAATCGCAAGCACGGACTTGGAAATTTCATCTCGATAGATCCATGGACTTGCTTGATGGATAAGCAATTTCACTGCAAACATGCTGACATATGAGAAAGACAGAACTAGACTATGTATCTAACCATCGATCAATCAATGGAATTGCCCGCTGCTGGATGGCATGCCTAGCCCTAGCGAAGCGCCTATCGACCCATTGGTGGTCACAGCCATCAAGAATGCCGCCTTAAAGCCCTTCAACAACAAAAAGTGGATCAGTGGAAGGCGAGGGCCGCAAGGTTGGAACAGGATGGAAAAGGAATGGATTGAAATATCTTGAAACATCATTTGTATCCTTGAGGGTTGGGAGAAGACGGAAAAGCGCGTCTCTCAATACAAGCCGCACAAGAACAGGTTTTTCATGGATTGGTCTGGGATTTCACGTGCTCATGCGTGTTTGAAGTGAACCTCACTTCCGGAAATGGGAGGTTAATCATGAATAATATGAACAAGCAGTGGCGACAGGAATCATGTAGAAGCATGCTGTTCCCAGACTGAGTATATGGTATCTTCAATATTTTTTAAGAGTCCATCCTTGCCGTAGTTGACATCAGCAGCATCATCGATTTCTTTTTATCGTTCATCCGGAAATCATAGTCATAAAAGTCATAAATCAATTTCATGCTCTTTTTGAGAAGTGCACCTTTACAATTTCGGCCCTCTTTTCATCCTCATTTGGCCGAGCTCTCTGGTCAGACTTGGGGGCTTGAAGACACGTACCACAACTGAGCATGTTGTTCAGGCACGGGCAGTTCTGGGTAATCGGTACGAACAGGGAGCTATTGACTTCAACTCTTTCATGACTTGTTTCTTGCAGCAGTAGAGCTATGTGGATGAATCCATGTCTGTGCTCTAATATAATATCACTGAATGACTTGTATGAGCCTGGATCCTTTTCCAGAGCACAGAGTCTTCAGACATACATAGACACAAGCACACCTTGCCATCCCTCCCAGTCCCTCTCCTCTTTTCAACGCCTCGGGGACTCCACAACCTGTTGGTGGGAAGTGCTCCAATCCGACAAGGTCTTTGGCTATTCAGGCAACTTCCTTGGCTCCATCCAGCTTGCAGGCACGGAACAGCAATTCGAACTGCTCTAACTTAAAGCAGATCATGAGGTAACGCTTATCAAAATTTGATTCGAGGTGTAAAGAAAACTGAGGGTAAGCGGAGTCAAGTAGATCCAAGACTCACAGTTTGTCGGTCCTCTATGCTGAATATGCGGCTGGGAAAAAAAACCTTAGTGGTGAGATTTGCGGAGAAGTTTCCCGGTAGTTTTCCATGAGAATGTTCCGAACGCTCTTCAGCGTTGTGTCCTTGTTGCGGTTGTGACGTCAGAGTTGTGGCTGCAGTTGTCATGAGGCCTGAGGAGATCATCAAGGGGAAAGATTCGACAGCCCTTTGTATATCTTCATCTGAAGATTGATACTGTGACCTATCACTGGGCCCCTTGGTATGACTGGCTGTGGCCGATAGGCCGATAGGGGCTTTTACATGTATTTTTGAAAGTGGAGCATCCTGAGCATCTTGCATGCTCTTTGGGCTTGTCTATATAGCTCTTTCAGCTCCGTTTTGTTGTTGTCACCTTACTTGTTCTTTCTTTCTGTTCGGGTCTGTTACTGGTTTTCGATATGCAGTGCATTTTCATTTAGCGTCAAATCATGCTTCTATGGTTTATCTAGATATGCCATACTAATTAGTTGCCATTGCAGTTCTGACTGCAGATGACTGCAGGCAGTTTTGCAATTGTTGCCATTGTTTAACAGTTTGCTTTCTTTCGTATCTCTGGGCACTTCCTTCATGTGATACTGTAGACGCTCAAGACGTCAAAGTATTGTTGCTTGTGTCATTCAACGCACGCGGACCCCAGGTCCTGAGTCGCCAGAGTGAAGAAGGCCGTGTGCTTTGGTGGTCAGACTCGCAATTGGAGGACCTTTAATTCGGTCGTGTCTGAAAACCATTGAAGCGTATTTCTTCACGTAAATCTCTATGTCTTCCACAGGCCCATAGGTTTTGACAACATGAACACTATGAACACTCAAGAACAGCATGGTGCCTGTCGGGCCGTCTGCTTATTGCAGCTCGGGTGCTTCTTGGCTGGCCGTGACTGTGATAGCTCAGAAGCATTTACAATCTTATCCAGGGCAACTTTGATTGGCACAGGGGAAATGGAGTGCTGAAAGACTGAAAAATAAGATGCCGCTCCTGGAGACAGCATGGAATCCCCATCTTTTTGATGGATGGAATTGCCCAGAATTGGACAACATTTGCCCCATCTCCCGCTGCCTTCCCTCTAGATGTCCCTTGCAGGATGCCTGGGACGCCGACTTCCAAGAGATCTTGCGCCAGGCAGTGGCTGATGGTGTCCCATCTCCACAATGGTATGGTTCACAATTAGACCTGAAAACTCACATCTTGGATCAAAGTTCCTTAAGCCTCTTGCAAATGACTTCATGTCTAAGCATGTTTCTTCTGGTCCTTGCCCTCTAGGGTGATTTAGATTTAGATCATCCTCCGAGCACTCCAATTCTCTACGTATGCCATATCAACCCAATCCAGAGCATTGAATAAAGGAGAGCTTTAAGAGAAGTAAGCTCTAGAGCTTGATTGAATCCAAGGACCAATGGACGTTGGAAATTTAGTCAGGCATACCAAGGAGTTGCTTGCAAGTTCTACTACATCTACTACCAATAATTCAATCGTTTGCGCAACTCCTGAGTCAGGCAGTAAAGTCCTGCTATGAGCACAACCTGGTGCCACAGATAGAGGAGGGGTCAGCAGTGACCATGTTTTCAAGGTTCAACCCCAGTAGGCCTGGGAAAGTTGTTCAAGATCCTGCTTTGTATGCAGAAGCACAGAAATCTAATCTGGCTTTGGATCTCCTTCAGTCCTATATTATCGGGTCTTGCAGGACGGCTGGAAAATGATTGTGGAAAATGGCCGTAAGCCCAACTTGCTTCTTGGCACAAATGGCCATAGGCGCCAGAAACTGGGTTTTCCATGGCGGATGAAGAATCAAATAAGATAGAAGTGATAAGTCAGTGATAGGATGAGTTGCAATGGTTTGATACTGTGCTCCAGACGGCAAGAGCTCGCAAAGTGGCGCAGTGACTCTCTACCAATCACCACTGCACAAAAATAGACAAAAAACATCAAAAAACACCACCCGCACAACCAAAAATCCTGAATTCCGCAGAGGATAGCCCAGCTATTGGTTATTTTTCTTTCCTAAAAGAAGGGTTCGAACCCTGGCAGGTCTCATTTGCGCCGTCGCATGTTTATGTATCCAATCTACTGTTCATCAGTTTTGTATATACCCGGCCTAGTCTATTGTGTCCAGGGTGCATGGCCAATCTGAGAGCAAAGGCCATTTACAGTGGCCTTGTGCACTGCAACCATGAGTCTTGGCTGTCTTGGCCCGTGTTTGTTTTTTTGCAGGTGCTTCAGCTGATAAACTCTATTTTTTTCCTTTAGTTATCTCTGGAATGCTGCTGGAGCGGCAGGAAAGTCTTGGGGATGTCAACCCGATTTCAAAGGGTTCTTTGGCAGGCGAATTCAAATAAAGTTTCTTATGTTTGACATCGAGTTGGAGTAAAAGGGTGGGAAGGACATCATTTGACAAAGGACACTTCCGGTTGTAGCTGCTTCCGAATTGACATGCTTTGCAGCCAGATTTCCTGTGAACGTGTTTGCTAATTATTGCTAATTATGAAATACGTTGGGTCATTGCCATTCGTCATGCTGACAATGTTCATATGATAGTCCGGTCTTTTGACACAGCAGCTGAGACAGCAGCCCCCAGTCAGTGTGCAAAGGAATCGTTTGTGGCAGCTCAAGAATGCTCTCCCTCTGACGCTTGTCCACGCATATCCATTCAAAGACAGGCGAGATTGGTTGGTGGTGTGACCGGTTGAGGTGTTTTTATTGAGTTGTCTATTTTTGGTGAGTAGGAATGCTCGGAATACATGTTTCATTCTTTGGGTCTGCAGTGCATTGTGGTATGTAACAACTCCGCTGTTGCAGAAATAGCATCCCAACAGGATTGGCGTCTGGGCACACTGTGGGACTTGCATGTAAGGCAATGTATCTTATGGTACATCCATATTCAGGTATTTGAAGTCATTTAATGACTGTTGATTATTTTGATCCGACAAGTACCATTTTGACACTAGCAAACTGCCGGAGACTCAATAGAACCCCACAGCATGCAGGAAATGACAGAAGTGATGCCTTCTGTTTTACCCGGTTTCGGCGACGTGGAAAGGTAATTGAATATGTCCGCCAACATTGATATCAGATAGTACTATGATAGACATGATCGCACCAGCAGTGATATGACCAACATCTTGCCGCCGCCCCGCGTCAGTTGCCGCGTCCACGTGGTGGACATGGGAAGCACCGATGGGACGCTGGAATGGCTACTGCGATACTGTAGCAGCTGGGCTGCAAGTCCTGGTCCAAGGGAGCTCATGGGTTGTTATACAGGCTGCAGAGTGACTGCATGTTAGCTGCATGTGAGCTGCAAAGCAGATTGAACAAGCTGATAATGAGATTTCATGTGAGAATCTGACTGTGTAAAGGGAGCATAAGTGAAAATACATCTTGATGCTGCAGCTTTGGGGGAGCACCAACGCACCGCGGGGACCTTTGAGGATGGGCCATTGAAATTGGTTTGCTTCGTGTCTACCGAGCAGAAGAAAAAGCTTGGCATGCCTGCATTGGGAAAAACACTGCTCACATCCAGGCACTGCGAACGATGTGCTCGATTCTCCCCCAAGGGGCTTCCATGAAGTGGCAGGGAAACGGCGTTGAAAGATAATTCCAAGACTTGGAAATCAAACTTGTGAAATGGATATGTTGTGTGCAGCTATCAACTTAGTGAACTAGCCCAGTGTTTAGTCTTGTTGCAACTGACATCCTGAAGGCTTTTTCAGTGCCAAAAAAAGACTTCCTGAGGGCGATGGTATGAGGTTTGAATAGTTCTGTAAGTTTCAAGTTTGGTAAGGGAACCTGTGTGTGAACATTGTTTTTGCCTATCAAAACGCAGCGGCCTTGGAGGCAAAAGAGGACATCCTCGTGAACGTTGATGGGGATAACCTCATCGGTGCAGGATTGGATGCTGTTGTGATGGCGGTCTCTATTCATCTTGTCACCAAGTTCAATGTTGGAAATCCATGTTGATGGTCATGAGTCATTAGATTATTAGATAATATTAGACAATATTAGACACATTTCCTGCAATTCAGCAATTCTGCAAATGGCTCCAAAGTTGAGAGCGCCTGGCTTTGAAATTGGTGGTCAGATCCATTGACTGACCGCTACTAACAGGATTTCTCGAGGACGTTTGCAAACGTTTTCAAGATGGATCCTCGGACGATTTGATGCACATCTTGAATAGCTGGGTATGGTTGGAAGTGTGTGGGGCTGTAGGGGCAGGGTGTGTTTCCGGTGTGTGATTGGACTCAGTTGCCAAGTTGTGATGTTCAGTGTCGTGATGTGACAGCACACGAATGTGCATTCTGGGTGGCTCTTGGGGGCCCATCGCTCAAAAAAATGCTGCGATAGGTGTCGCAGAGGGAGGGTCACCCAGTAACTTCACCCGGCTCAAATAAAGATGTGCAGGTGCAGGTGTCAAAACCACAAGTGATGCCACAATTAGGCATGCTCCCCCACCATGGTGCTGCTACTGTCAGGCTGTGCAGTGGCGCAGTACGAATTGGGTGGTGGCACCTGCGGTCGAATTGCTCTGAGAAGAGAGGTGGCTGGCTGGCATGTGGTCGGGTATGATGTGACCGATTTATCATGATTTATCCACATAGTTTTACAATGTTTTATACAATGTTTTACTTACGACTTACATGTCGGTTTTGTTTTTGTTATGTGACCCTTTAAGCTTGGTGCATTGATTGCCTCCTGGTTTCTAGACCGGGAGCCTGGCTTCGGAATTGCCTGAGTGTGAGAGTGCATCAACAGATTTGCTTCAGGTATTCATTGAGATTGGTGGCTACGATGAGGACCCAGGGTTTGAGTGTTGCAAATGGTTTTGTCAAGCTGTTGCAGATGTGAGCTTCTCGATGACTTGTTTACCATCGATACGTGGGGCCAAAATCTTACGACCAAATGCTTTCCACAGTTTCACAGAGTTGTGCATCCAGATTTACTTGCTGCTGTGACGCGATCGACTGGGAGGATGCATTTCCCATGGGTGCTCAAGACACAGACCTTGTCTTGCGTGTGAAGATGTTGGGCAAAGGTCACCACAAGAAAGTGTGCCTTGGTAGTTGGAAAATTGATTACAATTTGCCGATTTGCCAAGCGTACATTTTTCAATAAAAACCTACTTTTTGAATCTTCATTCCGTACATGTGCTCCATTGACTTTTGGCCGTCAACTTCACTTCTAAACAAGCACATGTTCGTAAACATACTGTGTGAGGGAAGCGCCTTCTATACATGATAATATAATAATATGCATTATGCAGTTGTGCAATCATGTATGATCTGTAGTATGCGGCAAATTCCTCGACTATGCTCGGAGTTCCGACTTGTTCCACAGTTTTGTGGTCAAATTCCCGCGCAGGACCACAATGTTTTGATTGCACCTCCAATCTGTTCGGGTACTGAATGATGTTCCACGTGTTTGTTGATCTCGAAGATCGCATGTAGCCATCTTTTCCCTCAGATCTGCAGTATAAAGAAAACGGGCCAAGAGCTATTCAGATGACCTTTTGCAAGCGCATGCCATGTGCCACTGGCAACTGGAAACTGAGGAAGGAGCCTTCACTTTCTCAAGCAATCCTGAATAGTCAGGTCCTGCAGTCAGCTTGGTTGCCTGACACCACAGATTGCCTGTTGGCGTGTGTTGGCATGTGTTACTGCTTTTTCACACAAGACATTTCTGCAACTGGCAAATTTCAGCCTCGTTCCATTGCAGGAGCAGAAGATAGAAAACTGCGTTTTGCAAGATGGGATCCAAAAATGGAGTCAAATGAACGATGCTTGGCGAGCCACAGATGTTTCTTTTTTGTTCCGAATGCGACTCCACCAAAGCATTTGGCGAATTTGAGCTGATGAACTACAGTATTTCTCGCGCATTCACATTAGTATCCGATCAATCAGTGTGTCAGTGCTATTTCTCTGTCGTGGCCTTTGGATGTAAGAGTGAACTTAGCATGACCTTTGGGGCAAGGGTGTTTCACTCTCAGACAGCTTCGAGGCAAAAAACTCTGCCATTTTCAATGAACGCCGCTCAAAGGGAGAAATCCATCGCAACCAGGGGCAAGGCCGGCCCTCGCGGGTTGGTTGCGTGGTGAGTGGGCCATGCTGTGGAATAGTGGGCCAATGGTGATTAGGCTGCTTGCGTTTGTTTATATTTTGGTTATTGGGTTAGGCTGTTTTTGTATGTGTATATAAATTATATATAGATAAATAGACTAATTAATTGTATATGAATATTATATATGTACATTTATTTATTTACGCACATATGTATTATATATATACATACATATGTATTATATATATATACATACATACATACATACATATGTATTATATATATACACATACATATGTGTGTATATATACATAATACATATGTATGTATATATATATAAATACATATGCATGCACATATTGCAAGTGCCAGTCGGTAGTCCATGAGAAATTCCAGGAGCTGTATTGGCTTCGCTGTCATGGATACCCGCGTGTTTTCACCCCTCCGTTGTGCCAGGTTGGATTGGAGTGCCCGTGAAGCAGTGGATGTTGCTTGGTTTTATCCGGCTTGGCATTATGAACCTTGACATGGCATCTAGGTAACCATTGCCAAAAAATAATTGAACGAGGGTTCAAGCCAAGTGCCAATTTGAACGCTCTGTGTGGTACTCACTTATGTCAAAACAAAGACCCAAATCTTAAGAGTTTCAGCACTCTTTCTTGGGTTTCTTGCGCTACTTATTTGCTGAATTCGAAAGCTATGTTTGGTGGGCGAATAGGGGTACCTAGAAGCCCATTTCACGGGAGCCCATCTGAGCGCAACTCCATTCAGCCAAGGTTTGGATCTGACGGTGAATTGAAGACCGTTGACAAACGGGAGAAGAACATCAGAGTTCAAAAACCTCCTGGAAGAAACAGCAGATCTGTAGTTGAAGAGTGTTAGCTGCACCCTGGTGGGTTTTAGGGAGGACATCAAGAAGCCATGGCTGCCCGAAACATCACTTAATCATTTCAATGCACACCAATTTCCTGGTCATCCTGGGTTGAAAGGTATCCAAAAAGGCTGGTTGTGCTATGGCGAGGAATTGTTCTCTCGGAAACCTGCCTTCTGGCGAGAATTACTGTACCGAAGACGGTAGCACCGTCAGATTTGCAGCCCACTGGATTTCTCAATGCACTGCTTCTTGATGCGGTTGGAAGGACCCAACATACTGTAAGGCCGATCAAAACTGGAATTGAATGGAATTGATATATATATGTATATACCAGACCATGTTTGTCTTGAGTTTCTATGCGAGATAATTCAATTTTTTTTGGAACCAACGCGCACACGCATACACACACTCACTCACACGAACACGCTGGTGCTGTTGAGTCCCAAAACTGGGCTGAAAAACCGGACAGCCTGCAGTGAATTTTCGTGACACTTCGTGACCTAGTAAAATAATTTGTTTGGGAAGCTGGCGTACTGTACCCTTTATTTTGGAACATGTCGACAATGTCGGATCTTCATGGATCTTCATAGGTAGAGATGTGGCCCGGGGAGAAGCAAAACCCCAAGATCAGACTTGAAGCCGAATGGCGACTGTAGAAGCATTGAGAAAGCCGCACTTTGTGTGAGAGAGCGGCACTCCTTGCACATAAATTGTGCTTGGAATGCAGCTAAAATCAGACAAGTTACGTGGGAGCCGCGCTGGGTGCATTGGTTCAGTTTTGATCCAGCTTTGCATTAGAATCTCTTTGTGGATAGTTCATTTGCTCCCAACGCACAGCCGCTGCTCCCTCGCCTTTTTCTGGGTGTTGAGCAGCCAGCCCAGACGAAAAAGGAATTGGAACACGAGGCCTAGTATCAATTGTGAGACTTCTGATTTTGAACATGATTTTCGTGGGTACTCAAAAGACTGTCACAGATCGGCATACTATCCTTACATGCTTGAGAAGGCTACATTCACTTTGACCACTATTGAACCGGCTGTAAATTTTAGTAAAGGTAGCACAGGATGATACAGATTTCTTCATGGCTGAAGTTGAGAGCCAGGTCAAAAGGCTGCCTGTCGCTTCTCTCGCCGATGGGGCTTCAAACACTGTCGTGACGATTGAGGGCGCCTGGCAGAGGTCCGGGTGTCGGATCACTTCCTTGCAATGCCTGGAAGATTCCCAAGATCCTCCCATATGGCCCTATGACCAGAAAAGGACAATTTCTCAGTGGGCCGTCTCCTCAGGAAAGTGTGATGCAAAATTAAATATCACTTACCTATAGTCCTTACCATCCGTGGCAACCCCTTCAAATACCCTTCGAGCTTCCAAGCATGCATTTGCACTCTCCCCAAAGACGAACACGAAGAGGTAGTTCTTGGGAATGGAGGGGCAAGTCACCTCATTTTTATCCAAGTCGTTTTTATCCAATCCGCAACCTCATTTGGTTATATTTGGTTGGGATCACCGGCCCAGCTGCAGTGCGACAGGTCTAACCGTGGCTGAGCGACCGGCAACGGTGTTGACCTGATTGCCATGCTCCTGTGGATGTTTGGCCATGGGTAAGGCCGTAGTGACGCAACAATTCACCAATCTCATTACTGTAGAAAAATCGAAAAAAATGCGATGCTTGATGATGCTTTGGGCTTTCACACCTCATGGATTTACCATTGCATCCAGGACTTCACAGCCTTGAGGTCAAACAACCTTGTTTGTTTTTGTTCCCTGGGCCAGCACACTGCATCGACCGATGTGGTTGGTTTAGGACTCTTTCACACCGTTCAAGGTCCTATCCGACAAAAGTCCTTCATGTCGCCAACTAGTGACTAATCCTACTGTGCCAAATCCAACTGGGGGCAGCTCGCTGTCAAGCGAGCAATTCAGGGCAGGTCGTTGTGCATGTAATTAGATGAGGTGTTCGATTGGTGCAGCCGTCTTCCAGCCTTGACAGGGCGAAGAGAGCTGAGGGGTTTGAAAGGGTGAGATGCGAGGGAGCCTGCCGGCTGGTGTTTGATCTACTGTTCCACTCTTGCTTGAAGTTGACAGATGGTGTTTGAGTATAGGAGGGAACCAGAACCGGATATTGCAAAACATGGCAAAACCATGCAAAAGTGATGTCTCGCCCATCCTGCAGGACATATCAACAGAATCAAGTTGTACAAACAGCTTTCCACCTGCAGTAACAAAAGTTTGTGCTTTTACCTCTTTCTCTCTCTCTCTCTGTATATATATATATATATTATACATATCATATAATCCGATCAAGCTTTTCCTACGGAACTCAATGATATGTAAACTGTAAAGGCGAATCACCCCGAACAAGATCTTGCTGCTCCGCCGGATGCCTCGTCTAATCGGCGCATTTGCGGACGCCAAACACTTGGGCTATTGGACAGTTGCTGGGCGAGCGCTCACTGTGGAATAGCAAAGCGTGTCTCAGTGGCAGGACCAAGGAATTCTTGCACCACATTTGTTGGTTTGTCCGTGCCCTGTGTTAAAAGATGAATAGCACTCAAAGAGGGTCAGTGATGGCAGCATGGCAGTTATTGAGTTGCCAAACACAGCTGGTATGAAACATTATGAAACGAAAGGAAAGGGGTCCACTAAAGTCCACTATTGTCTGAATCTTTCGAAGTGATAGCAGTGATAGCTGTTCGGTTCTGTCCATTGTCCCTGTTCAAAGATTTGTGCACACGGTCGCCGTGTTGCATCACAAGCGCTGGGTATGTCTGAAAACCGAGACATCAAGGAAACAACTGTGGAGGGCAACTCAGATTACCATAGCGGTTTTGAAGAGTTGCAAAGTTCCATCCTAACAAATTGAAATACACCTCATCACATGTCACATGAGTTTGCTCATCTTAGATTCAGGCAATCGGCTGAAATCTGTATCACTGAGGAGGGAAGACATACCCAGAAGGGGCAGCTGAGCCTTGAAACATGAGAGCTGTACGTATGGATACTGAGTAGCCAGCACACATTAGCAGTGCCATGTTCACCGTGAGAGCATCCTGGAGTGGGATCTTCCCTGTAGACTTGAAGAAGATCATCCTTTCCATTTTCAGTCCATTGTATGCAAACCAGCAGATCAGACAGTGGGTCCAAAACCGATAGATCCGATAGATCCGATAGATCCAATGCGACTTACCCTTGATTTTCTTTTTCTGGGGAACGAGATCCTTAATAATTCTCAACTTGAAGAATGTTCTGTTGAACCAGCTATAAGACTCGGCTACCTCTAGCGCAACACCCCTTGGTTGCTGTGGCTGTGCAGCCGTGGCCCAGCAGTCATGCCCCGGTATAGCCCCGCAAGATGCTGCCCATGTGGGCCACTGCACGGAGATTCCAAACCGAAATTCTTTACAACCAAAAGAGGGTCTGTTATACAGCTGATTATAAGTGAACTGAGCTTTAACACTCTTCAAGCACTATCGATTTCATCCTTGAAGTGTATCTGAAAGTGAGTCGTAGAATTTCCACCAGCTCCTCACATTTGCTGGGAGCTGTACATCCTCTGCCAATAATCCTATGGGTCACGTCAGGTCTCGGTGCTGTGGAGCTCAGTTTCGCACAAGATGCACAAGTCCACTCGTAAGGATTTCAAGTTGGATTTGCTGCCTCCCTGTCCTGTCGGACATGTGAGAGCCTCCAGCGGACATCATGACATCATGACACACGACTCACAAGATCGCAGTGATCACTTTCTAAACTTGAGGCACTAGGTATGGTGGTGCACAGGAATTGCTTCCTGCACTGCCCGAGTGGGCTACAAGCTTCAGATGTCAAGGTATTGTTTAAGATTGTGGACAGATCAAGTGGGCATCAGAAGATTAGTTGCCTAAATCTGAAAATGGCCCACATCCAAAAATGCATCCTTAGGGACTTCGCTCGGAGAGCTTTCACTCCCTTCGCTTGATGGTAATGACGGCTAACTCGACCAGGTCGTGCCGTGCGCTTTTAAGATGGGATGCTTACTCCAACCTGCGCCGCGTTTTTTCAGTTTGAATATTCTCTGCCCTTTGGCGGCTTCATGGTTGGTGCGAGGACCCCGTACTCGGAAATGCATACAGCTGCTGCAGATAAGGTTGGACCATTGCCGAGTGTATCGGAAAACGACCGCCTTGGGTGAATGGGTCCCGCATCGTTGAGTCATTTTCTCATACCTTTTGTGTCGGTCTTGAGTAGGAGCTTTCTGGGACTGGAGACTTCTGGAGACCACCTGAGGTTGAGTCATTGATGGTCACTAAAATCACTAGAGAGTATAACGCAATGGAATTGACAGCACATCCAACTTCTGACAAATTTCTGCAAAGTCTGTACGCGCTCGAGATGACCATGCTCCCCCATGAGCACAGTCAGAAGACGAGTTCATAATTGGATCAGGTCACTAGTAAAATTGTGTTGAAAGATTGAAATATCGATAGATTGGGCTCTTCCAAAGTGATATTAATTTCACTATCCGCGCACAAGATGACTATCTTCAAATCTCAAAGAGTGCAAGATACAGTATTTGGACTGTATGTGGGTTATCAAGCCAAACCGTCCTGTTCGCCTATTCACGTTTGGCTTTCCATGGATTCACTAGTTCACTTGGATTCACTTCGCACAAAATCACATGACCTGCGTTCTCCGTCTGACGGTGAGTGCTGAGGCGCAATCGCAGGAGTTCATGTCCCGGGTTCGCGACGGAGCGCTGTGTCACCTGGATGCAAAAAAGGGGCCACGGAGAAACAAATAGAAACCATCTCCAAACTCGGGATTCTTCACATTCACACCACAAGACTCTCCGAGACTCTTGAGACATTTGAATCCACTATGGCATCATATGGCATCCATGCTACAATCCATGGCCAAGGTTTCCTCCAAACTTGAGGATTCACGGATTCCAAATGGATTCCCATTCTCCGAGGCCGGAGCCCACCGGAGAGTTCTTCACTGCGGAGTTCAAAACTTTCAACGAAGCCAATGGCTGCTGGGCGGATTTGGAACGGATCGCACGGACTGCCACTATGGTCCAAAATGGATCCAGGAGGAGATACGGTAAGAATGTGATAGAAAATGCCAGCCATGTTTTTCACCATCAGAAGGTGAGGGGGTTAAAATGATGCCCGGTTCTAAGGGCAAGTCCGTCAATGGAAACCGCTTCAGGTAGTTCACCACGTGTATGGATGTCTCAGCCCACAGAAACATTTGCCAATCAAGCATTTTCTTGATATTTTATGATATTTCTGATACAGTATTTCATGATATTTCAAGCATTTTTCTGTTTGAAGATGCCAGCCCATCCATTTGCGGAACGGTGATGAAACCACATGAAACCTATGTGCACCTTGACGGGCGGTTGGATGCTGCATGGCAGAGGTTGGGGCTTCGTCGGATGTGAAGAGCTTCGTGCCAGGCACTGCATCGTGGATGGGCATAAGACTCGGCCTTGCGATATCTGGCTATGCTGGGTACATCTGGGTACAGTGGGTACTGTATGGTACCAGACTGGACTACTAATTCACTGGAAAGATTGGAGAAACAGAATATGGGTTGTGAATGTGTGACGAGTTCTAGCATTTGAGCATTGGACCTTCATTGCCAGATTTGGCGCTGACGTCTTCGCGCACAATCGCGAGCTGGTCAATGTACCCAACAAGGCAGGTGCTTCTGCAGGTAAGCAGCTGTGCAAGGGGCTGTTGCCGTTCCTTTCCATTTGGCTCAAAATCTTTAAGATCACAGTTGCACCATGTTGCACCCAGCTCAATTGACAGTCACTGTGAATTTCCTCGCCCGAAGTTGTGAGACCTGATCTCTGGGACTTGAAAAGACGCACCACGGACCTTCCATACTCCATACGCGGGCGTGCAGGCAGTGGGAGAGGTGCAGACAGCGTGTCGCTGCGTGGAGTGTTGTGGATTAATTTCTCACAGAGATTTGCACAGAAAGCGATGCTTTGGGTACCTTTGGGGACCCATGGTTTTGATTCCAACATCCAATGAACTTTGGAGTCATGGCAAGGTATCCACTCACTGGATCGCTCCCCAACGGAATAATCTCTTCCACTTTCCCATCAATGCAGCTCAGATAGCATGTAAACGATGTAAAGTGCTAATTTTCACCATTCTTTGTTGTTCAGCATGATTGATCAAAAAGAATGAAGTGGCAGTTACGGCTTTCGTGGTCTGTTTGGGATTGCGATGCATCCGCAACTTTGGGCCAAGATGGCTAAGCAGCTAGTTCAGTCCATGCAGGGTGACACTCGAAACCTTGGCGGCTGGAAGGTCATCTATTTCGAGCTGGGCATGACAGAGGACGGCAAACCACAAGTGCTCAATGCATGGAGCCCCAAGTCTCAGGTGAAGGCATGGATCCTCTCAATATGATACCAGAAAACTCTCCAAGTTGGGCACATAAAATTGAAAAAGGCGCCTCTTGAACTGCTTTCTGCCGCTTGATGTTTTTGAGAATTATGGTATGTACATATATAATCATATATATATAAATAAATAAATATGGTATATCATATATCTCAGCCCCGCCACCAACCAAAGTCTTTGATCCCGTTCTCTGAATCAGTCCAAAGTGCAAAGCCGCCTCAACTTCTCTTTGACATGCAGATCCATGACAGGTTTGCATCCATGTAGATAACATCGTCGGCATATTGGCACGTCACGTCCTAGAACAGGTCTTGACGATCTGGAGAACAACATCCACGCAGTTGACGAAAATGGCGATTACTTGTTCAATTCTATCCACTCCACTTCCAAGATTCCAGAGTCGAGGATGTTGGTCATTGGTGTTAGCACCTTCGAAGCGTGGCAGTTTTCATCATCCCCGACCAAGCTTGCAGACCTGGTCTTTTTCCAGCACTGTCCGCTGCCATCTAATGCTGCGTCCCAGGCCCAGCCAGTGTGGTCCTTAGCATCAGCCATCCAGGCACTTGCCGGAAATGCATCCTATCGACTCATTGATATGCCATCTGCTGGGCCAGATTCATATTTTTTTGGCTCGTGCGGATTGACTCACACACAGTCTCACCACTAGGACACCATTGAAAGAAGGGATCATCTCATCATTCATATTTGCAATATTGATTCATATTGATTCTATGAATATGTCTAGGAGTTTTTCCTATCATATCATATTCATAGAATCAATATGAATCAATATGTCAATATTCATATAATTTTTCCGAATGTCTATCTATCATATCTTCGGAAGTCTTTGCATTGCTGTTACTGTAGTCCCCGATGTCTTGGTCCATCAGTCGCGACCTGTGGTTTTGAGGCTGGACCTGTAAGCTCAGAGTCTGGTCCTTATCCAGGGCAGCTTGAGCTTTCGGAGCAACTGCGGCGACACTAAGATACAGGAAATATACATAATTATACATATATATATATATACATATATATATACATATATATACATATATATATAGACATACAATGGTTTGACTACTTCCCAGATCTCGTGTGGTTTAGGGTGGTCTGGATTATGCGTTATGGGTTCTAAATCCTTGACACATGTCCATGGTTCAGAGTGCAGAATTTCAGCACAGTGGGATTCCCTCCAGTTTGTGACTGAGCAACAGATCTGAAACTTTCTCTGCATGAGTTGAGGCGACCGAAGGTGTCCAATGTACGAGTACTGTCAGCCTAGCAAGTTGTAACGGATTTTCACCCTCAAGCGCTCCAAAAAACAGTAGCATCATAGCAAGCTTGTGCAATGAGCGTACTTTGAATCCTGGAACAGAGAATTAGTTCGGCAATACAGTAGTCCAGGAGAGATTTGTTCTGGTATTGTTCTGGTATGGTATACGATATATGAGAGGGCTCCAGCCACTTGTTGTTTGGACAAGGGTAGTTTCTTTCAAATCAACAATGATCCATGGATGATCCACACATGTCGCAGCAAGGCCTGCGGCCAAGAAGCCACGCCTCGAAGAGACACCTGCGGCTTCCACCGAGTCTGCGGAGGTTGCAGCTGCGGAAGAGGAGACGCTGCCTCCAGTGGTGGAGGAGACCGTGCCTGTGGAGGTGGAGGTAGCTATGACCGATGCAGGTGCAACAAATCCATGGGAGGTTTGGGTCGGGTGTGTTGAGGAGATCATACTGGAGACATCTGGAGACCATGCAAATGTTGAATCTTGTGATATTTGGTTTGACCCACAATATCCTTTCCGAAGTGCGGGAACACAAGATGGACGGGCATTCATCACCATATCTCAGGGGCAGGAGGCACCATGTGTTGCATTTGAATTCTCGGGAGATGGTTTCGAAGGCGAACACAATTCAAAATTCAAAATATGATATTATGATATATTATGATGGTTATTTTTACAATTATTTTTCAGAGGGCTCTGGGGAAAGGCTCCATGATTTCATTCACGAGCAGCACAAGCCCTTCTCATCTCTTTCCAGGTGCGACAGTTCCTGCGGCCGAAGGCGAGCCACCAGGCAGGTAGCACCGGTAGCACTGAAATCTTCACCTTCAAGGCGTTCACACGTTCACACTCCTGGAGTCCAAACAAACCATTGGAGAATTTCAAGAAATTTCAAGAAATTTCAAGACATTTCAAGAAATTTCAAGAAATTTCAAGATACACCATCTCCATCCATCTCCCTGGTATTAGTTGAGAGAAAGAGCTGATATGTAAGTTCGAGTCCAGGGAATCAGGCGATGCCCGTGCCCTGTTAGGCGCAAGCTGAGTGGCGTCGTTCCGGCGATGTGCATCAGTGCAGGGATGAACATGGACCCAGCTTGCAGGTGATTGCAGATGATTGCAGAATGGCGTTGGAAAATTTTTGGAAAATCCAGTATTATCCAAAATATCCAAAATATCCAAAATCCTTTTCTTCATGGTGCCCTTGGGATGCCAGCATGCAACTGCAAGTGTGAATTCGGGTGTGAGCTAGATACGACATTCAAGCTTCATGTCAACCCATGCAAGGCTACCGGTTCCAGCACTTTTAGCTAATCGTTTGTACAAATCCGTGAGGATCGAGAGGAATATTAGGTATGTTCAGTTGAAGACTGGCGCCGTTCTTCTTTACACATCCCACATGATGCCTGGCGATGATCCGCGCGTGTCGGCTGCAGTGGAAATTGAACACTGGGCCACTTCACCAGGGGCAGTGCTTGGAGCCTTTCTTGTTTTTGCGCGGGGGATTTTTCCACTAGCTGCATATCTTGTAACTGGCAATTTTATTCCGCTTGTAGCTTGTTATAGTGGTGGTTTCTTTCAGGGAGTTTAGTTGAACTTTGATATGGAAAGAACAGCCAGACACTTCTCGAATGTCAGGAGAAACAAGCACACTGTTTTTTTTTTTTCGCCTAGCCGAACTCCTTCAAATTGAAACTGCGGATGTTGCATCTGTCCCATTGCTTGACAATACTTTTGTGCGTTCTATGATTGACTTACAATTCGCAAGCTGTTGGATGCTTGTTGTCTTTTTTCTCAGAGTTGCAAGCGTTGTTGTTCATATTCAGGGACGGATTGAACCTGGCTGGGACAATCTGACCAGATCTTGAATGGAAACCCACTTCCGATGCGCAACCGATCTGAATCCTAAGAAATTTCACTAGAGAATATATTCTGCCTCCTGTTTGTTTGATACAACAGACATCGAGCAATTGCGCAGGGTAGTTGATATTCATCTGAGATGTGTCACCAGCTATAAGGATGGAAAATGTAGCTGGAATATGCTGAAATTCAATTATATAATGAATTATATCAGTGTGGTTTCGGCTATGTTTCGGTTTGGTTTCGTTTTTAAATATCTTCTATAGGGCCGGTTCGGTTCATGGGGAGTTTCGGTTCATGCATTTCCTTGCAATGTTCGGTTCGGTTCGGTTCGGCTTCTGGACTTGTAATGCGTTGGTTTTGCCTTTTTAGAAGCGTGCGAAAAGCAAATATCGATCAATGCAGTGTACTCTTGTCTTGCCGTCTAGCTTGTAAGCTCAGACCTTGATATATAGTTCAGGCTACTGTGCGCTTCAGGATTTGGAAGCCATGTCGAAGCAATTTCAAGTGTAATGTACAGGGTTTTGTGACTTTTGCATGGAAAAATGGCTTCTTGCAACATGCTGAAAACTGCATAAATACCAGTGTTTTTGCTGTAGGTGCTGTCCAAAAACATTGTAAATACCGTGGTATTTTGCCACTAAGAACGGACACCAATTTTTTTTTCGTCCCGAAGGCCCGCGCGCATCACCTCCATCATCAACAACAGTAACGACAGCAAGCATTTCAGCTTGGATTCTTTTCTTTTATTTTTTTTTGAGATGTTATTGTGGTGACGCATTTTACTCTGATACATTTCTACAAACAGACGACGTTACGCACAAAAGCCTTTACACAGAGCAGCTTTTATGCACAGATACTCTTACGCAGGGAGGTTTGTGCACAGAGAAGCTTTACACACAGACGTTTTTACGCACAGAGGCTTTTATGCAAAGAATTTTTTAGACAAAGAAATTTTTACATACCGATATTTTGCGTAAAGATACTTTGCGCGTACGCACTCCTTTACACACAGACGGATTTACACAGAATATTTACACATACAACCTTTTATACAAAAAAACCTTTGTATAGAACAGGTTCTATACTTTTTTTTTTATATAAAGGCTTTAATACAGAAAAAATTACACTCATAGATACACAAAAAAAACTACGCACCGAAACTAACACAATAATACTTTTCCACGTAGGAAACTTTACGTCCAGATACTTTTTTACGCAACAATTTTTATATACAAACACTTTTATACACCGATATTTTTACACAGAACAACCTTTACTAACGGAAAACTTTATACACAACATACCTTTATACCCAACACTCTTTTACACAGAGAAACTTTTACACATAAATTTTAGATATATAAATATTTATATAAACATATTTTTATACAAAATATTATTTACATGGAAATATATTTATTTCTATTTTTTTATATAAATATAAAAATATTTAGACAAAATATTTTATATAAATTAATTTATATATATAGATTTTTTTTTATATATATCTTTAAAATAAATATATATATATTTTTATATTAATATTAAAAATTATTATATATATAATATATTAAAAATATATG
>Ga0126342_10006232_pt1 | contig 21097 bp, 15 predicted proteins | sample Cyp1metagenome_FD_92528 | JGI IMG/M metagenome (GOLD analysis project Ga0126342, IMG submission 92528) | Coral microbial communities from Lord Howe Island, Old Settlement Bay, Australia - Cyphastrea 1 metagenome | ecosystem: Host-associated > Invertebrates > Cnidaria > Coral ...
AGGATAAATCCATTTGAACATATAAGATATTGGCAAAAGGTCTGACATGGATTTCCCAATGTCAAAATGTCTAAAGCTCGCAGGGTCTAACGTGAAAATACGGACGTACAAGTCAAAGGTCTATTATGAAACCAACACAAAGGTCTACAATGATTTGGGCACCAGTCTAGACCCTCCATTCGGAAATCCCTAAGGGTCATGTATATTAGACCCTCAGCAGTTGAGGGTATTGTCTTTGTGTAATTGCATGCGCAGGTCCTCGCAAGGCCACCAAGGTATGATTATGAGCTGTCAATCAAAACATGGAAGAAGCAACCCGCCCAGCTCCAGCTTGTTGGAGTAATCATCGCATTCCTGCAAGCGACGGTGTGCCCACATTGCACAGCTGGGTTGAACTGCTTGGCTCCTGCTTGTGCTTCCGGAATTGGCGCTCCAGCTCCTGAATCAGTTGAAGTCCTCGCCTCTGTCCGCTGGTCATGCTTGTGGCGGAGTTCCTACCAAAACACAAGTCAAAAACCACGCAGCCACTGCCACTGCCTCCTTCTCTTCACGCACTTTTTTCATCTGCTCCTGCCAAAAAAACATGGGTAAATTTTCCAACTGCATTGAATCTTGTAATCATACTGACGCTATCCCAGCGTCAATGCTGAGCACTTAAGCAAGGAATCGGTCCTCATGTTCTTCCAACATGTCCAAGCGCATCTCCTAGCAGGTTGACAGAACAATCAGTTAGCGTCGTCAAACCTTTCGCCGCGGGCTGCGTCTTTTTGTGCGCTGGGAACAGAGAGCAGGCCATGCTGTTCACTGAAAATGCAGTACGCAGTCAAAAGAGAAGCAACCGACCAACAAAACACTATCTTGTAACTCTTGTAGCTAATGCTGGCAGCACACACCTTTCGCTTAGAGCTACACGTACACAGCAAGCTGATACAAAGGCAGCCAATATGAGCTTCTCTGTTTTAAAAGCGGCTACAGTACATGCAGGGCTATTACTTTCAGCTTCGTTGGAGAAAAACAAAAAACACTTTCATGTGCAAAATGGATTACTTCATGACAATGGCCGATATAGGTTTCAAAATGTAGCCAAAACCAAAAAGAAAACACACCTTGGAAAGCAAAATACATCCAGTAGAATGCTTCGACAGACAATGCAAGATTGCAGTGGAGAAGTTCAAGTCATGTAGTTCCCAGGCGGAATATTTATCATGTTTTTTGTGTTGCAAAATTTATTTACAACTAGAAATGCTAGAAATATATTGTTTTGAAGCCTGGAAAGACACTATTCTAGTGTTTCCATGTGATTGTGTTGCAGTACTACATCCCTCATGAAAGAAGTGAACCATGCTTTGAACAACATAACCCTAATTCACCCTAATTCATCTACAAAGGCTACTTGACTTTGAAAGGAAGGCAACCTCGGAGTTAGAATGTGGAGTAACCAGGTGGCAATTGAGGAACTGCAAGAAAACAAGAGTTAAGCTGTACCGTACTTGCGTGGTAGTGTGTAAATCGCACAAAAAGCTGCACAATGAAATAAATCTGTTTCTGCTGCAAATACCACGAAAAAAAGCTCAAGGTAGGCCCGGGGGGGGGTGACCATATATATATATAACTATGTATATATATATAATATAATGATATATATATATATATTAGAGTTACACAGAAATCATCAAACAGCCTCCAAAATAGTCCGAGCAGCTTTGCCAGTGGTGCAGCGGGCACACTCGGAACAAACGAGGATGTCTTTGTCGGAAATGATGACCTGGTCACCTGGCAACTGCTAATCCATTGGAATTGGGAAATATTCACACAAACGTCAACATGTTAAAACCAGTATAACCGTTTCAATTGAACAGCTTCAACCACATCCAACCGGTCTTGACTCCCAACCCTCACCTGTCTCGGGAATTCGTACAATCACAGAACCCCAGACCTATAATTCGCCGTTTATTTGCGGGTGGTTCAGAAGGTACCTCCTACCTTCTAGGGGGGGGTTATTAATCCGGTGTTGGCATTATACAGTATATATACAGTATTAATTTAATATGTTATGTACTTTGAAGAGCTGCTCTCAGCACATGGTCTTTTCATGTCTCAATCAGTTCCGCAGGAGATGTTCCACCACTTCCAGCACTGCGCCCAGACGTCTGCGCCGTCGTCACCTGCGTCACACTTCTTATGGCACACTGCATAGGCGGTGCTTTGGCATTCGCCTCAGCCTGATGGGGGCGTTCGGGAGCAAAATGATCATGCGGATAGATACAGATAGATACAGCAATGGTGTCTGGATCGTCACCACCCCCACCACTACCACCACCAGCATCGGCATCAGTATCGGCATCAGAAGCATCAGCATCATCAGCATCATCAGCATCAGCATCAGCATCATCATCATCATCATCATCATCATCGTCATCATCGCCTTAAGAGTATGGTGCCTTGACACATCATGGAAATAGACGGCAAGTACAACTGATCTCCCACCTTGGAAAAAACAAACAGAGGATCCAGGTGCTGGCAAGAGACTGGAACACCAATGAAACACGAGTCCGATGGCAGAGCCACACCAGAGCTACTGTCCACTGTGCCTGACGTCGAACAATTCACTGGCCGTTCTTGGCTGCCACGAGTTATTATGTATGTTGGTCAGGGAGGAAAATCAAGAAGTCAAAGCTTCAGAGGACGTATCAAGGTTCATTTCCGTCTCACCAATTAGAACTCCTTCAACGCTTTCCCCCGGACTGTTCCAAGTGGTTGTGATCGTCGTCATGGAAGCTGTGAATGATTGTCAAGAAGAGTGTGGTTTAATAGCGTACAAAACTGGATTACTAATGATGTAAAGGCTGGAGACACTAAGAGCATACAAAATGTGTGTACTCCAAGTGTAGAAATGACATTTAAAATGAATTTGCATTTAGGTCATTTATTGTCGTATATAAAGCAATTTGATGCAATTTGCAGATTTGCAAACCCATCTGTTTTTCCAAAAAAAAAGCTAGAAAGGGACAGAGAGTATGCCGTGAATCTCCAAGAACAGAGCCAGAAAGGGAGTATCTCCAGGTAAAGATCTGGAAAGGGAGTATCTCCAGCTTACGGTCAGAGTGACCTTCTACTATTAGTGGTGTATTACTGTATACACAATACACAATTGGGTTTGTCTGAAAATAGGGTATATTCCCAATTATAGCCATTTAATAGGGATAATGATCATTAACCATTGGGTTTAGGGGTACACTATTTTCAGACAAACCCAATTGGTATTTGATATACCCTATTAATGGACACGCTTGATTCTGAAGCTTAGCGGCCGAGCAAGGTATCCAAGCGTTGTGGGAGCAGCTCCTCCGGCTCCTGTGAGAGAAAGCGGCGCCAAACCAGAACAGCTTGTAGGTAAAAATCCACATTGGCGTAGAAGACACCAGAAAACACTACAGAACTCTACATGCATATGGGACAAAGGAAAAGAAAAGCTAGAGTTTCCATGTGTCAATGTTCTCTGCCAGCAGTCTTTAAATCGATAGGTATATACCCAGCTGCACCGTGGCTGGTTTCCAGCCTCGCCAGCATCGTTGAACTCGTTGAATTCGTTGGTCTCTTCAAGCTCTTCAATCAGGTCATCTGGATCAACTTCCTCATCGACATCTTCCGCATCCGCTTCCTCCTCTTCTTCGAAGATCAACTCGTCTCCAGCTGAAAGGCTGCCATCAGTGTAGTTCGGGTAGTCCTGATGTCCGAATTCCTGCCATGACCAAACTTTGCCAAAGTCTCAAATAAACTCCCATGACTCTTGGGATCTTTTGGAGTACTTCGAGTATCAACCCCTGCAAATAGAATAGTTTTGTCAGTGGCTTCTTCTGATATACCTTGATGATGTGACAGCATGTGACAATCATCTCTATCAAATCATAGCTCTTCAGCAGAGAGAGGCTGGAACTGGCTGGAACCAGGGAGCTGCATGGCATCCGTTGATATCCGTTGTCCCAAGCTGCGCACATTTCGATGGACCTCGTCCTCGTACTGCTGCTCCATCTCCAAATCCACATCCAGGACATCCAGGTCGTCCAGGTTCTCAGCCTCATCCCACTCCAGATAAACATCTTCCGGCCTGCAACATGTTGCCGTGGATGGTGCACTGCTGTTCTAATTCTTGACATTGGGGGAATCTCCAATTTCTCACACCTCGCACAGCACAGCACTGCACAGCCAAATCTCACGCCTCTGGGGACTCAATCTGAGGATCTTTGAGGTCTCCACCAGGTCCCTGGGGCTGGCATAAACCTGCGGCATTGCTACAGGGAAGCCATGCATCTGTCCTGTTCAAAAATGGAGTGGGAGTTTTATACAGCTTTATGATCTTAAATAATATTAATAACTCGCAATGAGTGTACTGATTCTACTGCACTCTCACCAGCTTCCATCCTCCATCGTATCTGGCCCACCTTTTTGAGACTGCCAGTGCTGCGGCCGCTGTGGCGCGCTGAGCTGGGCGCAGTGCCGGAAAACTCGCTGGTTGCCGTGGCTGGGAGGTCACCTGGGGCATGACATGGCATGACTTCATGGCGCGTCCGCACTGGACCACTGGACCAGTCCCAAAAATGGAGGCCACAAGATCTGCATCTGCCTTCAGTCCAACCAACTCCACCCAACGAGGTCAGGATCGCCTGAGGCATCGCGGTCTGACAGTGGGCTTCATTCGCCACCTTTTTTGAACGATAGGGAGATGTCATGGATCAGCCTTCTCACGTAGGTCTCAATCGTCACCCTGTGTGCATAGCAAACTATGTCCCAAGATGTCCCAAGATGTCCCAAGATGTCCCAAGATGTCCCAAGGCCTCTCTGGCATCATCGTCAAGCAGCAATGCTTGCTGCAAGTGCTCCGCAATGCCTGCACACGTGAAGAATCAGGTTCGGGGTTGCCCTGCACCCCTTCCCTGACAAGTCAACTGAACTATGTTTCGATCTACTCAGATCATTGATAATGTCAGATCTATATCATGATCTATATCTATAATATATATATATATAATTATATATATATATATCATTATATGTCATTTATGTCTATATATATATATCATCATCATATGTCATTTATGTATATATATATATATATATATCATATATCATTCATTAACATATCATTTTATATCTATCAGAATCTACCAAATATCTATCTCTCACAGGTCGTCAGATCATGTCAGATCTTCACGTGTTTTCCCACCTTCTCGGAGCTCCTCCAAACCGTCCAAGGTCAACTCTCGTTCCACCAGGCATCCGAAAGCTGCCTGGGGAAAAAACACCAGTGATTGGTGGGAAATCATGAGGAAAATCTATGGGAAATTTATGGGAAATCCATGGAAATCAATAGGATGAGAGTTGTTTTAAGTTGTTACCCTCTGGTGAACTAACATAGCTATTGAAAATGGTCATTTATAGTGAGTTTTCCCATTAAAAATGGTGATTTTCTATTGCTATGTTAGTTCACCGGAGGGTAAATCCGAATATCAACATATCAACTGGATTCTAGGCGTTGTTGAAGTCTTGTAGCATTGAAAATTACAGATCAAATATGATGAACATATGAAAATCTCGTCATTCCCATGATGGTACATCCACAAGAATCACTTTTCAGGTGGCCGGATGGCCAAATCATCTCTGCATATGGCCTAGCCATGGCCAGCCTCATTGCAATGCTGGGAGGCGTCTCTGGTCTCCAGGTCCTCAAAGGGTACCCCAAATTCCATTGGGATTCCCCCATTTTCAGAAACCCCCAGTTGGGTGTGAAACCAGGCTTTCCCCAAAAAGGACAACCGACAACCCTGGTGTTTTGGCGCTTCTCCTGGTGCATGTCCAGCAGCAACGCAGTCTCTTCTTGCAGGTCACCAGCCTGATTCGCAGCCAAAACAGTTTGCTATTGAAGCCATGGCCATAGAAATCGTGGATTTTCCCATTAGCATGGTGATTTTCCATAGTTATGTAGACGTTTACCAGAGGGTACCTTTGTTTCACCGCTATGACAGACCCCTTCGCAATCGTTTCTCAAAAAAATTCTTGGATGAAGGATCTGCATTTTTCGCTTTTTTAAGTATGGAACCTCCTATATTCTTCCAGTCTTCCTACAATGTGAGGCCCCCCAGTTATAAGTTGGTTTATAAGCCCCAGTAACTATAGTTATAAATACCATAAACCATAGTTATTGGACTTATAAACAAACTTAGCTATCTTGAGGGCACCACATTGTACAGTTTTCCTACCAGCTCCGAAGATTCCGAGACGTCACCCTGGCCTGATCACAAACAGCCTCAGAGAGCTGTGCTGCTTGCATCAGCTCGCTGGCTGCTGTTGGAGCTTCCAAGACCTGGCGAAAGGGAGACCACTCCAACTGGTTGCCTGTTTGCCATCCAATTGTGAAAATCACAAACTACTTTCTCTCATCATAGGAACTCATAATAGCATATATATATAATAATAGTAATAATAATAATAATCATCATCATCATAATCAAAATAATAATAATATGTATATGTATATGTATATGTATATGTATATGTATATGTATATGTATATATGTAAATATAACTATTAAACACTTACTGCTTTACGCCTCCCATATCCCATATCCCATGGCCAGCCTCCAAGGCGGCGTCGGTGAAGGCCATCTCTCGGAGATCCAACTCCTGCCACAGCTGCTGCAGTTCCCCAGCACAACGCTTGCGGTTCAGCAGCAGCTCCTGGTCCGATCGTTGAAAAATGGTATATCACAATGGGGATAGGATATTTACAGAAGACATACACATATATATATAATTATATCGTATACTAAATATTATATATATATATTATATATATAATACTATATATATAATATTATATATAATATTATATATATAATACTATATATATAATATTATATATATAATATTATATATATAGTAAATATAATGTATATAAAATTAAATCATATATATGATAAATATCAAATATATATATATATATCTATAAGATTATATCATATATATAATAAATAATATGTATAATATGATATCATATATATAATAAAAATAATATATATAATATAATATTATATATATATATTATATATATTATATATATATATATGTGTGTGTCATATGTACATATAAACATATTACTTTTATATATATAATATATATATATATATATTTATTTATTTCTCAAGTATGATATAATATGGTGGCTTCCGATAACGGTCTATACCCGTGATATTTTGCGATACGATATGTTTAGAGAAACTCACTTGGGGGTGCAGTTGCGCTTAGTAATGGCTATAACCATAATGTGAACCCCAACAAGTATTGAGATAGAACATGATGTAACCCCTGTACCATAATGTGTATGTGTAATGTGTGTATATATATATGTATATCATAAGGGACTCCACCCCCCATTTAAAAAAACTGTTTATGTGTTAAATATAAAATATAATATATAATTATACAATATTATACAGAAAAAGCATATTAAGCGGACACGCACCCCCAGGTACACACTGCGAAGCATGCAAAACACATGCAGAGATGGATCAATGTTTGGGTTCCGTCCTCTTCCGCCTTGCACAAAGCCTCTTCTTCAGCTTGAATGCTCAAGGCATCTCTTTGCACAGCAGTGACCAGTTCGCCTGACATGTCGGCGCGCTTCATGACGGCGCGTTTTATCGGGGCCCTAGGGAGCTACCATGCCGTCAACCGACCATGCCAAGGATCGGAGATCTGCTGCAGCCACCAAGGTTTGTTCGCTCTTTCGCCGGAGGTGCTCTGTAAGTTGACCTCCGATGCAGATCAGGTCCAGTCAGACCAGTCATGTTTCATCAGCGACAGCCATGAAATGCCATGAATGGCTGATCAAAAGCCTGGTACTTTTCGGTTCATCCCCAAAGAGCTGTAAAAAAAAATCATGTTCATCAGGCCCAAGAAGATGTATAGTATATACATATTTACCCAGATGTATAGTTCTCTACTATGTATATATACCCAAATAGCCTATCTGGTTGGTGGTTTCAACCCCTCTGAAAAATATGAAAATCAGTTGGGGTTACTATTCCCGATATATGGAAAGTCATAAAAGTCATGTTCCAAACCACCAAATAGCTATGAATAACTACAGGAATGGGAATAGTGACCATAGTATTGGAATAGTCCCATACTACTGTGGTTTTTTGGGAACAGGAACCCATATACCCTCTGGTTATTTAACATAGCCATGGAAAATGGCCCACTTTATAGATGATTTTCCCATGAAAACCTCCATTTATGGTTGGGATTTTTCATGGCTATGTTAGTCATAACCAGATGGTATTGGTTTTTTGAATGTTCCCAAATAGCCTACAATGTGAGGCCCCCAAGATAGCTAAGTTTGTTTATAAGCCCCAGTAACTATAGCTATAAATACCATAAACATATAGTTATTGGACTTATAAACAAACTTAGCTATCTTGGGGGCCTCACATTGTCCTATGTGTTCAACAGATTCATCCATCGATTTCCCCACCTTTCTGCCAGGCCAGAAAGTTCACAGACTGTAAGCGGCGTGGCAGCTCGTTTGGCGTTGCCTCGACCTGACCCAATATGACCCAAGGCTAGCAGGAAAGAATCCAAGGTGAAGCCCGGTGAAGCTATGAATATGACGTTAACTGACCCATAGGATCCATGTATGATATATATGGTAACATTTACCATCAATATACCACCAATGTTAGCATATATACCAGCACCATGGATCCTATGGGTGATGACTGAATTTCAGGAATTATATGGAATAATCTCAAAATCAATCGAATTAAATATCAAAGAAGTAAAAGCGATTCAAATATCGATTTGTGACTGACCTACTATCAAATCATGATGGTTCTCCAAATCATCAAATTTGTATAATCATGAATAATCTACCATTACCCCCAATTTTGGGATGTAACCCGGAATGAGATTCCTGGGGCAAAATCCTAGCGGGTCGTGAGGTGATTTGCCTGCACGCTGGTCGCGTCTGCTATGGGCCAGTCCGGACAGTTCCGCAAGAATTCCCGGGCGTCTGCCAACCAAAGATCCTCCTGCGCATCGAAAGCGTGGACCAAATGACTTATCAGGGAAGAAGATCTTCATCGTCAAGAACAATAGTTGTTCTTCAGCAGCAAAAGCAGAATGTGACAAGAAAATATCTTCCATATGTCAGGTTTCTTGCGACGCACGCATAAATGCACGTCCTGTCACCCTCTCACTACAATTTGACGATTTGACAATTTGAGAATAACAAACTGGTAATTTTGATGTCAGTGATTGTCAGCGATTCAATGATAGGTTGGTTCCAAATAGACAACTGAAAGGACTTCCCTTGAATTAGGGAGCAGCCTTCAGAGAAAGCTCATCTGCTTGTCTCACCACGGTGAAGACCTATGCAAAGAATGTTGCGGCACCGGCACCACGACAGATTCAAATTCCTGCCCTAGGAATGGCCTAGGCACATACGCACAAAATGTGAATATCACAAATCTGACACATTAACTCAAACAGAATTCAAATTTCAACAGTTCCATTTGAATTGCTGTCTAAGTTAGAGTCAGATTGCAGAAACATCAGAAACTCATGACTTCAAAAACCTCTCCCCCGAAGCAGCTCTTTTCAGAGACTGATTCCACCTCAGGTTGCTTTGGCCAAGCTGGTGGGAAACTGCGCATAGCTGGGAGTATGGGGTGCCATCGGCAAGCTACAAAGGGAGCATCCCTGTAACTCACGCATCAAATCACTGCTTTAGAGTATCGAACATGCTGCAAATAGCGCAAAGAGATAGGAAATCAATCATCATGATGTCTGAACTGTGGAGAGTTGGCGCTTCACTTCTGGTTCAAGAAAAGAAGTGCTGAATTGGATCTACATGATCTACGAGATTCACGAATTTGGGTGTCGGCTTTTGAGCAATCGAATGCGACCTCGGATGACCTCCATTCGTGTCCTGCTCGTGCCATCGTCACACGATTTCACACGTCTACCGAGTCTACCGAGACCTTTTTGAAATTCAGCATTCGCGCAACCGATGCGAGTCCAGCTCCAAAAGACTGAAGCACAGCTGAAAAGTTCTCTCCAGTGCCAGTATCCATTCAAGAACCATCCCGGAGGGGTGCTGGCCCAGACACGTGTCGAGTTCATTATGTTCATTGAATTTTAGCATCTGCCGGACTGGCCCGCAAAGACAAGCATGCGGTTGTAGTTAAACCACAGCCTGACCCTCATGGGCACTTAGGTATTCTTATGGTGAAACATCTTGAAAAGACGATAGTTATAGTCTTTGAAATCCGTATAGAGATACTTCTATTTCAGGTACTTTCTTGCAACTTCTACCCACAAACTAAGACATGAAACGCAGGGATCAGATTTGATCCACCACTTGGCAGTACCTGACAGGTGAGACCGGGGAGGCGCAAACGAAGGACAGCTCAACCTGCATCCGGGCACTTGTCCACGGCAGCGTCAAAGGACATGCCCCTACATTTGACCTTGGAAATCGCACTGCAATCAAGCTTCAACATGCCAAGATCATCTTATAATTGCCTAACCGCTTTATATATATATATATATCATTATATATCATTTGACATCATTCAGATACAACTCTTTCCGGCTGTCAGAGCTCGCGACACACGTCGCGCGGCTCCACCGAAAACCCCAAAAAGGCTCCGACCCAAGCGTCGTACTTTGCACGCTCTTTTTGGCTGAAGTAGGCAGGCCTGTCGCCGTCGCCTGGACACAGCGATCAACAAAAACCTCTAAATGTGATTTAAGATGATCTAAGATGTTTAAGGATTGCTCAATTTTAGCAAATTTATGGAAATGAAAGATATGAATGGATATGAAGGATATATGAAGGATAACAGAATCCGAAAATCTCCAAAGTCGTTAATTCATGTTAATTCTATATGATTTGGTAACATTGAACAATCATGGCTGAGGCATCTGGCAGTTGTGGATCCCTGTGCCCTGCCTTGGACATCACCTTCTGTAGCCTGCTTGTAGTAGGCGTAGATCTGGTTGCGCCTGCGGAGATCACAGCAGCTCTCTGGTTGTACCGGCAGTGACCAGGCGGCGACCAAGACATGTCGGCTGCACAAACTCTCTGGCGTGCTTCGCGATAGCTTGTTGACTGCCTGACGATCTTCATGCGCAAGTTAAGCATCCTTTTTCAAAGAGATGGCCAAAGCATGAATCGATCAGGGGCAAGGTATCATGGTTGTGGTCCTACCGAGTACATAGCTTGATTCAAAGTCCGTCTGTAAGAAAGTCAAGGAGTCGCTGGCACATGTTTTTCAATGAAGCAACCATAATCTAATCCCATTGCTGCCTTGCCTTTGCTTGAGCTTCTTGAAATCTCTGCATGTTGTAGCTGGATTTCCTGGGCATTGGACCCTCTTCCAGTGGTTAGATCATGTTAGATCCAGGTGCTAAAGTTTCACCAAGAGGCTGCTGCTCAACGACTTCAGGCGAATACATCATGTCCGCCTGTGCCTTGGCAAACACGCACGACTTGACGCAAGGAGTCTGGAGCGAGGCAAACAACAAAATGAGATGATTGTAGATGATTTGAATTCAAATATATATGTATATTATAAATCTACAATTATCTAATTATATAGTTATATATATATATACTACAATGACCACCACTTGAGCTGAACCAGGCTGGGTGGGTGAGCTGAGATGGTCTGAATTACCGGCGAATTAGCGGCATGAATCATGCTAGCAGGACATGAATGGTCTCCCTGTCACGATGTTTCAGGATTGCAAATCCTGCTGTCTACTGGAACACTGGGGACAACATGAGGCAGAAACATCAAGAAATTTAGAAACATGTTTGAAAAGCAGTAAAACAGTGATATGTCACAGCGTCCCAAACCCTCCGCCAAAGCTGAGCATAGCTGAGATGCATGTATGGGTGACTCTCGTTGCTGTCGTCGAGGTGGCTGGCTTCGCAGGGCCTGGCACCAAGGATCACTAAGGTAAAAACTATGGGGTGTTCCTGATGCTCCTGCACCAAAGGCACCAAGAGTGGTGCAAGTTGTCGTCTTCCATAGCCTCGTACTTCGTTTCGTGACTGGGATAGAGACTCAGCATGTAGCCAGTACCTCAGAATGGTGCCCTTTTGGGGAAATAAGATATTCGAACCACCAGAATTTGCCAACACAATCACAGGGCTTGGGCAGAGTAAACGTATTCTTGCATGTATGCACTCATGTATGTGAGTACACATGTAAAATCAGATCGCACATTCAAATATCTATCTATATACATATTATATATATATTATGTATTTATATGTATTAGTATGTATTATAACGTATGGATCCGAGGTATGGAACAGAGGTATGGAATGGATACTTCAAACAGGTATGGAACGGGGGTATGGAACGGTGGTATGGAACGGGGGTATGGAACGGGTGTGGTCCCGGAACTTGGTCCGGACCTTCTAATTTGACTTGCACCCATATGAGAAATCCAAAGCATTCTGTTTGCTGTGACAAACTCACCCCTATTGGTGCGACGAAAAGCTTAGATTTGCACCTGCAAGTAGCAACAGAGCTGCCCCCAGGAGAGCAGAGAACTTCAAGGGGTTCATCATCTGCGCGCAAGCCGAATCTGACAAACGTTCCGATTCTCATAATATGTTAGCCATCGTTTCTCAGTACACATTGAATTTTTGGCAACTGGGTTCAGTGTAGGTTTTCCATTGCCCTTCTATGTATGTCTAAAGCCAGCATGCCCTGGAACCGGCTGCAATACACATGTAGCCAGCGCAGTTCACTAATCCTCAAGTGCAGTACTGTCTCATACTGTCTCCCCTCTGTGCACATGATGTCCACGCTTTTGAATACATTGCCTTGCCTGAATTGAATTGTGGTTCTAGCAGGGATAAATCCATCTCCAATAAACAAAAAAGGTTGCACATGGCTCTGCAAGTTCATCATCACACCAGACAGCATCACGGCCTCTTCATGACCAAGAAGCAAAAGTGCAGACCTGCAAGGCAAAATTCCGTTGAGGCCCAACATGCCTAGAAAACCATCATGTTTGTGCCTTGTTCACCTATTTAGCATCTCCAAATGGTGCCTCACAAATATCCAGTTCAAGTCCGAGGTCTTCCCTCATAGATGAGTTTCCCAGTCAAAAACCTCCATTTCTCAGTTTTCCATGTTTTTTTCCATGGTTTTCCCATGGTTTTCCCATGTTTTTCCTATGATTTTCCCATTTCAAAAGCCGGGATTCCGCCATGACTCAGCGCCTCGAGTCCACCTCGCTGGAGCATGGTGCAGTCGATCTGATCATCGGATAGCCACGTGTCGAGACGTACTGACCTTAGGCGAAAAATCGACGACGGCGGGGTTTCGACGGAGGTTCCCCAGAAACAGGAACAGTACCCTCTGGTAATGACTAACATAGCTATTGAAAATGACCACTTATAGTGGATTTTCCCATTAAACATGGTGGTTGTACCCTCTGGTCAACTAACAGTTTGCTATTGAACATGGCCATAGAAATAGTAGATTTTCCCATTAAACATGGTGATTTTCCATAGCTATGTTAGTTTACCAGAGGGTAACAGTAACTGGGCCATGGGAAAGCTGACGCGATTCCTGGTTAGCAACTGGGGATTTGTTACGCCCTATATCCCAATGAAATCATCCCATTAAGTAACATGCAACACTTGGAAATCGGACCTTGGCAAAGCTCATAAATATGAATCATCATGAATCATCTGCTTTGATTCTGAAGCAGAGTTGTGACACATGAGGAATTCTCAAGGGACCATGCTGAAATTTGTAAGGTTTCCCTGGAGTTCCCAACATGGCATCCATGTCAGGTGCCAGTCGGGTAACCCTCCGCACCAAGGCACTCCGCGCATTGGGCTGGCACTCTTGGCTGGGAAGGACGAAGCACTGGCATCGAAAATATCCAAAGATGGGACTTTCGGACATGTGGGAAATGTATGGAAATGTGATGAGGATATGAAGAAAAAGAAAAGTCAAGATTCACCAGATATTCACTAGATATTCACCTTTGTCTCGAAGAAACAAAGCATCTCAAGAAAACTGAGCTGGTTTGCCAACTCTGCATGGATCCAGAGCTGCGCACCCATTCACCACGCACGAAGTCGTCGTTCCCCCATTTGCCGCAAAAAGCACCAAGGGAACCCAACCAGGGACCGATATCTTCCCTGACGCAGCTGACATCAGGGATCACAGGGATCACAGGGATCACAGGGATCACCTGATCATTTTTCCACAAAATCACAGACCATCGAACAGCACTCGCCTGAGGTGTCGCCCTGGCAACAGGGCCATGCCGATTCACTTTGATTCACTTGGGAAGCTGGTGTTTGGTGTTTTGAGAACAACGTGTCGTTGAAGGGACTGAAGTCTCCCTGAAACCCTCTGGGGTATGGATGACAACTACCGTACTACCTCTCTTGTGGCGCTGCCAGCAAGTAAAAAAAACGATCAATTTCCAACTTCAGTTTCACATGTTTCACATTCTGTCGCTATCCCATTCCGGAGAGCAGCTTTTTCCTCTTCTACGTGGCCAGGGCTGAGTCTTTGCGAAGCTGGGGACCGGGACTCTCTGCTTCGAGAGTTTTGAGTAGCCGAAAAAGGCTCGCTGCCTCGCGGATACGACTGAACTCTATGCAGAAAGCCTGCACTTCGATGAACAAATCAGTCACGCTGATGGTCTTGTTGCGGATGAGCGAGGTCAGGAACACGCACACCAGGCGCACCAAACGATTCTGCATGTACTTGTCCTTGATATTCTCACAGGAAGAGATGCAATTGGAGATGTAGAGATGAATGAATTCTGGTGGAAGATCCACAGACATGGTCAATCGGTTCACTACCTCCATGGAATGTAAGCTCATCTCCATGTTCACCAAGGCCGTGAAGTAGAGACTAATTTGTGAGCTGCCCATGAGCTTCAACAAGACCTCCACGGCGATCTGCGGGTTGTTTTCAACGAGCTCTGGAAGTTTCTTGGGAGTCATGCCGCAATGGTACACCAACTTGGCATCCTGACTAAGACCATCCACAATCACCTGTGCCTGATTCGGTGGCAAGGGAGTCTTCACCGCCTTTCCAATCAGCTCTTTGACTTCAGTGCCTCTTGAAGTGTCAACACACATGGTATAGTCCCACAACGGCTCTGAGAGCAGTTGCGAAGGCGAGAGCCAAAAGACCTCATCGACTGTTGCCTCCAAGAGGGGAGGGACAGGTCTGGCCCAAGCAGGTTCCAGCGACAGCAATGTCAATTCCTCTGAGTTGAGTTCCAAGGGAAATTCTGGAAATCTGGAGGAAACATTGGAGATGTCATCTGGCGACACCCAGCGGCCTTCGGAGCCATCGTTTATCACAGGTCTCACACCCAGAGCAGCAGAGGCACTCACAGTAGGAGCACTCTCCTGATGCATGCGCCGAAAAGCCTCAAGATCCGGCAATTCGATCTCTCGTTCATCTCCTGTGCAGCTTTGCAGGAAGCTCTGCACGCTTTGCTTGGGCAGGTCCTTAGGCAAGGACGAAAGGAACTGCAGCAGAAACTTCCTCTCAGCCGCATCACTGGTTTGTTCGACAATCTCCAGGACCAAGGGAACGAAAGGTGTCGTTGCTTGGCCTTCATTCCGGTAGATGTCATAGAGGAGATAGAATCCAACCATTCGTTGGGTCTGCGTCAAAAGATTGTCCTGGAATTTTAAAAACATGCATATATAAAATAAATATACTATCACAGAAGTGTGCTTTGAATAATTTCACTACATATACTAAAATAGCATTTTGAGCCATCCCGTCCTGGATGAGCATGCAAATCACACAGCCAGCTTTGAACTGATCAGCTTTTGTGAAGTTCTTGTAGAAGCTGACAGCGATGGCCTCGAAGGCCTTGCTTGGCTCCTTCATGAGATTTAATAAGGCTTCCAGCTCCTGCTGTGACAACATGGCTCTGGTCTCTACAGTCTCTACTTCTAAACATTGTGACCCACAACGGCTACAGAGAAACACTGCGTGCGTGACCCATGTAAGTTAACACGTTCCGAACATCAAATGCTGTAAGAACAACTCGTTCTGTCTGCAACACGGCAAGGTTCAGAAATTTGCCGACACAGCGGCAGACACGGCGCAGGGCCTGTTGCAACAACATCTGCCGTAGCTGCTGGCGCCGCTGCCTCTGCCCAGGATGTCAAGGGCAGCTCCACAGCTTTGACAAAGCAGCAGATCAAAATTCGGTTCCAAGAGATTTCATGTGGCGTATTCCGTGCATTTCAGGTTCCTTGTGATTCGGATACCCTCTGGTAAACGTTTACATAGCTGTAGAAAATCACCATTTTTATAGCTAGGTAAACCATCTATTTCTATGGGCCATTTTCCATAGCAAACTGTTAGTTTACCAGATCTGACCGTGGCCCACTCTCGCCTCGGTTGACCTCAGATTGGCCCGTGACCCATGGATTTTGATGTTTACTCCATGTGCGGGAAACAACAAATAATCTATACATCCTGTATATGTATATATACATATATACATATATACATATATACATATATACATATATAAATATTTACATATTTACATATATACATATATACATATATTTACATATTTACATATATACATATATACATATATATACATATATACATATATATATACATATATAAATATATACATCTCTACATCTCTACATATATACATCTCTAAATATATACATATCTACATTTCTACATATCTACATTTCTACATATCTACATATCTACATATCTACATATACATATACATATACATATGCATATGCATATACACATACACATACACATACATGTATATATATATACCCTGACCAACCCATTTGTCGCAGCCGCTGGGACTGTGACGCACTGGAAGCTACACTTGTGGTTGGAGCTTCACTGGATGCAGTCTGCAGCACCGGGAAGCAGAACCAAGGCCATGTAATCGTGTTGCTGTGCAAAAATTCTCAGCAAATATCCATGTTCAAAAATCTCAACACATGTCACATATCTATACATTCAAACATGTTCAAATATGTTCAAATAATATTTGCTGGACGAGTCATGCGAAGGAGGTTGTGCAAAATAGATCAAAATCTCAAAGCATAATGAAGCCAAAGGATGCAATTTCAATTTGAAGACCGTAGAGTGAGGCCTATTCCAATGCACTTCACGTCGTTTGCGACAGGAAATGGTCTGCTACACGGACGGTCCCGACAAAAAAGGCCTGTGGCTGCAGTGTAACCACCTGTGGCACAAGGCACAAGGAGCAAATGCAAATAGACCCAGCAATGTGATGCTTGTGCCCTTTCCAAGATATTCTAGGGGAAGGAACATAAGGAACTTGTGCTGTTGCCATATCTGTCAGCATCAGGACTTGATGGCAAAGCAATTATCTGGGTAAATTACAATATTTCACTAACCTGAATTAAGGCTATCTTGGGGATCATTTCCCTTACTAACCATGATTTCCAGTGAGGGAGGACAGTGAGGTCGTGATCAAATTTACCCAGAATTATATATATAATTCTCCAAGCGAATTATGCTTGATTCTTCGGCTTCTCTGGTCTCAGAACATCACAACTGCTGAGTCGACTCTGGGTGTCCCAGCAGTGGCAGTTGGAGCCTAACAGTTCCAAGGCATCACTAAGGCATCACCAAGCAACAGATCATCAGAACGTTGAGTTCAAAGATGGTTGGGAACTAACCAATAATCCCACAAAAACCAATGGGAAAGTCAGAATCCCAATGAATCCCATAATTCTCATCATTCTGAGTTCATTCAGATGTTCATTGGGATGTTCATTCAGCAAATTCAGCCTGTTTTTTCAAAACGGGAAAAACAAACAGCAGCTAAGGATGCTGAGCTCTCAGCGTAAAGATTCTCCGGTGGCGTAGTAGCGACTCCCTCCGTATTGGGCAGCACTGCTTCAACTCCAGTGGGTGCTGCAGTTGGTGGAAGCGATGTGGTTCCCACAGGTGCCTGAAGCTGAAGAAGCTGAATGATGTCATGAACAGACCAAGTTCTATCATGTCAATTCAGATCGTATCGATTATACATATGTATATGTACATATAATCTATGAGTATATGTACATATAATATATGTATGTATATATATATGTAATGTATATATATATATATACACTATGCTAATCTATGCTACCATGTTCTATCCACCCTCTGCTGGCAATGCTCCACCAGTTCCACCCTCTGCCGACCAGTTGCATAGTCCCAGTTTCCGCTGCACACACACCTTGAGATAGGCGGCAACTTTCGCAGAAGTTTTGGTGTTCAGCTCGTAATGGAGAGATTTCAAGTGCTAATGGATGTTAGTGGTAGGTTCAATAGAAGTTAGAGCCAGAAACACACTCTTCGTTGCCTGACGCAACACACTCATTTAGAGTTCCAGCTTTCAGTAGTTGCTTTCGGGTACCTGTTGTATTTGTTTGATCTTGATCTGGGTAGCCGTTGCGCTCCCGACTTCTCTATGCTATCCATCGACTTTTGCTCTGCGGTTTGAGTCTCAACCCGCAATAATCCTCGGTTCCCTGGCGAGGTTTGTACGTTAAAGCCTGCCGGCGGCTGGCAAATCTCCATGACCGTACCGCAACCTGCAGCCATTTGCGGTCCAAAACAGTGCTGAAGCACTGAATCCATTAGTGATCATTAGTGGTTGTAATATCCATTAGTGGTAATAATATGGAAACCATAGTGGTATGAAAAAAACAAAGGGGATGCTGGTTAGTAAAAAATAATGACAAATGAAACGCTCGCCCTTTCCTTTGCAACCGATAGCAGGCTGCTGACAAGCGCCTTCCGGCTCGTTGGTTCTTGGGTCGATGGCCGCATTGAGGGATTTCACAAAGGCCAGGGACTGGCAACTTCAGCCGTCCGCAACACCAACCGAAGCTGCCCTATCCCTTGCACCAATGGACCAATAAAGTTGCGGTTCCTCTGGAGCGTCAAATGGAAACCAAAAAAAAACTCAGATGGGGATGGGTCAAAACCAATAGTACCTCTGTAGTTCACATCAAAATAGCTGGGTTAAAATGGATGTGAATAACCCACTAAAAATGGTATTTTCATAGGTATTGATCCATACCCAGATGATTCATAAGCAAGTCAGTGAGTCCGCAGCTGCAGGATTCAACCGCCGCTCCGGGGCACCTGACGGATACAGAACAGGATATACTACGGATACAAGGAATCTGTAGGTACCACATCCAGACCTTTGATGGTCCTTGACTAATTCCGCAAGTCATTGAGGTCCAGGTGGTCTCATCCAAACTAAGAGAGCAAAGCATAAGGCCAGTTGAAGCCATAGGTTGCCCCAAGGATTCATTCGTCTTAATTCGAACGTGCACATGGCACATTACAATGACTCTACGACTCTGAATAGCAAGTTTGCAATCCAGTAGTCAAAGCAGGAGATCAATAAAATGTTGTATAAATCTATATATCATATGCTATGTATTGCTATAATTAGCGTAATAACTTGTAATATCTATCTATCTATCTATCTATCTATCTATCTATATATATATATATATATGTACATGAATATATATATATATATATGTGTGTACATGAATATATATATATATATATATATGTGTGTGTACATGAATATATATATATATATGATACATATACAATTACATTACATACGATCCAGATGCAGCAACTTGGCATGTGCATCTTTTTGTTCCTTCCGCTCAGGTCTCAGGATCAGGTACATCCTGCACAGAAATGCTGATCAACTCCGATGTGGAAAATCTGCAAACCAATTGAGGACCAGCAAACTCAGATACCTGAGGCTATTAGTGAGGCTACGCTCTCTTCGTTCCCTTTTTTGCATTTCGTCTGAAAATTGAGCATCCCTTAAAATCTGCTGGTTTATCCTTAAAAAAATGCCAGTGAAGTGCCATGTAGTGCCATTTGATTTGGCACACCTCCTTTTCAGACCGACCCAGATGACCAAGGGCTGCATCTTCATCATGCTCCTGTTGCTCGTCTGTCGACTCTGAGCCTGTCCAGCAGTTCAGATCTTCCATGGTCAAATTTTTGGCCCCTAAAAAAGAAAGGAAAACAGATTCACAAATTCCAATGGTGACAACCAATGGTTAGGAATTGGTACAGTACCCGGTATACCTCAAGTTTGAAAAACACCCAACTGACCCTAACTGTCCTTTTGAAAGGCTTCTCACGCCATCAAGAAGTTATACAATGTCGAGTTCCCTGCAATAGACAAACTCATGTATGGATCCAGCTATATTGGTCAATGCTCAGCGGCTTACTCCTAGTCACAAATCGCCTGCTTTCAACAAGTCATTGTGCAATGCTGTGCCTCGCAACTTCTTTAGTGGCGGCAAGTATGTGAAGTGGTGTGAAATGCACAATTCTAGAAGATGTTTGGGCTCATAGCACTGGTGGCTCTCGTGGTGAAATAGCCTTTTGGAAACTCTTGGCATGTTTCGGCGATCTGCACTCGCACCAACACTTGCAGTCCTCGGCCTCTTCAGCTTCTTGCAATCTTTCCAGGCCTTGGTGCATGCGCGCGGCTAGTGGCAACGTACTCCTTCCAGTAGATACAACTGTTTGAAAAGATGAAGGTCATCCTTGATGCAAACCAAGCAGCGATCTTGCAGATCCTGCCGGCCGGTCAAACCACAATTGGCTGCTCGTGAGCAACATACCCAGACTCCCACAACGGTTTTGCAATAATAATCTGCAGCAAACTACAGGCCTTCCCATGTTTTTTGATGGTAAAAATGTTTCCTGATAACCCTTTGACAGGAAAATTGAAAATACTGGAATCATCTGGAATCATCTGGAATCATCTGGAATCATCTGGAATCATCTGGAATCGTATATTTCCCCACCTGCCAGGTGAGGGTTGTTATATTTTATCAGAGCTGTTCTCCTCCTCCTCCGCCTCCTCCTCCATCTCCTCCTCGTCCTCCTCCTCGCAGTCCAGATCCCAGTGGGCACAGCCGGACCTCCACCGCGAGCTCCAGATCCCAGTG
>Ga0126342_10006233_pt1 | contig 21096 bp, 13 predicted proteins | sample Cyp1metagenome_FD_92528 | JGI IMG/M metagenome (GOLD analysis project Ga0126342, IMG submission 92528) | Coral microbial communities from Lord Howe Island, Old Settlement Bay, Australia - Cyphastrea 1 metagenome | ecosystem: Host-associated > Invertebrates > Cnidaria > Coral ...
ACCAGCTCAAATTGCTGCAACCCGAAAATTGCATTTTACCAGGGTTTTTTAAGATTTTGCCCCCGCGGCGGCATTCTTTAGGACAGCGCGACCTGAAGGGGTGCGGCATTCTAAGTTTCAGTCTGTCGCTATATATATATATATAGGCAACAACCAGTGTAAATGTCCATCCGTCCTGCACGATTCACAGCTTTTCTCTCTGTCTCCAATCTTACTTGTTTTTCTTTATCTGGTAATGTTAATACAATGTCATCTCCCAATGTCTGTTTGTCTTTTGTGTTTTACATAGCTGGCCTTACAATACCTTTTCATACCCTGAAGTCGTAGTTTACCCATTTATCTACCATTCAACAACTCAGGATAGTGAGTGATTAAAATCTCAGTTTTTGGATGTCCAATGTTGCAGTGGGTGATTTCCTTTTTTGAATGTTAAAACCGACAACATCACATTGACGACAGCTATAGCAGATGGTGGTGAAAAATCTGACCGCGCCACGACCCAGTGACTTCTTGCAAGTGGCTCTTGATCTCTTTCAACATTGCTTTGTAGCGCTCTGCCGCCCGACTCAGCTCCTGTTCTCGTGACGACATCGATGACTGGTTCAGCACACTGAGAACACTGAAAAAACGTTGCCATTCTGACATTCAGTAAACAACTACCCTCTGGTAAACTAACATAGCTATTGAAAATGGCAATTTATAGTGGATTTACCCATTAAAAATTGTGATTTTCCATAGTTATGTTAGTTTACCAGAGGGTACACAAAACTCATTCAGAAACCTGTGCCCGAGGCCAAATGGTTTCGGCACACTTTTCATGTGGAACTTGTGAACGGTTCATTGTTGTTTGTTTTATGGTTAAATCCTGATGTGTTGATGATTATCTCCATATGTGCTTGAAGATTTACGGCACCTAAGGTATCTTAGGACTCAATCCCCGTGGCTTTCCCTGTGTTGTTCCTTGGCTTTGAGGACACGGATCGGAACTGGCTCGTGATTGCAGGGCGACCATCCTACTATTCCCAATGACTATAGAGGTAACCTAGGGTTTTCCACTTAGAAACTATTATTTTTTATCCATCATAGTGACTGGTTGGTGGTTGAGCCACCCCTCTGAAAAATATTAGTCAATGGTCAATGGGAAGGATTATCCCATGCATTAGGGAAAATAAAAAATGTTCCAAACCACCAACCAGTTATCCATTTGGGTCAGCCGGTCAGCCGGTCAGCTCACCCTGATCTGGATCTTCACGCCATGCCGTCCATTTTGGGATCCATTCTGGGATCATCCCATGCGTTGAAACCAGCAACCAGCTTGTCTACATACTGTGATGGTGATCCATATTGTATATATATATATATATATTACTTGTTGCGTTGGCCTCTTTCTGTGTTAGGGGCCATAGCTACCCAGGATCTATTTGTAGAATCCTAGGAACTATTTACAGAATCTCAGGATATATAATATATAATAATAATCATCATCATCACAATAATATAATAATAATAATAATGTATATGCATATGGCTATATATTATTATTGTTATTATATATCGTGCTCGCTGAGTGACAATAATTCACCAAAGCTGAAATAATGCGATTTGGGGATAATTCCCCTTGGTAACCATCATCTTATAGTAACGTCACTTGAGGTCCTTAAAATTCAGCCACATCTTTGTATCCACCAACCATCTAGCTATTATTTATATTCATAGAAACAACACCTTTAACATATATTATAACCATCACGTGACCATGATTGACCATTAATCTAATATATCCAACCATTATCTAAACATATATCCTATAGATGGATTTTTGCCATTCGGAACCAACAAAAATATGGTGATTCCTCGGATCCCCCATAAAAATGGATACCCCCATATCTTAACACCCAACATCTACCCTCTGGTAAACATGCAAACAACTATGGAAAACCACCAATTTTTATGGGTAAATCAACTATAAATTACGATTTTCAAGTTCGCAAACTGTTAGTTTACCAGGCTGGGTAACTGGGTAACTTCATCTAACCTTTTTTAATTAACATATCTTCACCAGCAACACATCCTGGCACATCCTGGCGCCATCCGTTGCGAGCCGAGCCATCCGATGCCATCCGTCCTCCGAGCCATCCTCGCCCAGGCACTCCGCCGCCAGCTGCACCGTGTCCTTCCACGCCTCGTTGGGATGGGCGCGGCAGGTGGCGAAGTAGATGATTGAACTAGACACAAAAATTTCATGGAGATGGATTTCTTTCTGATTTTCTATGGATATAAATTAGTTATATATTGGAAATGTGTTATTGACGATAGTTCATGGTGTGTATTGTTCTGGGATGTGATGGGAATAACCCTCCCAAGTCGGGTTTATTCAGGGCGAATCCTAACCATCAAGAACCACCATTTTCAGGGTCTGTTCACCATCGATCATGGCTGCGGGACACCTTTAGGGGCGTTGCTTAACCCCCCATGAAAGCCTGAATGCATAACCCAAGCCAGTTGAAATCGAATACCAATCACCAACAAGTGAGATGATGATGTACATTAATTGTTGGGATGCTTAAAATCCATACCCTCCAGTAAACTTACATAGCGACATAGAACATGTACCCTTTATAGTTGATGTACCTATCAAACACATTTTGAAAATGATGATTTTCAGGATTTATGTAACTGGTTGGTGGTTGAGCCCTACCCCTCTGAAAAATGATGGAGTTCGTCGGTTGGGATGATGACATTCCCCATATATGGAAAGTCATAAAATTCCATGGTTCTGGGCCACCAACCAGGTACAAGGTGGTGCCCCCAAGATAGCTAAGTTGGTGAACATAACTCCAATTTCACTATGGTTTTTGTTGGTGTTATATCTATAGTTAATGATGTTTATAAACCAATAAACATATCTAGGGGGCACCACCTTGTAAGTTTACCAGGGAAAATGATGGTTTTACCAGGGAAAATGCTGGTTTTACCAGGGAAAATGATGGTTTTACCAGGGAAAATGCTAGTTTTACCAGGGAAAATGATGGTTTTACCAGGGAAAATGATGGTTTTACCAGGTATGAGTCTAAATTGAAGCGCCATTTTGGTCACGCCTGTTGCAGGGAGCTGGAGGAGCGACCGTGCAAGGCCCGAAGCGTCGACAAGGTCTTTGGATCCTGGGAGAGTTCCTGCGGCGGAATGCGTCATGGGCCAGGTTTAGTGGGGGCTTTCGCACCAGCTATGCTCCATGTACCCATAGGATCCATGTATGGTATATATGCTAACATTGGGGGTATATTGATGGTAACTGTTACCATATATAGCAGCACCATGGATCCTATGGGGTATGAAATAGATTTACCAATTAAACTATATTAAACTTACATGTTGGGTCATTTTGGGAGGTAAATGTTGATAATTGTTGGTAAATATTCCATACATGGAGCATATGGGAGTGATTTTCAGTGATTTTCATGTGAGCTGTGAGATACTGTGTCGTTCTAAGAGGCTTTCAGTCTGATCAGAAGATCTTTCCATCAGGATTTTAAGTTTTCAAACTTCTCTATCTACTTTGGGGTGGTAAAAAAAAGGGTGTGTCATGCTATAAAAACAGGATATCTTAAGTCTTTACATGATCCCAGTTGGAGGACGTGGTAAACCACGCATACCTCTTTGACATCGGAAAATAGGCTACCGTACACCAATGTGTTGTTAAAAAAAACACAGAAGTAGATAGCATCCTCAATAGAATGGGAATCCTTTTTGAAAATTCCATGTTCTATCCACGTCACCTGGTTAAAAGGAATTAATCATGGATCTTTACGTAGAAATAATTGAAATTCATAGAACACCCATTCATTTGCAAAAATCAGAAAAATGTCAACCCTGGATGAATGTCAACCCCAAACGATTCTTTTTCATTTTTTCGAGGCTACCATTTATATAAGTATCATTAATGAAATGACTATAGTTATGGCCATTTATCAGTTATAAGTACTAACAAAACCCCATTTATAGAATGTATTTCATCCCATAGAAATAACCAGTGATAACTGGTTTTTATGGCCATAACTGTATTGGTACCCGAAAAAAACCCACTAATCCACTGTGAATCGGTGAATCTCTGGGTCCTGGGCATCGGGACCCCACACAGCGGCATGCCAGCCGGCAAGGAGCTCCTGTGGAAGGATGCCCCAGTTTCTTAGCAAACTTCGAGCTATAGCTATGCTTTGCCTATAGGATTTATAGGGATTTATGGTGAGTATACCTGCAGTTGGATGGGTTGAAATATGTTGATCAACCAACTTTTAAGTTGATGCTATAGCCTCAGGTTTCCAAACGTTGATTCAATGAATCTTTGGTACTGGTGATCTTTGAAAATTACTATCTTCGATATCAATTCTTGGATTCCAGGATGTCCGTGAAGTAGCTATCCATGAAGACAAAAAATCTGATGATGGGAAAAGTCCCATAACCTCCTCAGATCAACAATCACCCTTGTCACCATACCAGCAAGGATGCAGAAAAGTATAGACACATATACCACCAGTCTTCGATTCTTTGCATCCATTGTCCAACAACAGAATCATCTCATTGAAGTCCCAGCTGCAAAGTTCCAACATCTCATCTGATGGAGGATGCACCAGAATGGAAATGTGTATTACACCTGTTGCAAACATGACCATGAACCATGGATTTTTGGGAAATATGACATTTGAATACATGTTCAATGGATTGGTTTAAGGGAAAATTTACTGGTTTAAGCCAAATAAATGGACAAATCTATGGTTTCCGGTTAAGATTTAATTTCCCTTAAAGCAATCCGTTGACATTTGACACAACCCAATGTTCCAACACTCCATGGTGCCCCCAAGATCCTCACAGGCCCGAGCGCGCTCTTTTTCGGACCTGGGCGGCTAGTTACAAGGCGCTGCCATGTGGTGCTCGAGGTCACTAAGGAGGTGGAAATAGCTAGGCATAACTAGGGTTCATGGTCCAGGGCTATAATCGTATGTACTGTATATAATTATACGTATGTATATATATATATATATATATCTCTATATATATATGCATATACATATATCATACATATGTACATATATACAATGTGGATATGTACATATATACAATGTGGAGACCCCTACCGATAGCTAAGTTGCTTTATAACTCCAAAATTCCAAAACACTATGGTTGATGAATGGAATTTAAAAAACCAACCTACAAAACTGGAGAGCCAACATTGTGTGTAGATCAAAAAAACAATTTATATGGAACTGGAGACAGCACCGTATCAGGTCCATGGGATCATACACGGTTCAGTAGGCTTCACACATATTTGTAATTGCTGGTGGTAGAATATCCAGAATCTGAAGTAATCATTCATGCTGTGATTCTGTCCTTTGTCTCGGCCGTGCTCTATATGTTTCATGGTATTTCATGGTGCTGGTGTTGCTAGTATTTCCCTACATGAGGGTAATTCTTTGGCTTGATATGAGTAAAATTCTCAAAATCTAGCAAAATGGTAAACAAAATACATGAGGGTAATCTTTGGCATTTCGGGTAAAAAAACATGGTAAAATCCTCAAAATCTACGGCTCGTCCCGGGACCACCATAGAGTTGTTGGGTTCCTACGCTGCTACCATGGAGCAGCGGTGCCGTTGAGGCTACACATGGGTGTCATCTGTTTTTGAAATAAACGCCATGAGTTGGGAGATGTGGCCTCTATAACTACAGTCATATATTTACTTACACCCGGAACTGCACTTCCAAGTATGTTTTGCACTTCCAAGTATGTTTGGAAGTTCAACATATCACACCCGGTGCAGTCCAATGATCAACTTCCAAGTATGTAAGTGAAGAAAAAACATATGACTCAACTAGAACTACTTGGCCACTTAACATTAAAGTAGATTTGTTTCACCAAGTAGTTAACCACCAAGTAGCGATTATATTATCAATTAATTATCCTCTAGTGTAATCCAACAAAGCAATAATGCAAACTTACCATTTACAGTTGATTTACCTAACAAAACTTGTCATTTTCCATAGCTATGTTAATTTACCAGAGGGTATAACTGCTGGTACTTCATTAATTACTCCGTTCACATTAGAATATACAGTTCTTTTTTTCCCCAAGTGGTACTATATTGTTCACATAGATTCACTAATCATAACTTGGTACTTTAAGTATAACAAACTGAAACTAAGTATATAAAACTGTTATATTATTCACTATAACCAACTACTACTGTGTAACTATATATATAACTATTATTATTCACTAAAACTATTAGACTATCACCATGTAACTAACTATACGACTACAACTAATCCTCAGTCCCTGGGCCAAGGCACTGCAAACACACGCCTTGCGCCTTCGCTTGCCGTTCACCCAGCTGCTCCCAGGCGGCCAGGCGAGCCTGAGAAAGGCGGACAATGAGGTGGATTTCTGGACCATCTTACCTATTAAAAGGTGGTGAATCACCATCTTTGTGGGTCAGTAAATCATCGACAAATAATTTTATACGAATGTTATACAAATAATGGTTAGTATAGGTGGTAACCACTAGTAGTTAGCTAAGAGTAGTTTATATCACTGGGATATCACCATCATAACTGGTTGGTGGTTTTTCGCCACCCCTCTGAAAAATATGACTTCGTGAGTAACAGTTGGGATGTTTTTTTCCATTCCCAACTGTTTCTGGAAAAATCATCCAGTCATGTTCCAAACAGTTATGGACATTTATCAGTTATAAGTACTTATAACCCCATTTATAGAATGTATAATCCCATTTATAACCACTTATAACTGGTAAATGGCCATAACTGAACCAACCAGATTTAATGTGTTTCTTATGGGATTTTGATGGGATCTACAGGGAATGACCTGGCAATCAATATGTTATAGCTAGGTAAATCAGCGAACTAAATGGGCCATGTTCAATAGCTATGTTTTTTTAAATAGGTGGGGATGGGCAATTGGGAGTTTTGTTGTTTGTTGTTTCCAGAACTTGGGGAAATTGAGACAACAAAGATGCCGCTATGAATTGTTATCAATTAGTGTCCGGATTTGTGTTGATATTTGTTTGACAATGAACATTGGACACATGCGGATTGTTCAGTAACAACAAACATGGGCATATTCACCAACGATTCCGTCATGAAGCTATCAAACCCACAAGACTCCCACACAATATGGTGTTTTTTCATCAAGACATAAGCAAAGTTTAAACCAACAAGACGCTCTTGTTGAAAACACATAGCGGAATTCATGCGTCCACCAGAAGGTACAGGATGGGGCCCCCCAGTTATAAGTTGGTTTGTATACCATTGTAACCCCCATTAACTATAGTTATATCTACCATAAACCATAGTTAAGGGACTTATAAGGCAACTTCGCTATCTTAGGGGCCCCATCCTGTAAACATGAAAACAATGTTAGAAAACACATGGGTTTTCCCTGTTGAGATTCGCTTCCACCACCAATGACTAAGGCTGAAATCTTACCATGATGGGCTACCTGGTAATTCATCCCAGGAATCGTAAATAGGTTACAACCCTGCCTATAAATGGGCTCAGTAAGGTTAGTCCAGTTATAAGTTTGGTTATAAGCTACTTACTGAGTAAGTAGGATAAACCACCCAAAATAAAGCCCGACGATGTTTGACCGGCTTTGCCGATCAGAGATGATCAAGTTTTTTTTCGAACCTGCCTTACCAACCAAAGCATAATATGGTAACGGATCAAAATCCATTAAAATCATTAGATAGATCATCCCATGTGCTCCATGGTGCTGGAATATTTACCTACAAAACTGGGCCATTTTTGTGGTAAATGTAGGTAAATATTCCAGCACCATGCAGCATCTGGGCATGTTTCCTGGATGAACATCCGAGAAATCCTGAGAAAAATCGCGATTTGGGTTGACCCGGTGCCGGGTGCCTTGGCAGCTTCGGTGCGGGATTCCAGCAAGCCCTGGCGAAGCCATCTGTTCTTTTTAATGATTAGCAGCTTTAAGAAGTGGAGAAAAGATGGGATATTCAAATATTCACAATATTCCCAAAATCTGTTTTTATACGGTTATGACACATCAATCAGCAACGACTAAGGATCCACAACTTTTGTGGGGATTGTGTGGCTGCGTGTCTACAAATTCGGGTCCCTAGATAGCTAATAACTGTGGCTTATAATGTTTATATAACATAGCAACTATAGTATTCATAAGTTTTATAAGCCAACAAACATCACATGGTCTTTCTTTGGTAGTCCACAAAGAACTGTCATCATTTGCTATAAATGGAACATAGCAACAAAAACAACAAAGGATTCAACCATCTATCCAGTTGGTTGGGGATGAACACCACTGACACCCTCCATGTCCTCGATATCTTTCGAAGCGGCGGTGGCCTAGCAAGGAGTAGTTTCAGTGTAGATACACATGTGTTTTGGGGAGTGTACTGGTAATTTCATGGGACGTATATAATGGGATTTAAATTTATAAACCAACTTAGAAGTGACAGTGTGGAGACATGGCCAGCTACCAAGAAAAAACAACCTTTGGGGGGACATGGGTACATGAAAAGGCTAAGTTACCTTTCCATGGTCCCTAGCTTGTGGCTATAAGTATACTATACCTATCATGGGCAGCAACCCTGATGATTCGTCGAATTTTTGATGGTGAAATCGAGCAGTCACAACGGAGGGTTGTTCCGGGGAGGCACTGGGCATGGCAAAATCAGGGGCTTTCAAAGATGCCAGGCTTCATTGAAGATTGAAATCAACAAGGCAATACAACCCATACCATCCGGTAAACTAATATAACTATGGAAAATCACCATTTTCAATGGGAAAATCAATTATACATGGCAATTTTCAATAGCTATGTTAAATTACCAGAGGGTAACTTAACCCGTGAAGAAGATGTGTGATCTAGACTTCCAGTCTTCTAAACTCTTCAAAAGTAGTATAGTTGACCTGGATGTCGAAGCAGTCAAATACCGAAAAAGCGATCATCAATCCACCAGCCTTTCCTTTGTGTGATGTGGGCCACATGGGGACGTGAAAGAACATCCTACTACGCTTATATTCCAAGTTTATAACTAAACTAACCCTATTTGCACTCCTTACACTTGGGATTCTAATCTATTCACTGACTGGGGTAGGCCATAAGTATCTGGGTAAACTATCAACAATGACTAATTATAGGCCTAAAACAAGGCTATTTTCTGATAGTTCCCCCTTATTCGCATCATTCCAGTGAGGTCGCAGTGAGGTTGTTATCATTTACACAAAGAAGTGTGGAAATAGAAACAGTAATCCGACAGAATCCATAATGTTTCAAACTCTAAACGGCCAGCCTCCATCAACAAACGTTGACGATCTCCAACTTTTCTCGCTTCCACCTAGCGAGTTATGGGTCAAGGGGCACACCCACGATGGGTCAGATCAGGGGCCTCTGAAGGATCCTTCAACTTTATTTAGCTCAAACACATTTGGAGCTCTGAACTTTATTGTATCCAGGTGTGGCCAATTTTGTACAGCCAAACAAGAAGTCAAAATGACAATTTCCGTGCTGTGTTCAAATCCTGTGTTTCGGTAATTGTTCTTTTCAACATGGAAAACCGAGTTTTGACAAAACATGACAAAACGTTCTATACCCTCCGGTAATCAAACATGGCAATTGAAACTGAGCCATTTGTAGATTCTTTTCCCACTAAAACCGTCCATTTATAGGGGCCAGCTTTGACGACCGGAGATTTTGCGATGGTTGTGAGCTATATTGATACCTTCGAAGATCGTCTACCTTGGCTCGACTGTAGACCTTAAGGCCTTTTTTTGGGACCCCCGCAATGCTGTGCCACCATGAAGATCTGATGACTGAAATTATTAGTGGTGGGGTAAAGAAACATGTTGATTTCCCCGCAAATACTGGTGATGGATGTCAATTCCTAACCTCTTTTCAGTTTGGTGCTGGTAAAAACTGTAAAAAACACAACTTTAAGTCCTAAAGATCATTTTTTTCTATATAAATAAATGCTCCAACGCCCGATGGATCCAAATCCTCCTTTAAGACTCAAAACCACTCAAACCATATAGCTGATGCATACATAAAGTTACAATAAACTATATACATGTACCTAATATTTCATGGTTTGTGACTGAGCATAAACAAAAACCATGCAAAAGACAAAACACTGGATTTACCACTATATATTGGGATTGTCTGACAAATCATTTTTCCTTTCAAACTGCTATCATCATTTTTGGATTGGGAAATAGAGAACATGGATACAACCATACCTCCGAACTCCCTCCTCCACTCACTACACTGGATAGCAACCACTTAAATGTCCTCCAGTCGTGAAATGCGTCAGTTATCCCATAATAAAATATATCAGTCATTTATATTATATTATATTTTGATATTCCATGCATATCTTATATTGATGGATATTAATCAATGGGAAACCAATCATATAGGGGATAATGATGGTGAAACCATCAATATGTCCTGACTCAGCATTTATCTGGGAAAATAAAATTTCACTGACTTTCCCTAAAATAAATCATGATTCCAGTGAGGGAGAACAGCGAGGTCATTATTATTATAATTTAGCCAGTTTTATGATAATAGACCTTTGTCCCGTTTTTTCCGCCTCTTCGATGGAGAGTTCGCGTTTCAGCTCACCCGCCACCCGTTTTTGGCTGGCGCGGACCTTTCACAGCTGCCGGCAGGATTTTGGTGATCGAATTGTAGTAATTTAACGAGTCAAATATGGGGATTTAATGGCATGTCATGGGATTTCATGGGATATGGATCTGTCTGAATAGGATCTACCACCTTAAATGGCTATTTGAATTGGGAAACTGATGTTTTTTTACCATCGGTTTATTGTGCTATAGCCCATTTTCAGACAAACCATGATAAACCCAATGAATCGGGAGTGAACCATTGGATTTCATGGGATTTGGGCCCCCAAAGATTACGTGGGTGTGGGATTATGTTGACCCATCTAAAAAAGAAACGGTACATCGCCATAAACCCGACAGGTATTCGATAACTCACCGGATTGGGAATCAGTACCAAATGACGTCTGGAAATAGGGTATGCATCATCTTTCGCAAAGCAAATCTTAGATACTGTTACTGTACCATGACAAGAGAACAGCAATAACTGACTATAGTACAATACATCCGTCCTCATCCATAGCGATTTCCAAGAATACACTACGAGTATCAAATTGAATGTCACCATTGCAAAGGTTTACCCCAGTATAACCACCGGCGATGAAACATTGGACAAGCACCCATTTATCTCCATGATGAACAGTTCGAAACATGAACACACGTCGATTTGCCATTGCCATGATTGATTATATTGAAGGCCTACCAACCTCAAATTGGAGATGGACCGAAACATAGAAGGTCATTTCCAAACGAGACACATGCAAATTTTGGGATGATTTCCCATACTAATCTTTTCAAAGTTCCCGGAATTGGATGCACATACTGGAAAAAAAGGTCGGTTTCCTATAGATTTTCCCTTGAACCAATCCATTGAAAAGTGATGTCATTCTGCATCTGCATCCACTATCTTTGCTCAGGTTGATTGAAGCCCCAGATTTCTCGTATCGCGCCTGCCGTTCACGCTGTGTGGAAGCTTGGTACGCAGAAGTGGCCTCCGCCAAAGATGCTATTTACATCTATTTACAAACAAAACATCAAAACATCAATGAAAGGGTAGGCTTTTGGCAATGGTGGGCAGGCGTCTATCACAAGATAGATGGGCCTATCGTCCATAGCAACTCTGGAGCAGTCTGGCAAGTTTGGTAGTTAAAACCAAGATGTTGCATGCACCTTGTGATCAGTGGCACATCACATATATTATGGCTTTGACTGAAAACGGTGGTATACTCTGGTGAACTAACATAGCTGTGGAAAATCACCCATTCTAATTAATAACTATAAATCGCCATGTTCAATCGCTATGTTAGTCATTACCAGAGGGTGTACCTCCAAATGACTCACTGAAAATAGGAACATTGATGATAAACCCATGGGAATTGGAGGGTCTACCCCTGCTCAGGCACTGGCTTAGGGCTCCGGTATGAGTAACGTTAAGTAACCACTACTCCCCCCACATCCCATGGTTCAAAAAAAAACATGTTTCCCATTAAATGGCTCTTCCATGGGTATATCATATTGGCTCTTCCATGGGTATATCATATCCCATGTCTAGACATACAGGTATTATGATCATGGGGGTCCAAACTAGTTTCAAAGCACTAAGCTTACCTCAAGGTATGAACAGGAGTTGGGTAGTGACACCAACGCTATTCAGTCTGCATATAGCTGTTGATTGGCTCAAGGATGTTAAAAGGATAATCTATATGGTTAAAACATGTTAAAACCATGTTTTCTACTTTACATATAGGGGTTTCCCATGGTTTCCAGTTATAATATGTTCACATCATCAGCTTCAGGTAATAGACTATATCCCCACCATATCCCCGTTAATCTAAATATTACCATTGAATGGAGCTTTCCTAAAATAGAGGTACCCCAATCATCTATTTCAAAAGGATTGTGTATGATAAACCATCCAACTATTGGGGTACCATGACTTAGGAAACCACCAAATATGAGCTATGGGTCAAGACCCTGGTACCTAGTGAACCCCAACATAGCTGGTAAATTCATGTTTCTCTCACTAAAATCAATACTACCCTCTGGTAATTTAACATAGCTATTGAAAATGACCATTATTAGTGGTTTTTCCCATGAATAATGGTGATTTTCCATAGCTACGTTAGTTTACCAGAGGGTAATAGATTTTGACCCACCCCCACATCCCCAAAAGTCATTCAACGGACAGCAACGACGATGGCACTGCGAGCTATGGAGCACCGGGGCACCACACCACCGCAATCTCCTCGTCTAGAGCCTGGCAGGGAATTCAGAAATGATGCGAGAAATGAGTCCGATATGGTTGTTTAATATATTTTCATATCACATATATTTAATTGGTTGATATGGTTACCCTCTGGTTATTTAACATAGCCATGGAAAATGGCCCATTTATAGATGATTGTCCCATTAAAACCTCCATTTATAAGGGATTTTCCATAGCTATGTTAAATAACCAGATGGTATTATAAAATGGTTTTACATGTTTTCGATGTTTAACTTTTTTAATTATCTAACTGGTCATGCAAAATGATATGATTCTCCGTCATATACAGTATTATAATATCAATGAACATCTGAGCTGCTTTTGGACATGATTAGATATAGTCGGGATATGACATAATTTTGGGAATCTCATGGCATATACTGGGACTAAAAAAAACATCTGGAAGTAAGGTTTTACGAATATGTCATGTGATTGTACTGGCTGGTTTTAGGGGTTTTTCACTTGATGGGTTGGTAAGTTTTGATTAGTCTTTTTTCAGTTGCCCGATGTAAATGATCTTAGAGGGTTGTGATTTTTAAAAACGACAAACTCATCTGTTCGACATTATAATACTGAAAGTGGACATAAGCCGCTCGCACTGCTCGTGCGCGAGGCAAATGGTCAATGGTCCTCCCTGGCAAACTTCCTGGCAGCCGCGGTGGCGGTGGACTATAGCGCTGAGAAACAGGCCGAAGTTCTGAAGGTCTCTTGGTCCTACACGGCCATGGCTTCGAAGTTACAACGTGTTCCTCCTGCGAAGCGGGACGAATTAAAGCTACAAAGCTCCGGAGCAGGACTTCTCAACTGCTCCCGCATAGCCTTTTTCATGGGCAGGGACTGAAATGTAGTGGCAAGAGTTGTCATTTTCCAGCCTGATTAGACATTTCCACATGGGCAGTGGTACTTCCTTGGATGTTCTTGAAAGTTGTGAAACGGGTTTATGTGCTAGTTTTATGAGGGTTACAAGCCACTTCTGATCTTCAATCCAAACTTCCAGTATCATTCCGGTGGGGTCTCCTCACTGAAGCTGGTTGCATGGTTGACGTTCATGCCTCCAAAATACATCACAAAAACAATGAAAACAATGGTCCCATAGGAATTGAGCCATCCCAATATGGTAGCACAGCATTGTTCCCACGTGTTTTTCTTTGGTAGGACATGTAGGACACCAACTGATTTAATAAATGCAACGCAAAACTCATAAACTATACCCCATTTACCGTGAGGGGAGTTATCGAGCACAATATCAAACATGAAACCAACATGGGGTGTTCAACACATTCAGTAACATGATAAACAAACACCATATTCCATTGGCCATATTCTTAGACATCAATATGCATATTGATCAGTCGATTAATCTTGGGTAATATCTGGCAACCACAAGAACTCACTGGTAATGAATCCACTGATTAATCTCATCCTAAACAGGTTAGCCTTGGGAGAAACATGCTGCTGGTTTGAGGTTAACCAAATATCAATACCCAAATCAGATTCATACCAATCAACATGATCAATATGTCTTGATAACAAGTCACTGCTTGATAATTGATACAAGGTGGTGCCCCCTAGCTATGTTTATTGGTTTATAAACCCCATTAACTATAGATATGTCAACTATAAACCACAGTGAAATTGGAGTTATTTCAACCAACTTAGCTATCGTAAACAGGGGCACTGCCTTGTAGCCATGTTACATACATTTTTGGGACCCCAAGATGGATGACTTGGTGGCTACGGCCAAAAAGGAGTTATTTCAATGTCGGCACCCCGCACTGATCTTTGTTGGTTTTTAAAGCCCATGAATGCTATAGCTATAAATATCACCATTTTCCCTAAAATGTTGCCCTTCCAGTTGATTTTTAGACCCAGAGAAATACTATAGTTGTAAGTTATAAGTATCATTAACCATACTTAATGGTGTTATTTCAACCAACTGAACGCTATCGTAAACGGGGGCCCCATTAACTGTACCCAACCATGAAAACTCCTCGGAGTTTCCGAAAGGCCTGGAGCTTTTTCAACACATCCTGGCGTTCTGCTTGCAGCTGCTTCAAACGACTCTGCAAGGCCTTGCGCGTGGCTGGGAAAAGCTGGGAATAGCTGGGGAGTTTCCGGAACATGTCTGAGGATTTTCAGGTGATTGGTTGGAGATGTTCGGAGATTTTCAGATGTCTCCCAATGACATAGGCCTGAACTATAGACCTCATATCTCTAGATTAACTATAGGGTACCCCGTTGTTTCATATGTCCAGTTGATTCAATTACCATCTGGTTATTTAACATAGCCATGGAGAATCCCTTATAAATGGAGGTTTTAATGGAACAAAAACATCTATTTTCCATGGCTATGTTAAATAACCAGAGGGTAATCGGTTGCTCGGTTGAAAGTTCCCTCACCTTTTCCGGCAAAATCCTCCGGCCTGCTGCTCTTGGTGCATGGAATCAATCTCAACCTGGCCGTGCGCAGCTGGTAACCCAACCCCCCAACCCTGCCAGACGCGTTGATAAGAAGTGAATTCAGTATACAAAGTGGGGCCCCCTAGATAGCTAAGTTGGTGAACGTAACTCCGATAACTATAGTTTATGGTACTTAGAACCATAGTTACTGGGGTTTATAAACCAACTTATAGCTGGGGGGGCCCACATTGTAGGAACGGAATTAAATTGAAGTACAGGAATGTATTGGTACAATTTCTATACTTACAGTAATTTGTTGGTAAGAATTGAATTGGGTCCTTCGTGAAAGAACTGATCTTTGCATAATTTAATGGGGGGGATTTATATAATTTACCTGGATTTACCTCATCCGCATTCAAACCAATTCCGAATTTCAAGATCCCACACGTTTTCCTTGTGAAAATTGGTCAAAGAATCACCCCAGTGACCACAAAAAACCGCGGCCTGGAAGCCCTCCGTGCTGCTGCTGAGCCTCGGGCGTCAGCATGTAAGGATTGTAATGTGGGGCCGAGGAATGGTTGTTGGTTAACAAAAAACCCATGAATCTGGGTAAATTATAATCATATAGTATCATATAGTATCATACTGTATGTCATTATATATAGCTGGGTAAATTGTATTTCACTAACCTGAAATAAGGCCATTTGGAGATGATTTCCCTTACTAACCAGGATTCCAGTGAGGGAGAACAGTGAGGTCGTTATAATTTAACCAGATGAATACAGTTACAGGATTTGGCAAGGATCGTAAAGCATAGTGAAATAAATCAACTTAATTGTTTGGGGGCCCCACATGGTTAAAAAAAAGAACACAGCAATACAACGCATATGTTGTGAGAGCATAAAGGTCCCGCAGAAACCAGTTTCTGAATGGTGGGATGTGAAGGATAGCACCCAATCAAACTGGTCTACCCAGGCTACGCTGATGGATCCTCGTCCCGGACATAGATGGATTTTGTTCACGCTGGGGGCTTGACCTTGAAGTTGATGGGGTTTGTGCCCCATGAAAACATGACCATTTACCATGTACCATCCCCTAACATGACCCTGTCAGGATTTGGGGGCTGCAAGGCATGTTGTTCTAACGACATCCAAATTTCAGCTATATAATTCTTCTCAGGTTGAGCTGTTGGCCCTTCTTTGTAAAGAAAACCAGTGGGTTGCTTGAGACTACAGAATCCGAAGCTGGAAGCAAGTGTCTGTTGGAACTTCTTGGTGCTTCCATCTTGAAGTCATTGATTGAATTAGATGCATGCAAACCTCTGAACAAATGTAGAATCAACATGTTTCAAATGGCCAAATTTTGGCTATAACCTGACAAAAGGCAAGATTTCTAGGACCCTGTATCTCATTCATGCCCCACGTGGCGCATCTGCCGTTGAGAAACTGTTCGTTGATGCCACCACCGGCCTTGGCAATGTCCAATAGATTCCCATGAAAAAAAATGAATCTGGATAATTCCAGGAAATTATAATGATTGCCCTTCCACAGGTAAAACATGTTTTGTACGTTCAGCTTCCTTTATACATGTTGTACAGGGTAACGAGCAATTCAACTCCACAACAGTTTGTTTGTCACGTTCATAAGCAGCGAATCTCACACATTTCCTCAAAAGAAATGACAACACACCGGAAGCTGTTCTTACTGTCATCGGAAAGCTGATAGCGTGTGATTGTGACAGTTTTGAGTGTTGAGACAAGAACATGGGGTGTTGTATTTTGAAAGTATTTTGACATGACCAAACGCATCAAGATGAAAACAAGAGCCGTGACCAAAACCACAAGGCAACTCATTGCTTTTCAAGGGGCTCACACACACTCAAGTAAAGCTGATTCCACTATCCACTTTGATACAAACAACAGTTGACTTGGGATACAGAAAACATGTGCGAACAGCGGGCCAAGCACAGCTCTTTCATCTTCAAAACTAAGCTAGACCCTAGAAATCGGTCTTGAAATGTCTAGAACATTCTAGAACATGGGTTTGAATCTGAAAATAGGGTAACCCATGGTAACCCCCAAATCCAGTGGTTAATTTTCTCATGTTCCCTATAGCAAATAGCCATTGAAGTGAGGTATCCCCTATTCTCCTCTTGGAGTGTGCTGTTTTTTTTTGAGGAATAAATCACCTGCGAGGTGGTGCCGTAGTGATATATCACCAATAAACCATAGTGAAACTGGAGTTATGTTCACCAACTTAGCTATCGTAAACAGGGGCACCACCTTGTGGCAACTCCTGCCTGGATCTGTGTTGTCCATCATCCCTAGCTCCCACTGAACAGTCCCCCACGCTGGCTCTTGCTTCGGCTGCGCCCAACAAGTCCTCGGCTGATCACTCGGCCGAGTTCAGCCGAAAGAATGATGGAGCTCCCATGTAGCAGTTCTAGTTGGCTTGTCCATGTTTCACTTTCTGTTGACCCAATTGGACTCTTAGAAAACTCCTGTTGAGGTTATATGTACTGTATATGCGTATACTTAAAGGCACAATGTATACAAGAACATGTCCAACAAGTCCAAACCTGTCATTACACCAATCAGACCAATCTCTGGACTGGTGAAGGGACAAAACAAGAACGTGGATTTTACCAAAGATGTAGCATGTATGGTATTCACTCCAACCAGGTTTGACACCAACAATTCCATGTTTATATACATTATACATGTATATATTTATACACATGTGGGGATATCTAGATATATCCATCATAAATCCAACCGTTTGCCTAGAAGCAACAACAAATTTCACCACATTCAAGGTGGGGCCACAGAGCGAAATCGCAAAGTTGATTGGAAATAACAAGTAAGTAACTCACCAATGTTTTAATGATACTAATATTCATGGGGTCTATAAACCAGCTTATAACTGGGGGCCGGAAAATGATTGTTTAATTACTTCAGTAGGGTGTTACTTTCCTATCTACTCGTTTCTAAAAGATATTTTTTCAGTAGGATGGATACTACAGTCATAATCATCATAAACCATATGAATACTGTAGTATACTGTAGTATACTGTAGTTTTATAGTCATCATGAACATTGTAGCATTTCACTCTGGTTTCTGATACGCGAATAACATTGTCAATGGTTGGTATCCATAAACCGCTCCATAGTATCAAAATAGTTCCATGTCTCAATGGTTACTCTCTATCCATACTCAATGATACATTCAAAAAGTAGAGTTATGTTTGTTATCTATCCATACCTATCCAGGAGAAGTATCCATACTTAGTGACAATCTATACTGCATAGCTGACTCAATGATACCTACAACTTATAACTCTTGAAATTATCTCAGTATAAGTATAAGTATATTATCCGTGTTATCCATGCTGTTATACACTCTGGTAAGCTAACATAGCTATGGTAAATCAATAAAACAACACCATCTTTCATAGATAAATCAACTATAAATGGGCCATTTCAATAGCTATGTTAGCTGGTTGGTGGTTGACCTACCCCTCCGAAAAATATGAGTTCGTCAGTTGGGATTATTCTTCCCAATATTATGGAAAGTCATAAAAGTCACGTTCCAAACCACCAACCAGATCACAATGTATCATAATCACCATGAACCCAAGCTAGCGCCAACTTAGTACCAACCAACTCATGCAACTATGCGACCGAACTCTCGTGCTTAGATGGGCCATTTCAATAGCTATGTTAGTCATTACCAGCTGGTTGGTGGCTTCAACCCCTCCGAAAAATATGAACGTCAGTTGGGATTATGACATTCCCAATATTATGGAAAAATAAAAAATGTTCCAAACCACCAACCAGAAATGAATTGATCAGGGATTATGATGACCCATAGGACACATAGGACCCATGGGCCACTTCAATAGCTATGTTAGTCATTATGGCTTTGTCCCTTGATAACCAACTGGACTGGACACATAACCAGAGAGATTACCAGAGAGCAACTATACCCCCTGGTAAACTAACATAACTATGGATAATCACCATTTTCAATGGGCAAATCCACTATAAATGGCCATTTTCAATAGCTACGTTAAATTACCAGAGGGTAGTTGATCCATCTAAGGTTGACCCAGTGCCATTCGCGCCCCATTCTGGGCCTCCTGACCGCCATCCGCGCCTCGCTCTCGCTGCGCAGCGCCGCCAGTTGTTCGGCCTCCGTTCACGTAGCTCTACAAAGTGGGCCCCCGTTTACGATAGCTAAGTTGGTGAACCTAACTCCAATTTCACTATAGTTTATGGTACTTATAACGAACTAGTTACTGGGGTTTATACACCAATTTATAACTGGGGGGCCACCTTGTAGGTTGCTAGAAGATCAAGAATTTGAGAGAATTTATCTCAAGAAGTCAACAACCTAATCTCCCAGAAAAAACAAGTGGTACGAACGAAGACCTGGGAATAATAATGAATAGTACGAGTCGAGCACTACTGGTATTACTCATATAAACAAAAAAACATATTACTCATAACCAGTGCTTGGCGTGTTATATCGTACGTTAAGTAATGATTGTAATACTCCAGTAAAATTCCAATGAATATACTCAGGATGTTGAAGGGTAGTGATCAAAGTAAGTATGATACTTATGGTAGTATGGTGGTGATCATAGCAAGTTTGAAGTTGGCGCGCTGACCCATTGAACTATAGCATCCCTGAACCATAGTTAAAAGTAGATAGGTTAACCAACTTAGCTACAGAAATCGGGCGCCACCTTGTAGGGAGTATCATAAGGAAGTCAATTCAAGGACTTATCATACATGTGGATGCTCCGTGTATGGTGTATTTATACCTACAATAAAAAGTGGTGACCAAACAGCGATAGACTTTGGCGCCCGCTAGCTACTTTGGCTGTTTAGCGCTGGGTCTTGAGGTTCTTTGGCTGCATCGCGAATGCTTTGAACGAGGGATGCGGTGTGTTTCGGAATGGCATTTCACAAAGATCAAGCCTGAGAAAGGTCCTTTGGAATAGACCTCTGAAGTTGCTGGGGCAGGAATGTTTGCGGACTTGCCGTGCTTGCTATTGGCGCAGCTCAACTTTCTGTGCTTGTGGCAAATGGTGGCTGAAGCAACGCCAGTAAATCACCGTAAGTCGGCCGCTTCTTCTTGGACCCAGCGCTCCCAGCAATCCTCGCTGTAGTATTCCTTTTGCTCAACACGCTTGATGCCGCAGTTGCATACCTCCACTTTAGGACAGTGCACAAACAGTTCTTGCTCCAGGCCACACCACGTATGTCTTTCAAATCGGCCTGACCACGGTCCTGGCCAAAGCTGATCCCCAACTGTGTTCGAGTCAAATGACCAGAACATCCGGGAGTCAGTTGACACCAATGAAGAATCAACAAACGAAACAACCTCTCAACAGTGCGATGACAATATGACGAAGTCAGTCTGTCAAACATGGATCGTCCATCTATGATGGCCCACTGTAAGCGTCAAGGGTTTGCGTACATGCCTCCAGTTTATGTTCACCCTACTTATCATCACAATGTATCATAATCACCATGAACCCAAGCAAGCCAACTTATTTTCACCAACTCATGCAATTATGCGACTGAACTCTCGTGCTTAGATGGGCCATGACATATCATGGAACTAGTTATATGGGTATGGCTCAAAAAACGGGTATGGATCGTTCCGCGGGTGATCCGGACGTATGGATCGGTCTGGATCACCTGCGTTTTGGTATGGATCATGGGGTATGGATCGCATGTGGTACCGGG
>Ga0126342_10006234_pt1 | contig 21095 bp, 20 predicted proteins | sample Cyp1metagenome_FD_92528 | JGI IMG/M metagenome (GOLD analysis project Ga0126342, IMG submission 92528) | Coral microbial communities from Lord Howe Island, Old Settlement Bay, Australia - Cyphastrea 1 metagenome | ecosystem: Host-associated > Invertebrates > Cnidaria > Coral ...
CGCTGGTCCGCTGGTCCGCTGATCCGCTGATCCGCTGATCCGCTGAGCCGCCGCTGGCCCAGACGATATGGCGATCATGAGTGCACTTCACTATACCACACTACAGTACACAACATTACAGTACCCTACGCTACACTACACTAATTACACCACACCACAGCTACAACTGCAACTGCAACCACACTACACTAATTACATTACACCACAACTACAACTCCACTACACTACACTACAGCTACAACTACACCACATTATATACAGCAGTTGTGGTGAGGTGACTCCAGAAAACACAAGTCCAACCACCTTTCGGTCCATCAGTGGATTCGCTCTGCCATCCGTGATTCACAACAACGAACCTCTCCTATAGGTTTCCTATTTTTGAAACTTCCGCCACCGCCTTGTGCGGCACTACTGGTATGAATGCAATATATGATATTATATTTGCATATATAAATAAACAATTAAAGAATGACATGTGAATTTCTGCGTCATTGTTGTGGAAACTTGCAGTATAACTCCCATCTCCAGTTTATTTTCACTTGTCGCAAGGCCAAAGAGAAGCTCCTCAATGCAGATCTTAAGCGGAGAAAACAGGACGCTAAACGACGTTTCACACTGGTTTCTGGAAATAAGGACATGTTCCCATTTTTTGGGCCATTTACATCCATGAAGAGGATGATCTGCGCTACTATTAGCAGTGGATTTGGCAGGATACTGTAAGGTTTTGGGCAGACCTTGAGAGGGAAGAGCTTAGACTGGTTTCAACCTTGCCCAAATGAGTTCAAATGCAGATACAGTGCCACGTGCAGTTGGGTGTGTTTGGGCGGATGAAGGCCGCCTTGGGATGCAATTCCAGTGAAGGAGTCCCCCCAGGGAAAGAAACGGCGCAAAGATCGAGCGGCACTGTCCTGAATGGGGATCCAACCGAGATCGACTACGCAGATACTGAAAATACTGAAATCATCGAAACCATGGGAGAAACGACTAGACACTTTTCACAAGACACATCAGGACACTAATGCATCAAACATCATCAAACTCATTCTTGGTCGTGTTTGATTTCCTGATCACCCGACACACGAAAAGGTTTTTGGTTTGCTGGTTTGCCCATGCCAAGCTTAAAGTCAAGAGTGAAGTCTGATTTCAACAAAGCATCACCTGCTGAAAGCGTCGAACTGAGGAGTCTTGAGCTTTGTGCAAGTTGGCACTCCTGGCAAAAGTCACCTCAGATATGACTGCATCACTTCGGGAAAGGTTGACCCAGATTTGGAGTTGAATAAGATAAGATCTGTGCAAGTGCATTCTCCATCTTTGACCTTGCCTTTTCCTCAAGGACAATTGCAGTGCACAACCATGCTCCCAGAGGTTCATGGCATTGTCCAAAAGTGTGCCAAGCTTCTCATGATAGCCTGACTTTGCAGACAGATGCAAGGATGGTTGAATAGGCACCACTTACTCTCAAAGTCTTGCGACTGATAGACGGACAACCCGCATTTTTACACTGGCCAAGTGGAACTTTCAGATTCTTCTCCCTCTAGACATGCAACACATCCAGCAAGTGCTCCTGACAGGTTCTTGTGTAGTCGGCCTCCGGAGCCATGAATGACCCGCGGAAAGAGTATGTCGTTCAATGTATCATCAGTGTCCTGAACATACCGCGGAGTGAATTCCGCAGTAACACTACATCCAATACAGCCTTGGAGAAATTCCTGGATCATCCAAATGAGAAGGTGCTCCAGGCTGTAGAAAATGATTCAAGTGACACCTCAAAAAGAACAGTGACACTGCAGTTGGGTTTTTCCAGCTATGCAGAGGGCATTCCGGAGATGCACTTCATCAAGACATCCTATGAGCCATTGACGGAGACCAACATCTCTAGACTGGTTCTAATTTCGTCCTTGCGGATGTCTCCTGTGCGCAGTTTGTTCTACAACGTTCGAGAGGTCTTTATGCCACTCTTGGTGCAAAGTGGCAAAGACTCGGATCTTGAAGGCCGTTTGACCGACTGCTTGACCGAGCTCGATGCGGGCCTGAACGCGTCTTTGCGCCGCGGGCTGCGAAATCGAAATGTCGGAGACTTCGAAGATCATGATGTTTCAGGCAAGGCTCCAAGGGAGTGACAAGAAGTACAAGAAGCGTTTCCCAAACCTATCCCATCCCAACAAGGGAGCAGAAAGGGGAAGCATTTTGTGAAGAACCCTGAGGTGCAAAACGGGAGATACAGTAATTACCACAGGTACAGTATAAGAGGTATTAAGAGTATAATGAGTATAGCACAGGCTTCAACAGGTAGCCTACTTATTGGTTTTCAGAAACACAGTCAGTGGGTTTGGACCCAAGCCGCATCCATGATTTGGTGCCAGGAATCGTCACACCGGTAGATGAGGTTCGATTCTGGGAGGAGTTGAAGAATGCCACCGGAGTGAGTGATTCAGCAGTGGACCGTGCCACGAAATTTTCCGAAGCCTTGTCGCTGATAGCATCAGAATTGGATGAAATGTCCAAGAAAACTTTTGCTCAATTGCTTGAATTCATGGAGAATGTCATGGAAAGTATTGATAGTCTGTGGCAGTCTGAGGCATCTCCAGCATATCCTCCAGCGAGAATGCTGCATTTTCTGAAAATCCTTTCCGGCTCTTTTGGTCGATGTGTACAATCCAGGCTCAACAGCTTGAATGTTTGGACCTCCTCGTTTTCGCAGGTCTCAAAACACATTCGAGAGGGACACAAGGTCTGCGAGCGATGGAACGAGATAACGGTTGACCTCACAGATGTGCAGTGGAGATCAAGTGAGAACATATGGGAAGGTGAAGCATTCAAGGATGACTTTCTCACTCACTTAGCTTTGCGCATACAAGAGGTGAGTCAGTTGCGAGGTCAGCATGACCAGATCTTGAAATTGCTTAGTGCAGAAGAGCTGAGAGACATGCAAATCGAGAGCTGCTTCGAGCCTTTCATGAAGCTTAATGCTTTCAGCTACAACGAATACACGGTGCCAGCATGGAGGGCTGCTTTGGCTGATTATGAAGCCCGCATGTCTCCGATTGAGGCTCGGGTCGCCGAGCGTTTGCGAGCAGAGCTTTTCACCAACACCTCCAACCCAGCACAGACAGTTCGGGTTTTTCAGAGACATCAAGATTTGCTGGAGCGAAAGAACATCAGGCAGTCGTTGACCAATGAACGTGAGCGACTTCTCACAGAATTGGATGATTTTCTTGGTCGGGTGCAGTCAGAACTTGAGACCTTTGAAGTGAATAATTTGCCTGCAGGCCGGGGTCTCAGCCTGCCTGCACGAAAAATGGTATGGGTTGAACACTTTCGAAGCAAGGCTGACTTAGCAGCTCGGCCCTTAGCGGGATTCCTGAAGGATTTACCATCTGCTGGCAAGGTGGGCAACACATACCGGAAGGTGCGTGCAGAATTGAAAGAATATCGAAACAAAGCTTTCAAGGATTGGTGCGAGGAGGTTGACTCTCAATTGAGAGATCCAAATGATCCCATCGCTCTTGAAATGAACAGTCGTGTGATGGACTTCGACACTGCTCAGCAAGGCGCATTGAAGATCACATATTCGGAGCGTCTCATTGAGCTGGTGAAAGATGCCCGTCTCTTTGAGCAGCTGGGATGTAGTATTCCCAAGGAAGTGAAGATGGCAGTGCAGGATGGAATGAAATTTTACCGTTTTGCAGTGCAGCTGAAACAGGTGCGGGAAACGGGAGTTGACAGGGGGAGTTGACCGGTGTTTCGTGTGAGCACTTTGTGAGAGAAAACTGAGCCATGTTACAAACGTTTTATCGATGTTTACTCAGTTTAGTCAGAGTTGAAAGAGTTGAACAGTGGAAATGCCCTGCACCTGCAACAGCTGCAACAGGTCTGCAATTTCTACAATACTTTGTCTGCGGAATTGCTTCCCTCGCAGAAACTGATGGTCTTGCAGCCAGCGCTTGCTTTTGAACAACTCTTCAATGACAAGAGTGGTATCTTGCATGATGGGATTTAAATGCTGATGTTGGGATATGTTGCGATTTCTTTGATGCCGGATCATTTTTTGCCTCATTCACTCATGTCCCTGAACACTGAACAGATTTTCCTGTCGCTCTTGTGGCTTCCCCCACCATATCTCACCATGATCGGCCAAGGTATGAAGAAGGTCCAATGGAACAAGCTGGATCAGTTGGAAGCCTTCACCCGTCATGTGAAGGATGGTGCTGAACGCTTGCGTGAGGTGAATCGCAAGCTCCGAAATGGTCACAGTCAGGTCTCCCAGGAGGTGGTACAACTGGCCAACATCAGCTTGCTTCGCCAACGAGACCAATGGAAGCAGAAGATTTCTGGGATCCAGAAACACATCGATGCCACCATTGGTGCCGTTGGATGTCAAGTTGCAGATGCAAAACCATGGAAATCACATTGGGACTATCAGATCTTCAAAATCATGGAGATTCAGTATCGCTTCGGCTTGGAAAGCCTCAATGAGAATCTGCCTGAAATGAAAGCAGATTTGATTGTGGCTCAAAAGCAGTTGAAGATGAAGCCTCCACTGGAAGAACTGAAGGCCATTTACTTCAAAGAAATCAAGACCTTCATCGCTTTGCCCTTACAGTTCAAAGGTTTGGATGGCGCCCCTCACGTCTACAAAGTCATGCCCGAGCGGAATGCTGAGGCCATTGCAGTGGTATTTCAGAAGGCAGATGAGCTTTTTGTGAAGGTGCAGCGACTTCAAAACTCCTTTGCTCCCTGGCTGGTAGTGGGTCTTTTGCCGGAAAGGGTTCAAGAACTGGTCGATGAGCTCAGTGATCCCAAAGACTGGGATATGAACTTCAAGGCAATCAAAGCCAAACGGAAGGACATGGACAAAATCCCAGACACAGTGAAGATTGATTGCTTTACCATCAGCACCGTGATCCTGAAATCAGTCATCGAAGATCATTTGGATCGGCTAAGTGATGCTTTGATCATTGCTTTGAAACGCAGGGCATCTGATGAGGCCAAGGCTGTGATCCAATTCCTGGACGAAGGTCTTGAGAAGCTGAACATCCGACCAGACACGGTGCAGGAACTGGGCAAAGCTCAGGAAGATGCCAAGCAACTCATGGAGCAGCATCATGAAGTGAAGAAACAGCTGGATGCAGCCGATGAGAAGAACAAGCTGTTGAAGTCATATGCTGCAGGCATTGATATGAATGAGGTCCAGAATAAGTGGGATGATTTCTTGATCAGGCTTGAAGCCTTTGAGCAACTTGCCCATGATTTGCGAGAGGAATTGAAGGGCAAGATGGATCAGCGTATACTAGCCATGAACAGTGATATTGAAAAGTTCGCATCACGGTGGCAATCCTTGAAACCCAAAAGCATGGATAGTTTCTCCATGGAAGATGCCAAAAGGAATGCCCAGCAGATGCAAGAGTGGCAAACCGAATGGCAAGGGCTCAAGGACAGCTCTGTAGTGCCCAATACACGCATGTTGAAGGGGAAGGGCATTTGAGCAGTTACCAAACTCCTGGGTGATGGGCATCCTACCTGGTTTATTTCGGATTATTACGAGATATTGTGGGAATCTTTATCAACCAACCAGCGTATCAATACTATAACTATTAAATAAAGGAATGACAGAGACGGTTTTCGACTGCTGATTTGTTGATGTTTGTGTGCCCCTAAAGCTTTGATGAAACCTGGCATTCTGCAGGAGCAAATTGTGGTGCTGCAAGGAGATTGTGCAGATTTTGGCCTGGCACCACCCGAACTCCAAATCGCAGAAGTGGAGGATGATCTCAACAAGCAGCAGGCAGGTTGTTTGCTTTGCGATGCAGTTCTGGAGTATCGACACTGCGTCCGGACTTTCATGCAAGAAACGCATCCTTGGCAGTAAGGGAAGTTCCTTATTGCCCTGACCGATCATAACCAATCTGGCCGGTGGCAGTGGGTTCTGCCTCTATCATCCTCTATCGTTGCCGACCCTGTGCCGTTGTTGTTGAGTTGTCAAGGATCACTGCAATTCTAGAATATTCTAGACCGACCATGTGACCATGCTATTTAGTTTCCCGAACTAATCCCCAAACATCAATAAACATCAATAAACATCCAGCTTCTCAGGGCTTCTCCATGCCGGTTCTTCCTGCCCCGACCTTACCATGTCGCCCGTGCCAGGCCAGTTGGAGCCTGGTGGAGGAATTCAACCAGCAGTACGAAGAGCTGTTGGCCCAGACCTGGCTCGAGTTAAGACCGAGGCTCTTTGTAGTACAAGACTTGGCACACAACTGGATGGCCAAACTTCGTGAAGTTCCAAGAGATCAAGTGACCCATATGCTCTCCCAGGAGGTTCAGCGTTTGGAAGCGGCTCATCCTGCTTTGAAGGCAATGACTGGAGAGCCTTTCGAGCGAGATCATTGGAAGATTTTGTTTGGCCTCATCAAGTTACCTCCAGATTTACGTCTCGAGGAGTTACGCTTCAAGGATTTGGCTCAACGGCTGAATGTCATCGTCGACAAGGTTGATGAGTTGAAGGAGCTGACGGCCAGAGCCATTGGAGAAGTGACCATTAGAGATGCTGTCATGGAGGTCTCCGCATGGTTCGAGCAGGCCGAGTTCAATCTGATGGATCACCAGGCAGGTTTAGAAATGTGCAGTGTACTTCAGCCAGTGAATTATTTCTTCATTGAGGATGTTTTGCAATAGTAGTGCAGGTAGTTTGGTTTGGTTCTCACTTCACATGATGTGACTTCACATGCAGAACATTTGTAAATTGATTGGACATGATAGGACGCAATTGAACTGAAAATTCAGCGGCGGTTGCACCATGTTGCATCCTGAGGTGAAGGGCGGATTTGTGCCGTTGATCAAAGATTGGAAAGACCTGATGTCGGAGGTTTCTGAAAAGCAAAGTCTATGCGGATCCTTGAAGGACTCTCGCTTCTTCGGACCTTTCAAAGATCAGGTCGACAAATTTGAGGAGAAGCTGGCGCTTTTGGACGAGCTGCTGCTGTGCATGAACAAGGTTCAGAGAAAATGGGTCTATTTGGAGCCGATCTTTGGAAGGGGATCTCTGCCAAGGGAAAAGGAACGTTTCGACAAGGTGAACAATCAGTACCGCCAGATCATGAAGAATGTTGGATCGCAGAAGAAAGTGAACTACTTGTGCAACTTGACAACTTGCTTGGCAGTTTCATTGTTTCTGGGAAGGGTTGCCTTCCAGTGTTCGGGGTCCACACTTCTTTTGAAATGTACTTTTTCTATCTCTTGCTATCTTTTGCCACACAGTAAAGCATACAGTAGGCCATCCATGGCTACACAAGAAATCCCCAGAGTATCTCTTGGAATGAGGTGACCCTATGCCCCCATTGGAATGCACAGTCAGGCACAGTTCGTGGGCTGAAAGATCAGTTTACCAACATGTTGGACCAGTTGGAACGCTGCCAGAAGGCTCTCAACAGTTTTCTGGAGGAAAAGCGGTCCGCATTTCCGCGCTTGTACTTCATTGGGGACGAAGACCTGTTGGAGATCTTGGGTCAATCAAGCAATCCTGAAGTCATCCAAGCTCATCTCAAGAAACTCTTTGCTGGAATTGCCACTGTGGACTTTGACCCCAACATCACTCGTATTGTGGCCATGAACAGTTCACTCAAGGAGAATGTACCTCTGGGGAATCCTGTGGTGGTGAAGGAAGGCGAGGAACCTTTGCCGGTGGAAGAATGGCTGTCAAATCTCTCCAATGAGATGTTCTCCACTCTGGCAGCACAGCTGCAGGGTTGCTACGCTCAGTCTGAAATGGACATGCAGCAATTCGAGCGATACCCATCACAGCTTCTGTGCTTGAGTGCAAACATTCATTTCACCTTCAACGTAGAGCGGTACATGAGCAATGGCCAACTTCTTCAATTGAAAGATGACCTGAGATCACAGCTTTCATCAATGACTTCACTATCACTGGATGGAGCCCTGCCTCAAGCCAAGTTAAAGTCACTCATCTTGGACCTGATTCACAACATTGCCGTACTTGACGACTTGTTGGTGCAGAAGGTCACACGGCTTTCAGATTGGAGCTGGTTCCGACAGTTGCGCTACTATCTGAAGCAAGGGGTGGCACCCGAGCAGAGGCCTTGCAGTGTGCGCATGTTGGAATGTGAGCAGTTCTACTCCTTCGAATATCAGGGCAACGCTCCCAAATTGGTACACACGCCTTTGACTGACAAATGCTATTTGACTCTGATGCACGGCTTGCACCTGGGTTATGGAGGAAATCCCTATGGCCCTGCAGGAACAGGGAAGACAGAATCTGTGAAAGCGCTGGGTTCGTGTTTAGGTCGACAAGTCTTAGTTTTCAACTGTGACGAGGGTATTGACTTTCAAGCCATGGGGCGGATTTTTGTGGGCTTGGTGCGCTGTGGTGCGTGGGGATGCTTTGATGAATTCAACAGACTGCTGGAAGAGCAAATGAGTGCCATCTCTCAGTCTGTTCAGCTGATTCAGGCGGGGACACAGGAGGGCCAGTGAGCAAAGGCTAAATTTATTGTATATGATGATATGATGTCATTTGACAGCATCAGCTGTCCCTTCACGCAATGTATTTTGGGTGTCCCGATACAACAAAATGCCGCCAAAACCCTGTATCTCTAGAAAAGTCTTTTGAGAAGCCTCCCAAAATGCTGGAAACTGCTCCAACAAACACAGATGATGATGGATACCCAGATCTGGAATGGTTTTGACCTCTATCACATTGTGGGCCTTGTATGGAGGTTTACTTTTGAATTCTCACCCGATTTTCGTTCCAGGCGGCGATCAAGAACAGTCACAGCACCGTCCATTTGCTGCAACGCGATGTTCAAGTGAATCACAACGCCGGGATCTTCATCACCCTGAACCCTGCAACCAAAGGCTATGGAGGTCGACAGAAGCTGCCAGACAACTTGAAGCAACTCTTCAGACCCGTGATACTCTCAGTTGATGCCGTTACATGCCGTTACTATATAATTAGGTATCACTGGTATTGCTACATTGACCAGAGAGGCAAGGGTTTTTGTAAAACATTTGAAATCTTGAAATGATGATGATGAAATAATGATGAAATAATGATTGCATGCTGATTGAGAGTGGTGTAAGGCCCTGATGTGCCGCCTGTGTGTAGTGTTTTGCATGCTGAGGTGGCTATGAGTGTTCCGGACAACGAGCTCATCGCCGAAGTGATGATGTTTGCCGAGGGCTTTGCCAGCGCGAAGGTATTGGCACAAAAGAGACTTGGCAAGTGCAAAGTTTAGTTAGAGTTTTCGTGCACCTGTTTTTCATGGTGAATGAATAAAAGCAAAAAGTTTGCAGGGACCGAACGGCAATGAGCAATGCTTGTTAATTTGATTTGCAAAATATCGATCCGGGAGCTAAGCACATGTTTCAAAACAAATATCGCATAATAGCTATAATATGCTATAATATCGCAGAATATCGCTGTTATTGTTGCGTCGTTGCACGTAGGATCGTGTCTCTCTTCCTCCTATCTCGACAACTTTTGTCTTCACAGCAGCACTACGACTGGGGTCTGCGTGCGTTGAAGCCCATCCTTACCTTGGCTGGGCGCCTGTTGCAGGAGATCAAGGCTGCACAGAGTGAACCATTGCGTGAAGACGAGGAGGCGGTCCTGTTGTTGAAGGCAGGACGGCAGGACAGCTATGGACAGCTATGGACAGCTATGGACAGTTAGAGGTTGTACATGGTTTTGCTGTATGATTTATCAGGGCAATTTTGGATGACACAGATAGGGCTTGTTCGGGTTGGAACGGAGACCAGATGTTTTGAAGTTTGCCAGGCAGTCCGGATGAACACTTTGTCAAAGCTCACCTTTGCAGACTCCCGACGATTTCAAGACCTGTGCATGGATCTCTTTCCAGGCATCAACGTCAAAGATATTGAATATCAGGAGTTGGAAGCTGTCATCCGTGAGACCATCCGAGAAATGCGCTTGGCCGAAATCGATTCACAGATCTACAAGATGCTGCAATTTCATGAAGCCTGTCAACAACGAATGGGCGTGGGCATTGTTGGACCTTCAGGCTGTGGAAAGTCCACCATTTGGAAGGTGCTGGAGGCAGCGTACAAGAAGCAAGGCAAGAGGTATGTTCTTCATGTCATGAACCCCAAATCAATGCACAGAGTCAGACTCTTGGGGCATATGGACCATGACACCAGAGAATGGTTCGATGGAGTTCTTACAGCCAGTGCCAGAAAAGTGATCAAGGAACCCAGCAGCACACACAATTGGATTGTTTGTGATGGCGATATCGATCCTGAGTGGGTGGAATCCTTGAACAGTGTGTTGGATGACAATCGCTTGCTGACCATGCCCAATGGTGAACGCATCCAGTTTGGTACCAATGTGAACTTTGTCTTCGAGACTGACCATTTGCGCTTTGCATCTCCTGCGACAATTAGTCGATTGACCATCATCTTCCTGTCGGAGGAAGATGTTGATGTGAAGCCACTGGTGACATCATGGATCTTAAAGCAGCCAGAGGATCAGCAGGTGGGGGTGGAAAGAGCAGGTTGTTGGTTGATGGTTGTTGCTTGTTTTGCCAGGGTGTTGTATATGTGAGAGGTGAGAGATATTCTAGGACCTAGCAAACCTATTTTGTGAATTGTTCAAATCAAGCAGCAGTTTAGCAGGCGCGTTTGGAGAGTTGGTTTGACGAGCTCTTCTACCGAGCCTTGGATTGGCTCTACAAAGGAAATCACGAGTTGGCCATTGAAACGACCCGGATGGGTATGGTGAGTAACGTGCTGGGGCACCTGAGCCAAGAGGGTGACGCAGAGGGTCCAGGCTTGACCAAGCAGAACTTCCTTCTGGCGATTTGTCGAGGCTTGGGAGGCAATGTGTCGGAGGAGGATCGAGCCATGTTGACCAGGGAAGCCTTCAAGTGGGCCAACGAGAATATTCCAGACCCCAGCCAACCACTGCATTGCCAGGTGGTTGAGTCTCTGATCGTCGGATATCAGCAGATGTCAACAGCTGCCGAAATCTCTTTGGAAGATGTACAGAGATCCTCCATCCTGCCACCATTGGTGCCCACTGCAACAGTGCTTCGAAACATGGACCTCTTTGCGACCTGGTTAGCTCATGAACAGCCTTTTATTGTGAGCGGTCCAGAGGGCTCTGGCAAGAACTTGCTGATTCGCCATGCCATTCAGAGGTTGCAAAATGAATCCGACACTGCACTCAATGTTGCGGTCTTGAATTGCAACGCTCAAACAACGTCCAAGGACTGCTCTTGAAGTCTCATGTTCTTGCATGTTCTTGTCGCATGCCCTGATTCATCAAACAGTGAATGTTGTGCATTTGGTTTAGCAGAGTCTCTCCAAAAGTAGGCCATACATGTATATCAATGTATATCATGTATCATATATTCCTTACTTTGAAGATAGCCAGTTGGGCCTTTCCACAAGCTGCCCATAGCCCTAACAACTGCCCAGTGCTTCCACCAGGACGTTCTGCAAAAGCTTCGCCAGTTCTGTAGCGTCTCCACGGGCACCACTGGTCGCATCTATCGACCCCGCGAAGGCCGAAGACTGGTGTTGTATTTGAAGGATATCAACCTGCCAACTCCGGACAAATATGATACCTCAGAGATCATCATGTTCCTTCAACAGGCAGTGATGCATAAGGGATTCTATGATGATGACTGGGAGTTTGTACAGTTGGAACACATCCAAATCGTGGCGTCCATTGCTCCTGCCAGCACTCTTGGGCGACATCGATTAGCGACACGCTTCACGGCCATTGTTAGGGTTTGCTCCATCTCCTATCCGTCCTCAGAGGAGTTGACAGAGGCAGGCACAAACCCGAAAGGTCAGCCAAATTTTGGAGGGATCTGCGATAAACTTCCGATAAACCATACAAAACAGGACAAATCAATGTAATTGCTGCACTGTTACCTATTCTAAAAGCCATTTTTAAGAGGTCAATCCCTTAAAGCTGAAGAGCACCATACTAACGTGGCGGCCCTCAAAAGAGATAGGCATTGTTTTGCCATGATCTTCCTAATTTCCACATATTATTCCGTAGTTATTCTTTCCAGCCCATTCAATGAGAGATTCGCCCTTTGAAGGTCTACACGCACTTCTTACGTGCTACCATGACAGCGCCTCATTGGCAGAATGTGGCAGATCGAGCTTATGCCGTTTGTGACAAGGCTGCCGAAGCCATGGTGGACGTGTACACAAACATGAAGGCGAAGTTTACAATGGATGACCATGAGCACTATTTGTTCAACCCCAGAGATTTGACTCAATGGGTCTTACAGCTCCTGCGGTATGAGGTGGTTTCCATCGACAGCTTCATTGAAGCTTGGGCTTATGAAGCCACCAGGATCTTCAGAGATCGACTGGTGGGAGACGAGGCCAAGAATCATTTTGATGCCATCCTTCGCAATGCATTGATCCAGTACCTGGGCACTGATGTTGACGTTGACAAGTTGATCTTCACATCGATGCTGACACTCGGTGATGAAGGTGTGCCCAGTGGTGATATGAAGAAGGTTGCATTGGAAGACTACACAAAGATGGTGCAAGATGGACTGAAGTCATATCAGCGTGAGGTGAAAGATCTTGATGTCGAACTGGTGCCCGAAGTCTTGGAACAGATCAAGTGGATGGACCGTGCACTGGCTGCGCCCGTGGCCAATGATCTCTTGGTGGTTGGTCGCTCAGGTGGTGGAAAGAGATCTGCCATCTCCCTGTTAGCTCACATGCATCGCCTGGCAGTGTTCAGCCCAGCCCCTGCACGCCGCTATGGCCATAAAGAGTGGAAACGCGACCTGAAGCAAGTGATGCAGATGACAGGTGTGGAGAAGCAACATACTATCCTCCTATTGGAAGACCACCATTTGTTGAAATCTGAGTTCCTGGAATCCATCAATTCCTTGTTAAGTGCTGGCGATGTGCCTGGCATTTGGACCCCTGAAGAGCTGGAGCCGCTGCTGGCACCGTTGAAAGAAGAATGGGCAGCTTCGCAGGGCAGAGGGGGAGGAGCTCGGACTCCCTTCGAGTATTTTTGCACCCAGGTGCAGCAGCGTTTGCACGTCGTCCTATCCATGGACCCCAATCATTCCCACTTTTTGCCATACTGCGCTGCAAATCCAGCTCTCTTCTCATGTACAACTGTGCTGTGGCTTGATGAGTGGTGCGATCACAGCAAGACCATCATTGCACAGCGAATCCTGGGAGAGGAGGTTCTGGACAGCAAGAGGACGAACTTGGGTCCGTTATTGCAATACATCCATGCCTCCCAGGCGGCCAAGGGTGCATGCCCCAGGCACTTCATCACCTTGCTTCAAACTTGTCATGCTATGTACTCCTCCAAGATTTCCAGTGCTTCTGGGCAATCGTCCCATTTGCAGAAGGGTCTCTTGAAGTTGCAGGAGGTCAGCCAGACGGTGGAGCAACTGCAAGAGGATGCCATTAAGAAACAAGCCGTGCTGGCAGAGAAGCAGCAGCTGGCAGACGAAGCCCTGGAACGTATCACACAGGCCATGAAGAAATCTGCCGAGAGAAGGCAAGAGGTGGAACAGTTGGAGGGCCTTACCAAAGAGGAACAAGACAAAACAGCAGAGGAAAAGGCACAGATTGAGAAGGAGCTGTCAGAGATTCAGCCTATTTTGGATGCAGCCAAGAAAGCAGTTGGAAGTATCAAACCTGAACACTTGAACGAAATTCGAGCCCTGAAAATGCCACCAGATCCGATTCACGATGTGCTAAATGGTGTCTTGCGAATTATGGGTAACTATGACAACTCCTGGGCTTCAATGAAGAAATTCTTGGCTGGCACAGGAGCCATTCAGAGAATCATCAACTTTGATCCCCGCTCCATTGACAATCAAACCCGCCATGATGTGGAGAAGTTACTGAGGGAAAAAGCCAATTCCTTTGAGCATGCCACCATTTACCGAGTTTCAGTGGCTGCAGCCCCATTGGCCAAATGGGTGGTGGCCAGTGTGAGATACAGCACGGTGCTGGTGAAGGTTTCTCCCATGGAAGAGAAGCTCAACAGGGCCCTGGAGTCATTCCGAGCAGCACAGGAGAAGTTGACTGTCTACAAAGAGGACCGATGTGCTAAGTTCAATGACGCACTGTGTCTCACGCTTGATTTTTTCCCCAAAAAAGGTTGAAACATGTGGAAACCCAAGACCCACCATTGGCTGAGCACATCATGATAGAGAACTGTTGCTGCAATGGCAAATGACAAAGGCATTTTGTGCTGTAAACTCTCTCTATTCAGCGCTCATTTTCACCCTCGGCTGCATCATCTCGCAGATTGGACAGGTCGGGGTCGAAATTAGGCCCAGCTCTTCTGTAGATAATGTAAAGCTATGTAAAGCTATACAAAGCTGGTGTACAAAATGAGCAAAATCTGTGAGTTCCCCGATGCCTTCGCCACATCGCAGGAGCTGGTGAAGATCGATGAGGAAGTGGCGGTGCTGCAAGAGGAGTTCGGACAACGTAAGGGCGAAGCTGCAGTGCTCAAGGTAGACCTAGAACGTGCGGAAACCACGCTGCAGAAGGTCTGGCAGGGTCCAGTTTTTTCACTTGTAAAACTGTGATGGGCATCCTTGCATTCACCAGATGCATCCCCACATATCCATGCATCATCCATCCATCAAATCTATGTGGAACCCTGAAGGCCAACCACCTCATGTCCAAGATGTCTGGAGAGAAGGATCGTTGGGAGCACCAAGTGGCCGAGATCCAAAGGGATGCAGCGTTGCTGTCGACGCACACCTGCCTCTCAGCTGCCTACTGCACATATCTGGGACACTTCTCGGAGGACGTGCGGCAGCAGGCGGTGAACATGGGTGAACATGCCACGTGCCCTTTTCTGTTGAAGTGTTTTGCCTTTGTGAAAATACCCAAATCCATCCAAATCCAATAATTTGCGATATAAGTTCAATTAAGTTCAATAAATGGATGCAAAATCATGCTTGTTTTTTTTTTTGTGTGTTGTTTCATTGCCAGGCGCACTCCATGTGGACCGAGTCACGTGGCATCACGACCTTCGACTTCCTGCGGATCATGTCTTCTGAGAGCGAGCTGCTGACCTGGAAGGCCCAGGGGCTCTCAGCAGATCGTCTGTCGCAGGAGAATGCTGTGATGATCGATGAAGGGATCTTGGTGCCCTTCATCGTGGATCCAAACAGCCAAGCCCTGGACTGGCTCAAGCAGACCAACTCTTCAGCTGAGATCGTCCTTCAGCAGGATCCCAAGTTGGTGTCACAGCTGGAGCTCTCCGTGCGATTTGGCAAGGTCTTGATCATCCAAGAGGTGGATGGGATTGACAACTACTTGGTCCCCTTGCTGCGGCGAGACATGGTGAGACAAGGTCCAAGGAAAGCAGTTCAGATCAGTGACAAGATGTGCGACTTTGATGACAATTTCAAGCTCTTTTTGTGCACTCGAAATTCAAGTGCAATTGAGATGCTTCCTCCCAACACTGCATGTCTGGTTACAAGAGTAAACTTCACAGTGACAAGAGCCGGACTTGAAGGGCAGCTCTTGGGTGTGACGTTGCAGTATGAGAAGCCAGAACTTGAGCATCGGAAGTCAGAGCTGCTACAGAAAGAAGAGGCTTTAAAGGTGCGGAAGTCAAGCTTGGATGCTGTTGTGACACAACAGTTGTTTCATGATGGATTCTTTAAACCGTGAACATTAAATTAAACGGAGACTTGGTCCCCACCACTCGTACTCCTGTCATTCTGCTTGTTGCCCAGCCCCATAGCCTACCTTTTTTCACAGGTTGAAGTGTCAAATCTGGAGAAGCGGCTCTTGGAGCAGTTGGCCGACTCCAGTGGCAATATCTTGGAGAACGAACCTCTGATCCAATCCTTGGAACAAACAAAGGCTGCAGCTACCACCATCAACCAGTCCTTGGACGAGTCATCGAGGCTTCAGATGGTCTTGGATGAGGAGCGCGAGGTCTATCGGCCGCTGGCCACTTTGGGCTCTCGCATCTTCATTCTGGTGAAGGAGCTGTGTGCCATTGATCACATGTACCGCTTCTCTTTGGAAGCCTTCATGACACTGTTCAACAAGGTGCTGAATCTGGAGCTTGGGGTTGACAGTACACAAGAAAAGTTGAGGCAACTTGGAAACCAATTGAAGATCATGGTGCTCTTCTACATTGCTCGTTCCCTCTTCAAGTCCGACAGACTGACTTTTGGTATTCACATGGTGCGAGGCATCATGCCCGAGAAGTTTGAGGAGAATGAATGGGAGCTCTTCCAAGGAGCATACATCCCTCCCAGCCAGCCATCCACTCCTGCACCCAGCTGGTGTCCACCAGACAGGGCGACATCTTTACAACTCTTACGTGCCACCTTCCCACGAATTGATGAACTTTGGCAGTTGAACAAGGATTCCTTGTGGTCTTCCTGGGTTGCCTCCGACAAATGCGAAGAATCCTTCGATGGCTCGGTCTACTCGCGGATGTCGGCCTTCCAACGTGTTCTGCTCATCCAGGCCGTGCGGCCGGATCGCTTGGAGTCGGCTCTCACGCAGTTCGCCTGTGAATCCTTGGGGGTCTCTTCGTTGTCACCTCCGGCTTTGAGCTTAAACCGCTTGTTCAAAGAGGAGACATGAACCTTCAAAGGTCTAGTCCTGGTCTAGTCAAGTCTGAATCTATATCTTGTATATATGAATATAATGGACTATATATATAAAATACATACAACACTAACATAAATATATATCAGCATATTCACAATTACATTAAAAACAATTATAGAGAGACACAATCCGATTCTCTCAGAAGTGCAATAGAGTGATGCACACCCTAACGTCATGGAATTAGTACATCCCAGTGTTTCATGTCACAAAATTGATGTGTAAATCACCTGCGACAGCAAAGCTGTGAAGCCGCCTGAAGGAGACCAGCAACCGGCTGCCAACCCTTTTCGTCACAACTCCTGGCGCAGATCCTTCCGCGGAGCTGGACGACTATGCCAAGACCTATGCTGCAGATCACGCACCACATATGAATTTCCATCAACTGGCCATGGGAGGTGGGCAGAATGATGATGCTATCAGGCTCCTGCACGAGGCGGCCAGGACTGGTGATTGGATTTGCTTGAAGAATCTGCACTTGGTCATCAGCTGGGTACCTTTGTTGGAGAAGGAACTCAAGAATCTGCAGCCTCATGAGAACTTTAGGTGTTGGCTCACCACTGAAGCTCATGCCAAATTCCCAACCATCCTCCTGGAGACATCGTTGAAGGTGACATACGAAGCTCCTCCTGGAGTGAAGAAAAACATTCTCAGAACCTTGGAATCTTGGAATCAGAACTGGTTTGGACAAGGAAATGATTTGCGTTCCAGAGTGATCTTCCTCTGCGCGCATTTCCATGCTATCATGCAAGAGCGACGAACCTACATCCCACAAGGATGGACGAAATTCTACGAGTTCTCACAGAGTGATTTGCAAAGTGCATGTGAGACAGTTTCATTACTGGTGAAAGCAGGAGAATCTATGAAAAACCCAGGATCCGGAATTGATTGGGTCACACTGATTGGAGTCTTGGAGCAGGCAGTGTATGGAAGTCGTGTGGACAATGAGTTCGACTCTCGCCTGGTTCGTGAGTACTTGGCCATGTTCTTCAAGAGTGAGACTCTGGAGGGTGGCAGGAGGAAGTCAGGGGTGGACATCCCAGCCTTCGATCTGCCTGCATCCACCAACATGGCAGACTTCCGGGCACGGGTGGATCAACTGCCCGACTTGGACAATCCTGCATCCTTTGGCATGGCTCCCAATGCAGACCGCTCCTTACAACGTATCAATTCCACCAAGGCCATCGCCTCTCTGAGGCAGTTGGCCACTGGAGGGGCCTCTGAGGGAAGCCACTCGACGGCCGTTGATATCAAGTTGTGGAGGACCCAACTTGCACCGTTGTTCACGATCTGGGAAAATGTCAACAAGGGACAGCTCAGCAAACTCAGAGGGATTGACATCCGGCCCGTGACACCTGACGATTCTCCCACCGTGGCCTTCGTTTTGATGGATGCTGCGGAGGCTTCTCGCCTAGGCGAGCTGGTCACTACGGCACTGACAACATTGCAGAAGGTCGTGAATGGAACTGCCCTCAGCACCCCAGACCTACAGGTCCAAGCGAAGGCCTTGATTAGAGGTGAAGTACCAGAAACCTGGGCTTCAACCTGGCCATCAGCACCAGAAGAGCCTTCGCTCTACCTGCAGGGCTTGGCCAAGCGAATCGTGGCATTGAAAGGAGACTGGATCAGGCGGGTTCAGTCCAGGGACGTCACCGGGCAGCCGGTGTCTCTGAGCGATTTCCTGCGGCCGGATGTCTTCCTCAATGCCTTAAGACAGCAAACTGCCCGAAGACTGGCAGTGTCAATTGACAACTTACATTTGGTGTCCACCTTTGAACCACACTTGTTGAGAGATGATTCTTCACCATTGCCAATTACAGTGCAAGAGTTGATTCTTGAAGGTTGCGCTTTTGATGAGTCGAAGCGCATTTTGGTTGAGGGACAGCGAACTTCTTCACTCGTATCAGTTCTGCCACCTTTGACAATTGCCTGGATGTCCAAAGTTGCACACCCAGAAAGAACAGCTTCATCAGCGCGTGCAGCTGGCACAATTTCTTTGCCCGAGTCTCAGTTGTGAAGCCAATTTCATTTTGATACAAACCTGCCTACGATTTTCCATGGTATACAGAGCTATCAGCTTGCATGTCGGCCTGTTTGCGGACTTGTGGAGCCTCTCAATTGAACCAAACTCATGCAGTATCATGCTAGGATTTCCTGTCAGATTCGACAGAAGGCGACGGCTACAGTACCAATTATCATCATTTTAATGTTTGATTCAAAAGAAAATGCTGAGGCCCGTTTACGCCTCGCTGACGCGAGAACGTTTGATTGCAGAGGCAAAGATTAGCAAGATTCTGTGTTGATCATGATGTCTGATTCAATCTGAGCCTACTCTAACTCTACAGATGTATTGCACTTTATACTTGCATATATTTGCCATGACCAAATATAGAGGGATCTGGGATACTGAACCGAATAAGGAGCATGGACCACTCATACCACATCCAAGTGGAGAAGCCTTGCTGCACGTCAGGTGGAGCTCAGTACAGACAGTACACGTCAGCGCAAGCTGAATGCCGCAGCATTGTTTTTGACCGAAAACGAGTGAGCAGAGTTTGCGAGGCTGACCGAATTATACCGAATTCATACTTTCAATTCTGCACTGCCCTAGTCGACCTGTGAAATGAGCCGGGTCTGTGCTCCCAGCCTGCACCAAGGGTGCTTCAGGCTCAAAGAGCATCATTTGAATTTGACGCTACAATCGAAAAGACGCGAAAGCACAGCTGAATGCGTTGGAATTTGATTCCCGTGCCAACAATTTCCTGCTTGTGCAATGAATCCATGCAAGCTGAGCACACTTCAGTTCTCCGTATTTTCCTTCGGCTCAAACCGTGCCAAGCTGATATTTTTTAGATTTTCCCTTTCTCAAAGGCGGCCGAAGGGGAGGAGGCAACCTCGGTCTTGCCTCAGGCGCTGCATATTTCACGGCTAAATTCGTTGACATCTCCAAAAGCCAGTGCCGCGCTGACCGCAGGGCCATGGAACCAAGTTCATGGATCCCTGTGAGGCGGCTGGACCTGATGACATTTACATGAATCGTGTAGGACATGTGTTAACACTTTAGCACATTTCCCTGAAGAGAGTGACCCTACGCTTTTATACATTTTTCATGTTTGATGCGTTTTCCAAAAACATTACCCCCTAGCTGAATGAGGCATTTGCAGCCGTCAGATGTTCATACAACAGGAAGCCGGCGGACGTTCTCTGGATGCACTTTGAAGCTGTTTTGAACAAAGCTGACGTGTTGTCAGACGTTTGCCCCTTGTTTCTTCCAGATGCATTGCAGCATCATACCCTGGGATGATTTGTCAGACAATGGCTTGCAGGTTTAAGCCTCCCAGAGTTTCAGGGCTTTCGCTGGGCGCAGGTGCTTATTTCATCTTATTTCTGATTGGTGCCAGTTGTTTTGGAACTTGCTTCTTTGAGCAGACAGGCTCACTGCTTGCTATTCCCTTTGCTGCCTCCAAAGCTTCAAGAAGTCGCAAGCGAGTCATCGCCACGACCTTAGTGGCAAGCATGGCTTTGTCAGCAGTCTGTTTGAATACCGATCGGAATTGCTAAACACACAAACAGACTTCAGCCTGTTTCGTGGTAACATTTTTTAGGCAATCTTAAGTCATCAGGGAGTCAAGACTCTGGAAGTACATGCCAGGCTGATTTAGTGTAATACAGCAGTTCTGCTTTCTTCCGAAAGATGGTTGAACCTGTAGAACGATGTTGGAAGAGCACTAGCATAGAAGGGTGTCTTATTTATGTTTCATTGCCATTTGCTGAATGCCTGGCGTTCTCTTGTTGGTTCAGAGGGCACCCGCTGCCGTCTAAGGTGAGAGTCGCTGTCGATGACAAAGTCAAGGCAGCTCCAAAGGAGGCTCCAAAGGAGGCCTCGACCTCTGCATCACATCCAAAAGATCCAAAGGCGAAAGACCAAAACACTCAACGCTTTTGGATTTCAACCGGCCAGGCAGATTCCAAAGGAAGAGGAATGGTGCGGGACCGAAAGGGAATGGTCCGCTTCAAATTGACAAATTGACATTTCCAAAAAGGGACCAAGAGATCGCCAGGACTATTCAACTACTCATGGTTGAGCCCTGGCCCAGGTGATTCCCATGACTCGAGTGGAAGGTCTAGAGGAAGTCAAGCTGGCCTTGAAGCTGGTCTAGGGCCAAGTCGGACAGTTTAAACAGAAGGGGGCCAGGACTAAACACACCTCTGCTCGAGAGAATCATAATGCCTCTGTAAACTGGGAGTTTTCGGCTTTAATATCTTTAACATTCTTTAACAATCTATAAAGCCGCATCAGGGTCAATGCTGGTTTGGACTGAATGATTTCCTTAGATTGCTCATGATTGTTCTCTACTGGTACCAAAGGCTTGCATCGATCCTTCCCTTGGAGGAGTAGGCCATGGGCAGACATGGGCAGACATGGGCAGACATGGGCAGACATGGGCAGACATGGGCAGACA
>Ga0126342_10006235_pt1 | contig 21094 bp, 19 predicted proteins | sample Cyp1metagenome_FD_92528 | JGI IMG/M metagenome (GOLD analysis project Ga0126342, IMG submission 92528) | Coral microbial communities from Lord Howe Island, Old Settlement Bay, Australia - Cyphastrea 1 metagenome | ecosystem: Host-associated > Invertebrates > Cnidaria > Coral ...
AGACTAGAAATACCCCGCTCTCTTCCTTCACAGCCATAGCGGGAAAGCCGGCCCAGATAGCGTGTCCCGATCCATACCCCGATCCATACCCGTTCCATACCCGTTCCATACCCGAACCCAGTCACGCCACAACAAATGCCAATATGAAAGTCCGATTCTATTACTACTTCTACTGCTGCTGCTGCTTCTACTTCTACTTCTACTCCTCCTCCTAGTACAACTGCAGCTGCTGCTGCTACTGCCATTGGATTACTAACTTTGACTTTTACTAGTACTACTATTTCTGCTACTGCGATTTCTACTGCTACTGCATCTCCTCCTTCTATTGCCACTACTGCTGCTGGTGCTTGTTTATTTTTCTGCTCCCTCTACTAGCAGTGGTAGCAGTAATAGTCTAAAAAAGGATAATACGAATAATAATAATACTACTCATAATAATGATAATGATAATAATAATAAAAATAATAATGATAATAATAATAATAATATATATGTACACACATATACTATGCTAGATATATTTCCAGCATATCCTACAACCAACTTGGTGACAAGCATGGCCCATCATGGCCACCACAATGGCTCGCTCGCAGGCCCGGTCTACTCCTACAGCGATGGCAGAGGAAACGACTTCAACATCTCCTTGATGGTGAAGGTCACGCAGCATGCGATGCGGGATGTGAATCATGCTGTTCGATATATTTCCAGGTGAAAGCTGGCCTGATATATATATATATATATATATGCATATGTATATACTAATTTATGAATATGTATGTATATATATAGTCATCCTGGAGAGCTGTGTTGGATTACCAGGGAACGTGTTGACCCAGTCAAGGAGTAGATAGAGAATACTGGTAGGTTAAGACAAATTACACACCACTAACATTAAAATCAACATATCCTTGAACATTCCATATTCTACCTACTTCAGGATGAGTATATAAACTGAATAGAATGTGTTTATTAATTAAATTACATGATATATACTGATTAAGAAGTGTGTTAAGTTGATGGGTTGATGAAGGGCAGTCGATATGGTTTTGTGCAAGAATGGTGAATCCAAAACGTCGCTGGTTGTTCATCATTTTCTCTATATTGAAAAGGCAATTTTGTGGTATACTACATTTTCCGACAAACCTGAATTGTGGGACAACAGGGGGTACCTCAATAAAATGATGAATAATATAATGATACGTTACTGAATCTTTTGGCAAGCTATATAGATCAGACCAAACCATATCATATTTTTTGGGCATTGTACCCGCAGAAGTGTTTGATTTACCTTCGAACTGACGATTTCAGCCAAGACTGCTGGTATCTGCTGGTTGGTTGTTAGTGATTTGGCCACCACATGGCTAGGGAGATTCACCAAGTACGGCATATATATATATATAGATTAAAACCAGATATGATGGTAGTTATTGAGTTACTGTATACCAATTTGTTTGATCCTGAACCTGTCTCCATTCAGAGTGAATGGAAATGACAGTTTGAACTGAACAGTTTCCAACGGACATGGAATCCAAAGATGGCAGTTTTCAGCTAGACAGGTAAGATCCTTTTCAAGGGTCTATGACCTGCTCGATCATGTTGGGGATTGCTCAAAATCATCCCGTTTGCGTAAAAACAAGTGCGAAACAAAAAATAGTTTCCGGATGATCAGCCAGTTTGCTGGATCCATTTGTTGTGGTGAGATGTGAGATATTTCTGACTGGGGCATACATTGAATCGCAAGATTTGTGCGTTTGGGGTTGAAGATAGACCTAAAATCAAGTCGTCGTCCAAGGCTGGATGGGAACTGTTTGTTTCATGGCCATGGCAGAAAAGCTTTGCTCATGATGTGTGTTGAGGTGAACCGACCATTAATTGATATCATGATTGTGACTAGTCTGTTTTTTGCCTTTATTAGATTACTATACGAACATATACGAACTATATTGCTTATTATTTTTGTTCTAAAAGACGTCTGGGTGTCAAATCGTTGACCCCCCTGTTTTTGTACATGTTTTGTTGCGTTCTTCAATCATCTCCTTTTGGGGAAGTTTTTGATCAACTCTCCGCACTAAGAAAGTGCCAGAGGCCAATCATATCCGCTGCTTAGAGAAGCTCCAAGTGCAGAAGTCCCGATGTTTCGGACGCTTCGACACGTGGAACTGCGAGGAGTGAAAGCTGCACATTGGATGCGGGTATTTCCGCTTAAAATGGATGATACTCTCTGCAAAAATGGGTATTCCTAAGAGAAACAAGACACCTGGATGGAAAACTGGTTAAGTTCTCCATTTTGACGGTGAAATTCAAAATTGTGATAGTCACCCCCATGTTGATGGTAAAACCCTCAGTTTTGATGCTTAATCCATCCTTTTGGGAAATAAGCGAGTTGCCAGTTTGACTTGCCCACCGAGGAAATATGATCGCAGATGGAGGACGGGATCATCACTTGACCGAATTTGGGTGATTTTGGTACAGGTACTAAATCAACGGGGTAACAAACCCATTCTATAGGTACTCGCCCACTCTAGGTATATATATATAATATTGTATCTATACATAAGTACAGACATGGAATGGAATATAATTATACTATATACACATATGTACGGACATGTACGGACATAGAATATATGAGTGTATCTGATGGCCCCCAGACGTCTCACATGGAACCTCAAGATCGGATCTCCAAACATCCTGTTGAAGGGATTATACCACCTTTGACGGAATAAATCACCATTCGATTCTGTGATTCCACAAACAAGATGAAACCCGGTAGTCATAAAGTTGTTTAGTTTCAGCCAGAACCATCCAACTATAGATAATTGGTTGGTGGTTTGGATTCTGGATCATTTTTTATTTTCCCCACTGGTTGGGATGATGATCCAATCTGACTAATATTTTTCAGGGGGGTGAAACCTCCAATCAGAGAATATGTGCCGTCAAGCCTAAACTAAACCAACTGATCTCTCTTGGGGAAGCCAAAAATCGATCCCCATTGCTGCAAGATCCCCATGCGTGTGACTTCCTTAGGCATTTGTCAGTTGGAGCTGGCACCTCCCAATGTGACTTGCTCGGAGACGGGGTCTGAATGGTTGAGTCTGTATGTATGTTTATATTTACATATTATATATATATATATATCATATATTATTGTATACAGTATATTTAGTATAACAGTACCTATTATATAGTATGTATATTTTAGCGTATATATAATTATTATATATGGCACAATACAAATATAAAATAATTTATGTATATATATATATGTATACATTTATGTATAATATATATATATATATATATATTCAATGTCATGGAAATTCAAGGATGTTCTCCTCCCACCGATCGAGGTATATATATAATATGTGTGTGTTCCCTCATGACCTTGTTGATGCGGCCTTTGAAATCATGAGGGTGACCCGTTGGGGGGCTTGCCTTTTTTTCCCAAAGAAAATGGAAATATCACTGGGATAACATCAATTGTTGCGATACATCAGGGGGATTCTTTTCGAACATCACCGGCAATTGTTGGGAAACATGATGGACTCACCAACTGTTGTCGTAGCCTTCACCAATTTGATTTGATAACTGATATACCGGGGTCATAATCTACCATATATATAATATCAGTTATCAAATATAATCCATGATCCTTAGATCTACTGTCAATTTGATTTGATTATAACTGATTGGTTTGTAAATTACACCAACTACCATATTAATCGGGGTCATAATGACCAACAATAGACAGCACATCCCCAACCGACTGGGTAGAAATTAGAAACTATTTTTTTAGTTGTTTGCTACAAATGGAAAACAACCACAACCAACAAACACATGTTTTTCTGGCAGACTACCAAAGATTACTGTAACCATGGTACGTGCAGTATTACGCAGAAGATCTTGGTTAATGATTGTTAATGTGGTAGCCCCGTTGTGCCAGAAACAACTAAACAGTACCATGACTGAAGATGGTTTCAATCCCACTTATAAAAGTGGGGATGCCTTGGGGATGCTTTAAGACATTGGGGTTTACCACATTATACCCTCTGGTACATTAACAAAGACCCTGAAAACCAGCCATGTCTAGTAGTGGAAACTAATCTTTCAACCCCTATCTGACTAGATGTACATGAAATCTTCCAACCCTAATTAATCTTCCAACCCCTATCTAATAGTGAAAACCAACCCCTAGTATGTAAATCTACTGGAGGTTGTATGTTTTACCATCATGGACTGGTTGGTGGTTTCAAACATGTTTTATGTTCCATAATATATGGGATATATATGGGATAATCGTGTCCATTGACTCATATTTTTCAGAGGGGTTAAAACCACTAACCAGTGGAGTTGGCCCAATTTGCACCAAGGATTGTCTCCTGAACGTGACAGACCTGGAGGTGGAGATTCTTGGTGAAAAGGATGGCCACCGGGCGCTGACCCCAGGCCCCAAGAGTAAGTTGGTCTACTGTAGTTTTTCTTTTGTTTCTTCCAGGGATAGGGATATCATCATTGATATCATGAAATATCATGAACTATCATGAAATATCATTGATATCATGAAATATCATGAAATATCATGAAATATCATTGATATCATGAAATATCATGAAATATCATGAAATATCATGAAATATCATTGATATCAGGAAATATCATGAAATATCTGTAGATATTTGTGGTTTTTAAAAGCCGATTAACCAATACAAAAACCGGACAAGAAACTCTGAGGAACTCAGTCTAGAAATGAAGGAATATGATAATATCCTGCTGTACCTTGTAAAACTGGTTTCCTACAATAACTCCGACTCCGGTTTATGGGGTACATATATATATATATATATTTATAGCAGATACATATATAACATACATATATATATATATTTTAGAAAACAACAATAACTATAATCAATGAGAATACATACTACTACTACTACTACTACTACTACTACTCCTACTACTACTAATAATAATAATAATGACAATGATAATAATAATAATAATAATATATAAGAATTAATAATAAGTAATAACAATAATGATTAATAATAATATTAAATAATGATAATAAATAAATAAGGAAAGAAAGAAATGAATAACTAAATTAAATAAGTAAATAAATAATAATAATAATATTAATCATACTATTAATGCTAATAAATAGTAATTATTATAATTATAATGATAATACATATATATATATATATATATTGTTGGACGGGGTTACAATAAAACTTACAACCAGGAGGCCCCACTATGTCCCCACTATGTGGGTATATGAGTAGCTCATATACTTGAGGTTTGCACCAATTTGCACCTGTCGTATGTACTGTGTGCATGTTTGGGATGTTTGGGCAAGTTGTGGATATCATCGACTTTCCTGAACAGCCTCGTTGGTCGAGTCACAAGTGGCTTCTCACCTGCAACAGACTTACTCTCCCTTAAACCTGTCCATGGGGAATCAATGGTTCAACGTGTAGGTCTAACTAGATCATCTTAAAATAGATGAAATTTGTGGCAAACCATGTTTGGTTACAGGAGGATATCGTGTATAACATGTTTGTTGATTTTATCTCTCTTCTTGTCAGTTAAATCATGTGTTTCAGAGAAATCAATCACTGTGTTTTGCCGCATATATCCATGGTTTCGTCAATTAAATTCCCCTTGTGTCGCTTGTGTTGCATAAATCATCAAAAATCCACATTGTGTACTGTTTAAATCCCATTTTGTGTTGCTTAGATCCCACAGAATTCATGCTGCACTGTTTGTGTATGTTTGCTTGCTTAATCCACCTGTTTCTTTCTTAATTTCCCATTGTCATCAATAAGATTACCTTTTGTCTTGCTCTTTTCCATTTGTTTGTTGGTAAAGCGATCACGTTTGTTGCCCAAGGATCTCATTGCTCCTGGTTCGGTAAATTCCATGGTTTCCATGTCACCGTCACCAACTCCGTGGCAGATTTCACCTGGGCCCGAGGATCTATTGCGAAGGCAAGTGCAAGGTACAGGATCACATCAAAGGGATGCTGACCTGGGGAGAAGCTGACAACGCCTTGGAGATCGGCCGGAAGGCGAGGATGTGGAGGGATAAGATGTTTCTAAGTCAGATGAGTTTAGTCTAAAACATGTTTGTTTAGTGTTGCTTTTGCAGTATCCATTGGACAGATGTGTGTATATGAGTATATAGTATATGAGTATCCTTATTTATCCTTATTTCACAATATATGATATTATGATATTATATGGCTGTATTTGTCTAATACTACTGTGTAGGGGATCAGGAAAATTGCCTATCCACAATTTAATATGAGCATACATTGTTGTTTATGATGTATAATATAGAGTATATAGTGTGTACATAGTGTGTATACATAATATCATATACAGTATATATATATATATGTAAGTATATACAGTGATTGTTTATACATTGCACTATACATCACGACACGCCTACATGTGCATATATATATATATACATATGTGAACTGTATTATCTAGATACACAATATACATACCAGATAAACCCCATTGATGGTGGATGGTAACCCACTCATTGGTTGATTCGGCGTTTGGAACCGCTTTGAGGTGCGGGACGAGCTAGTCAAAGGTCCTCTCAAATTCTTACTGGAAGTGCTGGTGATTTATGTTAAATAAAATTACTCGGAACAAGACAATTCTCTATGATTCCAGAATCCACATACTTCCTGGTAAGGTACAAAAAAAACTCAATCATACGTTGAATCCTTTCTCTTAAACTACCTTGAGACATTGGATGATCAGCCTCAGCCTGGGCCAACCGTCAGCACAACGCAGCCACTTGTGTTATTGGTGTGTAATGATGGATGAACAGCACCAATACATTCATGATATATATATATATATATATGTATATATGTATATATGTATATATATATGTATATATATATATATGTATATATATATATATATATATATGTATATGTATATGTATATATGTATATATGTATATATACATATATATATATATATTTATATATATAATGATATAATATGTAAACCTAAAGAAATACATATGCACATGCATACAGAAGAAGTACCAATGGAGTAGCCCGACACCAAAAGAAAGACTTGTCTTGAAATCTCCGCAACACCCCAAGAACCTAGCGAAACAAGCTATGAGCGCCGAAGAAGATAGGTGTACATCTGGAAGGAAGGCAGCAAGAAGTGGAACAAGAAGCTTGGCATTGGGAAAATTGTTTAGCGACTGGGTTTGTCGAAAACTAGGGTACCTCAAAATGCAGTTTTTGATCCAACTTCGCCTATCAAAATAGCAAAAAAATGCGGTATACTATGGTATACCACATTTTTTGATTCTCCTGTTTAGCCACCTTTTTGGGCTCGTTTGCGGCCCCCAGCCGGGATCTATAGACTATAGTGCGAGGGATCAAAATGAGAACCATTGGTTGCGATAAACTAATCCCTTTGACATGACCCCAAGTGATTCCTGGAATTTGAGAAATCCCAACTTACGGATGCGCTACCTATTCAACATGCGGATTCCTCGTTGTCAGCTTGGATAGACTTCCCACAAGATGTCATCCTGAAAGCCAATCTGACTGCCTGGAAATCTTTAGTTGATGAATCTAGTTGAGAAATTTTGAGAATATATTTCTTTGTGACATATTTGCTACCAGAAAACCTGGTGCGCTTATATATTTCTATAAGTCTATATCGTATATTATAAATATTGTACTGTATATCATTGTACAAGTATATAAATAATAAAATAAATACATAAACAAGTAAATAAAGATATACTGTATGCGATAATATCTGCTACAGATGAGGTGACCAAAAGCTAAGATCAACATCAATTTCATGTTTGGGTCCGATCTGTAACTCTATATAACATCTTTGGAGGGCATCGAATGCTTGCCCGCTTAAAAAAAGGTTACTTTTGTGGCTTGGTATTCCCAGAGCCTTTTTGGTGGAGATACCCCCCTTTTGGTTTGAGGGTATTTGGCTGTACTCCCTGTTCGTAAGTGGTCATCAGAGTCATCAGTGTATCCTGGGATAGCAACCTCATCAATCAGTCACCTGTTCCTATAGTCATTTCTCTTGCAATTAACTGGGATACAATAACCCTGGGAAAGGGGCATTTAACCAGCTAGACAGCCGGGATTACATACATACAATTAATTGGATGTTTCTCACCTGTACTGACTGTGACGTACATCCAAGATCCTCCGCGTAAATGTTCAAATGATTTCAAATGTACATATATATATGTACATTATACACGTAAATGTTTTAATATCATATATATATATACTTGATGGCTCACCCACTTAGTAAGTGGATTCTAACCCCCAGTTGCAAGCACTACTGTAAGTAATTGGGGTAAGTAGTGGCAATGTCAATGTAGGTTTTTTATTTCAGCAAAAACTGTTTTTTTTTCGAACCAGTTGAGGCACCAAGTCACCAAGTAGCTCCCAGCCTCCGAGGAAGTGCAAAGGTGAGTTAATGACCATTCAGAAAAGCATCAACGCGTGGGAATCCTCAGATCTAAGGGATTCAAAAAAAAAAAGGGGCCTGGATTGAATCATGGGATCTAAGCAGCAAAATGGATGACAATCACACGAAAAAAGAAGACAAACCAATGTTAGTATAAATATATATTTATATATACAGATTACATATATATATATATATACAATTTTTATTATACACATGTATGTACATACAAAATCGACTCATACATACGTATATAATTGTGTATAAATAGATGATCGGCAGTTAAGTGGTCAAGCACAGCGAGTTTCTCGGACTGTGGGTCCAACCAGATCACCGGGAGTTCCAGTTCACCTTCGCAAGAAGCTGTTGCTACGCTACGTGAAATTTCACCTCAGCTCTATATGAACTTGTTGCTACGCAAAGTGAAGTTCATTTTATGTCTGCACGAACTTATGGGTGGCAGATAGCGTCGCGTTTCACTTGCAGACTGCCTTGATACACTCTTGCACTTTCATACTCATTTGATGCTACTTTGCTTCAAGTTCACTTGCACTTGCAAACTCACCAAACTATGTTTCTATCGTTGATGCTGTGCTGCCATCATTTTCCTTGTTGTGAAGTTTAAGACCTTTTCCCTCTTCTTCTTGGCGTACCAGGTTGTCCAATGAGACAAGATCTTTGCAAAGACTCTGAGATCAGTGCCATGCCACCTCTCACCGGTACCCAAAGCATAGGCATAGATAGACCCACTCTGGCAGTCACTGACAGAGTTCATTGGGACCTTTTTTGCCAGCATGGACGTGCTATTCGTCCAGAGCTTGATTAGTTGATATATCAATGTGTATCTTGCATGGATGTCACCGAACCTTCCTCGCGAAGTGTATACAAGAATGTTCTGAATTCAAGTTTACCAGAATCAAGCGGTACTCATTTTTTAATGAATTCAGAACCTTACTTTGCTGCTGTTATCCCGCAAATCAGAGGCTCGCAAGGTCAATCTTTGCAACCTATTGAAGCTGAACACGTGAAGAGTTCGGCCTTTTCTGGGGAAACATATTGTATGGATTTGTATGGGTATAGTTCGTAATATGTGCCATAAAATTAATTCATTTTGCGTATGGTCAGCGAAGGCTATTATTCCCATTCGTTAAACCCATAATGTTCGCGCTTCTGTGGCATTATGATACCCCTGGAAAGCCCTGTTGGAAATGCCCTGCTTAAAAATTCCCCGGTATAAAAACACTAGTTTACCTATAAGGATTTGTATTTACCCAAAAATATCATGGATTTTAAATGATTTTGATTCATTTTGGTGGGTCCATTGAAGGTCAAGGAATGGGGTACCCTCCAGACAGCCCATCAGAAATTCCATCTGTAGGTGTGACTTGAACGGGAAGAACTGCAAACGGCATTGTTTCTCGGCGCGGCACTGTAGGTTTGCAGAGTAAGGAAGATATGGACAGATTTTGTCTTGGTACTGTTTTTGCGTGATTTTGTACGTTGTTAAAGTACGTATATATATATATACTACGGCGTTCCCGACCCGCCACGCCCCGTTTTTTTGGTATGTTTTGGTAGCTGGTAGCTTCTGTGTGAGGTGTGACACACCAGTGAGTATATCGTCATATAGTGAGTATAGGCTGTGGTTGGAATCTTGTTAATACCCTTCCCCTGTAACCTGTGGTGGGGTTGGGGGGTGTGGTGGAGGGTCGAGGGTGATAGGTAGAAATACAATCAGTATATAAAAGTATATATATATGTATGATGAGTATATGATATTGGCAATATGCATGTAGTACATCAATAGTCTATGTGTAGTATATTGGTCCTATATATGTATATAGCTTGTGTATGCTTATGTACAGGTATGGATGGATAAGGTAGAATGAGTATATGCAGCATATTACTACGGTGGTGACAAACATAGTTTATGAATGTTTATTAATCTATATACTGAAGTAATTATAAGTAGTACGCAGATAGGCTGTAAGTTGTAGGGAGGATCCTATTGGGGGGTGATACGTAGTTTGTATATAATTAATAGAGAGAATGCAAGTAGTACACATCATACGGTAGTATGTAGGTGTCTGTATAGACGTAGTACACATGTAAAAGAACGGTAGTTTGGTAGGTAATGCAGAGGTAGATTGTCCTAAAATACATAGGTAGCCAATGCCTCGTTGGGAAGGTGGGTCTGAAATGCTGCAAAGTGCGGGCTGCAGCTCCAAAATCCTGCAAATAGTGCGCAAATGGAGGGTGGGACCATACCAAGGGGAGTTGTGGCAACATGGTACATGGAAACTATCAAGTCCCTCTTCTAGAAGCATGTCGCAGATTTCAAACCCACGGATGATTCGGAACAACTGTAGAAGATTGGAACATTTTTACCAATGACAGAAATGCAAACAACAACTAATATCTCGTGCTTTACGGTATCTCCATGTCTGAAGCTGCTTATTTTGATATTTTGGGTGTCCATAGGATTCCATGGAAGAAATCAACGTCCACTGGCTGAGGGAGATCCAAAATCACTGAGGTTTGGTCAGCAGCGAGGGCAAGGCTACAGGAGACCTGGGATTTCTCGACTGGGAAAAATCAAGGGGATTCACTGCCAAAAACGGGTGGTTTATCCGCAAGAAATATGAGTTGACACAAGAAATCATGTGAATTAAGCATCAAACATGGATGTGTATAGCCATCAAACATGCACCTGAACATGATTTACATGAATATAACAATGGAAACGGACCATCAAACACAGGGATTGATCAATAACACGCAAATGTGCACTTTGACATACCAAAACAAGTGTTATTGATTGATACATGACATGAGACATCGACATTTTCCAGATCCACGAGGATGATACTCCATCATCTGGAAAAAGCAGGGTACCCGTGGGTTACCCTTACGGGTTACCCTTACTGGTTTGGTCTTGAAACATATTTTTTCAGAATAAACCTTGCTCTGGTGGGCGCCATAGATTGACTATACATATATATATATATATATCTATGGATATTATCCAGTAAAATATACAATCTAGATTTTATATAGATAAACCATATACTCACACTATCTCACAGCACAGTAAAATCAAACAAGGATATCCAGCCAGCTTGGCGGCATTCGACACCATGGGATGGTCCAAGGTCATAACTGTCATCTGATCTATCTTCCATGGTGGTTGAGGTTCCAATTCTGTTTGGAATTCATGAAAAATCCTCTCGTGTAGTCATCCCAAAAAAAAATACAGACTCCGGCATACAGCTGCAGGATGTTTTCACGCAAAGAATCTTCTGACTGAAAAATATTGCGAGTCTTGGTGGTTTCTTGGCAGTTGCGGATTCTCGTGTGCCAAGGCCTCGACGAAATCATTCATGGCAATGCCGGAAAACTCCCAAACGTTCGGTAAATCTTATATATGCCCAGGATGCCTGTCAACTTTTGAGAAAATTTCTCATATTTGATATCACCGGAGGGTATTGCTTGGTGTCGACTGATAAATCACAAAAAAAATATCTCGCCATTGTCCCTTGTTTGGTTTGTTTGGTTTGTTTGGTTTGTTTGGTTTGTTTGGTTTGTTTGGTTGGTTTGGTTTGTTTGTTTGTTTGTTTGTTTGTTTGTTTCTTTGTTTATTGTTTGTTTGTTTGTTTGTTTGTTTGTTTCTTTGTTTGTTTCTTTGTTTGTTTCTTTGTTTGTTTGTTTCTTTGTTTGTTTCTTTGTTTGTTTGGTTTGTATGGTTTGTTTGGTTTGTTTGTTTGTTTGGTTCTACTTGAACTGCATCATATGACAATTAATTACTGTATTCATGTGTTGTCAAATGCATCAAAAGGCGGTCAAAACCACAATTCACATCTCGCACGTTGCACGTGAGTTCAACACCAGTTTAGTTGCCCAACTTTTTGTGCTCGCAGGACATGATCAGGTCCTTCAGCGCCATGTATGGAAGACTGCCTGTATTCATAAGTGGTTTTATTGTTTTTTATTGCTTAGAATTGCCAACATTGACAACACATTCAAGTAATGAAGTGATCCTGCACCCCATACATAGATCATATGTTCGGCCATCCAGGAAGTCTGGGGCTCGATATGCATTGTCAACGTCTCTTGGATAAAGGGACAGGGAACCAACCCAAGAATCGGATTAAGTTTGGTTTGTTGGTTTGGAAAGTAATGTGTACAATTATACATAATCATACATAATATAATATACTATGTAATTAAATATAGTTATATATATATAGTTATATATATACTTACACTTATAGTTATATATATATATATATACAGCTATATGTATATATATAAAGTTATTTATCTAGTTATATATATATATTTGTATGTGTTTAGTTTTATTTATAGTTTTGAATACTATATATGCTGTAGTTATAGCTATAGTTAGATATACAGTTATGTATATATATATACATGTAGTTATAGTTATTTATAATTAATATATATATATATATATAAATAGTTATGTATATATATATATGTATTTATATAGTTCAGTGAAAATAGTTATATATATATATATATTTGTTTGTCTGTGATTTTTTGGAATATTGAAGTATAGTATACATATATATATATATATATATTGCCCAAATTGTGTTGTAGTTACTTGCAGTGAAGTTGATATATATATATATACAAGTGTTGCATGCATATTCATATCATCTACTTGCAGTAAAGTTAGTAAGGTTACCAGTATTAGTTGATGGCGGTAGGGTCTGTCAAAAGACTACAATGTGTGCGGATCAGCCATGCTGAAGCATACGCGGATGCCAGTCATTGTGTCGAATGATAGTAGAATAGTCCGCATGGATGATTGGCGAGTGTCTTGTAGTAATGGTATCAATTGGTATGATATATATATATATGACACTATATATATATAGACGTATGCATACACATGACTCTCTCTCTCTCTAGATATATATATATATTACATAAAAGCAATATTGTGTGTTTTTATACATACACACGATATGTCATACTGATTGTCTTCATTTGATTCCCAAACTGCCTTGTTCGGAGTTCCCCTCCTACAGTCCAGGATCGGCAATTGGGTGAACACCGAGACGAGCGATTCCCGTGTCACCTTGGTGTACCGTAAATTCAACGCCATCCTGAAGGAGGCCGCCGCCGCGAATGGCGAGGGAGCTGTGGATTGAATCGATTTCAGGCAACGACAGATGAAACATTCGCAGGTTTATAGATGATTTACCTACTTGAATCTATTTGAAATGGGTGATGTTCCCATAATAATGTTAAAGTGTAAAGTACAGTTAGACGATATGTTTAATATATATATATATACATATACATATATATATATGGTAATGTGCAATTATCAAGTATCACATAGTATCACTACAAACAATGTTAGACGATCTAATTATCGATATTAGTATAGTGATAGTTCTGAGTTTTTCTTTGGCCAAAAGCCTTGTCTGCAAATCGCCGAACTAAATGGTAATCTATCTATGCGTATATAATCATATATCTATATACCTATACATACATGTAATTGGAAAGTCATCGAACCAAATGGCGGATTTTCCATAAAACTGTGCTTGATTTTTAGAGAGTAGACAGTTTGTAACATTGGTATAGTGACCGTTAGGGGTTTTATTGGTTAGATAGCTGATGCAATCTAAATGTTCGCGATATATTTGAAGAACAGATGATGTGGAGTAATGTATGTTTTGATCATATCGTTGGACTCCAATGTTTAGCCACAAATGGGTATATGAATAAAATCGGTATCCTCATATTGTAATTTATGAATAGAACCCTGAGGTGGATTGATGACCCAGTTTTTGGGCCAATTTACATTTACGCAAATTTGGATAATGGCACACACGATACCTTTGGGTTTTGGATAGGTTCGTGGCTTGTTGACCATACCTGGCAGAATACCCCAGCCAAGATTTAAGGTTGGCCATGATTTCCACATAAATTTCCATCCTTTTTCTTCAGTGCCACCTCTTCACAAATCCAGGTCAAAGTTCGCACGGCTGCTTGGAACTCCAGGTGGGTCCGGTGTCAAAGGTGGCTGCAAAATCCCGTATTTTTAATGGGGATTCCAATGGGGGAAGCCTGGGAAAATGATCCACAAATGGTGGGTTTAGTTGGAAGCTTTTGGAAGGGATTTCCCAGGTAGCCACCAAGGGACTACCGGAAAGTTTTCCATAGCACCTGGCAGGACCTGTAGATTTTATTGATGAAAAGCAGTGACTGACTACCACAGGAATCCGTTTTGGTCAGGGGCACGTAGCAAAAATGGGTATGACAGCATTAGAAGCAAGGACATGAGACCAGTGGCATTGGGATCCTAATAATCAGAGGTGTGGCACAGCGGCCAACCCGACCTTGAATGATTATCATCCCAGACGACACATGGGGATGGGTTGATTCATCCGCATTTTTGTTGATCTTATTCTGTGCTGGTGGACACACGAGATTGACCAGTAGCCACGAATTGAATCAAGAAATATCAAGAGACCATTCTTGGACAATGACAATCCCCGCTCAGCAATGTTTGAGTGTTGGAATTGCCGGAGTTGAGGCTTTGCTCAAGAAACTGGAACAAAGGGTGTCCCTGGTTCCCAAACCGAGATTTTTTGGTAGACTCCCAATGACTCTGGGCTTAGCCAGCAGAGCATTACCTGGGTTATTGATCAACCAAGCAATCTGCCTTACTCTAATCCTGAGGTAAACCTTTGTCAATTCATGTCAATTGGTTATTGTTTACTTTAGGAACAGCTAAGTATGAACTTGATTCTGAGTATATGTACATCATTGGCCATATAACATATGTATATTAAAACATGTATGTATATATATATATATACATATACATATATGTATATGTATATATATATACATATATGTATATATATACACATATATATATACATACACATATATATATATACACATGTACACATACATATATATATATATATAGAGAGAGATAGGTGTGTTCCACTCCCAAAAAAAGACCTCAGATAGGTGTGTTCCACTCCCAAAAAAAGACCTCATGATGAGTTTTGACCAAGAGCTCTGTGGGAGGTTGTTTGGTGGGCGTGGTGTTTAGTCACATACACACACACAGGTTTTTTTCCCCTGGAGCATAGGATGCCACAAAAGGTCACGTTTTAAAACATAATATTCCAATGTCTTTGTGGCAAAAAGCAAAACAATGTCCGCCATTTTTTGACAAAACCATATTGATGTCTAGAGTTTTGCTGCTGAATATGCATGGATCTATAGCACTCCCCAAAAAATGCTAGGCTGCTAGATAAATAACTGACCGTACTATCGGAGTAGGATTCGATCAAATTCAATCTCTTTTGGGCGGGTTGTGATTTATGGCTCGTATCCCAAGAAAAACAATAAATGACACGGTTCTGTATGTTTTAGCTCTGCTGCGACGCTGAGGATGTCTACATCTTTCGCACACGTTCACTTGAGGAAGCCATTAAGGAGGATGCTAATGACGTGGAGACCTCTGGCGTGGGCCTGGAAATACCTGGAACATGGTGGTTTGGAACATAGATGTCCCAAATTCCCATTGATTGGTTGATGAAAAAAGAGGGGTTTGAAGAACCCCCTTTAAGAACAGGTAAATGATGATAGATGGTATACCAAACCGGCCCCTCTAGTTTTACCAAAAGGACATTATTGGTTCGGAATGTGAGTCTTCACATGGACCAATGATATGAGACCTGGAGACACTCCGATGAGATCAATCATGTTGCAGCGTTTGATGGCTGTTTTTCAGATAGCCTGGCCAGAAGTGCTAAATTTTGTGAAACCACATGCCTGGCTAGATAGTGACAATTGTATATGACCAAAAACTAAGATAGTTTAAAGCTATAAATAGATATTATATACATATGCATATGCCTGGCCACGATGAATAGATCACTCAATTTCGGGGTGCAAACTCAACTTCACCCCTTGAGCAGGGGACTCATTGGTTAGGCAATTCCGTTTGGTTTCACAAAAGACTTTTCAGTCCATGCTGGTTGATGATGATATCGACACTTTCGATGATTCCAATGATGATATTTATTCCAATGAATATATATATATGTATGATCAGTGATGATTCCATAGTTTATGATTCCAATGTGATTTTGGGGCCCCGGACACCTCTATGGCCATTGCCTAATTTTTTGCCCGTCTCAGGAATCCGAGGACCAAGAGTAGCATCACAAAGAGCCTTGGACCTGAGTGGAGCCGTTGAATATCCCCAAGGTTGACCTAGGATGGGTAGTTGAACAATATCCTTGGTGAAATACCCATAAGACCTTGTTGAATATCCTGATAAAGACCTTGTAGATCAATTTTAGATGGGTAGAAACTAATCCTTTACAAGGCTTGCAGGGTATCAATTGTTTGATGGCCTTTTTTCACCAGATAAGAATTTGTTATTGTTTGCGTATCTAAGATTGGCCAAGTACTAATATCTGATGTTGACAAAACATCATTGGTTGACAAAGGTTGTCAGTTAAAGATCAACTTAGTCACTCTGACAAGTGCTACACAGTGTAAATCTTGGGTGAGCAGGTGAACTCTTTACATTGTTTACGTTTGTCATAATGGGATATATGATATATGTGCGCTTTTGCAAACCAGCCCCAAAAGCACAATTTCTTTCGTGCAGGCTCTCCGAGAGAAAGAAGTGGTGTCAGAACTCATTGTCGATCCTTTTTTGGATCAATTGTCATAGATATCGAAATAGATAAGCTGTCACATTGTACAACTGTTAAAATGCCGGATTTTATCCCTGTAATTTCATGTCACAGATGATGCTTGAAATATCTTAGCGAATATGTCTTAAATTATCCCAGCGGGTATGTCAGCAAATATTTACTCAGTAAATATGCTCATTTACATGTCAGTAGACCTGTCAAACCTTTTTCTTTGGAGTGTGGATACCTCAAAGTCATGGTTTGTTCAATTCAGGATATCCAAGATTAGCCATGTGGTTTTGTCTCCAAATCAGGGCATACCCCATTTTATAGCGAATAGAAAAGAGAACATGAGTTCCTAAATCATCATAAGCGTGGCAGTTTGCCAGATTTGGGTTACCCTCTGGTAAACTAACATAGCTATGGAAAATCACCAGCTTTAATAATTGTTAATAGTTAAATCAACTATAAATGTCTGTTTCTATAGCTATATATATATATATATATACGTGTATATATATATATATTCGTTTACCAGATGGTATCCTATTTTCAGACACTTCCCTATGGGCATCGAAGGTTCCGGTGCCAAATTGTGGATGCTCTACTGTCATGAAACATGACAATGAAAGATGTCATTTAGTTCGACGATTTCCCATTGGAACCTCCATTATTGTAGGGGATTTCCACTTGCCACGTTTGATTGCCGGAGGTATATATATATAAGTCCAGTTGAATCCAGATAAGTTTGCCACTTTGTTAGTATACCAAGAAATATCCAGATGATTCGGATTTCCTGTTGGTCAGAATTGTTTTTTTTTTTACAACGAGAGAAACGACAAGAACAAGAACGACAACAAGAACAAGAACAAGACCCAGAATCCTTCACCATTCTCAGTGATTCATACCTATTTTGTATCATCCATGTCATGCCGCTTGATGCATTCATGAGGTATTCCTGTAGTTACTGTACGCTTTTGGTCGCCCAACTGCCCCCTCCAAAAGGAGTTTACCGTAGCCCCTTGACATTCCACCTCATTTTATCTGCAACCGTTGGAACCTTCCTATATCTGGATGCGGACATTACTGTATCAATGAATGTCTTATTTATAGACACTTGTTGGATGATCTTTTCAGCTATTTCTGTGGTTTGAAGTTGTGAGTTGTTTGGTTGTCACCACAAGTAGGATGAATTGGGATATATTTCAGTGCCTACACAATTGAAGTTGCATCATTTGGTCCTAAACTGCAGCTGCGAATGGAGGAGTTTTGAAAGCGCATTCGGGAGTTTAAAAAGAGCAACCTTCGGTTTGATCAGTTCCGAGAAGAACGTCCGGAATCCCAGAGGCTTGTCGTTCAGAAGTTCCCATGTTTGGCAAAATGGCAACCACGTAATACGTTATGCCAATCGAACTGGACCTGCAAAATCGGCACGTGCTTCGCAGGCCCCCGAGATCGAAACTTCAACATCTTCAACGTAGGGGATGAAACCATGACATATATATAGTATATATAATATATAGTATGTATATCTATAATAATATATACAATAATATATATATAATATAAAAGTATATATATAATAATATATATTTAATCATATATTTAATAATATATAATAATATTTATATATATATATATATATATATTTATTATCATATTATATTATATTATATTATATTATGTTATATTATTATATTATATTATATAATATATGATATGATATAATATGATATAATATAATATAATATAATATAATATAATGGAATATAATAGTATATATATACATATACAGAAGGTGTAACTAATATGAACAGGGGCTCTGATGATCAAAAACTTACTCTCCCTGGTTTCTGCACTCCAAGACATACCGGAAAAGACTACAAGGCTTCTGAAACGTTCCTGAGCCTGCATACTGGGTGGTTTCTAACATTTTTTTCTGTCTCTGCCTATAGGATACGACACTTCTTAATTTTAACATGGAAGCCCAGAACATGACTGTTGAAGATGATGTTCGTCTTACGGCCATCAAATATATCCAGGGGGTTCGTGTCCAGGGCGGCCATAAATTTATGAAATCCACCATTGTTGATGCCATAATTTTTTGACATCCACCATTTCTGGATGCCGTACACTCCTGTTTTCCGCAGTTGTGACAGCAATGCGCTCAACAAAAAATGGCGCTGCCAAGGCTACCCAGAAGCAATTGGACCTCATCAAGCAGTACGATTTCAACATGCACCATGGCCGTGATGCGTGATGGATCCGAGAGGGGAGTCAGTGGATGGAAATTCTATGGTTGGAATTGGAATTTATTTTGTTTTGTCCCCTTCAACATGGGATTCTACTGCTATTTTCGAAGCTTTTCCGCACTTGAAATGACGGATTCCCCCATGATGAAAGTTCATTTAGCGTCGATGGGGAGGCTGAGGTTTTAAACCATAAGCTATGGAAATGATAGTCCACAATTTGAGACAACCACATATATTATCATCTATTTGATTATATTAGGAGGTCCTGCAGGTGCTTTTTTCATCTAATTCAAGGGAAAGCGGTATAGGTTTACCAGGCACGAGGTGAGCTGCGATGAATATATCAATCCCTGTTTCATGGCGGCTTCCCATTTTTGATAGCAAATAATCACGTGTAAAAGTTTAAAACGTGGGAATGTCCTGGTTTTGCAAATCATCATAAATCATCACATTTCATCACTATTTGGGAATATGAGGAACCCCCCCAAATCAATCTCTCAGGCGGCCACAACTTGTCAGAAGTGAACATGAACATCAGCTCCCATGGGTCTCAGGGTCGGGTCTCTTGCTCCCACATCGCTGTATCTGGATGTGCCTGAAAAAATGGGCTACCTCCGAATTTGACGGTTGATCATCATGAAAATCCTATTAACATAGCCATGAAGCCATCCATCCTTAGCAATCCATTTTCCCATATTTTCCCCATGTTCACAGCATTTTCTCAAGGCAACCCAAGAGGGATAAGAGAGGCCACTCGATCTGCAGGGGCAGGGGGGCTTTTGAGAAATGGCAGGTACCCAGGTGTCTTTCAGAAATGGAGGTTTCCATAAATGGGGGTACCCCAAAATGGATGGTTAATACGTGCTAATAATGGACAATCCTGTTAGAATGGATAATTTCGGGGTACCATTTTAGGAAACCTCCAACTTTTGTTTCATTTGCGTCGAAAGAACGTTCCGGGCAACGTTCTTTCGACCAAATCTCTGGAGAGATGCGGCAATGAATAATCAGTGATTTCCCAGCCAGCTTACCCTCTGGTAAACTAACATAACTATGGAAAATCACCATTTTTAATGGGAAAATCCACTATAAATGGTCATTTTCAATAGCTATGTTAAATTTCCAGAGGGTAGTTGATTACATGAGTGTAGAAGAAAGCTCAGGAAATTTCGCTGGCTATGAAATTGTGTCCTGCAAATGGTACCTCGGCGGGTGAGCTTTATAGGCGGGTGGGAAGAATCAAGGTGTTGGCCACATTTATCTACTTCCATCCATCACTTGTCTATATCCATCTATTTATATAATATATAGATATGTAATGTAACTTAATATATTCTGAATATATATATATATATATGTGTGTCTCTCTGTGTGAGTGTGTTTGGCTTGTCTGTCTAAATACCGTTCTATCATTATCTATCATTCTACAGGCAACATTCCCATATTCAGAAAATCTTCGCATACCATGTTTTCATCGTACTCCAGACCTGGGTTTTGGTATGTTACTTTGATCTGATAGGCATTTCAGCTCAATCTGGAGGGAACAGTTGGCCCACGGCGAATCCACTGAATGCCCCTCCACAGCTTTCTATCCCCTATGTCGTTCCAAAGCAGCTGTGGACGTTGAATGAATTGA
>Ga0126342_10006236_pt1 | contig 21093 bp, 17 predicted proteins | sample Cyp1metagenome_FD_92528 | JGI IMG/M metagenome (GOLD analysis project Ga0126342, IMG submission 92528) | Coral microbial communities from Lord Howe Island, Old Settlement Bay, Australia - Cyphastrea 1 metagenome | ecosystem: Host-associated > Invertebrates > Cnidaria > Coral ...
CTTGCGCAACATACCCTAATTACAGACGGAAGCATTTTTACACATTAAGTCTTGGGTTCATGCCAAAGCAGACAGTACGCAGCCGAATTCATCACGGATCACGCGTCATATGCAGAAACGGATACCGTGCGCGGTCACGAATCTGACCATGCCACTGCAGGCGGACTTGCGTGCGGCGAAGGCCCGAAGCCTCGCCGACCAGGACGACCCACCCCTCGGGGATGGGTCGGCCCTATTTTGTACAAAGTACAAAAAAGTTTCTGTGCAGAGTATAAAATGTTCTTTTGCAGAGTGCAAAATGTTTTTGTACAAAGTACAAAAAGTTTTTTGTGAAGACTACAAAATGTTTTTGCACAGGGTACAAAATAAATAGTGTTGTGCAAAGTACATAAAGTTTTTGTGCAGAGTACAAAACGTTCTTTTGCAGAGTACAAAATGTTTTTGTGTGTACAAAGTACAAAAAGTGTTTTGTAAAGAATACAGAATGTTTTTTGTACAGGGTACAGAATAGTGTTGTGCAGGGTACAAAATGTTTCGTGTACAAAGTCCAAAATGTTTTTATACAAAGTACACAAAAGTTTTTGTGCAAATTAGAAAATATTTTTCGACAGAGTCCAACATGGTTTCCTACAAGGTAGAGGGGGTTTGTGCGCAGAGTACTAAGTATTATTTGTAATCCGCAACATCTTTTCCAGGGTAGAAAAAGTTTGTGCACAAGAAAAAAACCAAATGATATATTCCACAAGCTGTGGGAACAAAGAACTAGTTCAACAAGACTCGTCGCCAGCTGTGCATTAGGACGAGGTTCGTTGATTTCAGTGAATTTATTTTAAATCTTCATGTTTTTAAACAAGCTGGTTCTTCGGACGTGCTCACAGAACAACTTTTGGTTTTTGAAAGCTGAAGAGCAACGACTTCCCCCGCCACTGTGTTCACCCAGAATGGTTCCTTGAACCGTGCGCGGAGTTGCGAACAACTGTCAGCAAAACAATCCTGCGAAAAACTAGTTTGACTAGGTTGTTGCAGGAACTTCCGGCAAAACATGTTGCCAAACCGCGTGCGAATGAGTGCAACATACCAACTTAAAATAACTTAAAGGGATGGACTTGCACGAGACAGGTTCCAAACCAATATCAACCAAAGAAACCCTAGCCACCAAAATAATATTCGGTTGCGATGCAAGGTAGGAGAGCTAGCCGCTAGACGTTGCTGTGCCGGATGCAAACTGTTTGGCGCAGTTAAGCCTTTGCCAGCGACGTACAGGGAAAACAAATCATCAAACTTGGCGTGAATTCGGCAAGTACAATTGTTCAACAAGATGGTTTGACCAAAAAAAGGCGAGCGCACAAAATAAAGAAATCTAGGGGTTGTTTTTCAATTTTCATTGCAGCGTATCGAGGGACTTTATGCATACTGTCGAGGCTAAAGACTTTCCCAGGGTATCATCTTGCGCGGGGGATGCAACCATATGTTTTGTCAATGGACAACATATCAAATTAGTATATTGTCGAAGGAAATTTAGAAGTCAAACTTCCGACAATATGGACAGATGAAAAGCAGAGATGGGAAGAGTCAGAGAGAAGATAAGAGCAGAAGAGAGAAGATCAGAGAAGAGAAAGAGTCAGAAGAAAGAAGATGCAGGTGCGCGAAAAGGTAGGAAAGTCGCAAAACACTGTGTTTTTCCAGTGATTTGTGGCTCCGGAGGGTCGAAAAGTAGGCCCGCTAAAGCGGCGGGTGCGGAGCCATCTGGCCAGATGAGAGATGAAAATTTGCACGCCGTTGTGGCGCGAAGCACATTTCGAAGTCAAAATGTACAAAGCACCACATGTTCGGACCACTTTGGAAGTTGAGATGTCAAAAAAAGTGCACGCCGTTGTGGCGCGAAGCACTTTTCGAAGTCAAAATGTACAAAGCACATCAGGGTCGGACCATTCTTAGAAGTTGCGACGTCGAAAAAGTGCACGCCGTTGTGGCGCGAAGCACATTTCGAAGTCAAAATGTACAAAACACACCACGTTCGGACCACTTTTGGACGTTCAGAGCTCGTTTCGCGTGGCAGGCGCAAGGGATTGTGCACCTTCTCAAAGGTGAGCAAAACGTGAGGGTTTTGTAGCATTTCCAAAAAGGATGGCAGGCGTGGGACATTTGAAGAGGATCTGCAAAGATGCACTTTCCTCGGCAAATGCAGTAAAAAAGACATGTTCATCAGAGATGTTAGGAGGTCAGGGCGCTGATTTCCTGAGAGTGGTTGCATTTTGGAGCATCAGATCTGTAGGTTTGCTAAGATGATTTTGCGTCACAGGTGCAGCACTTCGTACGACCTGGCGTCACTTTTTCATGGCAGGCGCGGTGCTTTAGACAGATGGAGTGGAAAAATTTCAAAACGCATTGGTACGAGGCCGTCAGCTCTGCAGTCAACTTTCCATTTTTGAAGGAAGTCTCGCAGAATTGCTTCGTTTTTGATGTTGTCAAGTGTGAAAAATGAAGAAGTCTCGCAGAATTGCTTTGTTTTTGATGTTGTTAAGTTCAGAAATTGAGGAAGTCTCGCAGAATTGTTTCGTTTTTGATGTGGTCAACTTTAAAAAAGGAGGAGGTCTCGCAGAATTGCTTTGTTTTTGATGTGGTCAACTTCAAAAAATGAGGAAATCTCGCAGAATAGCTTCGTTTTCAATGCAGGTAGATAATTAGATAGATAGATAGAAAGATAGATTGATTGATAGGTAGATAGATGGATAGATAGATAGATAGATAGACAGCTAGATAGATAGATAGATCGATAGATAGATAGATAGATGGATAGATAGACAGCTAGCTAGCTAGATAGATAGATAGATAGATAGATAGATAGACCGATAGACAGCTAGATAGATAGATAGATAGATAGATTGATAGATTGATAGATTGATAGATTGATAGATTGATAGATTGATAGGTAGATAGGTAGATAGACAGCTAGATAGATAGATAGATCGATAGGTAGATAGGTAGATAGGTAGATAGGTAGATAGGTAGGTAGGTAGATAGATATAGATAGATAGATAGATAGATAGAGTGGAGACCCCAAGCACCTTTCGGTCCATCAGTGGCTTCGCTCTGCCATCCGTGACTCACAACAACCAATCTCTCCTATAGCCTATAGGTTTACTATTTCTGAAACTTCCGCCGCCGCCTTGTGCGGTACTACTGGTATTATATGCAGAATCATCCCCGTGAAAACATCAAATGCTTGTTTCCCTAATCGACATGGAGCACGTTACTTGTCCTTTTGATTTTTTCTTGACATGAAACCATGTACTACGATAGTGACCAGTAGTCGATAGTGGCCATGGAATTATAGCACCATTCCAAGGGATGGTGAACCTCAAGAAAAACGTGGTGACGCTTGGCAATGCATATTTGCAGCTTTCCGCCAACCTGGCATGCAGCGAGCAGTTGGGTGGAAGCAGATGGTCTGGCCGAAGTAACTTTGTATCAGCTCAAAATTGCATTGTCATCAGCAGACAAATCGCTTGGGGACCGTGAATATTGTTTGACGGGGGCAGTTGATATGTTTTTTCATTGAAACCAGCGGTCCACATGTTTCATCTTGAACAATGCTAACTAGAAGGAAGCGGGGCTACGAAGCTCCAAGCGGGGCGACGAAGCTCCACCTGGCGGCGCATACGCCGGTGCCTTGCCTGGTCGTCCGGCCTTGTGGGCAAGCAGCTGTCCTTCCGGCAATGGTGGCTTGATGCGGCATTCCCCATCAGACCCGAGAGCCCTCTTGGTCAGGTTGCATGGATCTTACAAAATGAGGGTCACGACGTCACGCACAGAAAACCCACAGGGATTTGTAGGGGTTGAAATGTATTGAGGCCTATATAATTTTTTTCAGTGATTTGAGGTGTCCATTACAACCAATGGGGAAAAAATGAACACACCAATGTGCTCAGCAAACTACCCCGACAAATTTGCCAAGTTTTTAGGAAAACAATTGTGTCATGCTCAGTGGCCTTGTGAGAAGTGCTGCAAGGGAGTGAGTTCCAGACATGAAAACGTTTGTTGTTCTATCGGGTGTTTCCACAGCTCCACGATACTGTCGTGCAGGTTGGCTGCAGAAGTGTTTTGGCTGAGGCACTTCAAGGTTCTTGGGCTTGTAAATATATGATTTGGGTTGATTGTTGATACAAGCAAGAATCTGCCGGCAAAGAATGGCGAATTCAAACCGAACATTTCTCCGAGAGCACAGATCAATGCCATGTGGGTTTGATTACGGTTTTGTTCTTCCGACATCCGACATCAAACGATTATACGAGCTTTGGCGGCTTTGGCAGCTATCTTTGCCAAGGTTCAGCCAGAGGAAGCACGGAGAATCGAAACCTTGGAGTGCCTCAAGGCACCTTCGGAACCAAAAACCGCATAGTTTGCCGTTGCAAGGGGTTGCTTCGACAACCAGCGCAAAATAATATAACAATGTGAAACCAGTCCCAGACCTAAGTCCACCACACACGGTGACAAAGGTGCAAAACCCTTTCCTCAGCCTCGACAATGGGGTGTACGACGTGCCAGCAGCTGTCTTCGGGTCAGAAATACATGAATTGGTCAAAAGATGCTGGGATGCATCTATATAGTTTTTTTCATCCAAGAAACTGGCAGCCCACACAGATACCATACAGGTGGAAAAACATAATACATCATAATACCAGATCTAAGCAAATATGAAAGCCTCCGCAACCGGACGGGCAGTGACCCTGCCGACAAGATAAAACTTCATGCGGTTCCCGGAGGAATATGTTACATCCAGATTGTAGATAACTCACGGAACAAAACTCATGGCTTGGCATTATGTTTGCCTCGGTGCTATTGGGTTGCAAGTGATCATCAATCCAGCACTGACCCCCTGCTGGTTCTGTCACTCAAAAGGGCCTCGGGCTTGAATTGGGCAAGCCGATGGTTCTACACCTGCACGTGCTGCGTGCTTCTGTTCTGCCGCTCCAAGCTGCTGTGTGTCTTGACCTTGAGAATGCTGCGATTTTTGTCATTTGCTGAAAGGTTGCATCATCAGTTCAGGCTCTTGTGTGGGCATTCTAAGATTTTATTTTTAAACATGTGGGCCGAAATGGCAATGGACAATGGAAAACGTTTTTGAGCTGAGGCGATTGGACGGTGGAGCGCCTGCTGCAGAAGACCGATCAGATCACCGTTGGTACGGTCCTGGACGTTCTAGGCCCATGGATCGTGAAAGAAGGGTCTTGTTTCCCTTTCAATAGACAGGTTTTTGATTTCAATGGCTACTGCTAGTGATTCGATTGCTACTGCATTTTGCCGTCGGATATAAAAAAGTCTGTTAGATAGTTGCACATTGCAACTGGTGTATTCCGAACCCTCCTTTTGCGTAGATAGGACAACATCTAGGCGCGTTTGGTCCACCCTTTGTTGTGGACAGGCGAGTGGCAGACGAGCCATGGGAAGCGGTCTTTCATCCCGGACAAGAGAATGAGGCAGGAGTGGGATGAGAAATAGATTTAGGGAATTTTAGAGAGTAATTATTTAGACAAAGCATGCGAAGGGACGAGAAACCATTTCTGGAAAAGTAATTGGGCGGATAAATTGAGGTCGAAAAGATACATGGATGGGAAAGTTTATGACAGATAAGATAAACCTAAGAATTTGACCCGATTTTCAAGCTCCAAAATTGCAGACGTGTTCGGCCTGCGGGGTTGTTTGGAGGAATGGAGAAAGAGCTTTGCCGAATACCGATCAGAGGGCCTACACGATCTCTGTGCAAACCTCGGTTTGGGAGCTCTGGGAAGTAGAAATTTGATTGGCTTTGGATCAAACTATGATAAAATACATAGAACTGTTTTCAAAGTTGATCTGCCATTGTTTCGGCGTGTCATCTTCGAATCACGAACGCAGAACCTTTTCCCCAGCACTTCTGCTTCCTTGCTTTTTCTTTCAGCGCTTCATGAATGGACAAAATTTGGCTGAGGATGTCGGCGGCGCTCTGCTCACACTGGCTTTTTCTCACAGCGGTGAAGATGGCCTGGTGAGTGTATTTTGGTGGCAAGTTGGATGGGCGTTCGTCGTTTTTTAGTAAATTTAATTAAAACCCCACTTTCATTGACAGAGGCAGACCGCCCACGGAGGTTGTTGAAATTGGAAAATCTAGTCCTGCTGGACTCAGTGTAAGGCCGCCACGATCAGCGATTGGATGCAAGCCACAGCATTCAAACGCGGTTGGCGCTTAATGCTACCTCACCTCCGGTCTTCTTTGGAGGCTGGTCATCACTTTCTGGGAACGTTGATCAACAATCATCAACATCCAGTATATCGGCAGGCTCTGTCCTTTATCGGCTTATCGGCTTATCGGCGCCGGCCACCCGATAGACCGATAAAGGGCAGACTCTGTCCTTTATCGGCTTATCGGCTTATCGGCGCCGGCCACACCCGATAAACCGATAAAGGGCAGACTCTGTCCTTTATCGGCTTATCGGCGCCGGCCGCTTTGAACCGGCCATGCCAGTACGCTGTATCTATCTATCTATCTATCTGTCTATCTATCTATCTATCTATCTATAGACAGAGATAGATAGACAGAGATAGATAGACAGAGATAGATAGATAGATAGATAGATAGAAAGATAGAGATAGATAGATAGATAGATGGATAGATAGATAGATAGATAGATAGATAGATGGATATATAATGATATATATGTATATATATATATATATATGTATAAACATATATATATATATATTATACATATACACACATGTATGAATATATATATATATATGTATAAACATATATATATATATATATATATATATATATATTATACATATACACACATGTATGAAAAAAAATATATATATATATATACGCATGAACATGCATACATTGTTACATGGATGTGTCTAAATCTCCTCGATTCCATATCTCTTTATCTTCCTTGACCCAGATCCAAAAAGGTTGGCTTTTCACATCGAACGCTTTAGCGGTGTGGTGCTGCTACTGGTGACCTCCGACGATGTCTTCCGGATGCAGCTGCTTCCTCAGGTGCAGTGGGGAAGATCCCGCAATTTATGGTGAACTTTTAGCTGAAACCATGGGATGGAATGATGGAATGCCGGTTTCCCAATGTTTTCCATGAAAAATTGAAATTCACTTTGCAAGCTGGTAATCACGCAGGAACCCTTCTGTAAAGTCATGTGAATTCTCAATTTTGCAGAGAGGTCACCAAATTACCTTGAGACCCAAACGCGAGATATTTTTGTGGGGCAGGGTGCGTCAATGTGCCTGACATACATCAGCACTGTCATTACCCTCCGCTAATCAATTTGCTGGGAAATCCCCAGCTAGTTCGATGCTTTTCCCATTGAAACCTCCATTTGGTGTTTGGATTTCCCAGCTAGCGATGTTTGATTGCAGGAAGGCAACATAAAACCAAAACCAGGATTCCACGAGAACAATCGGATAATATGGGATACAAACCATCCCCACCAATACCTCCCTGTGTGTTTTACTGTGTTTTGGTATTTTTTATATGCTTTGATGATGCTTTCATATACAATGTTTGGTGGCCACAGCCCTGGACCTAGTTTGTGGTGGTCAAATCCAGCATTTTTCTATTTGCTGGTGGTCAAACGCCAGCAAATTGCTGGCATTACCAAAATCCACCATGTTGAATGATTAAAACACTTACAACATCAGTTTCTAAACTTGCATCCTCAGTTTTGTGTGTTGGTGTTAGGCTGTACAGATCGTAACCGCTCCGCAATTTCATTTTGCGTTTCTTACATTCCCAATGCTTAAAACTTCAAAACACTATTATTTGCCTCTGTTTGCGTTGATTACATTCAATTGCATCTTGCATCCCCAGTTTTCTTCTTGAGCGATTATATGATTTACACAGCCCCCATGTCCCCAAATACACCAGATACAGTGGGTGACACTGTCCATTATTGCCCCAATTTGGGCTTCTTAGACCTCCATTTTTGCTGGTTGAAACATTTTGCCCAAAATGGAAATTTGATATAGCTATAGAAAACCACCATACTTAGATATATTTCACAGGTAAATGATGAGTAACAAATTACAGGAATGTATTAAAAAACATGCGAAAAGCCCGATATTTTTGCCGATCTTCCCAGCTTTAAACAGTTGTGATATAAGTTCGCTGCCAGGAGTTTGCTCGGCTCACCAAGTTCCTGGTTCTCTTTGATCACCCCACCGCGGACCAGCGGCAGGTCCAAGAAAAATCAGAGTTGGGTCCAAAGAACGGGGGATTTGTCAGGATTAAGAGTGTTTCAATGTGTTTCATATTCAACATCATGATTTAGCATCAATTCTTGGGGACTATTTTCAGACAAACCCAAATAAACCCCCATTTACCCACACTAAAACTAGTGGATTTTGCAGCTGAACATGGGCATTTAAGCACCAACTGCAGCAAACCGATGCGTTTTTTTTCCGAGGTGGATTGCCTGTGAGTTGAGTCGGTTCTACCAACCTCGTTGGCTGATGAAATTTAATCCCCTAAAATTGGTGGCTTTCCGGAAGTCGCCAGCGCTGCCTTACAGGCCTTATGGCGTTCGGCCCTTCCCAGCCGGGTGCCGCTGGCGGAGGATGTGGACTTTGCGGTGCTCGGGGCTTATGACCTGGATGCCGATGGCATCGCATCGGCTGCCTTCAGGGCCTGTGCCAAAGCGGTGTTGAGGCGGGGATGGAGGGATGTCACCAGGCAAAATATCTGTAGGTTTAATATGGTTTAATATGGTTTAATGGGATTGGATGTTCAATATGGTTTAATGGGATCTAACCAGGAAAGTGTTGGAGAAGGTCAGCTGCTATTTCTTTTGGATGATCACAGTCCGGAAAGGCAACGGGATGCGTGGCTAATCACAGCTGTAGGACAGACATGGCAAAGGTCTTTCTGGAGGCGGCTGAGACGACCCCCGGGGGTGGCTGGGGAAGAGCCATGGGCACCATCGCCTAGTGGCCTTATGCTAGTCATATATCGCTGGAAACTAACAGTTGTTAAGAATTCCCCTCCAGACTGCAGTAGGAAAGGCCAGCATCTTTTGACCCAGCCTTTCAGACTTGCAGGCCCTCAATGTTTGGAAGCGCCTCCCCGCTAACCATTGCCCCTGATTGAGTTCCAAGAATTCTGATTCAATCCCAGAAAGCCAACTTTCCCAGTGATGTCACTGGGTTTGGTACGCCCTAGTTGTACTACACCCCGCGCCCCTGCACATGGCCTCATGTGCCACTCCCAGATTTGGATTTTCTGCCAGGATTTGACTTCCGCCGCCGAAGTGGAAAAGCCGCTCGGTCGTTGTTTGGATGCTGATGGGGTAGCCGGTCTGAAAATCCACATGGAACCCACTGGAACCCAACACAATCTGGGGTTATTGAATACACTGGTAATATCTGGTAATACAGTATAATTCTGCGGTGCAAATGGGTAGAATTGGCCAGTTTCGACTTCGTTATTGCGGGTACTGTATACCGTATACCTTGTGGTTGGTAGCTTTGTCTCTTTCTTCCTTCCTTGCTTGCTTTCTTTCTTTCTTTCTTTGTCTGTTTCTCTCCCTCTCTCTCGATGTATAGTATTTGCACACGCACACACACATGCGCATATATATATATATACACATATATATATATATATATATACGTGTATATATATATATATATATATACATGTATATATATATATATATATGCATATTCACATAAGCGGTTGTGATTTTACCACGATTTGCTAGCCACAGCTCCCACTTTGACACTTGGAATTGCAGACCTTGCAATCATGGTATAGTCAGGCCCGCATGGAAAAGGACCAATACACCCAACAACTGCTACTCGTGATAACCAGGAAGTCAACATGGAGCTCAAAATGGCCTTGGAGAAGCAACTGAGCAATTTTTCCAATCCATATTCTCATAGAATTTCACATAGCTATCATAATATCATATATTTTCCGTTTGACTTCAAGAAGCAATGGCCAGTGGTGGAAACCAATGGAAATCAGGTCCCTCCTCAACAAGTCCAAGGGCGTATCAGCTTGTCGCCCCTCAATCGAAGCTTGGCCAACATTGCTGGTAACATGTGGCTTTGACTCAAAATGGTCCCAATGACTTTCCCAATTCATTTCAAGTTCAATGGTGTTTCCGCCTAACTGTTATATATCTATATACCTGTACATACCTGTACTAATATTATTTAGGTATATTTATACCCCTCTTGGTTACCCAGCGGTTCTTTGGACCAGCCGGGATTTTAAGTGGTTCCAGTTAGTTTGACACAATTCATGTGGCAGCCAGGTCCTCAGGTGACAGATGTGGCAGCCCAACTTTGCCAGGTAAAAAACCAGCCTTGCGAATGTGGTATAAAAAGAATTTGGTGCTGTGATCTATTAGGTATCATTGGTACATTCACAATTTTGGTATACCACTTTTGTACAATGTACAATTTGATCATTGTGTAGAAAATGATCCAACCAATGATCCAACCAGATCCAACCAGTACCAAAAAAAATCCAACTTCTGTGCGCCATAAAAATTGGGAAAAATATGGTGGATGTCTAACTCAGGAGGAGTTCCTGAGGAAGCACCGCTACCAGGTCGGTGTGGCAGCTGGACATTTTTGTATAGCGTTATATACTACTATGAGGATAGTTATCGGATAGTTCATACTAATGTGGTTGAAACAATGATAAACCACCCATGACTGAGGATGGTAAACCATACCATCTATTTATGGATATTTATGGTGATTCGGGGGATGGTTTGTTAATGTTTTACCCACATTACAGATAATTCATGATAATTCAACTTTTGAGGGAATAGTTGATTAGATATGGTTAGATATGGTTAGATATGATTTTATATCTTAAATTTTCAGAATGATTATATCCCCATGAACATGTCGACACTTTACGATCATTTGCTGCTGAACTTGTGGGAAGCCCCTGGGAACCCACTCCTGGCAGCAAGTGCAGGAAATTTCCAGCTTCCACACCATCTACATGCTGACCGAAGAACGCAGTGGAAGAAGGTCCTGGAAAGGTGCCACAGGGGGAGCTGTGATTTACCATGATTTACCTATTTTTCGGATCAAGAGATTCTGTATGGCTGAGAATGGCTGATGGCTGATGTATCGAAAATTCTGTGTCCATTTTTCCCAGGCTGCGAGCGCCTGTGTTGGCGATTGAAGAGCTCTGACCTGGAGTGTCTTGGTGCGGAAAGGTCCCGTCGGTGAAGGTCCCACCGTTTTGGGATGACTTATGGAGCGAAGTGATCGGGATCAGGCCAGCCTTGCACATACAGACTGTACTGTATATGATGTACGGTTCTGTTGATACACACACACACATATATATAAATATATACATACATATATACATATATATGTATCATCATTATATGCATACATGATATATCATGATATACTGATATACACGTAGTCTGTTGTGGTATTTTAGATTGTTGGATTGCATGCGCTTGCCTGCGCTTGCCCGTGCCTGCCTGGGGTTTGACCGGTGAGGTCGCTGGGGGGTTGAGGCGTTTGTTCATCCCCATCCTGACGCTGGATGGAGTTGAGGGCTCTTATCCCGAGATGCCACTAGATCCGACTGGGACTGGGTGGCAACCATGGTTTCAAGCGGTGAACATATGGAAAACAAGCCAGACATGATGACTGTTGGTTGGGTTGCTTGGGGTCATGATGGGTCATGCAGCATCTGCATCCATCTGCACCATATCTTTCCAGGCATTGATCTTCTGGATGATTTACAGCCGCCGAAAGCTATAAATATCGATAAATCCCCATCTCCCAATCATCCCACAATATTTGGCTAACGCCCTGGGGCCCAGGTTCGATCAGCATCCAAAGAACATGGGCCTTTGCTTTCAGACGCTTGCCCGCACCAAGCGTGACTGATCCTGCCATCATACCTCTGGAAAATCGGCCTCTTCTGTTGGCCCTCCCGGGATGCACCAACAGGATGGCCTCAAATGGTTATGACGTGCTTCTTCTCGAAGCACAGGATCGTTTGTCCAGCAACGATTTGGAAGGCCTGAACCATCTGCGACTTTTGTGGATTAAGCTTGGCAACTGGAAGGGAATTGGTGTCGTTTTGTTTTTCGGGAACCCCAGATGGATAAATGGGGTATAGCTTGTGATTGGCCAAACACTCTGGCTTGTAATTAATAGGGTCTCAGATTTCAACTTGTACCCAACAAGATGGCTGGAATATAAGGAAAAGTCTTAAGTTCGCAGGAGGACCATGGAATGTATGTCAGTTCCAGGATCGACATAGGATCTGCAAGTGGATGTCCTTCTGCTATATGGACCCGGGGCGCATCCCGAGCAAGATGATCAGAATGCCAGTCCAAGCTGGTACCCATGTAATTAATAGCTATTGCCCACCCATGACATCCAATGACCATGGTGAAAGATCCTAAGTTTTGTCCAAAAAATCGACACCCGGTCATCTCTTCAGAGCCCCTATGGGTTCCACATGGCCCGTGCAGGCAGCATGTATTTCTCGGGGACTGGAGGCTTGGGTTTGGATCAGGGGACGACCTATCTTGATCATTCTTTGGTATTCTTCAGTTGGAAGCTTATAGTAAACCCTTCCCAGCATACTCTACATATTTAGCGGTTCACTTAGTAAACTTAGTAAACCATCCCCCATTTTTGGGCGCCCAATTTTGATGCATGCCCATAGTTGATACGGAATGCCCATGGTGCAGAACACTCAAAAATTGGTGAAGCATGGTGAAACTCTGTTGTGTAGCAACAAGGCTTCCGCGCCCTTATTCTTGCATGTAGGTGTCCTAAAATGGGGGTATCCAAAAATGGATGATGCATAATTCATAGTGGAAAATCCTATTAAAATGGATGATTTACCAGTACCCATTTCAGGAAACCCATATATATATATACAAACTTACAAGAGCTGCACATGTCTTCTTGACCCAATCCAATCGTTGGATACTCTTGGTTGGTACACGGGTATGACAATCGTCCTTGGTAAAGCTATGGGTAGATGCTGTGGGTCCCAACGAACCCGTTAGGGATGGGTTCAAAGTACCCCAAATCTCTTGGTTGATCTTCCGTATAAAAAGTTGCAATGTTTGGACTATTACCCATTTTTTGTGCACATCTAACTGTGGTAAACCTAACTTATACGCTTTTAATACTGCTCAACTCCCCTCAACTGGGACGAGATTGGATAAACTGGGTATGGTTTAGTGCATTGGCTTTGCAACATTGTACACTTCATATGTGTACGCACCGATATATTATGATTGATAAATTAAATGCATGCATACCAATATAGAACTTTAATGTATATTCAAATGTATAGGATTGATACATGCATATCATTCATATGTATTTACACACACAGATATATACATATATATATATATATATACGTATGCGCACCCCCCACCAGGACCTACCTTCTTTTGTATTTCATTGACTGTTTCATTGCAAGGTCAACCATCTGCTATCTGCCATCTGCCAAAAAAACACAAATACAAACATAAAAACAAAAAACACAAAAACCAAATGCATTGGAGAGCCTTCTCCCCTCCCCCCATCCCAAAGTAGGTCACCCAAGACTCTTTTTTTTATTGTTTTTGTTTTGGTTTTGTTGGTTTTCTTCAAGGATTTGATCCCTAGAATATATCCAGATTACATAATCCAGATTAATCCAAGCCAAATCTGATTCATCTGGCCTCTAAGGCATCATGTGTCTATCAGATGCATCCTTCACAAACCATAATCAAACAAGTATTGTATGCTAAACATGCGCAGGTATTCCTTGAGGATGTGCAATTTTCCTTTTAGGTGTGAGGCCTTTGGGAATGTACAATTCTCGTTGTGGTGAGTGAAGCCTCTCCTTCAAATAAATGGTTTTCCTGTCCAAATATAGAGGGCAGCTGGGTTTCTTTGAAAGGAGTGTTGCGTATGTTCAAAGGAATGGTGTAAAGGACAGCTGAGCTTCTTTTGAGAGGAGTACTACATCTTTAAAGGATACACTGCATATTCTGAAACAATATCGTTGCCGTTGTTTAACAAGATCGCAGCTTTAGATTAAGCATTTAATCTTTGAAGAAAACAGCATCTGTTGGAGGGAATGTTGCCATGATAAAGAAAGAAAACAGGAATGCCGCACTTTAAAACACAATACACTTTGTAGAGGACTATTTTTTTTCAAGAAAGGATTCCAACCTTCATGAGGAGATTTTTTCCTGAAAAAAAACTGTGCTAGCTCAAAGGCAGCCACCAGCTTATAAATGACAAGGGGGATGCTGCATTTTTGCAATGAAAATTACACTTTTACAAATCTCATTTCTTCAAAGCATTGTTGGCTTGAAATGTATCACAGGTACAAAATTGATAAACTATATAATCTTCTTTGGGGAGTGAGAGCAGCTGAAAGAAGAATTGCATTGTTTGCAGTTTTGCCTTCAGCTCAACATGCTGCATTTTCTTTGATCAACTGCTGCGCTTTGTCGCTCAAACAGCAAGTCTTGTTCATTCAACATTGTTTGTACTTCCACCATTAACTAGAATATAACTTCAAGGGGCACGACATTTTTGAGAATTTATGAGTTTTCTTCCTGTATCCTTTGGAAATTTGGCAGGGCTATTTGGTCATATTGTGATGTGGTGTTCACAAAGAGGAAACCTGATCTAGAGAAAAACAAAAAACTTTCATGTGCAAAATGGATTAATTACTTCATGACAATGGTCGATATAGGTTTCAAAATGTAGCCAAATCCAACAAGAAAACGCACCTTGGAAAACAAAATGCATCCAGTAGAATGCTTCATGTAGTTCCTAGGCAGTTTTTTTTTCATTTCTTTTGTGTGGCAAAATTATATAATTTACAACCAGAAATATATTGCTTTGAAGTCTGGGAAGGCACTATTCTAGTGTTTCGATGTGATTGTGTTGCAGTACTACATCCCAGTGAAAGAAGTGAACCATTTTTTGAACAACATAACCCTAATTCACCCTAATTCATCTACAAAGGCTACTTTACTTTGAATGGAAGGCAACCTAACCAGGTGGCAATTGAGGAACTGCAAGAAAACAAAAGTTAAGTGTAAATCACACAAAAAGCTGGACAATAAAATCAATATTTTTCTGCTGTAAATGCCACCAAAAAACTCAAGGTAGGCCCTGGTGGGGGGGTGACCATATATATATATATATTTACATACATACAGTACATGTGTACATATTATATATATATATACATGCATACATATGTGTGTGTGTGTGCGCAGGCATGCGTCCGGGGCATGTGGCCAAATTGGAGCCCGTGGCCTGCAATGGCACGCAGGAGAGGCTGTTTTCTACGGCACGTGTGGCACAAGATGGAAACTGGTGACCAGAATGACGTAGACAAGTACTTTTAGTAATTTTTAGTATATTACAAATAATATATATATATATATATGTATGTGCTTATTGTGTGTGCATTTTATGTCCATGACATGCATCTATATACAATACACACACACACGCAAACACATATATATATATATATATAGGTATGCGTCCTTTGGTTTTTGATTTTATATGCCCATGTAAAAATCTTCTGCATATGCGCCAACTGTCACATCATGCATGATTGGCTGGTTTCTGGATCTTGTGGGGACTGTGGCTAAACCTTGGCGGATGGTGTGTGGATGCAATCGCATCCTGCTGCATATTCCTTCTGTTCTAAGGGCTACCACGGACCCCATTCCCAATCAGCAGGATCCTTAGCAACCCGCCAGTTGCAGAGCACAGGGTGTCGGATTTTCGGATGGCAGTGTCCTCCTATGATTGCCATCATTTGATCTCAGGTTGGCTCAAGGCCGGTGCACAAAAGTGCCATCTGTGCCGACAGAAGTGGGATCTGATGATCTGATTTTAGGCTTCGAACTGTAGTGCCATAGGTCATCGAAACTTCAAGATGCCAACTCTTACCATTGCATCCAAGCAAACACCAGGAGCGCAGTTTCGCTTTCGGATGCGCACGCATCCAGCAAGTCACCCAAGACGCCATGGGGCAGATAGCGACCGCGGAGCCGGTCAAAGATTGCGCCTGCTGCGGCCGCTTGAGCAGCAGAAATGGCCACTTCATAAATCCCACCTGGGGCGCCGAAGCAAATGGGTGTGTTTGAAAATGGGATAAATATGGGATAATCATGGGATAATTATAGCCTTAAATTATGGCAATGTATTAATGGTGAACATATAAAACATAAAGAGATATACCCACGGCTGGGACAGGGTGACCTGAGTGACCTGCAAAGAGAGAGGCTTGGCACGTTGGAAACAGTTTGGATTTGTGTGTGAACCAAACAAAGGGCTTTCCAGAGGAGGATATGTTGCTCTATGTTACTCTATTTTCAGATACCCTCTGGTAATTTAACATAGCTATGGAAAATCATCATTTTTAATGGGAAAATCCACTATCAATGGCCATTTTCAATAGCTATGTTAGTTTACCAGAGGGTAAAACTAAATAGACAACAACTCGTTCAGGTGATGCGCTTGGAAACACACTGCCGCCAGAGACTGTGGAGGCTGGGTCCTGCAGTCTGCGCAGAAACAGACAAAAATATATCATCATCATGAAAGATCATAGATTGGACATATAGATCATATAGTGATTAGAGTAGAGATTAGTAGAGTATATATATATATATATAGACCTCAGAATTCCTCAGAATTCTTCAGAATATAGTGATTGGACATATTACATATCATATAGTGAGATTCGATGGGGCAGAATTCCTCAGAATTCCTCAGAATAGTTCCCTGAGGCCACTGCGATCGAGGCGACGACGGCACTGCCCCCCTTCAGTGCTTTGGTCAAACTTCGCGCGAGGAAAAAGGGCCTAGCTGAAACGACCAATGGCTACCAGCAAAAAAATGTCGAAGGCTTTTTTGGTACATGAAGTTGTTTGCTAAATGATCAAAGATTCTTCTTGAACATCACCCCTGCAAAACTTTCTTGAAAAATGGCTTCTGTTAGAACCAACATATCATGTACCGGGCCTGGGCCGCAACATATCCACAATTAGAATGTGAATCGCATGATTCATTTATATTCATTTTGCATGATTCATTTTGCAACATGCAGGCATCCCCAAACATGGTTGAAAGTAAGCCAAAGTGACTTGCATACACCAGAGATTGTCAGGTTTTTAGCATGCGCAGTTGTGGAACTGACAAAAGGAACGAACAGCCATTGGACCTTCCCGTGGAACTTGTTCCCGCCAACCCTGGGTTCGCCCACACTCAAACAACGCATCCAAACAAGATGATATATTTATCACCAGAGTAATTCTCCATAATCAAGGATAACCATCAATGACTGTTCATTGCAAATGTAGATATTTCATGGATCCTCATATTGTTTTTCATCTATGTCTATATTTTGATATTGTTCATGTGTGTGGATTATCATCTCATGTCGATTCATTCTCGACAATCATGGATGATGATCCTTGATGAGTTGAGACGAGGCCCAGGCCACTTGAGTCCTTTCCTCGATGTGGACACGGAGGCCAAGAAAGATGCCACTTCTGGCCAGTGAACATCGATGAAGCAATGGAAACGTACACAGAGAGAGAGAGACAAGAGATGACAAGAGATGACAAGAGATGACAAGAGATGACAAGAGATGACAAGAGAAAAACAACATAAAAAAAGATGAAGCAATGGAGAAATGTTATGATTTGCCAATGGAGTTAGGGGTTTGTCCATGTTTGTCCCATTTCTGGACTCTTGGACCTTATAGCACCAGGATTGTCATCAGAGATGGTGCACTCTCATGGGTTTTCGGTGAGTTACCCTCTGGTCGTTAAGCAATGTTAAACATATATACAACTATGGTTTAAATGGCCCATGAATATATATATATATAATATATATATATATATATAGATGTACATGATTTATGATTATTGAATGTATATTTACCTATTATGATTATTATGATTATTATTATGATGTTCTGTAACGACATTCAATAAACACGGGATATCCTAAGAGTCTAAGAGTATTATCAATGATATGAGCAAGCGCTAGAGCTATGTAGCTTGGCCCCCAATGAAACTGGGCGATGGTATACCCGGGTCCCCTTGTTGCAGGACGACGGTATGGTCCCAGCTCGGAATGGTCCCTGGGATTTGGATTGGCTGGGATCAACCGGGGGATCGGGATTTTTCAGGGCGCTAAAAAAAAAAGCGCCCCGTGGAAACAGACCGGGTTTCCCAGGATTTTTCAATCCATGGAATCTATGGCCGGAATACATAAAAGCGTCCATGGAATCTATGATATCTATGGCTGGATGGCTGGATGGCTGGATGGTATGGTTTACCACTGGTTACCCCCAACGAGATTTTGGCTCTACCGGCTACCGGAGTCCTCGAAGTGTTGCGGGGATGAGGTGTTAAGAAGTGGACACTTTCCTCACGGAGTGTGAGCATCAACGTGGCAGTCCCTGGGCAAGCCTTGAGCCAAGACTTGGTAAGGTGAAGATCCCACCATCAGTATCCATCAGTCATTTTCAATGGCAAATGTAGCAAGGAGAACAATAGCAATATATATATATAATATATATAATACTGATAATAAGCAGCATCAAACTTGCCATTATCAAATTCACCGAATTCATCAAACACCTACCAGGAAAGCGAAAGCGAAAGCGACTCAGAGCACTCCATCCGCCGCCGTCCCAAGATCAGCACCTGGCCAGCATTAGTAGCTAATGATCTAATCGTAACTGAGCCGTTTGGCGGGCAGGCACGTGCCCCCATCACCCCCAAGATTTAACATGCAAACCCAAAATGTAAATCTAGATTTTACATGAAAATAACCTTCCCAACATTTCCAAACCGCATTTTTGGAGTTCTATGTTTAAATTTAGGAGGTGTAGCTATTATCCCCAGAAAGTGGGGAGCAATGTAGAGCCTGAGACGCCACAAGAAAAGCATGTTCGTTAGAACCATCACGCTTGATCATTTTGTTTGGGTTTCTTGCGTGAAACCACTCGTCACACAATTCTAAACTCCTGTATTGCAACCCTTACATTCCCCCCTAAACCTTAACCCCCCCACAACCTCCGCCTTCCAACCCTAAACGAACCAACACCAAAACACATGTTTGTTTGTAGATCGTCGAACTGCAAACATCGGTTGGACCGAACCGATTTTAAGCCGCACCTCAAAACTGTTCACAGAGAGCTGGCCTCACCCGAGGTCATACTTTGACGGAGGCGAAACGAAATGTTCTGGAGCCTCGACTGGATAACAATTTTCCAGCCGTGTTTGTTTCGAATTGATTGGTACTGAAGATTGCAGGCGCCTCGCACTGTCTCACTGCAATGTCGAAATTTGCCCCCATTGCCCATTGCGCCCTGTCGAGTGGGAAACAATGGTCTGAACTTGTAATTTTTGCTTTGGCTTGGTTGGCCGCAAGTGGCACGGATCCATAGATTGGTGCTGACCAACTTTCATTTTAAGCATCATGCATTTTACAAGGCTACCTTCAGCGTCGCAAATTCTCAGGATGTTGACATGGATTTACTACGAGGAGTCTCGTTGAGCAGGACCTTAAGGGGAGGCGGGCAGGGTGTTTGGGTGGTCGCTCGCAAAAAGTTGCGATGCTGAGTGGCCAGGTGGACGTTTGTGGCGGTGTGTTCCACACGAGTTGGAAGCAGAGAAGCGGATGAAGTGTGGAGCTCAACAAGTGGTTTCAAACAAAAGACAGATGCTTTATGATGCTTTAGATTGTTTGTTCGCTAGTTTGCGTGTTTGTCTGTTGGTTTGTTTAGTTGGTTCATGTTGGTTGTTTGTTTACGTGCTCATAGTTTTTTCCTTCCCTGCCACGTGCAATTTGAAGTTCCAATCCGCTTTGGATTGCGGGCGTTTGTCGCAGCCAAGTTGTGGGTCCAGGTTCTATCAGCAGTCCGTGCCCACCAAGGGCATAGAGACTGGGCAAGCAATGATAGTCAAGTCACTGCAGCTTAAAGCCTGTTGGGAAAACAATTTCTTTGATAATAAATACAATTTCCCGGCTTTTGATGGAGATTTTGTATGTGTCCGGCTGTCGAGCGTGATCCCAAAAACGACCCTGTTATTCTTAAAGTCACCGAGTTATCAAGCACGCTGTGGGACAACGAAAATTCATGAGAAATCCAGAACTTGCACACCGAGAGATGCTTCAGGACATTTTCTTTTCCCATAGCTGGAAGACAGCTGGACATTGGAAGGCGCACCTTGACTGCGATCAAAAAACGACTGAACCACACCAAGATTTTGCATTGTTTCGATCACGTTTGAGCGCCTACCATTTTTGTCGATTTTGGATATTTGGGGTCCAGGGCAGTAGCTTCCATGGTGAGGTGTGGCTTTGTTGCGCCGGTGTGAAAAAGTTGTAACAAGCCCTGGGCAAAGGATACTAAGGACAATTATAGTTATAGATAGTTATAGAAAAACAGAGAAACAGAAAAACACAAGTCATGAAATTGGGCGTGGCTACTGCATTTACCCTCTGGAATCCCTCTGGTAATTTGTCCCAGTTTACTGTGGAACATCACCATGTTTGATGGGTAAATCATGGACCTTCCGAACTCGATGGGCCATAGCTTCCATAGCAAATTGTAGCAATTTCCCGGAGGGTATCGTCCCAATTGTTGTTGCAAAACTCCTGGAGTTGATGCATGGAAACTGTGGGATTTTAACGTGAAAAATCATGAAAAATCACTCAATGTCCAGGAGGTCCATTGGTGCCCCGACCTAATATATATATACAATATAATATATTTTATATTTTATATTTAACATTTTTGTACATTATGTATATAATATTTTATATTGTATATACAATATATTTTCTATTATATATATATCATGTTTCATAGATTATATATATATTTAAATATCCTATATATATTTTTTTCATTATATATATATATATAAGATTTTTTGCATTAGATATGTAATATATATATATATATATTATATTTTATATATATGATATATTTTTTATTATATATACAATAGTTTATCTTTTATATA
>Ga0126342_10006237_pt1 | contig 21091 bp, 22 predicted proteins | sample Cyp1metagenome_FD_92528 | JGI IMG/M metagenome (GOLD analysis project Ga0126342, IMG submission 92528) | Coral microbial communities from Lord Howe Island, Old Settlement Bay, Australia - Cyphastrea 1 metagenome | ecosystem: Host-associated > Invertebrates > Cnidaria > Coral ...
AGATCTAGATCTGCAGGTGTGAAGGTGTGAAGATGTAGATCAGCAGATGTGAAGGTGTGAAGATGTAGTATAACGGCTGCTTTTTTACGAAGAACCCTTCGCAGGCGCTCTCGGGAAAAAATACCCGTGTTTTTTGTAGGACCCAAGGTGCCCCAACATAGCTCCAGAGACCTCATGGAACCTTATAAGTCTTTGGTTGACGATTTGGTTTGGTTGTTTATTGTTTTGATGTTTAGATTTTGGTGGTGTGTGCCATTCTTCACTGCACAGGTCTTTGATAATGACGGGATCGTCGTCAAGGCCACAGGTCTGGCTGTGTGGGAAGTTGCTCTACAGCAACCTACCCATGGACGTCTCGATCGCCAACTGCTTCGGAGTTGGGTCACTTGGTGTTTTTTGCGGTTGGCATTTTTGCAAGTCACGTGTTTCTTTTTGTGGTTGGCCTTTTTTGATCAAGTCACGTGTTTAGTTTTTTTTTTTAATAGCTTGTTTTGTTAGAGGACCTGTTTCTAGCATGGTGCATCCACACAAACTGTCATTCCATTCAAGGCCCTGTCTCCAGGGTTTTTGGTTTGGCATGTCATTTCATCCAAGTTTCAGATGTCCTGTCTCACACACACACACGGTCATTCCATTCCAGCCAAGGCCAGAGGAACTGGAGTGCCAGCGCACAGCCCATCGCCTTGATCTCCCATACCTGCACTGGAACCCACAGCATGTGTTGAACCAGAGTGTGCATCAAGGAGACCGGACGATCTATTGGGCGTTTCTTTGCTGGATGCATTGGTGTAGTTTCTTCTTTCATGTTCTTTCTATTCTTTCCTTGGGGTTTCTATTTGCTAATTTACAAGTTATGTTCTGACCATTTCTTTGTAGCCTGGGGGGGTCGTATGAATTTTGCATAGCTCAGGCTCGAGGCATTCATGAAGTTTGTCCGGAGAACCCATCTTGGGCGTCGACGATTGGTGGTGCATTGCGGAGCTGGCAAGAACCGCTCTCCGGTCTTGGTGATCATTCTGGTAATGATCCTGAAACATTGGACCTTCGAGAGGAGTGTATTTTGGTTTTGCTTTCAGGTTCCTTTTGTCAATTTGTGTTTCTAACTGACTCTGATCAGTAATATTCTGGTTGGTGGCTTGGAACATTTTTTCTTTTTCCCAATAATTGGGATGATGATCCAATCTGACCGTTTCAGGTGGGTTGAAAGTTGAAACCACCAATTCGTATTAAGATAAGTTGTAAGTTGAATAAGATTTTATCCTTTTCAGTTTTTGCTTCCTCCATTGCCAAGGTTCAATTTGTTGCTGAGATCCGAGACCAGGTCCTGAATAACGGCCAGTTGGACATATCCATGTTTGACGCCATCGCAAGAATGGGCCACTGCTGGAGAACCCACCTCAGGAAAGTGGCGTTGGGCACAGATCCTTAGGAATCCTTGATCAAGCGTTGCGGATTGGGGGAAAAATTGATTGGGGGGCCAGGCATGAAAGGAAAAAAAAAAAAGGATGATAGGATGCAAAATGATATAGATAAGAAATCCACAGGGCTATTGTGAAATTGTGAAATTTACGGATGTTGAGTTGTGCTTCCATATATTGGCTTGATTGTGACAAGTAGTCTTGGTAAGAACCATCTTAACTATTAACTTGTTCCAAAGAAATAGTCAAAAAATATCACCACGTCACACGATATTACTACTCGAAACCAAATCATTCCCTTATATTTTCAGACCAAAACATAATAAATGTACCACAAAAGAATGTTCTGGTGTATTTTGGTGTGCCAACACGACATTATAACCCATCCACCAAATTTGTTAGATAGATTTTCATTACTTTTTGAACAAGCTTGTAATCATTTTGTGTAGTGAGCGCCCAGCCTTTGGCAGGCAAGCATTGGCGCATGTGTCCGTGGTGACCCCAGGCTCCATCTTGCAGACTTGTACTGGTGATCAGGGTTTCCAATATTTTGGATATGTTCATGTTTTTGGTTTTTCAAGATGACGCATCCAAAATATGTTTAAGCAAACATGTTCATCACAGCTTGTTCAAACACATTTCCTCCATGAAAATCAAGTTTTTTTCCCAGCAACATATATGTTGGTCTGTCCCCATTATTGTTTCTCCATCCTCGTTGGAATTTCCACTACAAAAGTAGTGGGCTTGGGTCATATGTAAAATAGGTTTTTCAATGGTTTTTACAGTCCCCCTAGGACCATGTGTCCTTGCATTTTGTAGTAACCCTAGGTCACATATGTTTCCAGATTCAAACATGGGCTGGTCATAGAAGTTTGTCATGGTTAGGTATGCAAGATAATAGTCGACCCAAAACGGATTTCTGAGTTCATGCAGATTTAACCTAAAAGTACTTTGTAGTGAATTTCTGGGGTTCCAAGATCAATGTTCTGAAATCAGCCACATGCATATACATGCATCAATCAATATATGCATCCACATGCTATGTTGGCTCAATATATGCATCCATTACAAACATCTACGTTGTTTTTAAAGGGTATCTTGAAGGGCCTCTTGGTAGATCCTTTGGTTTTTGTAGTAACCCTTCATCCAGGCTGGGGTTGCACTTTTGTAGTGATTTTTTTTTTGGCCTGCGCATGGAAAATGTAGTGATTGTGGTTGGGCAGAGCTACTTTACAGCTACAAAATCTTGACCCAACAGTTAACAGTCCTCCCCAAAGACTAGCCCCGATGTTTCTCCCATTTGCTTTACTTGTAACCTTTCTTTAGGGGACTTGTATCCCAGTATCTGTTTCTAGCATGGTGCATCCACACAAACTGGTTTTCCATTCAAGACCTGGTATCCAGGGCTTGCCTGGGTTTAGGCGTTTCATGGCATCACGTTTCATGATTCATTCCTCACATACACAATGCACGTATCACATTGTCATTCATTCAAGACCTGGTATCCAGGGCTTTTTTGGTTTGGCATTGTGGCTGCCTAGGCACTGCCTGGCTTAAATGACTGGGCGTGCAGTAGAAGTTGTCAGAGCCCCTGGGGGCAGGGATGGCGTGGGATGGGCAGGATGGCAGGATCATAGAGTGACTTGGGAAAAGTTTTTAAATCTAGCAGCATGCAGAGGGAATCTGTGTTTGATACCTCATTACTGTAGTAAAGGTAGCATTGCAGCATCAATGGTTTTAATCCAAAACAGGCACCAATAGGATGCAAAATTATGTAATTGCTTTTCTTATGGGACGCAGAGGGAACCAGACTATCAAGTAAACAGAGCACATCATAGACTTAATTTTGGACAGGTAGTTTGTCTCATGGCTTGAAACCAAAATAGGCAAAAGGGTGCAACATGATGTAAGGGGGAAGCTCTTTTCCCAAAAACAATATTCATATCATAGATATTAGTCGACGGGTACATGTAGTTTCCTGGTCTGAAATTAAAGGATGAATGGGACAAAATGATATACATGTTACATAGTGAACATTTGGACCAACGTTTTTGCACATGGGAAATTGGATTAGATGCTATTTTTGGCAAGTTGTGTAATCTAAGCTTCACAATCCTGGGCTGCATGACATTGCATGACATTCCCCATTGAGATTTCTTGTTCGAATGGAGCCAGTAAAGATCCCATATATTATATTGTATAGCCGATATCGACTTCGTCCATCGATCCCCGCCCCTGACACTGCTTGAGCAGTGGTTCTTTGTGTAATGTAAATGGGACTGGCCTAACTGGTTTGAAATTGGGGGGCCCTACCAGAAACTCTATGGTTAACATTGCCAATAGGTGATGTTGTTACTAATGTTCAAGAACGGGTGTGTATGTTGTCGCTGTAACATTAACTAAATATATATATATATATATGAATATATATATATATATATATTATATCCTATGCTTTGAAGTTTCACCACCAGCGGACAAAGATTTACTTTGGCCAACGTAAATCTTTGATCATTTCTGCTGTTTCTTTCCTCCCAGAATCCCCAGAAATGGTTGCTGCGAAACACTTTGGGAAGATGGTTCATTAGTGGGGTCTCCGAAACGAACCATTCACCAAAACCTGCATCCATTGAACCTTGTAGGTCCTGCCGATCATGCTGTGATCTCTGATCACCAAGCCCGGCACCAGACTGAGGGTAATCTCCCCTCAGACTCTGGGCGAGGCTCTTCACGGGCAGGTAGAGTCGAGCAGCGGAACAACAGGCATAACAAATGCAGACGCGCCCTGCAAGCCTGACAGCTACCCTCACAAGGGCGGAGAAGATGATGCCAAAGGAGGCATTCGCTCCGAACATTCTGCGCCTGCTCATATATTGGCATTGGTCAGGGCGCTACATGCCAGAGAGGTGCTGGCTGAGGCCATTTGACATGACCAAGAAGAGATTGACCCCTGTCACACCTGGGTCTCAGAGCTGAAGAAGGACGTACAGATCCCATTAGGCTCTCCTGCCCGTTGGCGCTGCTTAAGCATGATGTGAAACATGGAAACAACTGAATTGTATAATATATATATATACATACTGGACCTGCAAATGTATCTGAAATTTGTCAAAATGTACTCTTGGTATGCAATTCAGACTTGTAGCTTGAATCGTGCTGTTGCCAAAATGTACTCTTCTGAAAACATGAATTGAACATTCCCAAAACACACTTTATTGGATGCGCAGGCAAGCTCCACTTACAAAATCAAAAGGCACAGAAATTGGAGTGCAAAAAGGACCAAAATGTGCAAAACCATGCAAAATGTGCACCCCCCCAAAAAAAAACACTTTTTTGGATGCCCAGGCAAGCTCCACTTCCAAAACGCACAAACATTGGAGTGCGAAGAGCACAAAAATGTGCAAAACCATGCAAAATGTGCGCAAATCAAAAAAGAAACGCCCTTTTGGATGCCCAGGCAAGCTCCACTTACAAAACGCACAGAAATTAGAGTACAAAAAGCACAACAAAATATGCAAAACCATGCAAAATGTGCACAAATCAAAACAAAAACTTATTTGGATGCCCAGGCAAGCTCCACTTACAAAACGCACAGAAATTGGAGCGCAAAAAACCCAAAAATGTGCACAAAAAAAATCACTTGTGTGGATGGATGCCCAGGCAAGCTCCACTTACAAAACGCACAGAACTTGGAGTGCGAAGAGCACAAAAATGTGCAAAACCATGCAAAATGTGCGCAAATCAAAAACCAAAACTTTTTTGGATGCCCAGGCAAGCTCCACTTACAAAACGCACAGAAATTGGAGTGCAAAAAACCCAAAAATGTGTACAAAAAAAATCACTTGTGTGTATGGATGCCCAGGCAAGCTCCACTTACAAAACGCACAGAACTTGGAGTGTAAAAAGCACAAAAATATGCAAAACCATGCAAAATCAGCAAACAAATATAGTGGATCTGATATGTTGGGCACATGAATTCATGCATGTTCAGTGCAAACGTTCTGAAATTTAAGGGACGCGCGGAAATTTGTTGAACTGTACCTAAAATTTCACGTATCCAAAATTTGTGCTACAAATTTGCAGGTCCTGGATATTTTCATATGTAACTTTACTGGTATATTAATTACATAGTCGTTTCGGTCGATCAATAAATACAACTCCATCCCAGTGGAGCTATGGTAATTATGCATAATCTGGCTCCAAACAATAACAATTAAGAATAGGTTCCCCGACTCTGACCGGGGGCTTAGGCAATGGCTGAGCCATGATTGACATCACAAGGCCAAGGGCTTGGAAGGGCTTGGATGGGCTGGGTGAACACCTGCAAGCCATACACTCTTGTTTGTGCATGTGCTTTGTGCTCTGTGCTCTGTGCTTTGTGCATGTGCTCTGTGCTTTTGGCTGTGTGCTTTGTGCTTGGCACGTTGTGCTTTGTGCTGTGTGCTTTGTGTGTTGTGCTTTGTGCTTGGTGCTTTGAGTGCTTTCTGCTTTGTGCTTATGCTTTGTGCTCTGTGAACTGTGCCTGTTTGTGACTTGGAAAGTGCATGTGCTTGTGATTGTGAAGTGTGGTTGTGATTGTGCCACACTGTGGCCCCTCATCCCATCATGTTTCACGTGTCCATCAACATGACCTGGTTTCCAGGACTTGTTTACAGCATGCCTCACCCACACAAATTTGTAATCACACAGTCATTGCATCAAGACCTGGTATCCAGGCTTGTTGCTGTAGCACCTCATCCCATCTCATGTGTCTATCAGTCTATCACATGCCAACCCACTGCTGGACCTACCCAGAGATTTTGAGTTAGGCTGTTAGGCTTCAACCTCAGGTTTGGCAATATTGGTTGCGGCGTTTTTTAGCCCACGGAGACCATATTTGCATCCTCTTGGGAACATGTGAAGGATGTGCACACGATGATGGTACAAATAGCGGCATTGATGATTTCCAGATGGTTTTGTGGACGGTTGCTGGTGGTACCTCGTTTCAATTTCACGACAAGTGTCTGGATTCTTTTCCTCATGATTCAAGTTGCAGGTGTCTTCACACTTTCAATGGCATTGATTGTCATGATTAGAGGGCCATTAGCCTGGAGGAACTTTCAGGTTTTGCATGGATTCTCAACAAGGCAATGCTCCTTGGTTGATGGGATTCCGTTACAGATGGTTCATCAGCCCCAGTTTGTGGATCTCCTGGTGGCTGCTGAGATGTGAGGTTGTCTACCTTCATGCTCTAATGATTGACATCGAAGGAATCTTTCAAGCCCTCGATGAGTACCTGACTGGTGGACAAACGTTGATTGGTGCAGCGCAGGAGTTGGCAGACAATGGTGAACCATTGGTTGAACACCAGGATAAGCCAATGGCAGAACCTTTCGGCCCAGACGATCACCGTTGGGTATTGGCGGTGACGTTGGGTTCCCATATAATAGAATGTTGGTTTGTAAACGAAAAAAAAAAGTACATATGTGCAAATATACATATATAAAATTTATGTAGATATTTCAAGATCACGTTCTGGCATTGGCTGTGACATTTGATCTGTGTAGCGCAAAGGGTGCCAGATCATCACCCTGTTGAGGGGGAGGGGAAGGTCTAAATGAAATCTGTCATTTGTGGATGCCCCCCACCTATACATATACAATCAAAATCGCCCCCTCCATAGACAAGAGGCTAGAATTTATGGATATCATAGTATACGGATATCATCTGAATATACATATATAAATAGGATCGTATATGTAAATGTATAAGACTTCAAAAGTATGTCGAAGGCGTATGTTCAGATTAGATTGAAAACAATGGCGCCCTGCATGAACAGCCAACGCGGAAACAAACCCAAAACCCAAACACTGCAAATTGAAATGGAAGCAGAAGCAAACCATAACATGAACAAATTGCGAAGGAACATGAGACACGCTCTCACCTCTTAATTCTTGACTATCACGCAAACTCATCACACGAACACAAAGAAATGGATAGTGAATTGCATTTTCCCATTTATTTTGAAAGGTTTTTGTCCAATTCAAAATGTTGCATCTGTGCTGGATATACGCAAAATACCTCAAATATGATTCCGCTCAAATAATTGATTATGCAATTTCCTGAACAAGTAACAAGCTAGCCTTAGTTGGCAAAAATCAGCAAAGACGTTGTCACAAGACAAATTGGCACAAGACCCTGCTTTCCTTGACATAAACCCTGAACCTTAATCCGCGCGCCCCGCGCGCATACAAACCCTAAACCCTAATCCGCGCGCCCCGCGCGCCTTCAAACCCTAAACCCTAATCCGCGCGCCCAACCTTGACACCTACTGAAACCTTGCTAACCGTAGAGCCAACATCTAAAACTCAGTAGGCCGGGTCTTTTAATTTTATGACATAAACCCTAATCCGCGCTAATCTGCGCGCGCCCTGCGCGCCTAGAGCTGTAAACCCTAGACCCTATAGAAACTTATAAACTTATAAACCTTAAACCCTAATCCGCGCGCCTACAAACCCTAAAGCCTGAACACTCATCCGCGCGCCCACCCTTGACACCTATTGAAACCTTGCTAACCGTAGAGCCAACAACTGACCAACGTTTCCAACATGTGTTGTACCACACGTCCAGGCATCACCGCCATATAAATGAAACTGCACTGCGTTGAAAACACCTGAATGTCCATGCTGTTGTACCACAAGCCAACGCATAAACCATGATGTCAAACTTCTGCACGCTGTCCCCAGGCTCTTGTATTGGAAATTGCCAGAGCCGCCCTGAATGTGGTTAAGGAGGTTGGTGTGGCCAGAACCGCACTGAATAAGGTTACCCATGTTGAGATTCCCAGGATTGCACTGAATGAAATCATTCACATTGAAACTGCCAAAATTGCCATGAATGAAATCACCAATTTTGAAATTGCCAGAATTGCTCTGAATAAGGTTGCGCCTGTCGAATTTGCCAGCACCGCACTGAAAATGGTCAAAACTCTGATAAAGATTGCCAGCATGTCGAGATTGCCAGCATCGCTCTGATAAAGGTCGTGGAATGTTTGTGGCATGAAAACCATATCACTGCAAAAATTGTCCATGCATGCACCATTGTCGAACTTGCCAGAATTGCTAGAAAAGTGGCCAACCAGAGGAAAAACATCGTGGAAAACCCTTCAAATTGTCGCCAGCTTCTGGGCTGCAACACTGCTGTTGCATCTTGCACCTGGAGTCACCACTGCGGTCACCACCAACGCTCATAGTCCTGAGCATCAGCTGCTGCACCACCGTCGCATTGGGCTCATCGAAGTTGCTGGGGATTCTGTTGCTATTGTAAAGTGCCATGCCAGAGTTGTACGTAGCCAATCCAGCAATGCTTGGCACCCTCCATGGATGCACATCCCAGTGATTCATCTTCACATTGCACAGGGATCTCGGATTTCTGTCTCCACCTAGCTGCATGTCCTGCTGTGGCCCATTGGCGCCTACCACAGCTAGTGCCACCAGCAGCCAGGTCATCCCAAAGAATCCCAGCATCATTTGGCAGGCTCCCGCTGCCGAGAAAACGCGGAAGTGCACCCAAGCGCCTGTTTTACCGCTTTATCTCTTTGCGCCACTGTTTGGGCACAGCATGCAATTGTTCAGACTGTGCGTGTCATCCTTTGGCCATGCCAATCTTTTCTGTATCACCTCAATCCACCTGGAGCCTACCGCATGCATGTGAGTCCAGTGGAGTAAATTTGACAAGGATGTATGGAGTGAACGGCCTGTGCAGGGCATCGACTTTTACGTCGGCCACCTCATCCGCTCGAGCGGAACCATTTGCAGTTGCAAGGCTGATGGGGGTATCACTGGTGCGACGATTGGTGGCTTTTGCCGTCTTCAGCATGCTTTCGCTGATGAGATCTTGTTCACTACCAGTATCAACCACCCAAAGGAATTTGCAACTGTTGGCAAATGAGTATTGCTGGTCTTGTTCTTTGGGCCGATCAATGATCTACAATGATTGCATGTTGTGCCACCTTCTTCATCATTGCATCTGTTTCTCTTCCAACTTTTCCTGCGGGGTCTTATTGTCAAAAACATTCAAAAACTCCATTGAACCAAGTCCAAGCCTCGTCGGGTTTGTCTGAGCACGACTTCACCTCATCCCTGACATGGTTATGCCAATGGCGGTAAGCCTCACGGGCAGGCATGTCATTCAGCTTGATGGTCTCTGCGTCTTTTGTGCGGGGCTGTTCACCGTCTGCATCTTTGATGTCAGCCTAGTGATGAGATCCAAAAGCTGTTGTCCAGAAAGGCCAGCACCTAGGTCTGCAGTCTTGAGTTTGTCGGCTTCACTAGCTGCAATGGTCGGGCTACGCACACTAGGTTCTTGATTTGCGTTTTCATGTGGCGGTCTCTGCGCTGGCAATGGTGGAAGTTGTGGAGGCGCATGTGATCCTGCCGGGGTAGTGGTGAACAAACTATGCAACTTTTCCCTTGCATCGGCAGCTAGATTGCTCATTGCTGTGTTTGGCATGGGTGTTGCTCCAGCCTTCGCGCTTGCAGACCCTTTTGGCGTTGCAAACATCTCAAGCTGGATTTCGCCTGGACCTTCATCAAGTTCTTCGATCTTGAGGTTCGGGGCGTTCTGCTTGTTCAACCTTTCCATGAATTCGCCTACCCGTTCCTGGAGTTGAACGTTGAGTTCAGCGGCTTGTTCTTCTTGCCTGTTGCGCTCCTCTCTCATCTCCTTGATCACTGTTTGTTCCTCATTCTTGAAGTCCTCCATTCCTTTTCTTGCATACTCAGCCGTTTCATCTACGATCTTCTTGCAATCAGCCTCTAGGTTTGTCTTGACTTCAGAATACCTGCTTTCGTATTGACTGGTCATGTGAGAAACCTTTTGATTTGCTCTTTGCTTGGCTTCCAGTGCTACAGTGTTCTTCAGTCTAGCGTTTGCTTCACTGACATCTCTCCTCAAGTTTTAAATCTCCTGTTCTGCTACGGTGCGAGACACCATAAATCCGGTGAGTTCCGATACCATCTGTTCATGTCGGCTGTCACCTTCTGCACGTTGCTGGGCGCGTTCATGCAAACATGTCTGCTCAACATTTCGACTACGATTTTCATAATCTTGTTGCAAATGCTGTACCACTTGATTCATGATCTGGGTGTGATTTTCATCAGCTTCACTTCTAAACAAATCAAAGTTTGCCTCATTGATGTATGTGAGTCGGTTGTTTGTTCTGCACAAACTGGAAATACGCCTGAACTGGCTGTTGAAAGATTCCTTCATCTACAGTCATAGGCGTGGGGTTCGCTCCAGCCGGGTTTGTTGCCGGAGCTCCAGTTGCGGGAACCATCGACCCTGTTGCTGGGACAATTGCACCACCTGTGCCAGACACATCCCCGGTTGGTCTTTCCATGGCTTTAGAGACTACGGCTGATAACTTGCATTTTCAGGTTTCAGCTGGGGCCAAACCAATAAGCCCAAGTAGACTGATAAACGTAAAACCAACCGTTAAGCAGCAACTAAGTTCTTGTCACTGAGCCGCTACGCTGCATGTAACATATCTCTATTACGGGGTGTTTTCTGGGCATGTGCAAATACACATGGGTCACAAAAAAAACGAAACACAACACTTCGTAGCAATGTCTTGCATGGCGCCTAGTGCCGATCCGCAACAATGAGCAGAACGAAGATCACCAGCACCACCCACCGATCAAACCCAGCATGATGATGTTTTTGCCTGTCCCCTACTTTCAACATCATCGCCGGAGTTGTGACCGAAACGGGGTGAACATCACACATTTCACAGCGGACCATAGTTGAATTCAAGGCGGTAGGTGGGCATCCAATACCGACCTTCCTTGCGCACTTGTGTTTCATCAAAAACCAACCACTTCACGTTTTTGGCGCCGCACGTGCAATCTTTCCAGTTGCATTCAGACTCACGTCAGACCGGACCTGGCCACCAACATTTGTTAAAACAGCGCCTTAGCCAATCATTTTTGCCAGAGTTTTTTTGTGGCAGGATCAAATCGGTTTGTTCGATATGATAAAGGTGCAAATCCACCCCGGTCGCTGGTTTGTCCTGTCGCGCCAAATTTGTGTGTTTCTGATTCGGTTGTTTCAATTACTGCGTTGTTTGTTGTGCCAGTCATGTTCCTTATTCAAGCAACGTATACAACACTGAGCAAGGGAGTTGCGCCCTCGTACGTTCCATGCCCCCGTGGTGAAGCTGAAGGTCCATGCGTGACCCATGTTCCATCGGGATATTTTGGCTCTAGCTTTGTCAGATTCTTATGTTCGTCGCCATTTGTTTGCGACTGTTATCAGTGTGTTCCTCGGCGGCACGGATAGCAACAAGGCATGTGATCTTGTTGTCAAATCCGCGCGCTGCTCTCAAAGCGAGATGCATCATGAAACGACAAATAAGGTGAACAATGATCTGGTTTCGCTTCAGCTTGTTGGCAGTGAGGAACTCAGGATGTCTCACGTGCGCAAGGCGTTTTTTTTTGTGCGTGTCAGCAGGATGAGCAGTCTTTTCTTTGAATTTGGTTTCCATTGCAGATGATGTTTTTGCTGTTTGTGTGTTGCCTGAGACAGTTGCTGACAAGGTCACCTTGAGGGTTTCGCAGGGCACCTAGAGGAATCAATCTGCTTGCAATGTGATGAGGAATTGGCAGCGTTGAGCAACAATGCAAACATTCATACCTGAGTCATGAATCATTCACACCGGCATGAAAACAGAAAATCTCCATTGGCGAATTCATTGCTTGATGCCACGCCCGGTTGCTCGCCGCTGCCAGCAGCCAAGCTGTGGCTTAGTTAGAGCATTGTTTTAGGGAAACACGTTCGCACCATGAACGTGACTAAGAAAAACTTCGATGAGATTGCTGACGAGATCGAACGGTTGCTGCCGTCCGCGGAATTTGTCGCCATCGACGAAGAAATGACAGGGATTTCTTTGCCTGGTTGTGAGGAGCAGGTGGCTGACCTGCCTGCAGCACGATATGGAAAAATGAGGAAAGAGGGTATGAAAAAAATTGACAGATATTGAAGGAGTGTCATAATCAAACATGTTGGTTCTTGGGAAATTGCAGGGTCCTTTGTTTTTGTTTGTGCTGAGCTATGAGTTCCCCAAGTTGGCCCATTTTGTTGAACTACAATATTGTAAATCTTAATCTTTCTACCTGGTTGAACAAATGGATTTGCAACAAATTGCGCTTACATGGAGGTTTACTTGTATGGTATTGTACAATATTGTATGTGTGCTTTCTTGGCATTTATCCATATTTCTCCTACATTTCCCAAGGCCCAGGGCAGGGCAGTGTGGGGCTTCCCTGGAGGAAGGTGGCAACCAACTACAACATCATCCAATTTGGCGTAGCTCTTTTCACCAAGGACACGGACAAAAAGTATATCGTTCACGTGTTCAATTTCTACGCCTTTCCCGAGAAGGGTTTTGTCAACATGGAGGCTGGGTCAGTTCACTTCAACTCCCGTAACGGCATGGATTGGAACAAGTGGATTTTGGGAGGGATCCCATATGTGGACAAAGAATCCGCAGAGAAATTGAGACAATCCATTTTTCCTGCCCCGGAGACTGTACAACCGCAGCCGCAGCAGACAGGAAAGCAACGCATCGTTTTATCCAATCCGCAGGACATTGAGACGACAACGAAAGCTGTGGAGAGTTTGAAGGGTTGGTTGCTAGACGAAGGGCGGAAGGAGGAAAAGGAGCTTGAACTTTTGACCACCAATTCATATTTGCGGAGGTTTTTGTACGAACACTTGCGCGAAAGTATGCCAGATCTGGTCCTTGAGAGCAGGCCCACCAAAGCACGTGGATTGTCCACAATGGTCGCGCTTAGACTCACCAACACTGAGAAACTTGAGCGGGAAGCTAAGCTTCAGAAGGAGAAGGAAACAGAATTTCGATCGAAACTTGGATTGAGGCGAATTTTTCTGGCTCTGGCAGCAGCGAGAAAAACGCTGGTGGGCCATGCCTTGCTGTTTGACTTACTTTTTGCATTCTCACACTTTGAGGGCCTGCCTGAGAGCTACGAAGAATTCAAAGAGCTCTCACGTCAGTTTTTCCCTTCATTTTTTGACACCCAGGTCTTGGCAAAGAGCCACCTATTCAGGATGAAGCCGCAAAATGTCGACAGAGGTCAGGAAGAGCAAACCGAGCAAACAAAAACAGCCCGGTTTTCGAGTCTTGCCCTCGGCCAAGTGTACAAAGTACTCAAACAAGAGGCTGAAGAGGCTCTCAGTTGTAGCCAAGCAATTGTCAAATTCAATTTGGCCGAAGGCCATGAAAGGTACGACAACTCAGCTAGCTTCCATGAAGCTGGCTATGATGCCTTCATCACCGGCTGCGTTTTTGCATACATGTGTGATGCAGTGGGAAGACGCCCAGACGAGTTCAACGGCCATCTTATGATGTTTCGTGGCCTGTACAACTTCAACTTGCTGGGAGATGACGAGTTGCTGACCAAAGGAACATATTTGCACATCAAGGGGCTGAAAGGTCGCGGGGTGCAGGATCTTCAAGACTCGCTTCAAGTGGTTCTGAGTCTTCGCTGGAGTTTTGAGAGGTGCTGGCGGCTGACTGTTTTTTTTTTTAAAACCAATTTCAATCGATTTAAAAACAACCGATTTTATGTGAACCCCCCAATAGAGTTGCAAACCGTGGCAAACCTAGTCAGATTTGAATACCATTTGAAGACATTTTGAAACTGAGGAAAGATGTTGCAAAGAAGCACCAGAACTGCGAACAGCTGCCCACCGACTATGAAATCAAATGGGTCGATGATGATAGCGCATTTGCAATTTTTTCAGAGAAAGCACGTGAACTGGTCGACATGGTGTGCGCAGAGACAGAGGCAGATGACAAGGCTTTATATTTGATCACTAGCCCTCCCCAAACATAGGGTCAACTCACCTGACAATTTGGTGTTCAGGGACTAGAGGGCACCACTTTTTTCGTTGGAACATTTGCATGCGAGCAACGTTCAAACAGCTTGCAGGTCACTGGTGCAAATGGCCTGAACTTTACGCTCGGAGAGCACTGGTTTGCTGCCAGCAATCCTGATGCAGATCTTCCACCACGGAAACGGCCTCGTCTATCTTAGTGGAAGGATATAGCAGATCACTCTCTATCGCCTTGGGGCTATTTATTGCTGCGCTGTTGTTTCCTTGCAGGAAGAAGGCACATCTTTCTGCCTTGGCCACCGAAAGAAATTGGTCTATTGTGCAAAAAAGTTTGGGTTGCACAGGCTGCACAGGCTGCACAGGCGTCAGCCATAAATATGACTGAAACTTGAGGATGTGTGGCAACCTTTTTCTTGTGCTTCTGAGGTTACAATGTGCCAACATGCCAGGGAACAGCCAATGCCGCCCTTGCTATTTTGCGCACCGCATAGGTGGTCTGAATTGCGGCTAGGCTTAGTTTCTTCAGCCTTGGATTGACGCCAATGTGTTGAAGTTGAGCCAGGTGGCAGGGCAGTGGTCAATGCCATGACCCATGATTTCGTCCGCCCCTCACAAGAAGTGCAGCTTCGACGCACCTTCTCTGCTTTGATTTCTGGTTTGCAAACAGGTCTTGCATCCTGACCAGTTTATTGGCCTGTCCATCAAGTCCAGTTACACCGAGTTTCAGGTGCGTGCAATTTGATACATTTTGCATGTTGCGTGTGCTCACGTCTCGTTGCTCGTTTCCCACAAATATCATCAAGTCTCTGGAAGTTTAGCTTCTGACCTCGTCGCCAGGCATACTTCCACAACTCAGGAAAGATGCACAACTGTCCTCGTCCGTGTCTTGAGATGGTCGGATGCCCAAGATTGAGCTGAAAAATCTGACACAAGTGACATGGGGCGGAGTGACATCAAGTGACATGTGATGACACAACAGCCCTCCGCTTACCCGCTCTTTGCTGACCATCTCAGGAGCAGGCGTGTGTTCCATGGACACCCAACTTTCCAGGTAGAAAACTCAGGAGTTGCAGCACTTTAGCCTGCAATGAATCCTGGCCAGCTAAGGAATTAATTCAGTCCATGATATTCGTTATCAGATGGCCAGAATCTTAGCGTTTATGATTCCTGAAATTGCCGAAAGCTCTCCCAGAGTGACTTGCAGGCCCAGCACCCAAACTGGTGGCCAGAGTTGTCTTCCAAATCAAGCGACAAGGACATCGTCAAGGCTCTCTATACGTCTTGACCTTGTCAGAACAAGTCCAGTGGGTCCAGCGGTGGCAGGGTGCTCTGCGATGCTCTGCGATGCTCTGCGATGCTCTGCGATGCTCTGCGCAACTGAGGCGAGGCACAAAAGGCGTTCCTCGGGTCTGCGAGGCGCCCGCTTCGTGTGTGCCGTCAGATGGCCTCACACATTCAAGTGCCACGAGGACGATGAGGCGCCAGGACATCACATCGATTATGACGAGGCCTGACCGGGGTCAACATCCACATTGTGTACTGCTACATCAATCTGCATCATGCAGTATCTGCAACCACACACACATGCTATGTGTACACACGTAAATATATACAGTATATACAGTACTATGTTTACGATATACGTAAATATATTTATAATATATTTATAAACACGTATGTATATGTAACACATGTCAGGATACAACAGTACACGCACGCACACACACACAATGTGACACAAATGACACATATTAATACATGATAAGACGAACATTGAGCACAATAAATTTGAATAAATGTACACACGCGCACACACACACATGTATACATACATATTATATATACACACGTTTATTTGTTATGGACGTCTAATCTTCTTGATGCTGATGTGATGTTTTCTTGGGTATTGTTGAGCCCTTCCCAATGTGTTGCCAGCATCTTTGAAGGCAGCCTCGGAGCAGACGGAGTCAGATATCAAAGCTGTCCAGGCCCATCACTGATGGAGTTTTGCCTGTCCAAACAGGTCCATTCTTCGCATGGCCATGGCATGCCATGGCTTCCCTTCATGGCAGGAGCTGCTGGACAGGCAGAAGTCACATGGCACCGAAGTCTTGGCAACTCAGCTGAACTTGCGAAAATTTGGGAAATCTATATATATATATATATATTGTAATATACCTGGACAATTTCTGCTCCCAACATGCAATTACCTATGCATGGAATTGCTGAGGATGGTTCGAATGAAGGTGGAGCTGGCGATGCCATGGGCTCAGTGAGACTGATTATCAGGATCAGTCAGAATTGTTTGAACATGTCTGAATGCAACCCACTTAGTCTTGTCACCTCTTGTGTGACTGCCGGCTAGGATGGGTGGGCCGCTGACGGCGATAGCAGTGCAGAGGACCAATACTGCGGCTTTGATTCAAGGGGATTTCAAGGATCTTCGATGATGAGTGCCTGAAGTGCCTGAGCTGTGCTCTTGCTTATTCCAGGATGGTGCCTGGTCGGACCGGTCAGAGGATGAGGCTTTCAGCTTCGAACCCTGACCCAAGCACAAACTGTCACTTTGCCATACATTTTGAACCTGCCACTACATTTTTTTCATCCCAGAGCTTTGTTGCTTTGTTTGTTGAAACTCTTTGGACTCTTTGACCTCTATGTCTAGATGCAATTTTTTTGCAGCTTTCTTTGTTCCCGATGTGGCCGATGGATGCCTTGAATGGGACTGGTTCGGGTCCCAAAAAAACGATGTTGCCGGGTGTTGCCAGATGCTGCCAGGCTTCACCAGCAGAGGAGAAGGCCTCCGCGCGGCTAAAGGGGACACATCAAATGACGGCTGCACTAAAAGGGAGAATTCTCCGGAATCCAGAAAGGATGACAAAGGCAAAGATGTAGCCCACCGTAAGGTGAAAGAAAGGGTGAAGCTGTTGCATGAACTGAGAGTCTCTGACTGTTCGTGTTTGTGTTTTACAACTTTGAATCAGCAACTGGATCAATTACATACTGTGCATGTGTCTCGGGTGATCGCTGCAACCACCGGTGATGGGGAAACCTGACCAAAGATACACTTAATCACGGTACCGTTGTGCTCAATCGTTGAAGATTCGCCCAGTCTGCAGGAAGTATCTTCTGGAGAGGGGCCAGAGGAATCAAAGGCAGCAGCTTCAGCTTCAGAGACGCGACAATGACTTTGTAGCTGAGATGTGACAAACGTAAACATGCACAGTTAATGCCGTAATGCCTTAATGCCCCACAAAGATGAAGTGTCACATAGGACTACATAGGTGTTTTTGATGGGTGTGTCTGAAAATGGATTATATCCGCAAAGGGCTTTAATGTATAGATAGATAGATGGATGGATGGATGGATGGATGGATGGATGGATGGATAGATAGATAGATAGATACTAGTAGATAGGTAGATAGATAGATAAATAGATAGATAGATAGATAGGTAGATAGATAGATAGATAGATAGGTAGGTAGGTAGGTAGATAGATAGATATAGGCAGACAACCAACAAACTAGTTCCCAGCAGATATAGTGGTTTGACTGCAGCTGTTCTGCAGTGGGCTGCTTTAGACGGTCGACTCTGGTGCTCCCCATGTGGGAAGAACCCGCTGCGGAGAATTTTGGAGACTGAAGAAGAGCCCAAAGAATCAAAAAAGGTGAGTTTTTCTATGCTGGCACTGTCCCGGTATCCAGCAGTAGCTTTGCTGGCTTGGTGTTTGCTTTGCTTGGAATCTGAAGGAGGCCTCCGAAGAAGAAACACCTGTGGAAACCAAGGTTGGACCTTCATTGTTTGTGACAAGGTTGAAGTTTACCATGGTTGGCCCAGTCTCACGGCACAGCAAGTTGGGCACAAGGTTGTTCGATGGCATCCGCCTTTTTTCTGCAGGAGACATCAGCAGAGGAAAGCGCTGAGGATGCTGAAGAAGCCAAGGTACCGGCTGCGCCATGTTAGTACGGCTGGGGCGGGTAGGACAGGAGAGGACCTATGGTCAGACCCTTTACAGTGTTTCTGCTTTGCTTTGCTCACAATTCGCGGAAATGAAGGCCAGGCCCAGGTGTCTTCGTGACAGGATTGAAGTTCACTGTCCCGCAGGGGTATGCCTGAGATTCACCAACCAAGGAAGTTTGCGAGTGGATTTGCTTCAGACAGTGCGCTATTCTGATCCTTTCTGTACAGGAAGCATCCAGCGAACAGAAACCCAAAGAGACAGAGGTGAGGGAAATGGCCAGTTGTGTTTGCTGTTGAGTTGCTGTCAAGAGCCAGGAATTTCGTGAGGGTCGGTCAAGTCAAATCACTGCAGCTTAGCCGGAACAGGTCCCTCCACTTCATATGCTTCTGAATTTAATAAACATATATATAGTACGTCGTACGTATATGAGAGGCCGCAAGATCCACAAGCATAAAGGCACAACACCAAGATTGCACTGCTTTGAATCATGATAATGGATCATCAAGGCATGTAATATGCAAGTGCTGAATTATCTGAATTGCTACGCCAGGACGGCGAATCATTTGAGGATGGTGCTGGCGACCAGGGGTTGCAGTGGCCTAGCCACCAAGAACACCATGTTTACAGCGAAAGCAGTGAAAGCAGTGAAAGCCAGAGCTCCTCAGAAAGCCACGGCTTCGATGGGAGCGATGACTTCGATGGGAGCGATGCCGAAAATTTGGACGGTGATGATGCACAGGATTACGGCAGCGAGGAAGCGTCGGAAATGCCGTGCTTTCAGAGAGGCCGCAGCTTTTCCATGTCAAGGCCTCAGAGAATTCGAGACACTTATGAATCTGATGAGCATTCCAAGCTTAGAACAGCTTGGGCACATGTTTGGACAGAACGCAGCTGCAGCGAGGTTAGACGTGCCGGAGCATGTTCCCCTGACCGTCCCAGATCGCGATGCTTGTCAGGCTCGGAATTCTTTGCTTACTTACAGACCGCTACCGTTGTCACATAGCAGCCATAGCAAGCATTTCGGAGCCTGCGGACCAGGCCCAGTGTTCGCAGTCCAGTGCTGCGCACTTCCTGTTCTATGTGTCGCTGGCTTTCTTCGATGGGTGGAAACTATGCGGTAACATGACCACACGATTGCAGTCATAGCAATCCGTCTACACGCCACAATGTGTGGTCCTCGAGTCCTCTGACCGCACCTATGATCTCCACGTGACAGGAGCCGACTAAGTTATGTCACTGCCCTCCCGAGGGAGCTGTTCCTATGGAGGCACCTTGCTTTCCCCGGGGAGCTTCAAAGCCATTCCTTCAACTTTAATGCATTCTGAAATTATACATGTCTATTATGCAACGAAAGAATCTAACAGCAAGCCCTGGTCCAACACTCTTCTGCAGTGAGCTTCCACTATTGTGAGTGCACTATACGCATGTCATCGCATGTCTAGGTGGGCTCGGAGTTCGTCAGTGGGGATGTGAATTGCTTCGACGGTGTTGTGGGTAAGTGGTGATCTCAAGTGCCAGTGTGATTGCTTCTGATATCTTCTAATTCTCGTTGCACTCTGTCCAAACTCAGATGACATGAACATCTGAGAACTGCAACCTACGTATGCTCCAATTCTGGTCCTGTTAGCAAAGGTCGGATGCAAAAGTGCCACGGCTCAACAGCATTGGCTTGAATGCCATGACCCGAGCGATGATGTAATATACTGCGTATATCTGCGCATTGTGACAATTGACATCAAGTGACTAAGTATCTAAGTGGCACCTTGTCTTTCTGGAATGTTGTGGCCTGTCACACAAGGTCACTCCTGGGCTAATGGCCAGAATCTTGTCCAGCTGATTGTCAATCGACACTTGCAATCGATCACCTGCTGACTTGTCACCTCAGTGGTGCTGCCAGATTCACACGGGTACACATTGTACATTTCCAGTGCGCAGCAAGGCCTTGATCGGCTGCAGCATGCTTGCAGCAGTCGGGCTGCCCAACCCTAGGTACAGAGATAGCCGTCAGCGAACATGTGCATACATTATGTCATTATGCATACATTTGCTGGAGTTCTCGGGTTGTGCGCACCTTCCTCGAGAGGCTGACCCTGCCAGGAAGGTAACACACAAACACCCTGCCTGCCTGTTGCCTTGGTGCGCTCATGATTCTCTCCTTTTGGGTGCCACCAAAAAGCGAGCTGCAAAATTCAATTGGCTTGGCTTGATTAAAAGGTAACAGTTCCTATTAACAGAAATGAAGTACAAGACCCAAGGTGCTCAGCTTTGGCATGCTCTTGCCATATTTGGTTTCTTCAGGAGACCTGTTTTTCACCACCCACGATGGCGTCGTGACAGTAGTAATTGATACCGGGTCTAGACCATACTGTAGTAAAAGCTGCCAGAAGATTTTGTTTCCTGTTTTTTTTTTAATATAAAAAAATGTATATAATACATATATACACCGCTCATTGATGTACAGTGGCTCTTCAGTAGCAGTTGCCTTTGCCGCTGTGGTGGCCCTACACGAGGTCGTTCCTGCATCCGGCTTCATCCGAAAGGTCACCAGAGCACGAAGGCTCAGGCTCGCAGCATGGGAAACACATATACCAACCATACCAGGCCATACCAGACCATACCAGGCCAGGACATACCAGGCCAGGCCAGTACATTACATTATATTACATTATATTACACACATACATACAGATACATACAGATAGATACATACAGATACAGATAAATACATACAGATACATACAGATACATACAGATACATACACAGATACATACAGAGCTACATACAGAGATACATACAGAGATACATACAGAGATACAT
>Ga0126342_10006238_pt1 | contig 21089 bp, 18 predicted proteins | sample Cyp1metagenome_FD_92528 | JGI IMG/M metagenome (GOLD analysis project Ga0126342, IMG submission 92528) | Coral microbial communities from Lord Howe Island, Old Settlement Bay, Australia - Cyphastrea 1 metagenome | ecosystem: Host-associated > Invertebrates > Cnidaria > Coral ...
ATCTGTATCTTCTGTCTTCTTACTCTTTCTCTTCTAATCTTCCTCTTCTCTCTGCCTCTGCCCTGCTCTGCTTTTCATCTCTCCATATTGTCGGAAGTTTGACTTCTAAACTTCCTTCGATAAATGCCATGATACCATATATACTTATACATACTTATACTAGTCACTATGGTTTATATATCCCATTGTTATCATCCCATGCCTAGCATAGCCTAATTGTTTGGTGAACTTCCACATCTCTGACCATGGCTAAGGCAATGCACCGGGCAGGTGAGTCTACAGGAGTTCTCTCGGCTCTTGAAGTCATATCGCAAGGCCAGGTGCTGAAAGTTGGTGTTCTCTTGAACATGATTCCAAAATCATGTATATATATATATATGTTACAATAGAGAATATATAGTATAATATATATATATATATTTCATAGTATGTATATATATATATATAATTGGTCATCCGTTGAATATGTTTGGAAACTCTTTTTTTTGGAAGGTAGGGAACCAACCATTTTTCTGATTGAAAAGGAGAATTCTTGATCAGCTTGGGATGATTTTAGGGTCCAGCCATTTAGGAAAATCCCTCTTTGTGGTGGCCGATTTCAGGCGAGGTTTCTGCCATGGAATGATCCACTGTTTCTCCTTTTTAGGTTCCGAAAGCGGTCGATGGGCACACGGCAGCAGTCAGACTGATGGAAGAACGACGAGGGTGCGCAGATGCCGAAGCTTTCCTGACGCTGCGGGGAACATGATGAGTGTATAACTGATGAACCATCAAATTTCGGAAGTTTTTTTTTTCCAAAATCAGGAAGACCAAAGCCCAAAGCCATCTGTTGCTTTTTTGAACACCTGGAGCAGCACTGAATCAGCCAGGATTCCCCAGACCGAGCCAGGCCGCGAAGTGAGTGAGTTTTGGGGATGGGGATGACCATGGATGACCTGCGGAAGTCGATCCAAGAGCTTAGATTTTCATAGTGGAGTCCACATAGTCCACCAATCCCCATGGAATCAGTTAGGAGTATGATGTTGTTGAAGCACTTCGTAGATATTCCGGTGTCGGATTCCATATTTCATATGTATATATATATATCATACAGTACTTCCCATCAAATTGGTATGTGACGGTATGTGTACTGGTTTGCCCAAAACTAGAATAACCCCAGATCCAGCGGTCTACTGTATTCGCACGGCAAAATAAAACCTCGCCTCTGGACCCAGTAGCTTGACCGTCCTCCATAAATATTCGTAAGGTTCCACTATGGTAATTTCATTGGATAAATTCATTGGGTATGTACATGTTTATGTATGTCCATATAATGTAACATCTCTCTCTCTCTCTTTATATATATATACGTACTGCCGAAAAAACTATATAGATACATATACATATATATATGTTTATATATACATATATATATATATGTATATATATATATATATATGTATATATATATATATATGTATATATATGTATGTAATGTATGTATGTATGTATGTATGTACGTATGTATGTATGTATGTATGTATATATGTATGTATATATGTATATATATATATAATATAAATATATATACACGTCCGAACCTATCTATCTGTCTATCTGTCTATCTGTCCGTCTGGCTGGCTGGCTGTCTGGCTGTCTGGCTGTCTGGCTGTCTGGCTGTCTGGCTGTCTGGCTGCCTGCCTGGCTGGCTGGCTGTTTGTCTGCCTGCCTGGCTGTCTGTCGGTCGGTCTGTCTGTCTGTGAGTCTGTCTGCCTGTCTGTGTCTATCTATCTATCTATCCATCCATCCATCTAGCTAGCTATCCATCCATCCATCCATCCATCCAGCCAGCCAGCCAGCCAGCCAGCTAGCTCTCTCTCTCTCTCTCTTCCTAACCCGCCCTCCCCCGACAGCTGGAGCAGCTTCGCCAGGGCCAGGTTTGGTGTTGAGCCCTTTGGCTGGGCTGCGTGCCTGGATGCTGCAGCACGCCTGGATCTTCCAGGACTTGGAGGCTGGCGGCTGCATATGGAGTGATTGGAATACTCTGCCAGGGATATGGTTTATAAATGTTAATAAGTGTTAAGTTTGTTTTTTTTGGCAATCTATGTTTTTGCTGTTTTGAATGGATACTCGTTGAAGTTTGTGTAGGTTTATGGATGATTGCTCATGTCTTTCTGGAAGCATCCCCAGAAAAAAGGGGAAGCAGACCATAAGCCTTATGGTACCTTGATTAGAGGGGCTCCATTTTTTGGCACTTTGGCTCACAGGACCCGAATCGCCAACTGTGCTGATTCGGAAATCCATGGGATTGATGCTATGGCGATGCAAATCATGATGAATCCACTACCAGGTGCATCATCATCCCTGAAAGGGCAACGTTTTTGGGTTCTAGTACTCTGATCACCCGATTTGAACCATGCACATACGTGCAAGTGCAAATGTGCGCAATTTGAGTTCCCGAGCATTGAAGTCGCCTATGTACAAAAATTGAGGTGTCATCACATCAACATACCATTTGGAAGCGGCAGGTGCCAATGCGATTTATCAACATCCTATTCGCCGTATTCGCCGGATCCAGGCTTTCCGAACTTTGGCACTGTCGCCTACGCTTCGCGTTCAAGGCGGCTTGCTGTTGCAGAAATCATCTAAGGTGGGAAACGTTTTTTTTCGCTAACAGTCCTTAGACATTCTTAGACACATTGTTTGAGAGTATCATTTGATGTTTACCCTGAATGTCTTGTCTTTTGGGCATAGCAACCTCCAAAAAGATAGAACAGTAAAATTCATTCCTTTTAATATAGCCTTAAATTGAACCTTTGCCGCATCTGGGAGTTCCTAGGATTGTCCAGGGGGGTGGCATCTCGGTAACCCCATCTCAGCTCGGTCCCATCTCCGACAGGCGCCAAGGTTTTGCTGGGCGATCTGCCGGGGCCTCAGTTATATGATGTTATATGTGTCTGCAAATGGGATATACCATGATATACCCAAGTGGCAATTTTATTCATGGAGAATGGGGTACCCTATTTTCAGACTCAAATGACTGGTGATTTAAATCCACCCTGGTCAGCCGAACATCGGCGATTTGTGGATGCTTCAGCTGTTGAACATCTAGCGCATTCGAATTCCAATGGTCACTTTTCGTTTACCAGAAACGTAGGATGTATTAAAGGTAAAATGCATACTGGCTCAATACTACTGGTTCTTAGGATGTTTCATTTGGGGGTAGCCAGGGTAGCCATTTGCAGATTTTAATCTTCCTAATTTTGATCCATCCCTGCGGTTCAGTCCAAGGTGGCCTCTGTTGGCAGTGTCTCATGCCGCGCCAGTCTGACCATTGACCAAATGCGGAAGGAGATTCGGAGGAGCAACGGACCCGTGGTGGAGGGCGCGGTGAAGCAAACAGTTGGGGTGTCCATATGAGCTACGGGAGCAAAGGAGATACGAATTGCGTTTCCCAACCATATATGATAGGTACATTTTTGTTGATTTTAATATCCTGCTGGATGTGCTTGACCAGGTTTGTATATGGTTAGCAATCATGGTCCCAGGAACAACTACAACTGCCATGGGGATTTGCTATTCAAAAGGCAGATGTCCCAATTGACACCATTGAACTGGTGGAAAAGGATGATCAACAAGGATGAACTATTTTGGGCCTAGTTCCAGACAAACCTGCGGGCAGCACAAAGAATTGGACACGAAAAAGAGTGGTTTTCTGATGGGTTTTCTGCTTTCGCAGGAGGCGGAAAACCATGGATAAATTGAAGGGGTGGCGCTATGCTCTGATTGTTTCTCTGGTGACTGCGAGAAACATGGCAGCATGGACTCGAATGACCTTTGCAGTGGTGGACACAATGGACACAGACACTTACCATTGGGATAGCCATCCTTTGAAGTTTTGCCGATTTCACTAGGGCTGCAAGTCCTATAAGTCCAAACCCCATTCGAACCTGGTAGTAGTAACTTATATGGGGTGTTAATATTTCTGATAAACTGTTTTTCATGGGGGTATCAACCAATATCAACCAATATCTACTTTGGAAGGGTTTTATTCCACTGATCCACCCGAAGATTACCGAACCGAAAAACCCAGGCGCGGTCGGCTTGGCCTATCGGCGCTGGCGTGGCCGTGCCGGGAAGACGGGGTTCCTTCTGGCCACGGCCGCCGGGGTGGGAGGCTTCATGGCGGCCTCGCAGCGCTGGGAGTTGAAGCTGGGTCTGCACTTTTTTTAGGGGAAAAAACATGAGAAAAAGCACCAAGAATTTGATTGAGAATTGATGGTTGAGCATGATTTTCCCTAGAAATTGATGGTTGATCATGATTTTCCCTAGGCGGGTAACCCCGAAATTTGTCCAAAAACGACCGATTTTCGCGAAACATCATTGTTGCTTAAATGAAATTGGGATATGATTTATTCATATTTTGGCATTTGTCCAAGAAAGAGGGATGGACCCCAAGGTATGGCAATTTGAATCGGCAAAATCATGAGTATATATTATATATATATAATAATATATATATATATATATAAATATATAAACATATTATAACTATGGAATGCACTCGGAGGTACCCTATTTTCAATCAAGCCCTGGCATGGCGCAATAACTCTTTTCCCGCCAGCCGTGGCCTGGTGCTGAAGAGCGATACCCAGGAAACAGATCTCCTCGGAAGAAATCCTCAAGGCCACTTGCCATCGAAGCCTCAATCATGAGCTCAGCTTCTAGAGCTCTGTTCAGAAGTATCAGAGCATCATTAATCGCCACTTTGCCCAAACCAATAGACTGAGAAAACGGGGACTTCCCCTGGTCAAATCCTCCATGTTGGCTGAATTTCTACTCTGCTTTTGGGACAAGATAGTCCAACAGGCTTTTGTCCAAAGAAAGGCGGATGGGGCCTCAATTATTGGTCACAAAATACCGAAACACATTTGTCTAAACTATGGGGTTTTGGGTTATCACAAAAATTCAGAGATTTCATATCTATGAGCTGGTTTGCTGGAAATGAGTAATTTCTTGTCATCCAATATCGGAATATACATTACCTGGTGACCCGAACTTGGTGTAGCGTTTGGATTAGTTGTCTTTTCCAACGCACCAATTAAGTAAGGTAAGACATATACATACACTAATATGGATAGATTAGAATGATTCACCTGAAATAAGGATAAATAATGCAATTTCGGGATAGCAAGTCCTATTGCTGTAGCCATCACTAATATCTCAGTCCAAATGTAATCTTCAGACATACTTACGCATAATTCATATGAGTCACATTTCCCAAGACACCAATGCAACACGAATTCCGTACTCCAAAAGGGTGTGTCTGGAAATGGGGTATACTTCCAACGATCGTAATTTCACAGGGAAAATGATGATGAACCACGATAAACATCGATAAACCATTGGTTTTTTTGGGGGTATACTATCTGCAGACAAACCCAAATTTCATTCACTGAGGCATTCTTCCCGGGTCCGGCAGCAGATCTGTTCTCCCGTCTTCCAGCGGCCATCGAAACGCTGCAGGGCCGCCTGGGATCTGATGAGCGCCTTGGAAGCTCTTGGGATGGTGATTTTGGTGGGAAATCTAGGGAAATCTACGGAACATCTATATGAAATCTGGGACGATCATGGGAGAATCGAAGAATCTCCATAGTTTTTGGGATGTTTTCAGTATTTGTTCGCGTTTTTGGCCTGGTTTGAGATGATCTTGTCCTTTTCTCAAGGAAAACACAACCAGGAAGATATATCTTATATTCTTATATCTTATTTTCCAGGAAGATATGTTTGAATGTCGGGTAGCGGCATCCCCAGTTGTGAGGACAAAGTACATTAGAGCGGTTCCATCCAGCTCAATACCATCATAGACCTGCAATATGTCTATGGCTAGAGCTTATAACCCACAGTGGTGGCTATACTCCTGCAGCAAAATCACCATTTTTGATGGCCAAAATCTCCTCTCAGGCTGTACATCGAGGAAAAAGTCGAAGGATTTGCCATGTTGCGACGGCTTATTGACCTGTCCTGTTCGCAACGAAAGCCGTACAGTGAAGCAAGGGCTCTGCTGGATCAGCAGAGTATCTTGGTGCTCAAAGAGCTGCTCATCAGTGGGATGTTAATCGTACATGGAACCGGATGCATTTAGGAACCAGATCAAAAACCATAAATGCAACTTCTCTAAGTGGATTACAACTTTACTTATGAACCACTGGGATGCGTGTCCCATCATGCTGGTGCTTTGGGTCTTAAACTCGGGGTTGTTTCTCAAAAAGAGGATTGTTTTTAGGACTCAAATGGATCCATGAAAAGAACAAAAACTCCTTTGGGTCCCAAATGTGGCGAAAAACACATGGGTTTGTCCAAAAAAATGGCGTACCCCAAATGTGCAATTGAAATCGGCAAAAGTGATGATGACCCTCGGGAATTTTGGGTGCCTGATTCTCAAGTACCAAACCGATCCGAATAGGATTTAATAGGTATACCAGTAGTACCGCACAAGGCGGTGGCGGAAGTTTCAAAGATAGGACACTATAGGAGAGGTTGTTGTGGATGGCAGAGCGAATCCACTGATGGACTGAAAGATGCTTGGAGTTGTGTTTTTTGAGGTGGTTGCAGTGGTCACCTCAATCACACGTGCTGGATGTAGTGTGGTGTAGTGTAGCGCAATGTAATTGTAAAAGCAGTTGTAGTTGTATTGTAGTGTAGTTGTAGTTGTACTGTAGCTGTAGTTGATGTTGTTGCAGTTGTCGCGGTAATGTTGTAGTTGTAGTTGTAGTTGTAGTTGTAGTAGTAGTAGTAGTAGTAGTAGCAGGAGTAGTAGTAGTAGTAGTAGCAGGAGTAGTAGTAGTAGTAGTAGTAGCAGTAGTAGTAGTAGTAGTAGTAGCAAAGTAGTAGTAGAAGAAGTAGTAGTAGAAGAAGTAGTAGTAGAAGAAGTAGTAGTAGTAGTAGGAGGAGGACCTTGTGGTGTTTTCACCATTTTGATTTTGAAATGTGCTTTTTGCACAACGGTGTGCACTTTTACCACATCCGAACCTCCAAAAGTGGTCCGACCATGTTCTGTTTTTACCCTTTGCTTCGCGCCACAACGGTGCGCGCTTTTAACACATCGGAACCTCCAAAAGTTTTTAATACTTTTGACTTCGAAATGTGGCGTGCACTTTGTCATCTCTCATCTCCCCAGACGGCTCCGCGCCCGCCGCTTCAGCGAGCCTACTTTTCGGCCCTCCGGCGCCACAAATCATTGGAAAACATAGTGTTTCGCAATTTTTCTATCTTTTCGCGCGCCTGCATCTTCTTTCCTCTGACTCTTTCTCTTCTCTGCTCTTCTTTCTTCTTCTTCTTCTTCTTCTTTTCTCTTCTCTTCTCTTCTCTTCTCTGACTCTTCCCACCTCTGCTTTTCCATCTGTCCATATTGTCGGAACTTTGACTTCTAAACTTCCTTCGATTATGGTGTTTTAACAAAAACAATCGTTGACCAATATAAACCAATTTTGGTTGGTTAAATCCCGGTGTTGTTGGCCGGATGATTGTTTCAGTTGTTTCTCATCGACCAGTGAATCGACCAGGTAACGTTTCCATGAAAGTGCCGCCTGAAGAGTTGACGGAGGGTCTTCAGCTGTTGCCCTATGCAGAAGCGACCTACGAGGAGCGGGGTCCGAAAGCTATGGCTTGAATTGAAATATTTTTTTTTCGATGGGTTTGGGATGAGTAAACTGTATGACAACTCCTTCGTGAAGAACAGGTGTCACTTTTTACTACACGTTGAGTTTTGAGTCAAGTGCATGTCGCCGCTGCACTTTTTTGGCTCGGTGCAGGGAAACCATTCCGCATTCCTCATTTGGCTTGAGATATCCAGCTTCCATTTGATGCTGAGGTGGGGCCTGCCCCATTTCTTGCTGCTTGACTTGCACCGAATCAGCATCATCCTCGTTGTCCCAAAAAATGGGATAGCTTACCCTACTGACACAGAGCACGAGATGGTCTAGTTTTGGATTCCTCAATTCTTGGACATGCAAGTCTTCACTTTGCAACTTTTGCCGATAGATAGGCACCAAACCATTCAATTCTGGGCGTGCCCAGTCTGGGCCCATAACCAAAGTATATAGAGCTTTCTGTTTCAAAAGACATATCTGATTTGCACTTTTGTATATTATGAAACCTTTCTCAGGATCACCTTTGCCGTGTCATTTGCTGAGAGCAGCCGTCCCCATTTCCAAGCACTTCCTCTTGAAACAACTGGAGAGGGTGTGGACGAGCCAGCTTCAGCTAACCTGTCCAACGGCTCTAAGGAGATCCCCAAATCTAGGTTTAACCCAAGCCATGTAACCCTCGAAGAGATTTTGGGAGTTGCTTTGGTACTGACTTCTCCTTTGAAACGGTCATTCGCCTCCAAGAGTCCATAAAAGAAGGTTTCTTGCGCGCATTGTTTTGGGACTAGCAGGAGCATCTACCCAGTTTAGCAAGCAACAGCACAGACATCGCGAATGCGACGGAAGAGTCCGAATCAGCTGTTCCACATTTCTTCCTGCTTCAAACCCTTGATGGTAATCCAGCATGCCTTTTGGTGGTGCAAGGGTTGCTGATGGCGATCTGTTTCTATTTGCTGTTGAAAGCTGTCATTGACTATGTGGCGCAATCGGCATCGACACGCATCGAAAACCCCTTTGAGAGCATCGCAAAAGATAGCCCAGTCGCTTCTCAGAAATGGATTGACTATTTTGGCTTCGGCGGTGGCAAAGAACTGGGGAGTCTGGAAGATGCTTTCAGAGGCAGCGGGGGAGGTGCTGTTTACAGTGCCGGGGCATGGAAGGCATTCTTACGTTCATAATAGGCAGTGGTTCGCGCAGCGACTGCTCTACATTGACTGCCGTAGGGTGGCGCGAAACAGTGTGCACTCTCGCTGTTGTGCCGTGCCCATTTTTGGGGTAAAGTCGCTTTATGTGGTAGGCATAGCATTTTGGGTGAGGTCTGGAACTTCGTTTTCCGTGGCAAGCCCAGTGCTTTGTACACTTCTCATTCCGCACATTGCTAAACGGTTGGAAGGTGTCGCTGTTTGAAGAGGCCCTGCCAAAGTGCATGTGGCAGGTGCAATATGGTGCAATACTTTGTGCACCTGGACGGTGTTTTGAAAAATTTCCCACACATTTATGGTGTGGCTGTGTGTGTTACCAGCAGCGCTTTGTGGTGATGGTGCAGCACTTCGTGCTATCTCAATCCAACTTATCTTACTCTATCAAGGCTACTTCTACCAAATTTCTCTCTGTCTTGATCCAACCTACCTATCAAACCTTTGTCTAACCTTCTCTCTAAAAAACTCATCTGCACCAAACCCATCGCCATCAAACCCGTCTGTGTCTGACCTGCTGGTACCTGCATCCACTCCATAAGACAATTTTCGATTAAACTCCTTCGATTCTTTGATCTTCTCTGTGCCAAACTTTGTCTATAAGGTGCGAAGTGTAACAGTTCGCAAGCGTGTGAATTCATGTGTGAAAACGCTTTCGGGCACGAAACCCTCTATTTTTTTGGGTAATGTGGCTCCTGGGGTCACCGAAGTAGGGTGTCTGTTTCTGCGGTTGCGGGCCTCCATCTGGGAAAGTTGTCAACAAAAAGTGCACAGGACTATAGCGAGAGCTCGATCCGCGCTTCAAATTGCAAAAAACTGGTTGGATCGGGGCACTTTTGGAAGATGGGGTCAGCAAAATGTGCACGATTCGGAGCAGTGCGGAAAATCCACACTGCTGACGCTGCGCGAATATTGGTTGATTTGGTGCAGCGCTCCTGCTATATGCAGGTTTTCAGCCGTCTGCGACACATTGGCACAGCTGCGCGCAGCAAAGCATGAGTTTTGCTGCGACGCTCCTGCTTTGCGGGATTGCAGCTGGGGCCCAGCTGGGGGTTGCCAAACGCATTGTAACAGTCCACTCTTGTGCTTTGCGGAATTGCAGCTGGACGTTGCGAAATGCACTGTAACAGCTGCGCGAAGAGAAGAATTGGGCTGCCTGCAGAAGAGCTAGCTGGGAGGCAGCTCAGAGCAGGGTCGGAGAAGATGTAGCCCAGACAAAAGGCTGCCCAGAGAAGAAGTAGCTGAGAGAAGAGGTGCCTCGAGCAAAGAGGTCGCTCAATGAAGAAGAACAAGTAGCACAAAAAGAAGTAGCTCTCTCATCCATCAGTCCATTCATTTATGTATCCATTCGTTCATTCGTTCATTCACTGATTCGTTGGTTCAATGATTCACTGAATCATCGATTCATTATATTAGGTACGGGTGCCTTAGGACTTGGTAAAGATACCCCGGGGTGGCCAAGTCCTATCTCATCAGGCGTCGGACCCCCCCGGACCAAGTCCCAACTCATCAGGCGTCCGTCTGAGATCAGAAACTATGTTTGTTTTTTTTTGCTTTGCTGAGAGGTATTGTTTTTTTCAAGAATCTAGTGCGGCATGAGCCACTCGTAAATGATGATGACATAGGAATGAACAACCCGTGCTGCCAGGCAAAGCGGCTTCAAGCCTGCAGTAGCTTAAAGTCTGGGTCAAACTTGTTGGTTATAAACCCGAAATCTGGAAGGTTTCCTGCAGAAGAACGGCAAATTTCTGGGTTGACCGGCTGAATGTGTATGTATTTAAATAGCAAGAACAACAGTATTAACATCAAAAATGCATATCAAACCTGGATGATATGATTGATAATTGTGTGGAAATAGCATGCCGATATTTTGACAAACATATTTTGAAAAACATCTTTTAATTTTCATTGCAATACCTTGAAAATGAACTACTGAGTGTTTTAAAACCGATTGTGGACATAACTTATTGATAGAAATTAGTTTTTCAAAAATATCGAACTATTATTAAACACATATGCAGAATTGTGAAATTTCTGTGTGTTACACAAGCAGATTTTTGATTTACCCATCATAAATGTGACATGTTTCATTTTCCTTCATTTTCCCGTTGTGCCCCTCCCGTTGTGTCTTCCCGTTGTTATCTTTAACGGGAAGCTACCAGGCTCACGGAGAACGGACCCCGATTTTTTTAGGGAAACTGCGGAGGTGCACGGGGAAAAAACATCACATTTATTGTTTGAAAGAATATTTCTTTTAAACATGACATTCTACCTGGCATTCTTTTATATTATTCTTTTTTATCTGACATTTAACCTAAGAAATATTCTGACATGCCATCTGACATCTTCTCTAACATGTTATTTGTAATGTAATGTAATGTAATGTACTGCACTGTACTGTACTGTAATGTAATGTAATGTAAGTATGTATCAATGTACTGATGGCTTAGGACATTAAGAAATGTTTTTTAACCTTGAAAAGTGCTTAAGTCCAAAAACAACCCCAGTGACTTAGGACTTGGTGCACGCAAATCACATGGTAACAACAAAGACCTGGTCCACAAAATCCTATGTCATCAGCTGGGCTTAAGTCCTATGTCATGGGTACCTAATATACTTCACCGTTTTAATGATTCATCGGCTCATTGATTTATTGACTCATTCATTTGTTCGTTCGTTCCTTGATTCATTCATTCCTTCCTTCCTTCATTCATTCATCCATCCTTTCATTTCACTCATTCACTCATTCACTCATTCACTCATTCACTCATTCACTCATTCACTCATTCACTCATTCACTCATTCACTCATTCACTCATTCACTCACTCATTCATTCACTCACTCATTCATTCATTCATTCATTCATTCAGTCAGTCAGTCAGTCAGCCAGTCAGTCATTCAGTCATTCAGTCATTCAGTCATTCAGTCATTCAGTCATTCAGTCATTCAGTCATTCAGACATTCATTCAGTCATTCAGTCATTCAGCCATTCATCCTTTCAGTCATTCATCCTTTCACTCATTCGTTCGTTCGTTCGTCCGTCCGTCCGTTCGTTCGTTCGGTCGTTCGGTCATTCGCACACTCATCCACGCATTCCTTCCTTCCTGCCTGCCTGCATGCCTGCATGCATGCCTGCATGCATGCCTGCATGCATGCATGCCTGCCTGCATGCCTGCCTGCATGCATGCATTCATGTATTCATGCATTCATGCATTCATGCATTCACGCATTCATGCAGTCATGCGTTCACGCATTGATGCATTCATGCTTTCATGCATTCGCGCATTCATGCAGTCATGCGTTCACGCATTGATGCATTGATGCATTGATGCATTGATGCACTGATTCATTCATTCATTCATTCCTTCCTTCCTTCGTTCGTTCGTTCGTTCGTTCATTGATTCATTCATTCATTCAGTCAGTCAGTCAGTCATTCAGTCATTCATTCATTCAGTCATTCATTCCTTCCTTCCTTCCTTCCTTCCTTCCTTCATTCCGTTCGTTCGTTCGTTCGTTCATTCGTTCGTTCGTTCGTTCGTTCCTTCCTTCCTTCCTTCATTCCTTCGTTCGTTCGTTCGTTCATTCATTCAGTCCTTCCTTCCTTCCTTCATTCGTTCATTCATTCATTCACTCACTCATTCATTCATTCATTCATTCAGTCAGTCAGTCAGTCAGTCATTCAGTCATTCAGTCATTCAGTCATTCAGTCATTCAGTCATTCAGTCATTCAGTCATTCAGTCATTCAGTCATTCAGTCATTCCTTCCTTCCTTCCTTCCTTCCTTCATTCCGTTCGTTCGTTCGTTCGTTCATTCATTCATTCAGTCATTCATTCATTCATTCATTCATTCATTCATTCATTCATTGAGTCATTGGTTCATTGATTCAGTGATTCATTCATTGGGTCACTGAATGATCGATTCATTGGTTCATTGGTTCATTGATTCAGTGATTCATTCAGTGTGTTGGTTCATTGATTCATCGGCTCAGTCTTTCACTTAATCTTGGACTCATTGATTCATCATTTCATTAATTTGAAAAACATGTGGTTCACTTCATTGCTTCGTTGATTGCCCGAAAGATGGCTCATTTGTTCGTCGACTCACTAATTCACTCATTTATTGGTTTGTCAACTCACAGATTCACCAACTCATTGATTTATCATTGTTTGTTTAGTCGGTCAGTTGTGCAAGGTTTCTTTCATCTCATTGCATTGGCATCTCAACCACCATTTGCTCATTTGTCATTGATGCGCCTCACAACTTTAACAATCATTGCTTCTGCATCTAAAAAAAATCCTATAGACCATCTTCTTCCTATAGTCCTTTCCTATTTCGAAATTTCCGCCCCGGCACGGGCCGAACACTACCTGTTGTATATATATATACATACATAAATACATACATACATACATACATACATACATACATACATACATACATACGTATATATACGTATGTATTCATATTTATATACAGTTTATCTTGTTCATGGGTTTTGCATCCGACAGTAAAACTTAACATGTGGGGTTATCCAGTCCTCACATTTTTTGCCACAATTCCATATTAGCTCTTAAGGGGGATTACTGGGATGGCTGTCGAAATTGGTCTGTGATGGTTCCCGTTCTTTTTTGCACTTACTTCGATGTGCTGTACTTCACCAACGAATCTTATAAACTTCCCATCTTTGAAACATTTCCATTAGCCATTTTATCATGGCCGAGCCGAGCCGGAGGTCTGACTTCCTGCCAGTGGAAGTATGTCAGGGGCGTGATGCTGAAATCCCACCGCCTGCGCCAGACAGGCATCAAGGAGCAGCGGAAGAGTGCTGATTGGAAGATGGTGGAGTTGGTATCCGTCTCCGTCACGCCTATCTTCATCAGCATCATGGGGAATTTTGGGGAAGCCTTCAGGCCAATGCAATTTCCGTCACCGTGGTATCCTAGTGAACATCAGACAACAGATAGCCTTGGATTTTCAACACCCAGAGATGGTCTCATAGGTATTTGAAAGAACCCAATGGGTGTATGTGTTTGCACGTTGTCCAAACAGTTCACAGATGTGTGTGTGTGTGCATATGATACCACCATCTGGATTTACCCATACATTATGTCATACCAATGCCCCATCTCCTTCATTATGTGTGTATGTGTGTGTGTGTGTCTATGTGTGTACCTCTATGTCCCGGCGGGTGTGGAATAGCGCGTGTAGTCGTAAACAAAACACTTCAAAATGCATTGCCTTTACGGTGTTTTGTGTTTGGCACAAATCATGTTGGGGGGTCAAAAAAAGGCAACGCCTTTTTATGTTGCATTTTTTAAAGCTGGCAGGGATCTGTACATCTTACTGTAGCGGTTGCAAGTTAGTTGAGAAAAGTAAGAACGTAGCATAAACAGAAAGAGCGTGTTGGAAGTTGCTTGAGAAAGTTAAGAGAGTTAAGAGAGTAGCATCAAGAGCCTGTTGCAAATTACTTGATATAGTTAAGAACGTAGCATCAAGAGCATGTTGGAAGTTACTTGAGACAGTTAAGAGCGTAGCATCAAGAGCGTGCTGCTAAGTTACTTGAGATAGTTTAGACCGTAGCATCAAGAGCGTGTTGGAAGTTACTTGAGAAAGCTAAGAGCGTAGCATCAAGAGCGTGCTGGAAGTTACTTGGGAAAGTTCAGAGCGTAGCATCAAGAGCATGTTGGAAGAATGCAAAGCAACCAAATATTATTATGCCTCCCATCACGCCAAACCCCTTCCCCCCACAGCAGCCTCCACATATCACGAATATTTCCTTCTTGTCAAAAAAGCACACCACTATACGTACGGTTTTGCACGCGTTAGCATTTGTATGCATGTTTCTTTCTTTCTTTCTTTCGTTCGTTCGTTCGTTCGTTCGTCTTTCTTTCTTACGCAAAAGTGTGACTGAAACCTGCATGACCCAATGTTTTGGCGCTTGGATTGGGGAATTGCGCAGCTTTCCCTCTTGAATGGGATGAATTGGGATTTCACAAACAACTAGTATAGCAAGGGTGCGCCTTTCCTTCAATATTTGTATTTGAGCAGTGCTTAACATATATGTTGGTTGGTGGTTGTAAAGCCTACACTAATCGGAGCAGAATCCACTAGATGGGAATCAGTATCAGCTGATTTGCAGGCAACCGATCCAACTGCTGGCCATAGCCCTTTCCTTGGTGAGCACGATTTGCCAGCTCGCTCCCCTTGGACGTGGGGAAGTAATGCTGACATACTCTGCAAAATTGGAGACGCTTTGTTGGACATACTGGTCTGTAACGGGGCGATTTGAAGAGGAGCGAAAGAAAAACATGCAGACGGAATTGGAAACGGAAGCTGCCAAGTCCGCAAAAGCACAGGGCTACTGGTCAATGTTCCACCAACGATTGAGGGAGGATCGGTCAAACCTACTGAAACACGTGAAAGAGCAACAAGAAGTTGAGGCTGATGATGCCAATGGTGATGGGCATCCAAGCAGGAGGCAGGCCTTTAGCCGTGAACCTGACAAGGAAGAGGTTGATGCCTATTTGTCAAGTCCTTTGACCTCCTTGGAGTGTGCGCGTGCCATGCTCTTTCCAAAATTTGTGGAGCTTTGTGCAGAGGAGATGGAGGACTGGGTTGGAAAGCGTCCTGTGTAGAGGGGAGTCGAACAGTTGCTTAATGCATTCCAGATAAGAAGTGCTTAGCTAGTAGTCATTAATAGTCACTAGTCAGGGATAACTAAACCAATCATGCGGGGGATGTCACCCCAGGAAACGGGGACCTGCAATCACCTGCTTCCATAAGCCTCCATTTCTATCGGTTGCACCGAACACGTGGTGAGGTCCTTGAGTCATTTTTGGCTGATGGAATCAGCATTTTGTTGTTTCAGTGGGTTTGTTTGAACATGGGTTATCTTCAAATCCCCTCTAAATATCTTTTATATCTCCAAATTACCATCTTGAATTGGGATCATGCCCTATTTTCAGGCAAAGCCATATTTGTTGGTTACTGTCCAGCCGCTGATCCCTGAGGCCGGAGAGGCCGAACTTCAAAAGAGCTTCGCAGCGCCGCGCTTGACGACCGGTCAATCCAAGAAGAGAATGTCCCAGGAGTGGGGTTTGCCCCTGATCAAACAATTCAACCAACCAACAAATAGATCAACAGGTGAGAATTTATTTTTACCAAAAGTGGGATGTTTGCAACCAAATCTTGGACCCCCCAAAACTTTTTATCCGTACTACAGTGGTTTGGAGAGTTTGGAGGGTTACGCATTAGGAGGGTCGAAACTAAATAAGACACAACAGAACACATGCCGCCATCCAGTGGATCAAGAAGGAAAAATGGTTGGTATGCGGATCATGAACTTTTGAGCCATTCCCCGACCTCGATGTTAGCGAGATTGTCACATCCTAGCGTGTATACCCTCTGGTAAACTAAGATAGCTGGAAAATCACAATGTTTACTAGGTAAATCATCTATTCAAAGGAAGTTTAGCTCCCAACAGTGATTCTGCTGGGTTTCAATCTCTGGAAGGGAAGTGGTGACACGAAAATGCACACCCCGAAAAACCGGAACAGTCCTGGAACCTTGCTGGAACCTTGCTGGAATCTTTGCTGGAACTTCGCTGGAACCTCGCTTGAACCTTGCTGGAACATTGCTGTGCTGGAGCCTGGTGAAACCTTGCTGCAACCTCTCGGAGCCCTGTTGCTGGAACCCCTGGCTGGAACATCTTTTAGGGAACCGCTGCATGGGTGGACATCGTTTGTCTTTTTATATTGTTTCTTGCTTTGCTTGATGTGTCGGGTTGTGATGTTGGAAGTCTGGTTTTAACTTTGCTGGAACAGTTTTGCAACCTTCCTGGAACCTATATGAAGACAACTTCTGCATTTTCTTTGGGCTTTCTTTTGTTTCTTTCTTTTTTTTATTTTGTGACAGGCAGTTAAAAACGACGATTCCTTGCTGAGACTGTGATGCTGGAATCCTTGCCTGAACCTTTGAAGGAACCCTAGGAGCCCTTGCAGGATTGCCTTGCAGGATTGCCTTGCAGGATTGCCTTGCAGGAATGCCTTGCAGGAATGCCTTGCAGGAATGCGTTGCAGGAATACCTTGCAGGAATTCCCTTCAGGAAGTCTTGCAGGAACCTTTCGGGAAACCATAGCAAAACTTGCGGATTTTGTTTGAGTTTTGCTTTGTTAGTTTGCATTTTTCTCTTAATTTGCGGGGCTACTTCGTGTGTCAGCACATCCTCACAATAAAGCCCTGAAAAACCTGAAGCGATAGATGCTGGAATCCTGGAACCTTGGAACCCTGAAACCATCAAATCTTGGAACCCTTCAATCTTGAATTAAGCCTAAAACCACGCGCAAACCGGTGATCCAACCAGTAGCAAAGGTGGGAGAGAAGTGGGCAAGGAGTCTGAGCTTTGTCACCCCAGATTTGAAGTGTATTGCGGTCAGCCTGTAATTCCCCATTGGCGCCAGCTGGGCCAATCTTCTGCACCTGCATCCTTGTGATCATGGTGCAAGCTTGGAACTTTGCCCCGTGACATTGCAACCTTGGAACCCTGGAGAGCTCTGGAACCCTGTAATCCCAGATTGACCGTTTGCAAGTCTGGAACCTTTGCGCTTGCCATGAACCTGGTAACCTTGTGCGCTGGAAACCATCCAGCTTCACCTGAAACTTTGAATTTAAGGACTTGGATGCTATGGATCCGTTGGTCCATGGAATCTTGGAACCAAGAAACTTGGAGTGTTGGAATTATGAAACTTTAGAGTCATAGACTTTTGAAACCGCGAATTTGGCCTCTTGCAACCTTAGAGCCTTGCTACCCTGGCTGGAAACCGAAAGCCTCGTGAAAAACTTTGAACTTTGGAACCTTGTGAAGCTGTAGAACTGACGCTTTACTATGGATCATAATGTGTTTTGCGTTTGCCTGGCATGGCGCTGGTCACTTCGTTGTTGATGAATCAAACCAAACCCTTACAAGTCTAGAACCTTGATGCTTGGAACCTTGAAACCTGGAAGCCTGGAACCCTGGAAATCTAGAACTCTGGAACCTTGGAACTCTCGAAACCTGCGGCCTTGCAATCCTGGAAAACTGCAACTGTGGAACCCTGGGCTCCTGCAAAACCTTGGGCCTTGCCTGATAACATTGCAACCTTGGACCCCTGGAACCTGCTGTTGGTTTGCAAAGCTGGGTTCATTTGAAAACTTCCGAGTTGCGGACGATTGTCATGGGCAGCATTCGGACCATCATGTCAACCACATCATCATGTCAACTACGTCATCAAGTAGTTGGGAAGTGTAACAGGTCGGGAACGCGTGAATTCAGGCTTGAAAACATCCTCGGGCCCGAAACCCTGTGTTATTTCGGGTGAAGTGGCTTCCGTGGTCGCCGAAGTAGGGTCTCTGTTTCCGCGGTTTCGGGCCTCGATCTGCAAAAGTGGTCGACGAAAAGTGCACAGGACTGTAGCGAGAGCTTGATTTCACATAAAAATCGTAAAAAACTGACGCGGTCGGAGCACTTTTGGAAGATGGGGTCGGCAAAATGTGCGCGCAACTGTAGCGAGAGCTCGATTTCATATAAAAATGTGAAAAATTGAAGGCTTCCGAGCACTTTTGGAAGATGGGGTCGGCAAAATGTGCACGAGACTGTAGCGAGAGCTCCACTTCACACAAAAATCATACAAAACTGACGTCGGAGCACTTTTGGACGAAGATGTCGGCAAATTTCATTGGTTCATTCATTCATTCTGTCATTCATTCATTCATTCCTTCCTTCATTCCTTCATTCCTTCATTCAATTCCTTCATTCCTTCATTCAATTCCTTCATTCCTTCATTCAATTCCTTCCTTCCTTCCTTCCTTCATTCCTTCCTTCATTCCTTCCTTCATTCCTTCATTCCTTCATTCCTTCATTCCTTCATTCCTTCATTCAATTCCTTCATTCCTTCATTCAATTCCTTCATTCCTTCATTCAATTCCTTCATTCCTTCATTCAATTCCTTCATTCCTTCATTCCTTCATTCCTTCATTCCTTCATTCCTTCATTCCTTCATACCTTCATTCCTTCGTTCATTCGTTCATTCGTTCATTCGTTCATTCGTCATTCGTTCATTCATTCTTTCTTTCTTTCTCTCTTTCTCTCATACATTTCATTTCATTTCGTTTCGTTTCTTTTTCATGTCATGTCATGTTGTTTCATTTCATTCATTTTATTCATTTCGTTCATGTCATTTTATTCATTTCATTCATTCCATTCGTTCCATTCATTCCATCCATTCCATTCATTACATTCATTCCATTCGTTCCATTCCTTCCATTGGTTCCATTGGTTCCGTTCGTTCCATTCGTTCCATTCGTTCCCTTCGTTCCGTTCGTTCCATTCCTTCCATTCGTTCCATTCGTTCCATTCGTTCCATTCGTTCCATTCATTCCAATCATTCCATTCATTCCATCCACTCCATTCATTCCATTCATTCCATTCATTCCATTCATTCCAATCATTCCATTCATTCCATTCATTCCAGTCATTCCAGTCATTCCAGTCATTCCAGTCATTCCAGTCACTCCATTCATTCCATTCATTCCATTCATTCCATTCATTCATACATACATACACTCATGCCTTCCTTCCTTCCTTCCTTCCTTCATTCCTTCATACATGCATTCATGCATTCATGCGTTCATGCATTCATGCATTCATTCATGCATGCATGTATGCATGCATGCATTCGTTCATTCATTCGTTCATTCATTCCTACATCCACTCATTCATCCATTGAATCGTTAGATCGATCGATCATTCAGTCATTCATTCCTTCCTTTCATTCGTTCATTCAATTCTTTTCTTTTCATTTTATTTCAGTTCGTTTCAATTCATTTCAATTCACTTCTTTCCAGCCCAGCAACAATTCATATAAGCAAACTGGGGCACTACCTGGAAATGGGTTATTTTCCATAGCTATGTTAGTTTACTGGAGGGTAAACACTTGTTACGGGAATTACGTATTGATGTGCGGACCCGGAGTCAATTTTTTCTGGTGTATCTGACCAGGATCTCAGCACTGACTCTGGTTCGGCTCGCAAGTGACGCTGAGTCTCGCTTGGGCTGAAACTGTACCAGCTAGTTTATGTTCACGGGGGTTTGACCCATATCCATCAATCATGGTGCCAAAGATCGCCCACCCACATTGTAGATCTTGGGTGAGAGTCACTAATCTTGGCCCAGCTTGGTACGTGACCATGTTGCTTGTGGAGTTCATTCAGGCGGGCGGAACCCAAAGGCTAAGAGGTCAAATTGTCCAGCGGCCGGAAAAGGCGACTGCAGGTAGCTGCGACCAATGGAGAAATTTTTAAAGTCTTGGGGAAAGGTGTCTTGTTTGTCATTGTTGCCAGTATGGCTCAAAACGATTGACCCTAACTTGGATGTTTTGATGCTAAACATGTCCAATTCTGTGGGTCCATAGGTGCCTTAATTTTCAGCCATGGCCAGACTAAGTCCTCTTTTCTGTGGCACCTCATTCGCAGGAGGATGATGTGGTGAATGAAACCTGCCACGAAAGGGGGCATGCGGCGGGAGCCTCAGGAGATCTGAGGGTCTTGAGTCTTGGCGGAAGCCGTCATGAAAAACACGCACCTATGTAGGCTAGCTTCAGTTTCACACATTGCAACAGATTGTCTGAAAATGCGGTACCCCAAATTTATCATAATTTATCATAGTTGATCACATTCCCTATTCTTTAGCGGTTCTCTATAGGGGTATACGGTATAATGTGGGTAAAACAACGAAAAGCAATGACATAAACCATCCCCCAGTCATGTCATGGCTGGTTTATGGCATTGTTTTACACACATTATACCAATGTTCTAAAAACAATAAACGCTATTAACATCTATTAACATCTATTAACCATTAATAAACCACTAAAATGCACATTAATAATCCATATTTTGACAGAAACCCAAGGTGCTGAAACTGGTGGGGCTCAGCAAGCCGGGCGCGCCGGCGCACTTCCTCAGCTTCGATGCCACGAAGAAGTTGGCGATCCTTTCGGTGCGAGGTGCCGCTGGCGCCAGGATCCCGAAATAAAAAAAGGGGAGTGGTTGGAAGTGGTTGGAAAAATCTAGTCCTTGATATAATATATATATATATGTACAATTATGTATATTAATATGTATATTAATATGTATATTAATATGTATATTAATATGTATATTAATATGTATATTAATATGTATATTAAAATGTATATGTATATGTATAGGTATAGGTATAGGTATAG
>Ga0126342_10006239_pt1 | contig 21087 bp, 14 predicted proteins | sample Cyp1metagenome_FD_92528 | JGI IMG/M metagenome (GOLD analysis project Ga0126342, IMG submission 92528) | Coral microbial communities from Lord Howe Island, Old Settlement Bay, Australia - Cyphastrea 1 metagenome | ecosystem: Host-associated > Invertebrates > Cnidaria > Coral ...
ACCTGCGCTCAACATAGGCCCAGACTGCTTCCATACAGGCAAGCACTGCGCATTATGCCTGCCTCAGTTCAACATAGCCCTCCCTGGGTTTGCGCGGAGAATCTCGGCCCAATCTTCCCACACCATAAGCCAAAAGCCGTTGCTTGGCCGGCGCCCGGCTGTCAGGCGTAAGCCTTTAAATAATCATATCATGACATGTAACTCTAAACCTACATATATATATAATATACATACACATGTTTTATTATGCAAAATGAAGAAATGTATTTATTTGTAGTATAGGGTGCTAAAGGGGTGGAAGCATGATGATCCAGCTGCATCTTCCTCACGTTCAAAACCAGCCAGAGGTGCTCCCTTGTAGTTGAAGGCATGTGTGAGTCTACGTGGATTGCCATTCTCAAAGCCATATGCAGAAATGAAACCTGGCGACAGGGGCTGGCATAGCTTTGAGAAAATTAAGCTGGAAGCATCACGGTGAACTTGCTTAAAACCATCATCCAACATGTCTTATTGAAATTCTTTGGGATGGGTTGACATATATACGATGATATGATGATATATGATATCTTGGTAGTTTCAACTTATCCCCCCCAAAAAAAGTTGATAATCAAACAAACATCCCATTTCTACGGCTGAAAAGTGCAGCATAGTTGAAACCATCAACCAGACACAACTCGGAAAAAAAAAAACATTGGAATCCACCAGTTAACAATAGTTGTACATATGTAGAGCTACAAACTCGAAAACCTTGTGCGATCCTAGCCGTGGCACGAGCCGCCCCATCCAATTGAAGGGTCCACGATTTTGGGCCATCAGGCCATCGATACATATCGATACAATATGGGAAACTCAATGGGGATGCTTTCTACATAGCACCCACAATGCTGATGACTTGGGTAGGGTCGCTGTGGTGGTGTTTCCGCACCACAACAACTCCCGGTGACTGAGGAGATACACCGTGTGTCCTTTGAGGGTCACCGGTTTTCTGGGATAGCCCTGAACCGGACTGTCTCGTCGTAAGCTGCCATGGGATACGGGCTGTAGTGCACCAGTTGCAAGAGTGGTAGCTCAAAATGCCAAAAAAAAACGCAGAACAGGAGTGTGATAATCTATGTTTTGATTGCGTTTTTTCATTGGAGACCTGGGCGCTTAACTTGGCCATTGGGCTTGTCCCTTCCCCGGTTTACCCTTCAACGCCTCAAAAACTCCAAAAGTTGTTCAGCATTTTTCCCAAGCATTAACATGGCCATTTATTGGATATATTGGGTATGATTGAAGTATACCTTTCTTTCTAGTGCCCCATTCCAGGATCTTTACACATTATATCAGCCTCAGTCCCATCAAGCCACAGCAACCCTGCAAGGCTGAGGTCAAAACCCATACCAATCATGTATCCGATGAAGATTACCATACAAGGCCTCATTTTGTGGCCATGCCTACACCCTCCAAGCCCTCCAAGTACCCCAGAAAAATGCTAAAAAGTATTGAAATCATGGGATAAAACATGATAAAACACCATCATTTCATTGGATACTCGGAGGGTCCGGCGGTGGCAAACCAACCAACATGGGCATGGCATGGCCTCACCGGGTCAACCCTTCGGAAACGAACAAAGCACCGAGATGCACCAAGGCTATGCCAAAACAGAGCGGGAAAGAGATGGTGTTGACCCTCAAAGGGGTCGAAGGCTCCTGTGAATGTCCCCTTCAACCATTTCTACATTATGGAGGTTGACACTTTTGAGGCGTTCCATTTTGAGTAAACGTTTAGATGGGAGGAATGGAGAGAGGCGCCTTCTTTTCTATAAACCAATTGTACAAGGACCTAGAGAACACATTCGAAACCAATTATAAGGGAACATCATCTCATCGTATTTCATTCTTGGTGAACCCATGATTTTCCCTATCTATATGTGGTTACACTCTCTTTACGGGGAACTCATTTAGGCACTTTTTTGCACAAAAACCTATTTTCAAAGTTCTGGTTTTCTGGTCAAAGAGCTTGGCTTTCCATGGGGGAAGTGCTGGATGGTCCTAGGAGCATACCAGAGATCTTGAGGAAAAACAAATACATACATAATAATTATTGTAATCCAACACCTTAAATGTTGTTTTTCACAGTAAACGACTACGGGAAATCCGGGTAACACCCTCGATTTTTCGCCCGGCTTTTTTTCAGATCAAGGTGCAAATCGGTGCAGGTTCGGGTGGCCATGCCCGAACCTTGGACGACGAGAACATGTCTTGTCCATGTGGTTTCCATCAGAGACACGGCCCATCGTCCCAGTCATTGAGTTAAAAATTGACCCGTCTTCTGAAACACAACCCTCAAAGGCTTGGGGTCAATCACTGGATTGGTTTAAGGAAAAAATTACAGGAACCCCCCATCTTTCATGGGGAAAACCATGGTTTCCGGTTTCGATTTCCCGACTAAACCAATCCAGTGAGTGAAGGGTCAAGTTGATCCTAGCAGGGTTTTTTAGTCTTCGACCCAGAATCCTAATGAAAAAGGGTTCCATTTGGTCCAAAACCCATGGAGAAAACGGCAAAACTCGGAGATACCCCACATTTAATGTTTGTTTTCATACAATATTTATTTTTTTCAACATAGGATACCCTACATTCAATGGTTTGTCAATGTGTCCCATTCAAATAATCATTTATGGGCTAGTTTATGGGTATATGACATCAAAAAAGATAGAAGACATAAGTAGGAAACACTCTTATATTTCATGGTGTTTTTGTTCCTTTTTGGGGGCATTTATATCTATAAATATAATAAATATGGTGTGTATATATATATACATACTATCCCTGAAAAAGGTCACTAAATATTGATGATCTTGGACCATGAGGCCGCAAAAACTGGTTGCTCAGAATCCAATAAGTGCAGGGCCGTCATACGGATGATTCTCATCCAAATGCCGGTTGTCATAGTTTCCCTGAGCAACAGGACGCTGCAACAATGGGATGCACAATTGAGATATGGGATGGTATGGGGCAGTTCAGCAATTTTTGATTTGATCTGATTTTCTTGCGGTGGTGGCTACAACCTCATGTTTCTCATGTTTGATGGCTAAACATGATGAACATCGCTATTTTTTTGCGGTCAACACTTCCTGTTTAACCACGGTTACTGTGTAGTATATCCATCCCATCCATGGAAATCCACAGTGAATTATGAGGTTTTAATCACCAAAATGAGATGACCATCCCTCCTTATGGGTTAATCCTAGCGACCTTGCACAATGATGTGATCAGGTGGGTTCTAGAAAAACTGTTTGTATGACTTTTCAGGATTTGCGGGAGTTTGACGTTTTTTAAGGGGAGTTTCACACTTTTTTGTGGGAGGTGTTGGAACGTCAAAAACTGAAAATAATACTATATGTCATGCAGAAACCTTGTAGCCTGCGACATCCACAACTCATTGGTTTTGGATGAATTTCAAGGAATTTGAGTCAAATAAGGAGTTTTGATCAAATTGACATTGTTTTGCGCAAAAAAATAAAGGGGGCACATCACATCCTAGAATTCCGTGAATTTCCTAGGATTTGGAAGGTCCAGGATTTGATTTTTTGTCTGAAAATGGGCTACCCCTCGATCCATTGGTTCATCATCATCTTCATTCATGTTCGCTGTGAAAATGGCCAGAACTGGGATATATACACCCCAGTTTCCTTCATTGTCCCATATGTCTGTCTGAAAATGTATGAAAAGTCCCCCCCACATATTTATTAACATTATTCAATAGGGAACATGACAAATTCTTTACAGGGATTTTAGACAGGGACCTAAATTTGGATTAACTATGGAATTCTGGGGTTGCCCAACATTTATGAAGACAAAACCACCCAAACAATCTCCAGAAAAAAAACCGGACAAGAGGCCTTGGCAGCCATTGCCGCCTGGCACAATGCGAAGCAACAAGTGGAACCGAGCCTTCGATTTTTCGAGAAAACGCTGCGATTTCACATCCATCCGACCTCCAATTTTCCCATAAAAACCTCTCAAATCTGCAAATGGACCTCCAAAATGGCTTTATTTTTTCGTTTGAAAATGTCTGAACATGTGGTATAATACCACGCCATTTATGGCCATTATATATCATTTTTTGTGCCATGATCAGATGAACATGGTGACTATTGGGGACTAACCACAGTCTTAAACTGGATATGTTTACCATATCGATCTGCAAAAACCATGCATATGTTAGGAATACGAATACATAACTTATGTTGTCATATGTGTATAAACATATTACACTAATATAAACATTTATACATCATAACAACATGATAGACATATACATATATACACTACATTGCAAATATAACTATGCTGACATCGCATAACATAATTATTTCAAATAAATTCATATCATCTGCTTTTGTGCACTCAAAGCGAATATCTATGTTCCTGCCCCTGTGCTAGTACCATACTCCATAATTATGCTGGGCCCCAATCCATTGGTTGATCACCACTCATGTTCCCTAGTAGAATACCTGTGTGTATTAATGTGTGTATACTAGGACCACTATATAATGTGTGTGTATATTATTATTATTGTTATTATTATTATATGTATAATACCATATAATAGCTATCACATTTTTAGTCAAACCCATAGTCAAGGACCCCCCGCATGCAGCCTTACAGAAAACTCTCCCAGCCCAAAGGTCGGCCGGACTGCTCGACTGCTCTTGGTTGATTCACGAGCGAAACACGTTGACGTTGGATTTCGATGTTCCACAATTGTCCAATAATCCAATAACAAGGCAGTTTTTCTACATGAAATGCCCAAGAGATTCACATACAGTAGTTCATATAATATCATATAATGTCATATACTCCATATCTAGCCACCTGATGTTTTCATTTTCCGCAGATTTTGAGCCAAAGCTTTCTGGCAAGGGCCATTTTGCTGGGAAACGAAGGAGAGGTATCAACGGCATCGCGATGTTTTTCTCTGCGACATTGGAGAAACCCAATACGTAACGGGCCATGGCTCAATTGTGACGATTTTGAGTCGATTTGGGATCATCCGTCTCACTTGGCCTGCAATCGGAGTCTGACACGTGGCCATTTTTTTTTTGTATAGGCTCAAATAGCTGCATATAGTCCGAATTATCATTCTGGTCTGATATCATTAATTTTAAAACATATTACAGTTTCCTGAAACATATCATGATGTCACATACTTGCAGAAGGTACAAAAAAAGCTGGGCTGTCTCTGCTCGAGTGTATAAGTTCTGTATCCCTCTTACATATTCGGAAACATGAGGAAGTCAGCTTCAGCCATCAGAGATAGACTCAAGATTTGATGAGACCACCCTTTTATATGATGGATGCTTCAGTACTTAATGATAAGCCATATTTTTGTCACCGTCATCAGGAAATACAGGTAACATCATGCAGTTTTGACAACGATCTTTCCTATCACTGCATCAGTCACCCCTTTTCACATCCAGTGTTGCTTCGGAGGACTTCAGCATACCTGGCACAGCGGAAGAACAAGCACCATGTCCTGATGAGCAGTCTTTTCCATGCTACAAAGCTTTCCTGTAGGATTGGCATGGGCATGGGCATGGGCATGGGTCCAGCCCTTCTGCTCCTCAGAACATGTCAGAATGGGACCTATTCGGTGTTGAAAATCGATTCATACCATTCCATGCCTCTCAAATGGGGAATACTGGCAAATCTACGAATCTAGAGGCGGTTAAAAAAATCTGCCCATGGTTTCCATGGTATGAGAGAACAGGGAAAAACTGCAAGCTGGGATCTTGTCAACCTGGGAAAATAATGAACTTGAACATCTGGGTTTGTTCACTTCTGCTGCAATGGTTCCACGCCCTAAGCCTCCACCAAAACCCGTCAAGTCGTGCAGAAATGGTCTCGATGAGATTTTTCTGTCAGCCTGGATCCTAGTGCAAACCATCCGGGTGATACTGTGGCATTCGATTTACGTTGACGAAGTTTGCTGGTGCAATCGTGTGTCTCTTTAATGTATTGGTTGTCCCACTATTATCCCAATATTATTATTCTTATAATCATGATTATTATTATTATTTATTTATTTATTTATTTATTTATATAGTATCTATTTATCTATTTATCTATTTATTTATTATTATCAATAATAATAATAATGATTATTATATATATAATATTATACATTATTGTCCCATGATGATCCTTTTATTATCCCATGATTATCCCAGGATTATCGCCATTCTTCTGATTCCAATGATTATCCTAATACTACCTATCCCTATTAAGCCGTATAAAACCGTGGGGAACAAAGGGGAATCGATCCCGATGGGAACAAAAAACCACTGGAAGTAAACAATCCAACTCAGGGCAAACCCACAAGGGAGAAAAAAACAACGAATGTTGGTAAAACCATTCCCAATAATGGTTGATAATTGTTAATAATGGTTGATAATGGTTGATAATGGGTAATGACGGTTAGTAGTGGCTAATAATGTTGGTAAAACAATAATAAACAATCTCCAGTTTCACCTGGAAAATAGGTGGTGTATATAAACCATTCCCAGGCATGGGTGGTAACAAATATGTAAAAATGGCATGGTTTTAACCACATATAAATCCCCGGGTTGATAATCATTATCCCTTGGTTGACATGTGATTCATATGATCCCTTTTCAAATGGCCATACCTGGATGGGTAACATCGTTTTCAGACAGATCTAGAGGGTTACGATCCAGTTACCCTCTGGAAAATTAGCATCGACCCAGAAAATAGGCAATTTTTAGTGGAAACCAAGCGAAAACAAGCCCCAACTGGCAGGGTCGTCATGTTGATTTACTGGAGTGTACTAGGCAACATCTTCGATCTTCCAGGATCATCATAGATCATCGGAGTGCACAGTCACACAGTCCCTATTCTACTGATTGAATTGATATCTCTATGCGGCCCAGATCAACCCGTCTCCATTCCCATCTCACTGTTGTATCACGAGTTCTGTAGTTGTAAATTCCCAACTCTATGGATAAAGTCTGTTGGTCAAGAAATTCACATGTTTATGCACAGGGCTGGTGAGCTGGTAATTCTTGGTCTATGTCTTAGTATCAAACATTGAATTATATTATATGGTTCTGGGTCAAACCCTAGTACTGTACATTGGTAAATATTTGCAAAACATAAAAATAGCTGGTAAATGGATGGAAAGAACAAACTAAATATGGATAGGTGCTTGATTCATCCAAAAAATCATTGCCCATCGTAGATACCCGCCCTACACAATATGAAACATTCTTAGCTGGTTAGTAGATATTCCTATGGAAATCATCTAAACGAATAAAGGATGAAAAACTACCCATCCAGTCGGTCCTAGATTTTCTGACTAACCCACGTTGATATATTGTTTTTGTTGTTCATCCATGTACCATAAAACTATTCATGTTCATCCATCGATGTTGACCAGAAAACAAATGTTTCATAACAAAAAAAAGAGATAGCATGCTTTTCATTTCATAATGGATGCATTTACCAATCTTAATCCAGTTACCAATATTTCCTATAGCTTAATCCATCTTCCATTTACCAGTCTTTCCATCTTCCATAGCTAATCCCTTCCCCCTAGTATTAAACACCCCCTTAGAAACCATGGTTTACTAGGGAATTTCCACATTCCATTGGGACCATTTATGTATTATTTTCATCCATTTGCCAATCTTAGTCTTAATCCATCCATTTCCCAGGCCTCCAAGCTGATGCATTAGGATCCCACCCTGGAAGACCTGCCCGCAGGCCGGCAAGATCCGGCAAGGGCTGAACTCCCAAGTGAAACCATGAACAAAAAAGGTGGAAAAAATATGAAAAAATGTGGGGAAAATCGATGAAACGATGGTGATATATATGGAAAACTAGGTGTGACAATTACTAAATGGAGGTCTATTAAGGTTTAGTTCGCTGGGAAAATATAGCATCGAAGTATTGCAGGCGGATTTTCCAGCAAACCAGTGACTGATTACAGCCCTTTTCTTACCATGAAATTTCTCCATCAGCGGGGTAAAACCCAAATGGTCGAATTACATCGAATTACAGGATTTTCGGACAAAAATTGTGAGTAGTGGGGGAGGAACTACTAAGGAGCTACTAACCAGCATTTCTACCAACCAGCATTTCTACTCAGGAACTACTCGGGTGACATGTTGGTTTATGGCTAGAGGAACTCACGGGCACTTCAGTTAGCGCCGCCAAACTTTGGCGGCGTACGCAACAGTTGCTTATCTCTTCCCCGGTCAAAACAGCCAAGAGTTTCAAGGCTTAATTCTTAAAACTATCCCTATATAGCTACCAAGCTCCTTCCAGGAAAAATGGTATATGAAGAAATGTCAAAGGTTTAATTTGGTTTTCATTTTTTCATCGTCTTCTAAACAAACAGGGCACAGTTGGGCAAGACCGTTCTTTATGGGAACATTGTGTGGTGTACACCAGCTTTGATTATCCACGCGCAACCCTGACCATGGCTTTTTGGCGCAGGCTCCCCACAAAAAAAATGAGTACTAATACACGTTTGTCATAGTTTACACTGTGGTAAACTAACATAACTATGGAAAATCACCATTTTCAATGGGAAAATCCACTATAAATGGTCATGTTCAATAGCTATGTTAAATTACCAGAGGGTATCTAATTGTTCAAATTTCGGAGTAGACCAAAAAACCCGCGAGGTATCCACTAGTTATAGAATCGACGTAATTCCATCTCCCGTCCACAAAAAAAAAATACCAACCATAGACCGTGTGGTTGTAGGGGATCAAAACAAGCAGAAATTTCGAACTATAGAATGGGTGTGTGAAATATAAAACACGGATGGGATGTCTTTTTTTCTTGTATAATAACCCATGAAAATCACCACTATTTCGCAATAATCAGCACTATTAACCATTAATCACCACTAGTAACTTCAATTCTGTTGGCTAAATCCACATTTTTGTCATCCGGTCGACCCCAACTTCTGCTCTGCGGCACCGTATCCAATGCTCGCATGTCAAAGGCATCCCCATCTTCCAGAGGATGGTTCCTTGGGAGCCCCCCAAAAAAACTGCAATGTCCTATGTCATGTATACATTGAGTACCTGTAGTTTATATACACAATTTATAGTTTTGGATATGAATGTAAAAGGCACATGTGTGGATATATGATACAATTGCATATATATATATATACATACATACATACATACATATATATATACATACATATATATATACAGTATATGATATATGGTATGATATTAATCACATTATATCACTTCTATCAGGGCAGGTTTTGCATGCTAAAAAAAGTTGTGGGCACCAGTGATGTGAATCGTTGGGCCGGATGCCGGCGGCACCTCATGAATACTGTGAAACATCTACCATCATCTACCATAAACCAGTGATGTTTGTTGGTTTATAATCCCCATGAAAAGTAGAGTTATCTATAGTTCGTTATATCTACCATAAACCATAGAAGTCACCAATGTCTAGCAACAGCCAGCTATTTCTTTTTTGGCCCACCTGGAAAAAAAAGCCATGAAAAGCGATTGAACCCACCGAATCCCACCGAGCACCCTATGTTCCGAGTGTACATCGAGTGGGCACATCTTTCTGATCACATGGTCTGAGTTCCCCACTCCCATGGATCCGGCACCTGCTGACCGCAGACGATTTGGAATTTGGATCATGAATTGCACAGGCACGGCACGTCCAACCGGCCACTACTTACAGTAAATGTATGCCATCTGTATATAGTATAGAAACATGAGAAACATGCCTATGTAAGTGTATGCGTGTATTACACTGCAGTCTGCAAGGCCAATGATTTGAGATGCAATGTAATTACTTTGATGAACTTAATGTAATGCAATCAAATAGAATTTGAAATTTAATGTAGTAGAATGCAATATAACATAAACGATCTAAATACGGCATTTAATACAAACTGAAAAACAAACAATAAAACATATAACATGATATGACATCATAGTATACCACGTGATGTAATCTAAATACATGTAATGTATGAAATGTAGCAAAACGTAACGTAATGCAATGTAATGTAATGTATGTCACATTGGTATTGTATGCATTTGTCTGCACCGTATAACATGTCGGCAATGTTGTGTGATGTGTTGTAATGTCACGTAGTTACGTATGTACGTATGTACGTATGTACGTATGTACGTATGTACGTATGTACGTATGTATGTATGTATGTATGTATGTGTGCTTGTTGATACAGAGTGTATGTGTACATATTGTACAACTAGACTGAACATTATGAAACAACATTAATCAGCATATAACTTATATATATATACACACGAATACACCGTTTATGTGCAACGAACAATAACATCTATTCTGCAAACTAACTCATGGAGTGATGCATATACTCTAATCTACCTTTTTTTTATATAATCATCTGGCATCATGCATGGTATAGGTACATTATGTATACATGCGTGCATACATATACATGTGTATAAATATGTGTATCTATCTATCTGTATCTAGCCATATATATATATATATATATATACAGACATGCACAAACATGTATGTGCAACATGTGTTTCTGGAGGTTTCCAAAAAGTCCTGGGGGTAGCCATACACCTGAATCTTCACGGCATCCTTTGGTGGAGCCTCAGCGAAAGGGCGGCGAGCCGCCTCGAAACCCAATAAATGGTGGAAGAGTTTTCTCAAAAAAAACAGAAATGGTCATGCTGTGTTTAAACATCATGTTTGGATAAACATTTGAAAAACGACACGCAGTATGGCTCAGTATGGTCTATGGACGTCAGCCTAACATGGAAAGGTCAGAATAGCAACGCAGCAAACAACACGTGGGCATGGTATGTCGTGGTCACTGTGTGGTCACTGTGTGGTCACTTCTGTTTCACAGAATTGTGTGGTGAACATCTACAAAAAACAATCCAATCAATCCAATCTCCCAATCCGAAACAGCCACATCCTATGGTACCAAATAAGTGTCAATCCCGTACGGGTGACCACCATGGTTTCATGTGGGCGTGTTTTTTTGGTCAAGCAGGGGAAGGGATTACATCAAACCATGATGCTTGATCATTGGAATTCATTGGATATACGTGCACAGTCAACTGTCCCAAGAAACGATGAGACAGACTACAACGACTGGAATGTCACCGTTCTCGATAGGTAAATTGGTGATAGCTATCTTACATCACCAAAGGCAATAGTTTTCCCCAAATTGGAAGCGTTGAATTTTCACACATTTTGAGACAGAGACCATATGTAACGGGTCTCTTAACATTTAATAGCCATTAAATATCATTTTCAGTGCACAATAACATAGTCGGTACGTCTCAGTACCAAATTAAACTTAAGTTCAATTGATGTCACAAGGTGCACCAAACAGCACATCTGTTTATATCATGGTGACGGACCAAATTGATCAAATTGTATACCATCCATGCAAGGTTTGTTTAGTTACTTAAATGTGGTTGTTCTGTTGGTAAATATACCGCATTGATCATCTAGGACGCGCGATACCCAATTATCATTTCATCTGGTTCATGGGTTGACACAGAACTACATCAACAAACTGTGTACTTTGGAACACAGAAAAACATCATGGACAACAGTGGTGAAGAAAAAACAGAAAAAAAGTGGTTTCAATATCAAACAAATGACCCAAATGGTTGGTTTTTCTTCCAGTAACATGGCTAATAGTTAGATATATCATGCTGCATCCCTTAAACAACTTCACTTTTGACATTATTAAGTGTGAGGTTCTTTACGGCTAAACATTAAGCATCAAAAAATAACCATTGAGCTGTCGATTTACCAACCTAACAGACCTAACATTACAAAGCAATTGTCTTCAAGCTTTACTTGGATCATGGCTGGAGCCAAAACATGACTAGCTTACGATAGCTACCCTCTGGTTATGACTAACATAGCCATGGTATAGATGGCCCCAATCGAAATAGATGGTATACATGGGTTTTTCCCATTAAAAATGGTGATTTTCCATGGCTATGTTAGTCATAACCAGATGCTAATTCAATCTGATGTGGCCATGGATCAAAACCCGGATACCCTTGGCCATTCTTGTTTTGACATCAAACTTGCTCTAGGGCTTACAAAATAACCCGAAATCCACTGTATTCCATTCTGACCTATTGCCTATTGCATTGTTGCTGCCCGTGTCTTCCACAGCCATAGGCTTGAACTATATCCTATAGATATTGATATTGCCTGCGCCCCGTGGCATTTTTGCACTTACCCAAGATGTTGCTAAAACCACCTTCTGAACCAAGGTAAACAAAGTGTGAAACAATGTCCCTGCAATTTGCACACTTTTAAGCCTTCAGCAAAAGGACTAATACTAAATCAACCCAAAAACACCTCAAAATAAACACTTAACCCTGATTTAACCCTAGGTTAACTCAAGCAAGCCTAAACCAATCCGAGGTTAATCCTAGATTCGTCTGAACCAACCCTAATTTATTTCCCATAGATTAGCCATAAACAACCCAACAGATGAATTCTGAAGCATCCAACCCAGCCAACCCAACTTTCATCTCTAGATGGTTTGCAAGGTTTCGCCACAACGTCAAGACGTCAAGATTTACATCAAGGGATTTACAGCCCCACAGTTCTGTCTCTTGTTTTAGTTTGTTTCACCATGTTTTACCCCATTTATTATGATAGTTCGATAGTATGTTCGATATATTCTACCAAAAGGCATCGAATTCACCAATTAACCACCAAAATATTTCCCAATTCTCGAACTTTGTCGACCGGACAGGACTTTTTAGGTTCCACACGAAGGGCGCAGCATATTCTTCCCGTAGGAGTAAGGCGAAGCCTCTGACCGCAGGTTCCAAGTTGGATCAGATCATGAAAGCTTGGCTCAGAGGATCTGTTTTGCTCATGTTCACATGTTCACATATCATTTGTTCCAATGCACTTTTTAGCATCAAAGAGTGCACTCTGAGATGATCCTTCAGTTCATTGTCTCCAAGCTCAAACCTTCTTGATAAATTGATGAACTAGAAAGCCAGGCAGATTTCAAAAAAACACATCTCAGGAGGATTCCGGGGGAGTTGTAAACTGAACAACCATGTTTACATATTATAAACCATAGCAAATCCCATTTAACGGTTATAAACCAGAAATGATGGTTATTAACCATGTTTAACATCTATGTGTTTTGGTTTTTCCCACGGTTAATAACCATCATTTCTGGGGCCATCAGCCCCTTTTAGTTGTTTGGGGCCACTCTGACTCGCTCACTAAGATGGGAAACACATATCAAAAAACAAAAAACTCTTCAAGGACATGTTCACGGCTCGGCTATCGAAAATTCTTTCTGATTCTCTGGGTCTTTTGTTTCTTGACCATTTTTGACCTATAAAACCATGTCAATGTTGGTGATATCATCTTTCCGACTTGTTTCCGAAACTTCTGAGGGTGGGTCAAATTCATGACCTACAAACCAGCATATTCAAGGAACGCTGGAATGAATCAATCCATTTTTGGGGGGTACACGAACCCGGTACCAATCCCCCGTCCCGCTTGACACCCGCCAAACTTCACGTACCATAAAAATGTCAAGTGGCTTTGGCAATGGTGAAAATGACCAAAACAACCAAACATATGAAACTGGGAAAATCGCTAAATCATCATCCCATTTGCCATCCCCCAAAAATAAACAGCCCCATGGTCCCAATGGAATGTGTAAATTCCCGAAACAAGGTCCCAAGGTACCAATGGCCTCGGGTGATGGGATTAACTCACCTGAAATGTTCGGCTTTATTGGGATAATAGCCTTAATAGCCTTAATATCTTGATCCTAACCATTCCAGTGAGGTCACTATAACTTACCCAAGATGTGGGTTCCATATGGGGTACCCTTGAATCCACTGAAGTTTCATCAGCTTCCCCATAAAAAGATATAGCCCTTTTGGTATACCTTGGCCTCTGGTTATTTAACGCCTTGCTATTGCGAAAATCAACATACACATCATAAATCATCGATTTCTAAGGGCCATAGCTTCCATAGCTATGTTTAATAACCAGAGGGTATACCGTATACATCCGTATACCCCATTGACAAAGCATTTTTTCATGGACCACTGCACACTCTGACCCTGTTCCTCCATAACTTGGCATCGGTTAGAAGTTTCACCTCCATCTGGTTGAATCATGACATCACATTTTCGGGGATATAGATTAAAACCCATGAATTTGACCCAAAGAAACAAATCTACATGGGGGATATAAATTAAAACCATAAGCCATCAAACATAATCAAACAAATCTATTTGGTTCATAAAGTGCATATGTACAGTATATATATATATACATAAAACATATAGTTTGTGATGCAATCAACAACGTTCTGGTCATTACTTGGGGGTGTAGCTCCACTAATAAGTGGCAAAAAAAAAAAACTAGTTGGAGTAGGTATATCCCAACTTTGGGGGTTCAGATATCTTCAATTCCCGCGGTGAACAATATTATCAATTGTTGGGAATATCAAAATATCTTATTATTGTAGATATCAATTGTTCATAATATTGTTATACCAATTTATTGCAATTAATAACAATGTACAACCATCGAATAAAAAACAATATTATGAACCTGAGGTTCACCCCCAAGTACACACCATACAACCAATGACAAGGAGATTGATCTCCCATCCCTGCCTACGCTCTGGTCGACGCCTTCACAGTTTGGCTCTGGGAGAGCCAGACAGAACTTTTCAAGGGCTCCCCCAAAATCAAAGAAGGGAAATCCCACCTTTTCAGAAGGAAAAATAATGTGAAATATGAAAACAAAAAAAGGGAACATATTGGAACATACTCTATAAATGGATATATATATATAATATATATATATATCGTATATATATATATATATATACATATATATATATATACGATATATATATATGATGGAAGTTTCTAGCTGGGAAGTTTTCATCGAACTTGCTGGTGGATTTTCCAGCCAGCTGATGACACCGGAGCCGATGACACCCCGATGACACCATCTTCGACGCAGGATGGCCCCCCCCAGTGATGTGAATGTTGAATTTGTTGGTTTATAATCCCCATGAAAAGTAGAGTTATCTATAGTTCATTATATCATGTTATATCTACCATAAACCAGAGTTAATTCAGCCACAGCCATATCTCAACTGAACGCGAGCTCATACTATCTTGGGGGGCCCATCTTGCCCAGCGCGCCAAGTTCTGTGCGGAAGGAGATTTCGAACAATTTCTGTCGTGCAAAAACACTTTGCAGCGAGACGTAACTTAAAATAAACTTATACAATGTTTTACCCAATGATTGTAGGTATATTTTACCATTTTACATCATTTTACCATGTTTTACCATGTTTATTGTAGTCCTTTTAGCATGTTTTTTTTGGGGGTAAACGGAGGGTCAAAAAGGCTACACCCCCCCCTCAATCCAGGATTTGCCAAGATCTCCGATGCCGGGTGTTAAAAGAACATGTGTAAATAGATGTAAATACGGTTGGATCCTCCCTTCCAAAGAAATGGTTACAACATTGTAAAAAGTACTACACCTATGCGGGAAAATCAGCATATCTACGGGTGCTGGCAAACGGAGGGTCTAGGTATTCTCAATGAGCATCATAGATCTCAGGTATATGAGCGCATTCGCCCACATGCAACATCATATATCAACATGCGTGTGTGTTTTTTGTTCTATCTAACACAATAAATACCAATAACAATATATTTACATATATATGTTACACTAAGAAACAAATCAAAACAAGAGACATTTTCATGAAACTAGCAATCGTAATATAAAACTCTTAATGATATAACAATAATCAATCATAGTACATTATAGTTAAACAACAACAAATGCATCAACAATAATCATAATAGTAAAAGAGATACAACACAAAATGCAATCAAATTATTGATAGCACGAGTACTCTCCCTGACATATAATAATAGACAGTTAGACTGTCAATAATCATGAATGACCGAGCATGATAACTATTACTTCTAAAGCAATATCGCTTAGTTAACGATGTTTTCATCAATAAATAACTGAGTTAAACTGAGAATCATGAATATTCAAACATATAAACTAAGTTGTTATAATAAAGTTATTAAATGAATAGTAATTTTAAGTTCTTACTATCCTAGAGTAGCTTTATAACAGCCTTGCCTCTCCGATCCGCCAAGTCTTCCAGCGACTCCCCACGGTGATGTGGGGTAACCAGCATCAGCCTGGCTCCCATGAAGTACAGGATGGGGCCCCCGTGAGCGAGCGATAGCGTTCAGTTGAGATATGGCTGTGGCTGAATTAACTCTGGTTTATGATATAACGAAGCAGATAACTATACTTCATGGGGGTTATAAACCAACTTATAACTGGGGGGCCCATCCTGTAACCCACGAAAGAAAAAAAAACATGAAAACCACGGAGGTATTGGTTTCAAGATTGCGGAGAAATTACAATCACTTCACTCACAAATGCGCTGGGGCTCTCCTCTCCAGCATGGACCGTTTCCCGAGCAAACACATCAACTTCCCATACTTATCCCTTCCCCCGCTACAAAACACCCCCGGCAGAAACTATGGTGGATACAAGGGATGAAAAGACAGATTGGGACCCCTTCATGCTCTGGTGAATCAGGGGGATGGGATTAAATTGGAAAGTAGATGCAAACACAAAGTTTCCAACTTGCAGCTGCAAAATCAATGGTAAAATCTTGCCAACCGCTCATAAGCAACCTGGACAATTTTCCAACACCCACAGAATGGGCCGTCGTGGTCGACATCTTTAGATCCCCGGGTCTCAACCTTGACATGCAACCCATGCCTCTTTTGCTTGCAGAACTTCAAGAGATCCTCGTTTGCACCGTCGAAAAAGTAAACCAACAACCAAGGAAACAAAGGCGGGTGATGGTTCCAAAAATCTACGCATGTATTGTTTTCAAACCGATGTAAATAAATATGCATATGTGCAAACATATATACATACACGTTGATAAGTGTGTGTATATATATATATATTGCAATATGTACACATACACATTGATACATGTGTATATATATAGCAATGCGAATGTATAATCATCAAGTTATGCCAAGTTGATATTCATGTATTGCACATATTGTTATACCTGGTCAAAATGCAAAATAATCGAACTTACTGATGATGGTCATATTTAACGAGTCTTATCCTATATGGAAGTTTCCTGGGTACCCCGAAATCATCCATTTTAAAATGATTTTCCATCATAAACCAACCATTCTGGGGACCCCCATTTATGGAACCCCCCATATTGCAATATTTGATTCTGGCAGAGTTCGACTCACATTCATTGGGGTACGGCTCAAAAAACAGGTATGGATCGTTCCGCGGTGATCCGGATGTATGGAACAGGTGAGTTGTGTAAAAGAGGTTTGCTCTGGACCTAATTATTGAGAAGGTGTACTAAATTGGCCTGGTATAACTTGTAGTTATGTCATTTTTGCGTATGGATCAAGGGCATGGATCATATCCCGAGATGTATGGATCAGGGCTATGGATCGGGGCTATGGATCCATTATGGGTCCAGGTGTGACCTTCCAGGATATGAAATCTGAGTATCTGAGCCTAGACCCAAGTAGCCTCAAAAGCGGTGTTTGACCTCAAAGTTTTAGTACATACCCTCTGGTAAATTAACATAGACCCTGGCAGATAGGGGTTGGAAGACTAGTTTCCATTAAAAATTGGTGATTTTCAGGGTCTATGTTAATTTACCAGGGGATATAGATATATCTGAATATCCCATAAAAATCATAAAATCTCAACCAGAAGAGACCGATTCAACGCCTTCGTGTTGGAACCCTGGAGCGGCTCCTGAAAATCTCCCTTGCAGTAAGGCAAATCCAACAATGCTCCTGGACGGCGAGTAGGCCAGAACTTGAGGCTGGATTGCAGGCAGCAAAGAATGCCATGTTCGAAACTGATAGGTCTGATAGGTCCAGGATTTAATAGGGAAAGAACGGTTCCATACTTATATATGCATAAGGATGATATTTGATGATATATGGTTTGCTAAAATCAAATCAAACATGATCAAGATAGTATCTTGATGTACCTAGATATGTGGGTTGTAATTAACACCAATCACCAGTCGTCCTTCTCTTTGTATAACCAGAATGCGGGTAGCTACTGGGTCACTCAGACCCCCAAGTTGTACATCAAAATACTCCGTGATCTAGTATCAACCGTAGATTATTCGTAATTAGTTATCCATTATGACTGTAGTTGTCCACTACTAGGCATAGGGCCCAGAAAAAAAATAACCCACAAAACGTGCACAGTTTCTAGAGATGTTCGTAGTAACCATAAAAACCCTGCTTGGGGCCGGGCCAGGATTCAAACCCAAGGCCACATCTGGTTGGTTGATGTTGCTTCAGTATGCCATCATATGATATCTGTTCTGGTTGGTTTGCCCTCCTGTATTCACAGCAAGTTTGCTGTGGATTTCCCATGGCCAGCAATGTTTGATTTTACCGACGATAGTATCCCTTAAAGGATTCCAATCATATTCCTTATGGCTATGCTTACATCCCATTAGAACCCAGTTCTTGATGATGAAAACCCAGGTACATTGCATTTCTTTGATAATATGCCTATCTGGGCCTATCTGTTCTGGTCGATTTTACCTGACATATTGTTTTTCCAATGAAAACACGTCTTGTCACGCTTTATCTCCGGATGGGTCAAAACCTATTCTTACATATTCTTACCATATGACTGGGGGAATAACCATCCATGAACCAGCTATGGCTTGGGGGCTTAGGGTACCATCCAGGTTTCCCCAAGTGTTGACCCACAAGGCTTTTGTCTTTTACACGGCGTCGTGCCTTGAGAGGATCGTATGCACCGCCCGTCCTGGCCACGTTTTCCGGGTGTTCCGTGGGTATATGTTGACAAGTATTCCATATAGGAACTGGAAAACCCACGAGGAAAACCCAGAACATTTACCCACAAAATTCCATAATATGGTTTATTCCACAGTAGTTCGATGATTTACCATGGATGTAAATAACTTTGCTGCTTTTCCATTTGGGACATTCATGGGCGTAAATGTTGATATGATTTGATAAGTATTCCACCACCATGGAGCATATGGGATATAGTTGCCTTAAATTGCCGTGGATCAAAAAATGTAATTGTTTGGGGCAATTTATCTAGAAGGACAAATTTTAGGACGCAGCATCCACCATAAAATTTAAGGAACCTATTTCAGAGCCCTCCAGTTCTCATCCCACTGTGGAAATCACCCAAGAGATTGGCAGAAGATCACAACGGGGACCGTTCATGATGGTTCCGTAAAGGCATTTTATCTATATATGTGATTATGTGTATGAATATGCGTAAATAAACACGACTATGAAAACATATGCACTCTGATGTATGTGTATACATTATTTATATATAAGAGTATATGTATGCGAATCGTACATTATATATCAAAAAAAACAAAGCGAATACATGTGGGTTTGTCTGCTTTCATAGGCTGTCCCTAAATCCTTTGGTTTTCCATCAGGTTCCCGATTAAACAACCATTTTTGGAGTAGACCACATCTCATTGCCAACCTTAGATACCCTTGAAACAAATCAAGTGTTGTTAGCTGGTTACTAGATTTATAGCGGATTAGACTCCCCATCCAGAGGGTTAGGACCTTAGGACCTTGAGACAAGCAAAGACACAAACCACATTCTTCCGATTTGAAAACAACATTTTCTTATAAACCCATTGACTTGCAAAAAAAAACATGTTGAAACAAATACACAGTCTTCTTCCCCATGAAACCTATTCTGCCACCGGAACTCACAGTGCAAAAAACGCACCCACGGATCTGCGCAATACTTCAGAAAGTAAACCGCCTCGTCGCGTCGCAGGGCGCGTCATTTTTATGGGGAAAATTGTCAAGTCATCGTTTCATTTTTTGTTATGTTAGGTGTTTGTTTACTGGGATTTAATTGCATTGTAATGGGATGCTGATTTTTTTAAATTGTGATTCAACTGGGTAATTGCTGTGATTTTAACCAACGATAATGGGATGTTTATTGTTGGGAAAATATTCCAAAGTGATAGCCCTCATGTATGGTCATCCATCCGATAGGAATCCAAACATCATTGATAATCATTGGTTTATCCATATGGAAACAGATTGAGGGACACCTGAGGAACTCCTTGGCCATGTTGAAATCAACATAATTTTGTGGTATGAGTTGCAAATGGTAAGTAACACCATGTTACACCGCCCCCCCACAAAAGGCATCCCAAAACAATCTGATGGGTTTGTCTGAAAATAGGGTATATTTTCAATTATAGCCATTTAATAGGGATAATGATCATTAACCATTGGGTGTAGGGGTACACTATTTTCAGACAAATCCAAGTAAGAACCGAAGGGATGGTTGGGCTCCTTGGGTTTTGCTGCACCTGCCACTGGAAGGCAATGGCTGTCCGCAGCAGCGTTCCCAGGACGTGGGGGTCCTGCGACGAAGAACCGAGGTGGTCTCTCCGAAATCCATCGGGACTCCCAAATATTGATGTGTTTTTGTGTTTTCCGGGAGAACATTGAGATAGATTGAGACCAGAGAGTGTTTCACAGAGTTTGGATTCATTTTGTATTGGGATGCTTTGGGCAAAGCCATTCGCCTTCAGGTTTTGAACCGCATCGTCTTGATGAGGAGACCGCATTTTCATGAACAAATGCTCATCTTCAGGTAAGTGATCATGTCTCCATAGGTAAGTTCAAATTCTGAGGTGGACCATGCTCCCCCAAGCATGGGTATATAATATGCTGTATTGATTGTATTGTAGGACCAGCTAAAATTACTTTACTTCGTGTGATCCCCACCGTGACATTTTTACATTTTCTTACTGGCAAATCTTCTGGCATTCTATCTGACATATCTTCTGGCATTCTATCTGGCAAATCTTCTGGCACTCTATCTGACATATCTTCTGGCATTCTATCTGGCATATCTTCTGGCATATATTCTGACATATCTTCTGGCATTCTATCTG
>Ga0126342_10006240_pt1 | contig 21087 bp, 17 predicted proteins | sample Cyp1metagenome_FD_92528 | JGI IMG/M metagenome (GOLD analysis project Ga0126342, IMG submission 92528) | Coral microbial communities from Lord Howe Island, Old Settlement Bay, Australia - Cyphastrea 1 metagenome | ecosystem: Host-associated > Invertebrates > Cnidaria > Coral ...
ACCTCTACAGAATGAGGAACCTACAGTTTCAGCCATCTACAACATGCATCAAAATGCTCCCACTACAAAATCAGGAACCTGTCCTTGCACACCCTTGCAGGCACTTAGGCTGTCCAAAAAAATGGCTTGACGGACCTCTACAGAATGACGAACCTGCCACAAATCTAGCAAGGGGTTTTGTCTACAAAATCAGGGCACCCAATCCCATTTTTTTGGTGCACTTTTATGATTTTCAGAAACACTAAAACCTCTACAGAATGAGGAACCTACAGTTTCAGCCAACTACAAAATTGTCCCTCCAAAATCAGGAACCTGTAATTGCATATCCTTGCAGGCACTTAGGCTGTCCAAAAATATGGTTTTGGCGGACCCCCCGGGGGTCCTGATAATGGAGTGGATTTTTTTGGGGGAGATTATACATGTATGTATAACTTGGATGCACCAAAGTCCTTTAACAGCACTTGGGGATGGTCACCGGCTATCTTGGGTTTAAGGGACCAGTTGTTGTAGACTCTGAAGCCAAGACACTGCTGCAGGAAGGCGGGTATTGAGGGATTAGCCTTCAACGTGATCAAACCATTCACATTGTGATACCTCAGGCCATGATCGATACCCTCTGGTAAACTAATATAGCTATGAAAAAATTGTGATTTATAGTTGCTTTACCATGCTTTACCTAGATAACATGGTGATTTTCCGCAGCAAACTGTTAGTTTACCAGAGGCTATCCATGGTGCCAACTCGGGAAAAGCTCCAGGCCCGATGGTCCGATGGTGGCTGTGATTTGGGCATCGATGGGTGCACCGAAAACGGTGGTAGACATCCCATTACCCTCTGGTAATTTGTTACATAGCTATTGAACATGGCCATTTATAGTGGATTTACCCATTAATAGCATGGTGATTTTCCATAGTTACGTTAGTTTACCAGAGGGTATTTTGTTTGGGTTTCAACCATCGGTGATGCAGGATTTCGCGACCATCCACAGTATCACATGTCATAAACCTCATTGGGGAATATTGGAGATGGTTTGAACTATTGATAGTGTCATCACATACTGGACAAATCTGGATCATGGGTATCATATTATGGTTTTTTATTGGGTATCCCAACACAAGAGATTGCAGTAAATCCAATATCCTACAAGATGTCACACTCATGCGCGCACACACACACATATATATATATATACGTATATATATATATTGTATAGAATTATAGATATATACATTTTTAGTGAATCTGCTTGCCCATTGTTTGATCATTGTGATGGTGATTCTGGTATCTGCTTTGCTTTGAAGAACTGGCACTTTGGGTGATCAGTGACACACAACTTTCTTTCCCCTTCAGGAATCCGGCTACGGGACAGGTGGACTTGTTTCCTTTGACTTCCCGGTATGAGCGACCCACTTAGGGCTTTTATCATTAGGATTGTCAGGAGGGCTTTGATTTGGTTCTTTGTTGACTGTGCTGATTTTGGTGACGTTTTGTTTCGCAATTACAACAAGGTGGACCTCAAGGTGTACAGGCCGGCTGAGGGGATTTTCATTAGGCTGTCATGCCCAACCGTGCGGCGTTGCCAGTCCTTGCTTGGCGAATTCACACGTACTAAGCCTTTTTGCAAATCATGTGATGTGGCCAGGCCCGTATATTCGCATTCAATTGGCGGAAGCGGCACTGTTCGCTGTGCCCTTCATGACCTGGAAGTTGCCCGCGCTATCACATATCAGTATGTAAAATTGGGTCTACCACATCACATATCAGCCCAAAGCCACCAACACGCTGTCGGACCGAGGTGCCAAGCTTCCAATGTGCAGCCGTGAAACAGGGCCACCTCTGGAATGCGCTGCCTCAACACATGGAAGCTGCATCTGACGAAGGTTTTGGAAGATTTGGAAGATCTGGGAGGTTTTGGATTGTTTTGGATGGTTTTTTGGAAGGTTTGCAAGGTTTTGGAGGATTTTCCTACTGGACATTGGCATTTTTGGGAGTTCCAGCTTGAATCTTCGATTTGATTCAAGAGCCGCTGAACCAACATCCATATCAAACTCTGACCACCCAATGGCTCAGGCACTTTAAAAGTACACCGCTGCCGCTGTCATTGCAGGTGCAGCTCCAAAAACTGAGTTCCATGGCTTATCGGTGCCATCGGAAAAATGCGAAGCTGCTAGAGCCAAGAAAGGGGCATCCAATGAGCATGGGAACGGGGCTGTCCCTCAAGGTGATTCCCCAAGGCCTTTTCCAAAAATAACAGCCGTCAACCCCTAGGGCCCTAGGAGGGACTTGATTAAAAGCCCATGAAAGATGGCCCTTCTGCATCTCTCATCCGAAATGATGATCCTATCGGGCATCTCAATCTCGTTTCCTTGGACGGAGGGAAGTTCACTAATCTCTTGAAACAAATGTGTTTCTTACGCTGTTGCAATAGGTTCATGTTTGAAAATAGGTTCATGTTGCAACGACGAATATGATCTGTCAATAGTTCTTCAACAGAAAATATGCGTCTTTAATTTCCCTTGTTTTTTGTTTCACGACCAATGCTCTCCTCAAATCTATATAAAGATATCCAAAGAAACACTAGAGATCTATAAATTATATATAATTATAATTATATATATATAAATACACGTCACATATAGATCAGTAAAGGTTAAAGGCAAGCCTCAGCAAACCCTTTCTTCCTGAGATCGCTGACCCGTTCAGAAGCTGCATGCTGGTCCTAGGCCGATAGTGAGCAAACCTGACGCAAATGATGGTAATATATTTTATGGTGACGAATAATGGGGGTAAATGGACATTTCATAATATATATAATTAATATATATATAGTAATAAAAATATATCGTATAATTAATGATTATATATATATATATTGGGCTATATAACTAAGTCGTAACTTAATATACTTAACATATATATATACTTTAATACTTTTCCTGTGTTCACATTGAAAGAAGAGAAACAGCATCAGAAACCATGGTTCAATAGGGGGTGACGCCCATATATTGGACCATACAATTACAATGGGTGTGTTTGATATGGGGGATGGGATTATACCCCTAATTGCCACAGTCCAACTTTTTGTGCACCAGGTTTTGTTCTCCACCAGGTATTTAGGGTTATAAACCGACTTATGACCGGGGGGCAGAACAACATGGAACAATAGGAACAATGAGGTTCAGACCAGTGGGTTAGCTAGTGGGTTGTGTGATGTTTTGTGTTTTTGGACCTTTATCACTCAAATGTACGGGCAACTCTTTGTCATACATGGACGGTATTGGGGATTAAACAAATTCAAGAGATATGCTCCAGCTGCCTTGGCGGTTCAGTGGTATCATCAAGGGGGCACAACTTGGCACAACCATCCCTAGGCAGACATGAGTCATTCGGGATCATCAAAAAACATCATACGAAATCATGTCGTGATGATTTTCAGGGATCATCAGCACATGTTTGGGGGGTGGAACATAAAACATCATTGAAACCATCCACACGGGAATCATTTTCTGTGCGTGACACATCCAAAGCCTTAGAGAGCAACGGTGTCGCTATAGAATGCATAACGTTTTAACGATGATAGCACTTCCCCCCCGGCAAGTCAAAGCATCCAAAAGAAAATCACCGATATCTTCCACCTAAAGAATAATCAAACAAAAATAAATCCCCAGTATTAAATATCAAATGTACCCCTATATGGGGCCCCAAAATAACGGATTCAACGGTTTCGTTTGGGCGGGGACAGGTGGGGACAGGTGGGGACAGGCGGGGACAGGCGGGGCGGTTTTCAATATTAGGGGATGCGGGATTACCTTGCAACTCTACTATCTATCTATCTATCTATCTATCTTTCTATTATCGATAAATATCCCAATTACATCATTCAATCTGCAAATTTTAGGCAGTTTTGCAGCCACTGTTTGATTCTTCAAAAAGTGGCTGAACTGAGGCCTGGACAACGATCAGAACCACACCTCCCGGATGACGTCCTCAGTCAGATCCAAGCTTGAGTGGGTTCACCATGTATGGTCCGAATATGCCGATCTAAGCTTCACGGGTTTAGTCAGTTTAGTCAGAATCTTCAGTCCAGGCTTGACTGGGTGTATATTCACAAATTATTCAAATAGTTATTCATTCTATGATGGAAACCAGTGGTTCTCTGCGAAAATCCTAATTGACCCAGCGTTTGCGTAGGCAACATGCATCAATTTGTCGGGGGTGAAACGGTGAAACATGCATTGGATTCCATCATCACCGACTGTCTGTTGGGCAATCTGCCACTGGTGGTTTCAACCTAAGCCCAAACCATATCCCCGCGGAAATGACAAATGATTGAAACCGCCAGTCCAGATGCGGGAGTTCAAATTTCCACATGCCCTAAATGACAGTAACATAATGTAACATAATGTAACATAATGTAACATAATGTAACATATAGAGATATATAGAGATGGAAAACCCACTAGTTGTAGGTTATGTTGCTAGGGAAACCAATGGAATTCATACAGTGTCAACCCCAATCTAATGAATTATGTGACTCTGTTGGTTAATTGGGGGGAGGAACAATGAAAATTCGAGTGATATATTCATTCCAAAATTGTTACTGTACCGCCTCTCTAGCAAACTGCGGGGGAAGTAAAATCCTAGCCTAACATCATAGTAACCACCCAAAGATAGCAACAAATGTTTCACCTCCAGATTCCAGATGACGATAATATAATTTTCAGGTGTCCCATTGTTCTATCTTCTTTTGGGGGGGTACCCTGGGGTAAAGTGACATAGATGTGGTCATGGGATTCTCATGGATGTTCCACATCTATGTTAGTTTACCCTAGAGTACCATACATATTTTGCTAAAATAACATAAACCATTAAACCATGTTAATAGTAATAAACCATCCATCATTTATCTGACATTAATATCTTAGTGTTGAAGGCCTAAAGTACCTAAATGGCATACTTGGATTTGCTTAAGGGGTACCCAAAAAATAAAAAATATGCACTATAGATTCCCCAAATGGTGGATTTCCCATTGGGAAAATAAAAAATCACCTTAAACAAACCCAGGCATATTTCAGCACCCAAACGTTTGAGGATTGGACCCACTGGACCCATCCATGTCGCCATCAAGCCATCACGCCGAGAGGCCATCAAGATCCGAGTCGCAGCGAAGTACAATGAACTTGTCCTCAACCTGGCAGCGACTAGACCTACAATTGGGGTCAAAATGGTAGGTATCTCATGATATATCTATAAATATCTATTGTTAATGGGGTTTATAAACCAATTTCATATTAGGGGGAAACAATTTTTGCGTGATAATTAATGTCCTTAACCTCTGGTAAACTAACATAGCTATGCAAATAACCATTTTTACTATGTAAATCAACTATTAATTGCCATTTTCAATAATTAGCGATGTCAAATTACCAGATGGTATCTATTGTTAATGGGGTTTATACACAAATATTTCATAACTTTTAGGGGCACCACCCTGTACGAAATTAAATTGCTTCATTGTCTCATATGAATTGAATCTGGAGTTGCCAAGCCACCCGAGCCAACAAATATGCCAGCACTAGTGTTGCTTATGTTAGGACATTTCCGCAGCTCACGATGGCAGCACATCCAAAAAGCTGTGCAGATCTGATTGTGGAAAATACTTAGCTATGCATCTCATTAGCTACATATTCCCTTAAAGATACCAAGAGGCACGCAAAGGACCTGGACAAAGCCAAACGGGTCGTAGACACCCCTACATACAGGCACCAAACTTGGTAAACATGCGGGGAAAAAACACCAAACGACATCAAACCGCATTAAACATGTGAACATGATTTGAACACTTCCCAATGTGTCTTATGCCTTCCATGCCCAATCTTAGATGATCTTAAGATTACTTTCCACTCAACGTATGTTATTTTCAGTGTTTCTGTGAGTTTGTCTCAAAATAGGGCACCGAAAATCCATAGTAAAACGCCCCCTCCGGTAATCGAACATGGCAATGGAAAATCCACCATTCATATATACATATATTATATATACAACATACATATATATATATATAGTATACGTAATTATACGTATATATATATATATACACACATATATATATTATACACGTGTATGTATATATATATATGGTTGTCCAATATTTATCCCATTAAAAAAAAAACTTTGCAAAGGATTTTCCATTGCCATATTTTGACTGATGGCCAATCCCTGCCTGTGTCAGGTGCGTGGCAGCTCGCAGGTCCATAGCCTTCAAGGCTCCACCGTTGCCAGGCGCCGAAGGCGCCTGTCGGAAGACACATGGGGGTATAAACCCGTGGGGATATTTACCGGCTATAATTGGGATATATGATGTATATATATATATGTGTGTGTTTCCAACAATATGATTGTGTCGGTGTATCCCAAAATGCGGTATAATCACCACCATTTTTTGGCTATTTCAAGAAGAAACATAATGAGTAACCATCAGCAGATTTAGACAACCCATCGGAAATCTCATCGAAAAACTTGGAGTTGGCTGGTATTATTTATTTTTTTGTTGGTGCTTTAAAACTCCATGCTCGCCCACGTGACACTTGTTTCTTGTTGGCTGGTATCGGAAGATCACACCCTCATCTATGAGCAAGTAGCATACGAGCCAAATCTTGTATTACGATATGTACATCATTGTCCTCATGCATGCCAAACAAAAAGAAATGTTTCGGATTTTGGAATGTCTTGGATATAAATCATTAACTATGTTTAAATGGCGGATGTTCCATTGTCAGTTTGCCCGGGAGGGTGCAGGTAGATGACCGGAGCCTCTGCCTTTCAGGTGCCTGTTGGTTATTCATGTGAGTAGGAGTCTAAGAACTATATGGTATATTGATATAATATAATAGTTGGCATATATAATGGGGCTTAATATGGGTTTAAAGGGGATTAACTATATGACTAAATTGTATTGTGGATCTGAAACTCGTTTGATATCCGTTGCCCAGGCCCTCTCACCCCTCTCACGACTACTGTTAGCTACCAATTCCAATTTCCAGTGGTAATGTTGTTGGCATTTGTATTTAAATAAAACCCAATGGAATAGGTCGGTGATGGATGGTGATTGGTTCCACTCTCATTCATTGGTTCACAAAAAGGAGCTACCGATCTACCTTTTTGTCAAAATTTGAAGGCCAATCCCATAAGCACGGAGGAGTATCAGTGCAACAAGGCCTGACCAATGCAATCACCATAGCAAGTCAAAGACTGGATTGCCCTCTGACAATAAAACTGCAACATCTACCACATCCCTGAAGACACATCCCCGAATTTCCGACACTTAGGTACTGTAATACGCATCTCCAATTTTCCAACACTTGGGTAATAAATCATCCCAACTGAATATGAGATTTCTGCGCATCTTAGGTCCATTGACTTTGATTATCTGTTCTTTACCCCTTTCGGGAAAGAACATGCAAAGCACTCTAGGCGGAGATTACGACCTTCAAAACCGCAAGAGCACCCTGCCAGTGTGTCCCATCTACTCATTATCCCAAGAAATGCCAAAGGGTATCCCCCTATTTTGATGAGTTATACCAACGAGTTAACCCCATGGGCGTGGTTGTTAAACCCCCATTAAACATGCAATATTATATAGATATGCCATAGAGCCATAGAGAGTTCTACTATCAGTATTAAACGTTATTGCATCCCGTTCAAGTCCATTAAAACAATATAATTTCAGTATATGAAATCCTCATTAAAGTAGTAATATCACACATTTTGGTATATCAATAGTTACCGTTGAATATTAGAGTCAAATCAATGTGGTAAACCCAATAATTAAACCATCCCCAGCCTCGCGACTCCGTCGCGGCTTCCTCTGTCGCAGCGTGGCCTCTTAAAGCGCCGGTGACTGCGGCCGCTGGAAGGGTGCCCTTTTTGAAGGGGAGTTACATAATAAAACGGTAAATTACATTAATAACAAATGTGACTGTCTTGATATTAAAATTACATAATATCATAAAATTACAGTCTTATATAGTGTTGATTAGTTGGTCAATCGAGCTGATATTAGAGTTGATCATGCTGATACAACTACAGCTAGTTGGATGGGGCAACCTTCCATCAGCAAACATCACTGGGGCCCCAGCCTTGCAGGTCGTGAAGCTCATCTTGCACAACGCAGGCCTGGGTAAATCACCGTTCCAGGCCTTGAACAAACACCTCTTTCTGGTGAACAAGCTTGGAGGTACCAAGGTAGGATGATGACGGTTGCTTGGTTGGTTGGTTGGATGGTTGGTTGGCTGGCTGGCTGGCTGGTCGGTCGGTCGGTTGGTTGGTTGGTTGGTGTGGGTGGGTGGGTGGGTCGATGGATGGATGGAATGATTGAGGTACTCAAATCTTCGTGGGCCCTATCCCTATCTAGTGGTCACATGAACCCAACTTTTCATTCGCGTGTTTCACGAGACTTCTCCAGCAGAAGATTGTACGATTCGTGGCCCATTTTGGGCCGTGTCCCTGAAAAATATGTGCTACCCCCATGATTTTCCTCCAAAAACACAATGCCTTTTCGTTTGGGATCAGCTTTCTCTACATCTTTCCCCCCAGCTCGGTCTCCCAACAGTGGTCTGAGCGCTGGAGAGGCCATCACCTCAGGCTGCTTGCTGGTTATGGTTAACTAGAGGATTGCACTACCCCTCCAGCTGGTTGGGCATGATAGTTGATGAGTTTCTACCCTGTAATCAAACATGACTACCTGGAAAATCATTTTTTGTGGCATTCAAATGGGAAAAACACGCATATATATATAAATATACATTGTTTTCATGGCCATGTTTGACTGCCAAAGCGTATGCATGATGATTAAGTGCGTTTCTCACTTCCAGCCAGCTTGGCCGCTGTTCGCTGCTAAGATTTTACAATGTTCAGTTCCTTTTTTTTTTGTGGGGGGTTCTGACCCAGTAATCCATAGTAATCCCATCCCGGTTCCAACTGGTCCGGGGGAAGCGCCTTCACCGAGACATCCGCTGTGTCGCTGGCGAGAGGGAGGACACATGGAGGCATAGGAGGCATAGGAGGCATCCTGGTGGGTGGTTGAGGGAACCTCCCTGGAAAATATGCTGAGCTTGTTGGGAAATCATCATCCGAAATATGAATTATGTCTATTTAAAAAACAAAAACAACTATATAGAAAGCAGTTAAAACAGTTGAAGCCACCAACCCGCGATGTTCAAAACACGCTGTTCTGACTTGTGCCAGCCAACGACACCATCATCCAGGGCAAAATCCACACTACACCCCCATTAAATCAATGTCTCAATGTAAAAGAGATGCTTTTCTGTAAAACTCTGCTGGCAGTAAATCAATCCAGTACTTTTACTGGCTCTCGACTACCAAAATATTATGCATAACGTGTATAATATATATATGCATATATACATTTACATATTATGTGTGTGTGTCTGTCACAACAAATTACCGCAGTTATCCGTAGTTATATATAACTGTTGGCTATCTAAAGCTATATATTGTGTATTCCTCATATTAGTAGCGGCTAAGTCTCGATATTTTGTTGATTGCATCCCAATGTTGGTTAAATCTCAAGGTTTGTTGACAAAATGCATCCCAGCGTGCAGTGTTTTAGTGGCTAAATCCCCAGTTTCGTCCGCTCTCCGAACTCGGAATTGTTGTCTTCCCATTTTTCTCGTGCCCAGTCCTACTTCGGCTTCGACTACGCACATCGCTCGTAGAGTCTGCGGCTCTGGCCCGCTGTGCTGATTGAGTTGCCATGGCATCCTGTGCCTGCAGTGGTGGTGTGGTGGTGTAGTGGTGTTGGCGTTGCGAGCTCCCAAGATCTTCCATTTGTTTTGCTAAGATTTGCTAAGTAAAAATGGGTCATGTATGTTCATGCTACTGTACTTGTACTTACACTTATGCTTGTTTAATCTACTTAGCAGGGATATACATCTATATACATATGAAATATATATGGACATTTTGCTTGATGTTTGCAGTCTGCATTTCTAGACAGTTCTGAGTTCTATATGTAGACCCTACATGATCTCTAAACTTCTCGATGCCTGAGTAGCTGGTCATTGCCGTAATGACTACAGGTGCAGAAAATCATCTGAATTTCCACCAAACATGTCAACGTTCACCCCCCCGAAACCACTATATATAAACCATTCACCTTTTTAGCGACATATGACATATATGATAGACATTCATAATATAGACGTCATAGAATTCTATGGATCCCTGGCGTCAATGCCTGGCGTTCAGCTTGGATGTGTTTCTCCTTCTGCCACCGAAAGGCGGAGTGTGGGATGTGGCGTTTTTGGGTCATAGTGGTTATTCCCCCTGTCCAACCTGGGGACGTTTCTCTGGCAAATATATGAACGATTTTTTGGTTGCTACTGTGGATGTTTTTTCCGACATCCAAATCCCCAGTTGATAGGTGGTAAACCTGGCAAACACTCAACTATTTAAAGGGTTTCAACATGTTTCAACCATCCTTTTGTTGGTGCAGGAAACAGGCAACCATCCGCTGAGGAAATCCGGGCAGGGCAAGTGGATAGTGACTGGATTTCTAGAGGCAACCCGTTCCTCCGAGGCAAACTACAGGTCTATAATATATAAAAATCATAGACGTTACACAAGCTGATCAAAATTTAATGACAACTATCAGCTATCAAATCTATTTGAAGGATATGACATGATCATGATCAAGATACGTTCTGGCGCAAACATTCTCCTCTGATTTAAGGTAGCCAAGGACAATCACCCACAAAATGTAGATTATTTACCTATTATCATCTATTATCTCAGTATCTCCACAGAATTTTTCCATATGTTCCATGGCTTATTTTTCAACTTGAAGCAGATGTCATTTCCATGGCGCCATTTTCCAACAGTATCGCCACAAAGTGGAGCACCCCAGTTATGTAGTTCTACTCGTCGTGAAGCGGTGACTGGAGTGAACTACACAATACTAAACTAACTTAACCATAAATCAACTGTAAACCCATACTTTGTAGTTCAGATGATCAACTGTTTAAATCCCATATAGTTAACTTTACCATGATCAACTGTCCATACAAATCCCAATTTCTGTTGCTTAAATTCACCATGTTGGTGAAGTCCCCCCTGCCACTCCTCCTGGAGCACCAGTGCCCGCAGAGTTCGTTTCCTCCATCCGGCAGGATGGGTGCGAGGAATCACTTAAGGGTGATCAGTTTGATACGCAGAGGGGCAAACGGCCCTACAGTTCAAAAAAAAACACCTTCTACTACAGCCCTGAGTTCCTGAGTTGGAGTCGCCCAAGTGCCTCACCATTTTAGCTTGATTGGTTTCATCCATGTGATCTCCATGTTTGCCAGTCTTTCCTCCTTTTTGCAGGCTTGGATCTGTTCATTTGCAGGGGTGTCTCTGGATTCAGGATGACTTCGCTCATATTTTCATAGCGCGCAAAAAGATAGAAATGTATATATTTAAATGTGACAACGCGAACATCCTACTCAAATAGTGAATAAATCCCCCATTTATAGATGATTTTCCCCATGAAGCTCCATTTACTGAAGGTGATTTTCCAGCTGTTTGATCACCAAAGGGGTCCAAAGGGCAAATATGAAATCCCCGTCCCCATCATTAATCACCACAAAATCCATTAAACCCCATTAAATCACATTCATTAACCACCACCAAATCCCATTAAAACTCTATTAAACCCCATTAAATCACCGGAAAATCCCATTCAGTCGCCATTACTCACTAGAATTCCATGAAGATCCTATTCAATTTCATGACATTCCCACCTTTGCACTCTCCATCCCTCGCCTCGCCGCCGCTCTGCTGCCACTGCGAGCGAAAAAAAAACGCCCGGGCCCTGGGCCCGGCCGGCGCTCAGGGGTACAGCTGCGCCTTGAATGGGGTCAGCTGATTTCAAGGTGGCACCAAAAGACTAGAAAGATTCCAGATTTCCCACATAGTGGATTTTACCAATGGAAACTGGATATAGGATGACTTGGATATGAGTACTTGGATGTAGGATCTAGAAATGTAAGGCAAATCATGAAAAACTCCTTGACTTAAAAAGGACATTGTCTAGAATTATGACAATTGTGTATTTTAACATTTTTTTTTTACAACGTTGCCGTGTTTGCCATGTTGACCAGGTTCGCTTACCTGCGTCGACCTAGATCTCTCGCAAAGTAGGATGTTCACAATGTAGCAGCGCAGGGATCACAAAAAGACACTGATGATATCTGATGATCACTGATCCTGTGAACTTGAACGCAGGACATGTACGCGAAACTTGGAGCCCTGCTCTCACGAGGACGTGCTAGCGCACAGTGCGTGCTCAGTGAGAAGAATGATGAACCAGCGGTAAAGAACAGGGAATGGATAGGCACACGGCCCAAAATATCTTACCATGGGTCTCAAACAGTACTCAATGGTTGGAGGTTTCCACCCATGCCCACTCCAAGAATGGTCTCACCCGTCCCCCAGGTAGAAATTGTCCAAAACTGAAACCCAAATCCAGCCACCAGCACTGGCTGTAATATTTCTTCATCATTTCCCACAGCTAAAAAACCTTCACCACCGATATCTTCCACCTGGGATATCTTGGGATCCTCTTTTTTTTCCACTCGCAACGCTTGGAACGCTCTGCTGTTCATCCCCTTGAAATCGGGAAACGTCGATGGCTCCGCATTGGCCGATGCTGAAGCCCCCGGTGGTGCAGTGATAGAGAGGTGATAATGACCCCATCATGAAATTGCCAACTCCCCGCCCGAACCATGGTTTTTTGTGTCAGTCAAGTGCGCTTAACTATGCTAAACTTAAATATTCCACGTGGATATTTACCTCTTGAATCGTTCAGGCAACTCATAACTCAAATATGAACACGAGCTGGTTCATGTTGTGATATACCACCAAGCCCAGAAAACTGATGCTGAGACCCGTGGAAACTTTAGCCCTTTAAATCTATCCAGTTCGGTTAAAGCCTTCGAAGTAAAAATAACGGTTTCCCAAAAAGAAACATGGGTTTATCATCATTTGGAGATATTTGGAGATTTCCTAACATGGGGAACATGGGGGTACCCCCTAATCATCCATTCAAAACCATCCAGCTATTGGGGCACCCCCATTTATCGAAAACTTCTCAGGCACAGCCACTTGGCAAACATTGACCATTCAGACAGCAACCTGACAGTTCAAGTTGTGACCATTTTAGGGTTTAGTAGGTGACCATTTCAATGGTTAATCTTGTACTATTTTAAGGTTTAGTAAGATTCATAAGTGACCATTAAGTGACCATTTCAATGGTTTTGTGTGTTTTTTGCGACCTCAAACGAAGGGATAAAGAGGAAACTTTTGACTCCTCTGGAAGAAGGTATACAATTCCGGAGATTCTCTAAGCGCATCTCTTTCAACCGGTTGTGCCGCGTCATTCGTGACGCGCCACGGCGGACCATGGAAGAGTCGAATTTGGATCCGCAGCTGTCCATGGGCCACCCAAGACAATAAATGTGGATTGTTTTTTTCATGTTTTTTTCATCTTATAATCAATGGATTGGCTTAAGGGAATACCTATGAACATCTACAGGAAACCATAGTTGTTCCTATGAAACATGAGGGTTTCCATCCATTTCCTAAACAAGTTCCCTTAAAACATCTTAAACCAATCCGATGATATAAGATGATACGAGTAAGGGAAAATTTACAGGAAACCCCCCATATTTAATGGGAAAATCTATGGTTTCCGGTTAAGATTTTCCCTTAAACCAATCCATTGAACTATGGGTGAAATCCCCTAGATCATATGGATACAACCAAACCACTAGACCTGTAGCTTTGGGGACACAAAACCGTGCACGCCGCGCGGTTTCCAACGGCAGAAGGATTGGAATCAGGTTTTGGCAGCAGCGTCACGTTGTGAAACCAGGCAAGGCGTCGGACGATCTTAGCGCAGGAGGCTTCATGCAGACATTTTTGTGACAGGCAACTCCCAAAAAAAGGAAGGCCCTAAGGGCTAAAGAACTGCTGTCCAGTTCAACCCTCCTGATTTTTTGTGGGGGTGTCATACATACCACCTGGTTATTTAACATAGCCATGGAAAATCCCTTATAATGGAGGTATTAATGGGAAAATCATCTATAAATGGACCATTTTCCATGGCTATATTAGATAACCAGAGGGTACCAAATATCATCGACAAAAAAACATGTTTGAAACCACCAATACTCAGGATTCCCATGATCTCCTTGGCTAAAACAGAATGGGTAATGGCCGGCGAGGAAGCACATGACTGTCAAGAAAAAAAAGGTCTTGGAAGCGATTAGTCATGATGTAGTTAAATGGCTGTTGCATATCACGTGCTCAACACTATCCTCCGGAAAAAAATATAAACATACCTATGAAGAACGTTGTCCATTTACAGATCATTTGCCTACAAGAATATGACCGTTTTCAACAGCAGTGTTCAACTACCAGAAGGCAATCCCGCTTTCACAAGCTCAGTAAGTGCCTCGTTATTCCCCAGAGTACCTCGATTCCTCCTCCTTTTTTTGGCCCAGAGTTGCTGTTGAAGGCTTTCTTCAAAAAATCACCAGTCTCAACCACTATTAACCATTAATAACCGTTCATAACCATCATCAACCACTATTAACTGACCATTATTCACCATGATTAATTATTGTAACCATTACATAGTACTGGTTCACCCCCCTTTACAGCGACAAAATCGACTCGCACCTCGCACTAGGGGCCCAGCGACCAGCTGTAGCCATCCAGAGCAACACAATGCGACTCATCCCGTGTAGGTTTCATATTCTCATCATTTTGGGGAGTTGCTATATATATATATAATGTATATGAGTCGGGTGTTTCTCAAAATTGGGGCGCCCCAGAACCATTGGTTTCCGACCTTAAAAATGACCAATGTTGGATGATTTTGGGGTCCCGTGACCAGATTGTCCCACACATACAACTGACATAACTTCTTGCAAAATTAAATTCAGGATCCCCATCAACTTTCATCAGCATGGCAAGGAACACTTCCCCCCACAACAGATTTTACTTGGTCCCCTTGCCCCGTCTTGAAGTTTTGATGATTTCTTTCCATGGTGGGTTACCGAAGATCTACCAAAGTGTAGTAGTGTAGGTCCTACGTCACCCCTTGCCATAGAATGATATGAATGATGCGCTTCTGAGTTTCACCACGCGCAGACTGAGTATCGCTTTGGATGATTCTGGCCATGCCCCGGAAGCTCCGCAGTTTTGCGGCCAGGCGTTGATCGGCTGATCCCGACGATACCTGCATTCCTCTGCATGTGTACAGTGGAGGCTTGAGGGGAATCAAATTTAATAAATCAGGTAACCATAGGTAACCCCTGATGAAACTGATGTTGTATGATATTGTCCAATGATCTGCGTTGATTGCTGACATTTGCTGACTGTATTGTCTTGCAGTGGCCACCGAAACGCGCCGAGGCCGATCTGAATTTCATCCTCTGGGTGCCCGCAGTGTTCCGCCCAGAGGTCTTCAAGGGAATCAATCCTGTGGTCAAATTATCGCTGAATATCACCGGCATGGCAGTGAGATCAAGCAGGTACCTACTTCCATCTAGCTACATATTTTGTAAACATTTCTGAGCATAAGCACCTCGGGAACTATCTCTCTCGCCCTATCTCTCTCGCTCGCTCGCTCTCTCTCTCTTTCTCTCTCTCTCTCTCTCTCTCTCCCTCCCTCCCTCCCTCCCTCTTTCACAATATTGATCCAGATTATCTAATCACCTGGTCCAAATGTATATCTATCATATAATTCGCAATGTATAACTTAGGGTCTTACTCTGAAAAGAAATGGCCTGGCCATAAAATGAATATCGTGTATCGCATAACTTGACCATAAATAATTAATTAGGCATCTTCAGCTGGGCTTGTTGAAGACATGCCCGCTGATCACTCTAAACCTCGTGCGAGCGGTGGACATTGACGTGGCGAGCTCACTGCAACACGGGGATTTTCGTCCAATCAACAAAGATGGTACCCTCCAGTAAACTAACATAGCTATGGAAAATTAGCCGTTTATAGATGATTTGCCCATTAAACGTGGTCATTGTCAATAGCTATGTTCAATTACCAGAGGGTAACCTAAACCTACAATATCCTCCCCACCTACCTTTGGAACCAAAGCCACCTCCCACCAAAAAAACCCATGCCTCGGCTCAGGTGCTTTGCCAGTGCACTTCACGCCCTTCTCCCTGCTCAGCTCAGACCCAGACATGGAAATTAGTTCTTTGTTAACCCCCATCAATATCTTCTGATTTGCTGATTGAACCCGTTTCGCATCATTACTTTTGGCAATGCTATTTTTCACCATGTCTGGGATTGATTTTCAAATTTGTCTGAATTATATACTGTTTTGTGTTTACATTATCGTCACTTGTTCATACTTGTTCAGCGTTGTCAGCATATGATTAAAAGCAGTGTCCCCGTGTTGAACCTATTGTTGCTGCAATGGTCCCAATATCATTAAATATCAATTGTGACTATGTTAATCCCTTCCCCTAATAGTAATACTGGAAATCCTGATTAAGTAATGAGATCTATATGGGGTATCTTCCATTGCTATGTTTGATTACCAGAGGGCAACCCATCCAGTAATATCCTAGGATCATCCCATTATTATTACCATAAAACAATCTAAATCATATTGAACTATCATTCATAGTTCACAACTATCATTTCAGAAGTTTGAATATCCTTAAACACAAAATCCAGATTTGGGCCTCCTAAAGACATACGTGTAGGTGAATATACCATCTTCAACAAAAACAAATATCGAAACCAAAAAAAACATCTGAAGGATTATAAATTATATCCGTGCCCAAATCAACAATTTGAAGATTGATATATCTGATATATCTTTAAAAAAAAATCAGTTCCACCTCGAGCTGTGCCTCTTTGGTCTCCTCCTCATCCGAGCATGGCGTGGGAATCTCTTCGCAGAGGCTCATGAAGCGCTCGCGTGCCTGCGCTGGGCCAGGGGCCCCTAAATGGGTGGGCTGAAACCCCGGCAAGACAAGGTTAGAACATGTTAGAACAAAGGGACAATCAGTGATTGACAAAAAACCTAACAACACCTCCAATGATAGATGTTAGATGACTCTACTAAGTTGTCACTATGTGTTAGTAGGATTTTACCATATTTTACCACGCTTTATCTTTTTGGCATTGCGAGAAAACTATTTCCAATCACTTGAACCCTGAGATTATTTTGGTGAAGATCTTCATGGTGTTTGGGTGGGTACCCATGGCATAAACATCCATAATTACCCAATAAAGGGGTTCTTTGTTGTGCCTATTTCAGCATGTAATGATCCAACTTTTGAGGTCAAAGCGACCCCCAAGTCGCTGAAGATTGCACGGCCAAATGCTTAGTTCTTTGATTGATTTTACGTGCATTTAGCACAGTTTAAGGGTCTGCAATGGGGAAATGAAAAATGATTTACCAAATATGGAGCACATGTGCTGTGCATCTCTTTCCAACTACAGTACGCCCATGAAATGCAACATCACTGCCAAGAAATGGCTCCGCTAGACAAACCATCGAAGGCCCACTTTTCGGATTCAAAGTTGCCTCTGAGCTGTCTTCTACCCGCTCCATGAACCATAGGTGAATAACGTTGCAAACCAATGCTAAACAAGTACATCGAGGTGTTTACCTATGGCAATTCAGTCGAATGGGCTGTGCAGATTGGACCACTGGTTTGACAACTAGCATTGTCACCATTTCACTATGGGCCTTTCCTAAGTTCCCTCTGGGCAACTAGCCTGAGGATGTCGCCCTTACATCCCTGTCATCGTTGCTAAATTCCCAATTCCCATTGATGTCAATTGATGTCAATCTTTTATTCCTGAACAAATCGCCCCCGAAAAGTCGGGAAAACAACAACCCCAACTCAAGATTGTTTTACCAGCAATGGCTGCCAGCTCAGCCAGCTCAGCCACCTCCAAATAGTGCTGCCATGCTTTCAACTCATCAACTTTTGCTTTCATAGCCACTGAGGCCTGGATTCTTTGAACAGACTGTATCTGAAACCACCAGCCGGACAAGCTTGAATTCGAAAATCAATGGTGAAGCTAAGACAACTTACAAAGCTATAAGGATTAATTTTAAAAACTTGGATAAGAAGCCCTCACTTGGCTGAACTAACAACACCGCCTGAGAATCATGGCTCGTCCTTGACATCTTGCAATCAAGTCATCAAAAGTCCCCCTCGTAGAACGCGTCGTGGCTTGGCAGTGGGTCTGTTCATTTTTGGGTCCAATATTGCCGGAGAATTCAATATTGTGGGAAGGGATGATTGGAAGCGGGATGCCAAATATTCGTCAATATTCGTCAATTTATCATGGCAAATCTTAGATATCCTATCAATCCCTACCACAGAAAAAATGGATCAAACAAAAGAAATGCCAATGTGGCAAATGATGCAAAATGTGTGAACCGAATATAATGTAGTGAAATAGTGAACATTTTGCTGAATTGTGGCTACAATGAGTCTGTGAAACTGAGTATTCTCTAAATTTTGATGACCAATATTGAAAATGACCCTGTGAGTCTGCGGTCCTTGTGCCCAATAGGAGCAACCCAAAAAATCGATGCTAATGTTTTACCACCATATTTCAGTAGGATTTTAGTAGGATTTCATCAACCTCGCCTTTTTTGGAGGTCAGAGTTCCCATAAACAAAATCCCTCCCCATGACCAGCGCCTGCTCGTGCGCGCCTGTCTTCCGGCTCTGCACCACTTGCCGCGACACCAAATTCACGGCCAGCTTGGGAGATGCCTGCAGCACCATGGCACCATGGCACCATGGCCGCCAAAAAATAGGGAGATCCAATACAAAACCCAAGCAAAATCTGAGGTTAGTCTGGGGGAGTGCTTGTAAATACCTGAAGACATTGTGCAGATGGTAACTGGGTCATGACATGTCATGTCCCACTGCAACTGGGACCAGAGATTGGAGATAATTATGCCGCAACTAGTCCTGAAAAGATTGGACTTTCCAGTGTGCCATGGCCAAAACATGGTGCATACGTGATCCCACCACCATTAAAGGTTCCTTACGATGGAGGATGACACCACCCTCCTATGGAAACACAAACTTGGGATGATGGGATATGAATCATAACACACCCCAATCTTGGTGACCTCAGGGCTTTAGGATTTAGAAGATGTCTTTTAAAAGCAGTAATTCCAAGCCCAAGATAGATAGATAGATAGATTAGATTAGATTAGATTAGATTAGATTAGATTAGATTAGATAGATCGATCGATGGATAGATAGATAGATAGATAGACAGACAGACAGACAGATAGATAGATATGATACATAATATATATATATATACACCATAAATCATAAATATATATATGTATATGTGTGTTTCCCCACCTTGGGTGATTCTCAATTTCTCCAAAAACGCTAAAGTCTTAACATGTCCAGCCCAGCACTCAGCCAGATCGCCTCGGGGTCTGGACCTGCCGTGCCTCAGAACACCACTTGGTTCAAATCCGAGACACCTCGCTCAAAATCACCGGGGTACTGATATGTAATTAATATTTCAGTATGATTACATATGAATATATATTTCAGGTCAAATATTTTAGATTAATCACCTGGGTAGTGATATGTATATTTTGTACATTTGACCTTGTCACTAAATAGGCACACAACTCCACGAATTTAAACTACCAGCCCCGGTTCCTACATTTAGAAGATATTCTGGATACCAGCAAGAAATACTATCTGGTTGGTGGTTCCCACGCCTCTGAAAAATATTAGTCAGTTGGGATTTATTATTCCCAATATATTTATGGAAAAAACATGTTCCAAACCACTAACCAGCTATTATTGTTTGTTTCATTAACTCACCTGCAAACTTCGGCTATTTGGAGATAGTTACCCAATCCTAAGCATCACTCGGCGTCGCTTTGAAAGGTTGTGATCAGATTTCTCTGTATAAAATGCGCTGTGCCTCACTATGTTCCATATTATGATCTCATCAAATGGTGACTAACATCACCATTCTATCCGCGTTTCATCCCCATCTAATACATCCGGATGATCTGTGTTGATCTGCATTTTCTCTTGTCAGGCATTCAGTCGCAAACAATCGCAACTCAAAAGAACGCTTGCGCTTGGCATGGTCTCATACTTAGATGGGCCATGGAGTTAGTTAACTAGTTAGTAAATGGATTATAATTGGGATATAGGGGGTTATATCCCCAGTTACTAACCATTTAGCTAATCCCATGGCCTATCTAAGTACTATCCTTGTTGCGCTGCCCCGAGCATCCACCAGTTTTGGCACCAAGCTGCGGTGCCCCGGAACAGCGCAGCTGGGTTTCACCCGTGGGCTCTCCGCTTCTGGCGCCGCTGGCGCTGGCTTGGGTGGAAACTCGGCCTCGACACGACACGGCGAGATCCGATGGAGTTCAAGGGGGAACATCCCGTATACCATAGGATATAATAATATATATATATATATATATACCCAGATAAATATACCTATGCATGCTATATAGAATAGGAAATTAATGGACATTATCTATATCTACTATACAATACTAATCAATACTATATACATGTATAAATTATGAATTATATTACAGGGTACATCTCATTTTTCCCACGCACCTTACTTTCCGGCCTGTCCAAAGGTCAGGGAATCAACTACGCAGAGGCGACGGGACTATAGGATCAATACTATTGCATAACATGAAAGAAAGGCAATATTAATTTCATAGTATAGTAATATCCTACAGTAGTGCTATGGATAATATTTACGATATCATGCTGGAAACGCTGCAAGAAACCATGTGTCTGCTGTTACTCCCAGATCTTGGGGTTTCATCTGCGTTCTCCAAGATTCAGCCTTGTGAAAGAAAAGCTGACATATTATTAATGCATATTCCCCACCTGCCAGGTGAGGGTTGTTAGATTTTATCAGAGCTGTTCTCCTCCTCCTCCGCCTCCGCATCCTCCTCCTCCATCTCCTCCGCCTCCTCCTCCTCGCAGTCCAGATCCCAGTG